>Ga0209585_10000979_pt1 | contig 11036 bp, 8 predicted proteins | sample NGEPerone_FD_185491 | JGI IMG/M metagenome (GOLD analysis project Ga0209585, IMG submission 185491) | Arctic peat soil microbial communities from the Barrow Environmental Observatory site, Barrow, Alaska, USA - NGEE Permafrost154B-one... | ecosystem: Environmental > Terrestrial > Soil > Wetlands... | reverse complement strand
GGGTGCCTTTCTCTCCTCGTGGAACACCGGGCCTATCACCGGTGAAATGTTCACGAAGATCACCCACATATCAAGCATGTGAGGTCGTGTTTGTCGATAACGGCCGCCTGCGTCTTAGTGGGCGGAAGGACGCGCCCGCACATCGGCAAAGTCACGCCCATCGCAGATGAGTGCGTTCAGCCATGGGACCTCCGGGTGTCCCACGAAGGATCCCGCTGCGGCACAAGATCGATTGGTGCCACGAGGTCCATGTGGGGGCGCTGGCGGTTCCGCTCTCGGGACGGTGGGTGGCCGACAAACACGACCGCACAAGGCCGATGAGCGAGCTCGCCACCTGTCTTGACCGGTCTTACCAACTGGGCGTTGATCGTGACTGCCCAAGGGCATGATGGAGGCGTGGACGCATGGGCGAGTGTCGTGGGGGTGGTGATCGGTGCCGTTTTGGGCGCACTCTTGACCTACGGGATCAAGCGCGATGAATATCGACGTCAGAGCCGTGAACGTTGGGACGTCGACAAGCGCGTCACGTATCAGAAATTTCTCGCCGCAGCCAACGACTACGAACGTCGTGTCTTCCTGCTTCAAATTGATCCTGTGGCAATGTCCCAGCCGTCGAGCGTCGACCCAAAGCAACTCGACCAACCCTTCGAGCGGCTCCAGGCGGCCACCGCTCAAATCACACTGCTTGCGAGCAATCCCATTCCGTTCACCGCCATGATGTACGTCCTCGCGTTAGTTCCGTCCATCGGAGAGCTCGAGGCAGGCCACGACAAGGGACCATACGGATGGGCCGCAGCCCAACTCCAGCATGTTGGCGAGCCTGGCGAACCGACCGTAGCGAACGCGCGAGGTGCCTTTATCAAGGTCGTCCGCCACGAACTCCGGCTTGACGAGGTGCCCGTTATCTTTCACACGCTCGCGTCAACGAGATGACGTGCATCTTCGATTCTTCGAAGCATGGGAGCGCGCAATAGAAGGGGCTCGCTCGCGGGGCCTCTGAGGGCGGGCTCGTCGAGGCAAAGTCGATGGAAGGTCGGCCAATTTGTAGAAGGTGCGCCATGGCGGCGCTGCTCATTGGGTAACGCGTGGCGAACGGTATCGGGCGACGGTTCGTCGACATACCCGGCAGCGGTCGTTCAGAACGCCGCCAGCAGTTGCGGGTTCGCGAAGTCCAAGGTGAGATCGACACGGGTCAGCATCTACCGAACATAGGACGCTGCGACGACAACGTGCCCGGTACCATCGGCGATTAGCGCCGCCCTGACCAGCAATTTCGCGCTGACCGTTAGCGGATCGAACTGATCGGCGACCTCCTGTTGCGATGACCGCCAGAATCCGCCGATCCCCATCTGACACGGAAACTAGGCCGCCGGGTCGACGACCTCGCTGCCGAGATGTGACTGGTCGTCGTTCCCGTTGACACCGTCCAGGGTGATGACCGCAAGAGGACAGTCGCCCTGACCAATGGTGGTTACTCGTCCTCGTGCAGAAGACGTTCGCGGACCCTGCCACCTGATCCGACATTCGAACTCCCATGGACTGTCTGGCTGCTCGGAACGTCACAGTAGGGCCAACCCACAGGATGCGAGCTCGTCACCTCGGACGAACTTCACACATGACGTGATGTTGCTGACCGGCTCCCGCAAAGACGGGGCATGCCCACCAGGAACGAGCTGTGCGACCAGAAGCACGACTAGATGAAGAAGACCCGGGCTAGGTTGTCCCCATGTCACTGGTGGACGATCTGCAGCTCGCTGGCACGATCGTCGGTCTCACTGCTGCTTGCTACGCCGGCGCTCGACTAACCCTTCGCACTTGGTTGCGCACGATCGGTAGCCGGCGCGATTTGACCCGCCGCCTAAACGGGCTGGCGTGCGGCGCGACCTACGAATATGCCATCGACCTGCTGGGTCAGCCTGTCTTCCGCCGCCCGCTGCCAGACGTTGAGGAGTGCACATGGCGGATGAAGCATGGCTGGGTATGTGGATTGGTGCGTGAAAAGTCGCTGTTGGCGTTCGCTATCACCGTCACCGACCCCAAGTTTCGCTTCGACTGCAGCATTCTCACGTTCGGCCAACTGCCAGCGGTCCTCGGCCTCACGAGCTTGGGGGCCACTCCTGACCCGGAAAGCGCCGAGGTAAGCGTGGGGGCTCGGCGCTTCTACATGAGGCAGTACCACTACTTCGGCAACCCGGGTGGCTACCAGCGGTACCTGCTGGCGTACAACGACCTCGGCACTGGGGCCGTGAACTTTGGTCCAATGGGCCCTCGTAGTTACACGACCGCGGCGGCTCAGACGCCCCAGGAAGCTGCGGCGTTGGTCGCTGCGAGGGTGAACACCACTGCCAACACGCTGGGGGTCTTCCCACCCATGAGCCGCGACTTCGAGCAGCTATGGGATTGGCCCGGGGTGGACATGGACTTCGTCCGCACCCTTCACGTTTAGTTCGACCTCAGCTCGACAAGCATGAGGGTCGTGTTCGGCGACCGTCCGCTGGTTCGATTGCCGAAGCTATACGGGACCATGGCGGAACTACTTCCATCTACTGGCATACATCCAGTTTCGGCAGCTTGGTGAGCGCCTCGTAGGGGGGAGTCCCACTTGGCAACACCAACTCGGTGATGTCCACCCACCGGTCCCGCTCTAGGCCCTCGCTGATGTGCCCCAGTCCGTACTTGTTGTGGACCTGCTTGACGCAGTCGACCCATAGCCGCGATCCACCGCGGAGATAGTCCACGGGGGACCTGAGTCCGGCACCGGCACGGCGAAGACAGGTGCTCCACCGACGCCAATGCCCGGCTTGATCACAAACAGAGTTCCACTCGCGCGGTCCTTCTCAACCGTCGGGATAGCGAGCAAGGCACCAAGTAGAGCGGCAGCACCGACGGTGACCGCTACAAAGCGCTTGACGGCAGGGCTGACCCTTTCTGGCAGGAAGACGGTCGCCAGGAGGCCGAGTGCTGCGGAAACCGCCAGGGAGATGAGCACCGTGGCAGCGGTGGAGCCTCGGTTGGTAAGAAGCCATGCCAGGCCGCTCACGAATGCAAGAGCGAGGATCGAACCCAGCAGTGCTTTGCGGGCAGACCTCCGGTCGATTCTGGTGTAACGGCGACGTAACTCCACGTCAGAGATTCTGCCGCAGGTGCAAGGCGCAGCCTCACTGGAGGGGCACCCTTCCCGCAAGCGGAACCACGAGCGGTGTCCGAAAGCCTCCGACGCCACGTTGACGTTGCTGTCCCGCAGGGGTGTGGCCTGCGGGACAACCCAACCAGTTAGCCAACGGTGTCGGAGATCTTTCCGGCGCGAGCCCGCTCTCGCTCACAGGCGCGATAGACGGTGGAGCGGGCGACGCCGAACAGGTCGGCGAGCTCAGCGGTGGAGTACTCGCCGCCGTTAAACAGCCCGCGCCGGCGACCCGGTCAGCGCCGCCCGCGCCCAGCTGGCCGCCGCCCAAGGCGGCATCGCCGACGCGATCGAGGCCGCAGTCGTGCAGGCCCGGCAACCCGGAAGCGGCGGCAAGGCCACCGCCGACCCGGCCGCCAGCCAAGCCCTCACCGGCGCCACCAGCGACCTGGCCGCCGCCAAAGAGGCTTCCCGTGAAACCCCCAGCCACCTACCGCTGGGGCAGGTCCGACCAGGCAGCCGGCTGCTGGAGACCGAAACCAAACTGCTGACCCACGCCATCCGGATGAGCGCCTACAACGCCGAAAGCGCCCTGGCCCGACTGTTGCGCCCGCACTACTCCCGCGGGGACGACGAAGCCCGCGCCCTGCTGCGGGAAGCGTTCACCCTCTCCGGCAACCTGCATATCACCGGCAACGCCCTGCACGTGCGGCTCGACCCCGCCAGCGCCCCACGACGCAGCAACGCCCTGGCCGCGCTGTGTGTCGAGCTCACCGACACCGCGACCCGCTACCCCGGCACCGACCTGACCCTCGCCTACAGCATCAAGGGCCACCCTGACACTGCATGAACTAACTCACCATGTGGGAGTTCTGGATTCAGGCCGGTCAGTCGGGTGAGCTGGGCGCGAGAGGCGGCGCCACTCCGGTACGCGAGACGAAGGATGATGACAGGTTGTGCCTGCGCACATCGTCGTGATTATTCCCCTGCAACGAGATTCCTCACTCCATTGCTGCAGGCCAAGGCTACCGCTCGGTGATTCCGGCAGAGTGCTAGCGGCCGCCGCGACGCTTGTTGAGGATGTCGAAGGCGACCGCGAGCAGCAGCACGAGACCCTTGATGGCCATCTGCCAGGCCGCGTCGACCGACAGGATCGACAGGCCCATGTTGAGCACGCCCATCACCAGACCACCGATCACGGCGCCGACAACGGTGCCAACACCACCCTGAACGGACGCGCCACCAATGAAGACGGCGGCGATGGCATCCAGTTCATAGTTCTGACCGGCGGATGCCACTGCCCCACCCGCGCGGGCCGTACTCACGACACCGGCCAGGCCGGCCAGCACCCCCATGTTCACGAAGATGAAGAAGTTGACCCATTTGGTCTTCACACCGCTCATGATCGCGGCGAACAGGTTGCCGCCCATGGCGTAGACGTGACGGCCGAAGACCGTGCGGCCCAGCACAAAGGTGTAGAGCAGGATGAGCATTGCGAGGATAATCAGGATGATGGGGGTCCCGCTGTAGCCGGAGAGCAGCCAGGCGAGCGCCATGATGGCGACGACCGCGATGCCGTTCTTGAGCCAGAGCTGGATGCGTGACTCGCGCGGCAGATCCAGTCGGCGCAGCGTCGCACTGGTGCGCAACTGCTGCACGACCAGCGCGGCCGAGGCGAGGAGGCCGATGGCGAGGGTGAGGGCGTCGTGCCCGGCGAGCGTGCCGAGGAATCCGGGCAGCCAGCCGGCGCCGATTGCGGTGAACTCCGCCGGCAGGCCGCTGATGGTGCCGCCGGTGAGCAGCACGAGGGTGAGCCCGCGGAAGATGAGCATGCCAGCGAGGGTCACGATGAACGCCGGTATGCCCACGAAGGCCACCCAGAAGCCCTGCCACGCGCCCACCAGGGCGCCCACGACGAGGGCGAGAATGACGGCTGCCCACCAGGGCAGGCTCCATACATTGGTCGCGATCGCCGCGACCGCACCGACCATCGCGACGACCGACCCCGCCGAAAGGTCGATGTGACCGCCGATGATCACGGTCACCATGCCGATGGCGAGGATCAGCACGTAGGCGTTCTGCTGGATCAAGTTGTTGACGTTACCCGGCAGCAGCAGCCGGCCTTGAGTGAGAACCTGAAACAGGACGACAATGACGACGAGAGCGGCGAGGATGCCGTACTGCCGAAAGCTGATCGCCAGCTTCGGCAGCTTGCGCTTGGCGGGTGTGGTGGTGCTCATCGCGGTCTAGTCCTTTCCCGCAGTCATGTAGTGCATGAGTGCTTCTTGCGAGGCGTCCGCACGGGTCACCTCCCCGGTGATCCTGCCCCCGGAGATCGCATAGATTCGGTCGCAAATGCCGAGGAGTTCGGGCAACTCTGACGAGATCAGGATGATTGCCTTGCCAGACGCCGCGAGCTCATTGATGATCCCGTAGATCTCGTACTTGGCGCCGACGTCGATGCCGCGGGTCGGTTCGTCCAGGATCAGCACGTCGGGGCCGGCGAAGATCCACTTCGACAGCGCCACCTTCTGCTGGTTTCCGCCGGAGAGCTCTCCGGCGATCGATGAGACGCTTGGCGCCTTGATGTTCATCTTGGTGCGGTAGGTCTCGGCGACCTTGTACTCGCGGTTGCGGTCGATCACGCCGTACTTCGTGAGCTTTGCAAGGGCTGCCGCCGAGACGTTGACGGTGATGTCGCCAATCAGATTGAGGCCGTACTTCTTGCGATCTTCGGTGGCATAGGCGATGCCGTTGCGGATGGCCTCGTCGACCGTGCGCACCGAGATCTCCCGGCCGTTCTTGTAGACGCTGCCCGAGATGTTGGTGCCGTAGGTGCGGCCGAAGATGCTCATCGCCAGCTCGGTGCGGCCGGCCCCCATCAAGCCCGCGAACCCGACGACCTCGCCGGCGTTCACCGTGAAGGAGGCGTTATCGACGACGCGGCGCGACGTGTCGACCGGGTGATACACGGTCCAGTTCTCTACCCGGAGAACCTCGTCGCCGATTTTGGGGTCACGCGGCGGGAACATGCTGTTCAGGTCACGACCGACCATTGAACGGATGATCCGTGCCTCCGTGGCATCCGTGCCGTGCATGTCGATCGTCTCGATCGTCTTGCCGTCACGAATGACCGTGACGGTATCGGCGATGCGGCGGATCTCCTTGAGCTTGTGAGAAATGATGATGGAGGTGATGCCCTGCCCGCGCAGGTGCTCGGTCAAATCCAGCAGGTGGGCGGAATCTTCGTCATTGAGCGCCGCGGTTGGCTCATCGAGAATGAGCAGCTTTACACGTTTCGAGAGGGCCTTGGCGATTTCAACGAGCTGCTGCTTTCCAACGCCGAGCTCGAGCACCTTGGTCGCCGGGTTTTCGTCCAGGTCGACGCGCGCAAGCAGGCCAGCGGCCTCCTTGTTGGTCTTGTTCCAGTCGATGACGCCGCGTGTGGCGTTCTCGTTGCCCAGAAAGATATTCTCGGCAATCGAAAGGTACGGGCTGAGCGCGAGCTCCTGATGAATGATGACGATGCCCACGGCTTCGCTGTCGTTGATGGTGCGGAAAGATACCTCCTCACCCTCGAACTCGATGACGCCCTGATAGCTGCCATGCGGATACACACCACTCAGCACCTTCATCAGAGTGGATTTGCCGGCGCCGTTTTCGCCACAAATGGCGTGCACTTGCCCGCGCTCGACCTCGAGTGAGACACCGTCGAGGGCTTTCACCCCGCTGAAATCTTTCCCTATGTCGCGCATCCAAAGGATCGGACTGTTCACCCTTGACACTCCTGCGATTGTGGTTGAAGTGGCGGCGAAGCCGTGAGGCTCCGCCGCGACCGGTGGCGCAGGGTTAGAGACCGACGTCTGAGGCTTTGACGAACCCTGAGTCGATCAACTTCTTCTGCACGTCGTTCTTGACGACAACTTCGGGCGCGAGCAGGTAGGAAGGGACAACCTTCTTGCCGTTGTCGTAGGTCTTGGTGTCGTTGACCGCAACGGTCGTGCCGGCCACGATCGACTGGATCATGATGAAGACCTGCTTGCCGAGCGTGCGGGTGTCCTTCCAGACCGTCATTGCCTGCTCGCCAGCCAGGATGGCCTTGACGTTGGCCTTGTCGGCGTCCTGGCCGGTAATGATCGGGTAGTCCGCGCCCGGCGTGTAGCCGGCGGACTTCAGCGACGCTTCAATACCGATGGCGAGGCTGTCATTCGGTGAGAGCACGACGTTGACCTTGGATCCGCCACGGTAGAACGACGAGAGGCGGTTGTCCATCTCGGCCTGCGACTTGTCAGAGGCCCAGCCCGGGATGCCGATCGAGGTCCATCCGTCGTTCGTCTTCGGTGCCTTGCCGCTCGGAACAACCAGCCTGCCGCTCTTCACATACGGGCTCAGCACGTCCCAGGCGCCGGAGAAGAAGAACTTCGCGTTGTTGTCGTCGGGGCTTCCAGCGAACGGCTCGAGGTTGAACGGACCCTTGCCGGCTGCCAGGCCAAGCTGCTGCTCAATGAACTGGCCCTGCAACTGGCCGACCTTGTAGTTGTCGAAGGTCGCGTAGTAGTCGACGTTCTCGGTGCCCTTGATGAGGCGGTCGTAGGCGATGACCGTTGCGTTCTGCTTCTTGGCCTCGGCGAGCACGGGGGCGAGAACCTGACCGTCGATGGCTGCGATGACGAGGATTTTCGCGCCGCCGGCGATCTGGTTCTGAATCTGGCTGATCTGCTGGTCGGTCTTGTTGTCTGCGTATTGCAGATCGGCGGTGCAGCCGACGCTCTTAAGCCTGGTCTGCAGGCCTTCGCCGTCGTTGATCCAACGCTCAAGACTGCGGGTGGGCATGCTGATTCCGACGTTGCAGTCGCCGGCACCGGCCTTTGTGCCGGTGGGTGAGTTTGGCGCGTTTGTCGAGCAGGCGGCCAACGAGAGCGCGACGACGGCCCCCATTGCCACGACTGTGAAGAGCTTCCTGGTCATGGACATGATCTATTGCTTTCCTCTCTGAATGCTGTGATCGCCGAGGAGGTTTCATAGTCGGTTGCCTCAGCCCGCTACCCTTTGATGTGGCCTTCGCGCTCTCCGTTCTCCGCGCCGAATGGGATCAGATCAGATCAGATCATCGTCGTGGAACGTGATCCCGTACGCCCCCAGTTCGGCCAGCTGATGCACGGTGTGGACCGGATCGAGACGCGGTCTGGTGGCTGGTCCGAACGGGTCGACGCCGACCCAGCCCACGGTCCATAGCCCAAAGGTGAAGTGGTCGGCCTTGGTCGGTACGTACGCCTGGTTGGCGGTCATGGTCCTACCTCCTGCCAGCAGCTGTTGTTCGCTGCGGATCGTTCAACGGCAGCAAGCACTTGTTGCACCTGCAGCCCGTCGGCAAACGAGGGCACCGGATCGCGCCCTGACGAGATGTCGCCGATGAGGTCGACGACTTCGTGGGTGAATGAGTGTTCCCATCCGAGCAGATGACCGGGCGGCCACCACGCTCCGACGTAGGGATGGGTGGGTTCGGTGACGAGGATCCGTCGGAAGCCCGCAGTGTCGGCGTCCTCGGTGTTGTCATAGAAGGACAGCTCGTTCATCGACTCAAAGTCGAAGGCCAGGCTGCCAGCGCTGCCATTCACCTCGATGCGCATAGCGTTCTTGCGGCCGCTGGCGAACCGGGTCGCCTCGAACGAGGCCACCGCGCCCTCGGCGAATCGGCCGTGGAAGAGCGCCGCGTCGTCAACGGTTACCTCGCCGCGTGCCGCGCCAGAGGAAGCCGACAGTCCATGGGATGCCTCGGGCAGTGGGCGTTCCTTGATGAAGGTCTCGGTGACACCTGATACCTGAGTCAGGTGGTCACCAGTGATGTACTGGGCAAGGTCCACGATGTGTGAACCGATGTCCCCGAGTGCTCCCGAACCTGCCTTGTCCTTCTGCAGCCGCCAGACCAGCGGGAACTGGGGATCGACGATCCAGTCCTGCAGGTAGGCCGCGCGGACGTGCCGGATAGTTCCGAGCCTGCCTTGCTCGACCAGTCGCCTGGCCAATGCGAGCGCGGGAACCCTCCGATAGTTGAAAGCGATCATGCTGCGGACACCTTTCGCACTGGCCCGCTCTGCCGCCGCGACCATCGCCTGCGCCTCCGACACGGTGTTGGCCAACGGCTTTTCGCAGAAGACGTGCTTGCCCGCTTCGAGCGCCGCGATCGCGATCTCGGCATGACTCTCACCCGGCGTGCACACATCGATCAGGTCGATGTCCTCACGCCGGATGAGTTGCTTCCAGTCCGTCTCCACCGACGCCCAGCCCAGTTTCGTCGCCGCCGCGCTGACCGCGTCGGTGTTCCGACCACAGAGTGCGACCATGTCCGGCGCCAGCGGCAGGTCGAAGAACCTGCCCGCAGATCGCCACGCTTGGGAATGCGATGCACCCATGAAGGCGTAACCGGCCATCCCGACGCCGAGTCTGGCTCTTGCTGCAGTCATCGCTGACCTCTCTACGACAGAACACCCACCCCCGAAAACCCCTGCTCAGCGGGGGTTTCACGGGTCACACGACACGTAACTTCGGGCTAGCCGAGGGCCATGGCGAAGCCGTTTCGTGCGGCTACCGCACGGTCACAGTCGCCGTCCGCGAATACTTCACGCCGGCCACGTCGGCCACCACGGTCACCCGGACCTCCCCCTTAGTCGTCGCCCGCACCAGCCCGTCAGAGGTCACCGTGGCGCCGGCGGTGTTGTCCTCGTTGAGCGCCACCCGGTACGTGTACGTCGCGCCGTCAGCGGCAGGGACCACGGAAGCCGCCAGTGAAACCCCGCGCTTGGCGTCGGTCCACCGCACATCTTGGTCGGGGAACGAGACCAGGCGCTCGTGGAGCGTCACGTCACCGTCTGCCACAGCACCGGAGCGTACGACCACGGGGAACGTGGTCGACTCCCGGTCGCCGTCGGCGGCCACCTTCGCGGTGATCTGCGCGACGCCCGCACCGATCGGCCGCACCGTACCGTCACGGTCCACCTGCGCCACGTCCGGATCCGAGCTCACGTACTCGACGTCCACCTTTGCCAGGTCGTAGAACGAGTCGTCATTCCTCGTCGCCGACAGGTTCGCGTGGATCACGTTGTCCGGTGTTGCGGTGTTGAGCACGACGCCGTCGGACACCGCTGTCACCACGCCAATGGACGGCTTCAGCGCGCCCGAGAGCACGAACGAAGAGCGCAGCCCCTCCGAGGCGTCCGACGACGGCCCGACCCACAAACCCCAACGGCCCCGGTCGTAGGACTTGCGGTCCGCCTTGGTGTCCCAGAACCAAAGGTCCTTGGCGTCCACCTCCAACGTTACGTGGCGCGTCTTTCCCGCCGGCACGGAGACCTTCGTGAAGCCCTTGAGCTGGGCGTCCGGCCTCGTGGCACTATCCGCCTTCGGCGAGGACACGTAAAGCTGCACCACCTCTGCGCCGTCGACGTCGGAGGTGTTGCGCACGTCGACGCTGACCGTGAGCTTCCCGTTGACGTCCACGCGCGAGCGGTCCAGTTGCAGGTTCTCGTACTCGAACTGCGAGTATGAGAGTCCGTGCCCGAACGGGTAGGTCACGTCACCGGTGAAGTACTGGTAGGTGCGCCCGTTGCGCCCGTCGGTGGGCGTCATCGTGTAGTCGCGGGCGTCCGCTAGCTGCTCGACGTCGGCGTACTGCGTGAACGGCAGCTTGCCGCTCGGGTTCGCGGTCCCGAACAGGATCCGGCCAACCGTGTCTCCTTGGTACATGCCGTTGTAGGTGGACCACACAATCGCAGCGGCGGAGTCCTTGAACGGCTCGATGTCTACCGTGCTGATCGCCTGGATCCACGCCACCGTTCGGGGGTTGAGCTCCGCGACGGTGTTCACCAGCTCGGCCTGTCCGCGCGGCAGCTCGATGTTTGCCCGGTCCTCATCC
>Ga0209585_10000977_pt1 | contig 11043 bp, 10 predicted proteins | sample NGEPerone_FD_185491 | JGI IMG/M metagenome (GOLD analysis project Ga0209585, IMG submission 185491) | Arctic peat soil microbial communities from the Barrow Environmental Observatory site, Barrow, Alaska, USA - NGEE Permafrost154B-one... | ecosystem: Environmental > Terrestrial > Soil >... | reverse complement strand
GATTTACGAGTTAACTCGGCGAAGCTGTCAAAGTCATCTTCATTAAATGGATCTTCAACATAGGCAAGATGGTACTTTTCAATTAACTCAAGCATAAACTCAAGCTGCTCAGCAGTATCGCGTTTCTTGCCTTCGCTTTCATAAATGTATTTTTCTTCTTTCGGCTTCCAAAACGATGAAGCTGCCACATCAATGCCAAAACCGCATTCAAAATCCAGTTCATTACCAACTTCTTCACATGCTTTAGCCATAACCTCGAAGGCATCGACGGTATCGATGTTGGCTATCCATGCGCCTTCGTCGCTTTTTCCGCCGTTGAAAGTGGTGCTTTTCTTTTTGAGTAAGTCGCCGATTTTTTTGTGTATTTGTGTGTTGGCGGTTTGGGCTTCAAGAAAACTTTCTGCTCCATGCGGCAATGCCAGATACTCTTGGATGTCGGGTGATTTGCCACGTGCATGTTGCCCCCCGCTTATGCAATTGCCCAGCGGATAAGGCAGAGTATTTGCGGCGTTTCCCCCAAGAAACTGGAATAAAAGTAAACTGTGACTGTTCGCAGCGGCTTCAGCATTGGCGAGAGATATAGCGAATGCTGTGTTTCCGCCGATGTTTTTGAAGTCGGTAGTGCCATCTATTTCATGTAGGGTGTTGTCAATTTCTTCTTGAAAATCAGCGTTTAACCCTGCAAGTTCAGGAGCAATTAAATCATCAACTTTTTTGATAGCTTGCTCCACCCCACCCTGTGGATAATACACTACTTCTGCTTTTCCACGGCTTTTGCCTGCTGGAGCAGCAGCTCTTCCGAACCCGGAAGCGGTGATTACATCGACCTCTATGGTTTCTTCTCCGCGATTGTTGAAGATTTTTCTAGCAATGAGGTCTTCGATTATGGAGGACAAGCTTTTACCTCAAATGGCTATAATTTTGTTGCGCACTTATTTTAGGTTTCGGAAAACCAAACCTTGCTTTCGAATGATTAGATTGGCTTTTAGTCAAGGGTTTCTATGGCTATATTGAGTCCCATCGGTCGATGGCTTCTTGTTTTTTCTTTTCTTCTTTGAATTTTTGAATCTCACCATACAGAGGCATTGCTTTTGTGTATTGGGTGTGGTATTTTTGGATTGTTTGCTGCATCTCCAAAGACCACTTTAGCATGTGAGGATAGCTGGGAACTGAGACTGAAGCTTCACCGCCTGTTTTTTCAAACCAGAACTCCTTATAACTACCAGCTTCACTGTTGGCAGACACATTGAACCTGTACTCTTCCAAAATCAAGCCTAACCGACCTAGCACGTGCCTGACGGCGCGGTCGAGGATTTCAGGGTAATTATCCGCAATTTGCAAATAAAGTTCGATGGATTCGTACAAGCGGAGTTTTTGGTGCCACCACAAGGCAGAGTTACCCAATTCAGCCTGAACAGTATGTTCTGTGTCGCTGATCAGTCTGTTAACTTGGGTTTTCATCTGGGCGATTTGCGGCTCTTTAAGGCTTAATGTAACTTCGGGGTATTTTGTCACGTATTCCTTGGCGGTTTTTTTGTACCATTCAGATGCAAAATGAATAGTTTCCTTGATGAATTCATTTTTGAGTTCTTCCATGCATTGGAGAAAAACCGAAAGCTCTGTTTCTTTTTTCTCAATTTGAACATCGATGTCTTCACTCATGCTTGGAACCCCAGCCTTTCATCAAATGAAAATACATTTGATAGCTAAACACTTTATATCATAAAAGATTTTGGACAATTAATCTTGGCGACCTTTTGGAATTGGAATCTATGGCTTTTTTGTATTTTCGCCTTCTTTAAGATCTAACGCTTCTTTGACGCTAGAACACCTAGCTAACTGGGATTACGCGTGGATCCGAATTTGAAGATGTCACGTTCGGATTCAATTGAGAAGATGGAATGGTTGTGATATTATGTTGAAAACAAGAATATTTTGTAAACGAACATTTTTATCTAAACAGCGCAATACCTACCATTTAAGGTGTAACATTAATGGGTAAAGGTTCAGGGTATGGAAAAGTAATTTTGTTCGGCGAACATTTTGTAGTTCACGGTGCGCCAGGCATTGTGTCAGCAATCGACTCCACAACTGATGCTGAAGTAACAAAAGCGAAAAGTGGAATCAACGTTCGCGATGAACGCAAAACCGCCAAGGGCTATAGTGAAGAAAAACGACTCCAACAGTTGGAATCAATCCAAAACATGCTAAGAGCCATGGGAATTGACCCAAAAATCTCGTTGGACATTTGGGTTGGTGGCTCACTTCCAGGCTTCAGTGGGCTTGGCGCTTCAGCAGCAAGCAGCGTCGCCATCGCACGTGCCATCGCTCAAGAACTCCATATTAAAATTGCAGATGAAAAAATTAATCAAGTTGCTTATGAAGCAGAAAAAGCATATGCTGGCAACCCTTCAGGCATCGACAACACAGCCGCTACGTATGGTGGACTTATGTGGTTTAAGAAAAACATGGCTGGCGGGCAAGATTTAGTTGAGCGTTTAAGCATTGAGGCACCAGTTGAAATCGTTATTGGCAGCACAGGCAAAGTAGCCAATACAAAAGCCATGGTGGAAGGTGTTGCTGAACGTAAAAGTAAAAATCCCCAAAAATACAACGCGATTTTCAAGCGTGCTGAAGAGTTGTGTTATGAGGGCAGAGCAGCCTTGGATTTTTTCAGCCTAAAAAAAGTCGGTGAACTAATGAATGAAAACCACCGCTTACTCCAAGAAATTGAGGTTTCAAGCAAAGAACTTGACATACTAGTTGAGGAAGCTCGTAAACAGGGTGCTTTTGGTGCGAAACTAACTGGCGGCGGAGGCGGAGGATGCATGTTTGCATTGACGCCAGGTAGAGAGTTGCAGAGCAAAGTTGCAAGCACAATTAAGAATTTGGGTTTTGAAGTTTTAAGCACAAAGATTGGCGTTGAAAAACTTTAGGCGATTGAGATGGGTTTGAGAAGTTTTATTGATGCGCTCGACAAAAACGGCGAGTTAACAAGAATCAAAAAGCCAGTGTCCACCGAGTTCGAGATAGCCGGCATCATAAACGCAAACAGCGAAAAACCAGTCTACTTTGAAAACGTAAAAGAATCAAGTTACCCGGTTGTTGCTGGACTGGTTTCTTCGAAAGATTTGATTGCACGTTCGCTGGGAATCAACAGAGTACAGCTTCTGCCAAAACTTTTAGCTGCCATCGAGCATCCTTCGCTGCCGCAAGTTGTAGAGAAGGGAGCTTGCCAAGAGGTAATAGAAACCAACGTTGACTTAACTAAACTTCCAATAATGCATTACACCGAAAAAGACGGGGGAAAATACATAGCTTCTGCAGTATCCATCGTTAAAGACCCGCAGCTTGGCAAGAACATGTGTTTTCACCGATTAATGCTTAAAGACAAAAACCATTTTGTAGCCCGAATAGTTGAGAACCGAGGCACCGACAGCGCCCTCAAAAAAGCCGGCGGAGAACTCGAAATTGCTTTCTGCATAGGCAACTCCACTGCAGTGCTGCTTTCAGCGGCTACAACGTTGCCAATGGGCATTGACGAATTAGGAATGGCTAATGCGTTAGAGAAAACTGAGCTTGTCAAATGCAAAACAGTCGACCTCGAAGTTCCAGCTGACAGCGAATTCGTGATAGAAGGCAGAATAACCAAGGAAAAAGCAACTGAAGGGCCATTCCTTGACCTGACAGGCATCGTTGACCGAGAACGACAACAACCCGTCATAGAAATCAAATGCATCACCCACAGGCAAAAGCCAATTTATCAAACCATCCTTGCAGGCAAAAACGAACACAAGTTCCTCATGGGCATGCCAAAAGAACCCACGATCTACAATGAAGTCAAAAAGGTTTGCCAATGCAAAGATGTGTACATTACCCCTGGCGGATGCAGCTGGCTCCACGCTGTCGTGCAAATCAAAAAGCAAAACGTTGATGACGGCAAAAAAGCAATCGCCGCCACGTTTGAAGGCCACAAATCACTCAAACATTGCGTCATAGTTGATGAAGACATCAACATATACGACCCCCAAGATGTAGAGTGGGCTATTGCAACACGTTTCCAAGCCGACAAAAACGCAGTTATCCTCTCTAACCAGCCCGGCTCCTCCCTCGACCCATCAGGAGACTTAACGGAAGGCAAAAAAGCCACAACTGCCAAAGCAGGCTTAGACGCAACCGCACCCCTCGTCACGACGGGGAAGGGCTTTAAGAAAGTGGACTACATCAAAATTGACCTAAACAAGTACCTGTAGGTTTGGCAATGTCATTCAAGGCATACATACAAAATATTCAAACAAAAACCGGCAAAACGGCAGATGATTTCTACCGAATAGCCACCGAGAAAGGCTTTATTGTAGAAGACAAGATAGTTGCAGCTCACCGTCAGCTTTTAGAATGGCTTAAAAGCGACATCGGCTTAGGGCATGTACACGCAAACTTTGTAATCGGTTATCTACGTTTGCGTACCCATGACCCCAAAGTTAGTGAACAGTTGAAAAAATGGGCGTATGAAACAGGATATCAAGATAGTGAGTGAATATGGAGTTAACTAAACAAGAACAAGCGATGCTAGATGGCAAAGAAGGCTACGCCGTCCGAAAAAGCATGGAAATCCTTGTTGCACTGGGCGAAATTTTCGGCGCAAAAAACCTAATCAAAGTAGGCAGCGTCCAAGTTGCAGGCGTATCCTACCACAACCTTGGCGATGCAGGCTTAGAATTCTTAAACGAACTCGCCGTTGACGGCAGAGTTCGCGTATTAACCACATTAAACCCTGCAGGCATGGACCTGGAAAACTGGCAGCAACTCGGCATTAGCCCTGAATTCGCGGAGAAACAGAACCTCGTCATAGATGCCTTCAGGCGCATGGGCATCCTAATCAGCTGCACCTGCACACCCTACCTTATAGGCAATTTACCACTCTATGGCGAACACCTTGCATGGTCCGAGAGCAGCGCAGTCACATTCGCAAACTCAGTTTTAGGCGCAAGAACCAATCGCGAAGGCGGACCATCAGCGCTCGCGGCGGCGTTTGTCGGAAAAACTCCCAATTATGGTTTGCACTTAGATGAGAACCGAATCCCAGATGTTCACGTTCAAGTTAACGCAGAATTAACCAAACTATCCGACTGGGGGGCACTTGGCTATGCAATTGGCAAGAAGGCAGAAAACAAAATTCCATATATCACAGGCATCAAATCAGCGGAACTTGACGAGCTAAAATCGTTCTGCGCCTCCGTTGTGACTTATGGAGCGAAACCACTTTTCTACATGAAGGGTGTAACGCCTGGAGCAGAACAACAGCCCCAACTTAAAGATAAAGTAGTGATTAAGCAAAGCGACCTGAAAAACGCCTATGACAACATTAACGACGACGTTTCTGAGATTGAACTTGTTTGTGTTGGTTGCCCGCATTGTTCGATTAAGGAAATTTCTGAAATCGCCGATTTGGTAAAGGGCAAACAGGTGGCAGAGGGCACGGAGTTTTGGGTTGCTACATCCCGTACCGCCAAGCAACTTGCAGATAAACGCGGCTACACGGCAACTATTGAGGCGGCTGGCGGCAAATTTGCGTGCGATACCTGCATGGCTGTTGCACCTCTAAAAGGTAGGTTCAAATCGTTGGCGACAACGTCGGCGAAGGGATGTTTCTATTCAAGGCAGAACCTTATGAAAACAAAGATGGGCAGCATGAAAGAATGCGTTGAAGCTGCGGTGACTGGAAAATGGAACAGCTAAAAGGCAGAATAATCTTCAAAGGCAAAGCTGAGGGAGAATCTCTCGTTACGTCTCAACCAATTTCGTTTTACGGCGGCGTGGACCCAAACACAGGTGTTGTCACCGAAAAAGGGCACGAACTGGCGGGACAAAGCGTCAAAGACAAAATCCTCGTCTTCCCACAGGGCAAAGGCTCCACAGTTGGCAGCTACACACTCTACAGGATGAAGAAAAACGGCGTATCCCCAGCAGGAATGATAAACAAAGAATGCGAAACCATCATAGCCGTCGGCGCAATCATCAGCGAAATCCCAACCATAGACAAAATCGATATCTCTAAAATCAAAACAGGCGACAAAGTAACCATAGAAAACGATACCGTTCAAGTCTTCTAAGGCAAACCTTAATTTTCTAACTAAATTTTCTTCAATTTTATGATTTTTCCTCTCAAGATCTTGCATAACAAATAGATGCAACCAAAATTGAGAAGGGATACCGCATCGATAGACTAGTTAAGGTTTTCTTTAAACTGTAATGTTAAATTAGCAGAACACAAATAGACATAGTCAGGTTACGATTACAATGAGCGATTCAAGACCAATAATACTTAAAATCGGCGGCTCAGCCATAACCGACAAAACCGGAGAATTAGCTGCAAAAACTGAAATAATTAACCGCTTAGCAGAGGAAATCAAGCGGGCAGACCTCGACAACCTGATCGTTGTGCACGGAGGCGGCAGCTTTGGTCATCCTACCGCGTTGAAATATGGCTTAAAAGATGGCTACAATGAAGACCCAACTCAAAAACTTGGCTTCGCAGAAACCCACCATGTCATGACTGTTCTAAATGGTCTAGTTATGGATGCTATGATTTGGCACGAAATCGCTGCTGTAAGTATCGCACCATCTTCTTGTTTCTTAACCGAGAATGGAAAAATAAAAGTCTTCGACGAAACAGTGCTTAAAGCGATGCAGAAAATGACGTTCACTCCTGTCATGTATGGCGATGCAGTTTTAGACGAAAAATTAGGCTTTACAATCCTCTCAGGCGACCAACTAGTCGCTTACTTAGCAATCAAGTACAACGCTTCCAAAATCGTTGTCGGCACTGATACAGATGGCATATTCGATGCAGACCCAAAAACCAACCCAGACGCAAAACCTTACAAAAAACTAACACTCGCAGAGCTTAAGGCAATTCAACCTAAACTCGGCAAAGCCCAAGGCAAAGACGTTACAGGTGGCATGGCAGGCAAAATAGCTGCATTGATCCCGGCAATCGAACACGGAGTCCATGTTACAGTTACGGGAGCCACAAAAGGGTTATCTATTTACAGAGCGCTAACAGACCAAAGTGTGTTAGGCACTGAAATAGAGAAGACCTAAGATGGCAGAAGAAACTGGCAAACGTAAAGAAGACCACATAAGAATCTGTTTGGGAAACAAAGCGCAAGCTAAAAATGCCACCTCAGGCTTCGAAGACATCCAACTTGTTCACCGTGCATTGCCTGAAGTAAACAAAGAAAAAATTAATTTATCAACTACTTTTCTTGGAAAGAAATTTAATGCCCCAATAATAGTTGGAGCCATGACTGGGGGAACCGAGCAAGCTACTGAAATTAACGCTTCAATTGCACAAGCAGTGGAGAAACTCGGTTTGGGCATGGGTGTTGGCAGCCAAAGAGCCGCAATTGAAAACCAAAAAATCGAAGAAACCTACGCGATAGCACGCAAAATGGCGCCAAACGCCTTCTTAATCGCCAACATCGGCGGAGTCCAGCTGGTGCATGGCTACGGCTTAAAAGAAGTTAAAAAAGTCGTAGAAATGATTGATGCTGACGCAGTTGCAGTACATTTGAATGCATTGCAGGAAGCAGTTCAACCTGAAGGTCAAACTAACTTCAAGGGAGTTTTAGCCAAAATCGGAGAAATCGCAGCTGCCCTTGATACTCCCGTCATTGTTAAGGAGACGGGTGCAGGTATCTCCGCCGAAGATGCTAAAGCGCTTGAAAACGCAGGCGTGAAAGCTATAGATGTGGGTGGCGTAGGAGGAACGAGTTTTGCAGCTGTCGAATACTACCGTTCATCAACAGAACAGAATTTATCGGGCGAAGCATTCTGGGACTGGGGCATCCCAACCGCGGTTAGCCTGATAGAAACTGTGCAAACAGTAAAATTACCTGTAATTGCTTCAGGTGGCTTGCGAACCGGAACCGATGTGGTTAAAGCCTTGGCCCTTAAAGCGTGTTTAGCAAGTATTTCTCAACCAATTCTTCAAGTGGCAGTTAAAAGCACAAAAGAAACTGAGGACAAACTTTCAAGCTTAATTGAAGAATTACGTAATGCCATGTTTCTAGTTGGCGCAGAAAGAGTGAGCGATTTAACAAAAATACCAGTAGTAATTACAGGAAAAACTGGTCAATGGCTTCATGTCAGAGGTTTTAACCTGCAAAAATACGCCAAAAACGGAGTTCACTAACTTGGATATTGAAAAGTTTCTTGAAGAAACCGCACCTTTAATCGATAAAACAATCGAAAAATACATTCCAAGAAAATTCAGCAAAAACGCCGTTCTCTTCAAAGTCAATCCGCCGATTTACAGTTACACACTTGAGCCGCTTAACAAGGCAATTGCTGACCCAATCTGGGATATGCTGGACCGCGGCGGAAAACGGTGGCGCCCAGCCCTTTTCCTGCTCATTTGCGAAGCGCTAGGCGAAAAATCAGATTATTGTTTGGATTTCTCGATTATTCCCGAAGTCATCCACAACGGGACCCTCGTCATCGACGACATAGAAGACTCCTCTGAGATACGCCGCGGCAAACCATGCACATACAAGATATTCCAAACCGACATCGCCGTCAATGCTGGAAATGCAATGTACTACTTGCCCCTCTTGCCGTTGATGTCACAGCGAGCAAAGGTTTCGCCTGAAGTGCAGCGAGATATTTACGAGGTTTACGTCCAGGAAATGATTAACCTGAGCATGGGTCAAGCTATGGATATAGCATGGCACCGTGGAATCGCAAACGCCGACGCGTTAGATGAAGAAGATTATTTGCAAATGTGCGCTTACAAAACTGGAACCCTCGCGCGCATGGCGGCAAAAATGGCAGCAGTGTTAGCAGGCTCCAACAAACCGCTGGTTGAAAAGCTGGGTCGTTTCGCAGAAAGCATCGGCGTCGCCTTTCAAATGCAGGATGACATCTTGGATTTAACGGGGCAAGAATTCGCCAAGAGCAAAGGATGCGTCGGTGGAGACATCACCGAAGGCAAACGGTCTTTAATGGTTATTTACACTTTCAGAAAAGCCAACATCGAGGACAAAGCACGGTTAATTAAAATTTTGAACATGCACACTTCCGACCAGAACCTGCGCGACGAAGCCATCGCACTTATGCAGAAATACGGCGCCATGGAACATGTGAAACAAACCGCAGAACAAATGGTTATGGAAAGCTGGAGAGAAGCCGAAAGACTTCTTCCAACGCCACAAGCTAAGGAAAAATTAAAAGCGTTCGCCGAATTCTTGATTACACGAAACAAGTAAAACTCAGCGAGCGTATTGGATTTGGCATTAGAAAACGACAATGGCCTTAGGGAACTTATTCGAAAAGCCGCTTTGCTAAACGCGGTTGGGCATGATGGAAAAGCCCAGGCAGGCGCGATGGTTGGAAAGATTCTGGGAGAAAAAGCAGAGCTTAGGAACCGCGTAAAAGAGCTCTCAAGCGTCATTAACGCTGTTGTAATTGAAGTTAACTGCTTATCGCTGGTTGAGCAGAAGGCGATAGTTGAAGCAAATTGGCCTGAAACCCAAAAGAAAGAGAAAGCAGAAGAAAAACATCTTTCGCTACTCCCAAACGTCGATAAGTACAAACAAATAGTGACACGGTTTTCCCCTAACCCTGATTGCGTTCTTCACTTGGGTTCTGCAAGAGCCATACTTCTAAGCCATGAATATGCCCGCAAGTACAATGGAAAATTCATCCTTCGCTTCGAAGATACAGACCCCAAAATCAAAAGACCTTCTTTGAAGTTTTATGACAGCATCCGCCAGGATTTGAAGTGGTTAGGCTGCACAGTCGACGAAGAATACATCCAAAGCGACCGTTTACCAATTTATTATGAATACACAGAGCGGCTCATTGGTGATGGCAACGCATACGTTTGCGAATGCCCATCGGAAGAGTTCCGCAAAAAAACCATAGCAAAACAAGCGTGTCCATGCCGCGATTTGCCAGCAGGTGAACACTTGGAACGTTGGCACGGTATGTTAACTGGCGGCTATACGGAAGGACAAGCTGTAGTTCGTGTGAAAACTGACCTTGACAACCCTAACCCAGCCATCCGAGATTGGCCAGCCCTAAGAATTATAGACACCCAAAAATATCCTCATCCACGGGTAGGAAGCAAATACATCGTTTGGCCCCTCTACAACTTAGCAGCTGGCTTAGATGACCACTTGATGGGTATGACCCACATCATCCGCGGCAAAGAACACTACACAAACATGGTACGCCAGAAGTACATGTACGATTATTTGGGATGGACTTATCCTGAAGCTATACACTATGGCCGACTAAAAATCACAGGAGCTGACTTGAGTAAATCCAAAATCGTCGCAGGCATAAAAACAGGCATATACACAGGCTTCGATGACCCAAGACTTGGAACATTCGCTGCCCTGAGAAAACGAGGCATCACCCCAGAAGCTATCAAAAAAATGATAATTGAAGTAGGAATCAAACCAAATGACGTCACTTTGAGTTGGGAGAACCTATTTTCGTACAACCGTAAAATCCTCGACACCATCAGCGACCGCTACTTCTTCGTAGCCCAACCATTCGAACTCAAAGTAACAGGATTGCCAAAATCATTCCAAACCAAACTTCCGCTGCACCCCGAAAAACCGGAACATGGATTTAGAGAATACATTATAACGCCTGAAGGCGAAGATAAGTCGGCGAGTTTTTGGGTATCAAGGAAAGATGCAGAAACAATGGACCACGAAAAAGTCTTCAGGCTCATGGAGCTCTTTAACGTTAAAATCGAAATCAAAACAGCCAATTCAGTGACCGCGAAGTTTGCAAGCGAATCTTACGAGGATGTCCGCAAAATCAGAGTCCAACTAATCCAGTGGATACCTAAAGACACAGAGTTCCCAACCCAAGTGGTCATACCAGATGCATCGATCACCGAGGGATTTGCGGAAGCTGATTGCAAAAAGTTAAAGCCAGACGCTATCATACAGTTTGAACGCTTCGGATTCGTGCGTGTAAACGAAGTCAGCGAGAAACTAATTGCTTACTACGCCCACAAATAGG
>Ga0209585_10000974_pt1 | contig 11051 bp, 9 predicted proteins | sample NGEPerone_FD_185491 | JGI IMG/M metagenome (GOLD analysis project Ga0209585, IMG submission 185491) | Arctic peat soil microbial communities from the Barrow Environmental Observatory site, Barrow, Alaska, USA - NGEE Permafrost154B-one... | ecosystem: Environmental > Terrestrial > Soil > Wetlands... | reverse complement strand
CGCCAAGACCGTGGTCTTCCACCTGGACCGGCGCTGGGAGACCCTCCCGTACTTCGCCGCGTTCTCCCAGACCTCGCCCATCCCGAAGGCCAAGGAGACCAAGAACCGCGACTACGGCAACAAGGCCGTGGGCACCGGCCCGTACAAGATCAAGTCCTTCACCCAGGGCTCTGAGCTTGTGCTCGAGAAGAACACGTTCTGGGATCCGGCCACCGACCCGTCGCGTCACCAGTACCTCGACGGGTACGTGTTCAAGTTCGGCCAGGACGATATCAAGGTCCAGCAGGGCATCCTGGCCAGCAACGGCCCCGACGCCACCACCTTGAGCTGGGACTCGGTCGACGCCTCCCTGGTCGACCAGGTCACGGGTGCGAAGGCGAGCCAGTTCGTCACCGGTCCGTCCTCGTGCGTGATCGCCGTCAACATGGACACGCGCAAGATCCCGCTGCCGGTCCGCAAGGCGGTCGCCGTGGCCTTCCCGTTCGACGACATCAACAAGGCGGCCGGCGCCACCCCGCTGTCGCAGACGCCTGCCAGCACCCTGGTGCCGCCGCAGATCCCGGGCCATCTCGACTTCAAGATCGAGGGTATGACCGGCACCGGTAACGGCGACCCGGTGAAGGCCAAGGCAATGCTGGCCGCGGCAGGTTACGGCCCCGGCAAGGAGTTCCAGCTGGTCTGGTACTACACCGACGATGACCCGAGCAACGTCGCTCAGCAGGTCAACCAGGTGCGCAAGACCAAGCTCATGGCAGCTGGCTTCAAGGTGAAGGACATCGGCGTGGCGGGCAAGGACCGCCGCACCCTGATCGCCAAGATCGATGGCCCGCACAACATGCTCCAGTCGCCTGCCGGCTGGTGCTTCGACTGGCCGTCAGCCGACTCGATCTTCCCGCCGACGGTCTCGTCGACGCAGATCAAGGCCGGTGGCAGCAACTGGGGCGACCTTGCCGACCCGAAGGTCGACTCCGAGATGGCACGCATCCAGAAGCTCTCGATCGCCGAGCAGGGTCCCGAGTGGGGCAAGTTCGACAAGTGGCTCCTGGAGACCTACGTCCCGGTTCTCCCGTGGTACAACGACAAGTCGAACTTCCTGTTCGGCACCAAGGTTCACAACGTCATCAATGACGCGAACCACGGTATGCCGGTCCTGGACGCGATCTGGGTCGACCAGTAGGTCGGTTCGTCGGTTAGTAGTTAGCTCACGGCGAGTCAACGCTGTGGGGCGCAGGCCACCTGCCTGCGCCCCACAGCTCAGCCCTCGACATACCTAGTTTGGACTGCGAAGTGCTCATCTACATCGCTCGCCGGATCGCCATGGCGATCAGCGTTCTGCTTGTTGCCCTCGTGGCCACCTTCCTTCTCTTCTTCGCCGGACCCGCCGACCCCGCGCAGTCGATGTGTGGCGAGCTCCGGTGCTCGCAACAGAAGCTTGAGGACATCCGACACAGCATGCGGCTGGATCGCCCGGTGCAGGAGCAGTTCGCTGAGTACTTCAAGGGGCTCTTTGTCGGCCGGGACATCATCCAGTCCGGGTCCATCAAGGACTGCAGCGCACCCTGTCTCGGGTACTCCTTCCGCAGCCAACGCGAGGTCAAAGGGGCGATCCTGGATCGCTTCCCGACCACCGCGACACTGGCCCTGATGGCGATGTCGGTCTTCCTTACGGTCGGGGTCAGCACAGGTGTCCTGGCCGCACGGCGACGAGGCACTGGCCTGGACAGGTTTGTCGTCGGGTTCAGCCAGGTCTTCGGCGCCATTCCCTACTACATCGTTGCCCTGCTGTTCGCTCTGTACCTGACCGTGTTGAACCCGGTCTTTCCGCGCTCCGTCAACATCTCCGCAGGTGTTGGCCCCTGGCTCGTGGGGCTGATCGCACCGGCCATCGTCCTGGGACTCGTCACCTCGACGGGGTACGTCCGGTACACCCGGTCAGCCATGGTCGACACCCTGGCCCAGGACTACGTTCGCACTGCCCGGTCCAAGGGGATCTCGGAGAACAGGGCGGTGTACAAGCACGCTTTGCGAGCTGCCATCAGCCCCGTCGTCACGATCCTGGGGCTCGACATGGCGGCCCTTCTGTCGGGCACGTTGATCACGGAGCAGATCTTCGGGGTCGACGGGGTGGGCCGGCTGACGATCCAGTCCCTGTTCCAGGACGACCTACCGGTCATCATGGGAGCGGTCCTTATGAGCGCCTTCCTCGTTGTCACGATGAACCTTGTGGTCGACATCGCGTACTCGTTCGTCGACCCCCGGGTGAGGCTGACATGAGCATGGACTTCGGTGAAGTGGTACCTGTCGCGGCGGCGGCTCCACGTCCGGTTGAGGTCGTCGAGGCCCCCATGGGCGACGTGGTCCTCAAGGTTGAGGACCTGACGGTCAGGTTCCCCAGTGACGAGGGCCCGGTCAAGGCGGTGCAGAACCTCAGCTACGAGGCTCGGCTGGGCCGCACGCTGGCCATCGTCGGGGAGTCAGGCTCCGGGAAGTCCGTCTCGTCCATGACCGTCCTCGGCCTCCACAATCCCGCGCGCACCTTCATCAGCGGGAGCGTGATGCTCGACGGTGAGGAGATCGTCGGGGCGAGTGAAGCCACGTTGCGCAAGTTGCGCAGCGCCAAGGTCGCGATGGTCTTTCAGGACCCGCAGTCCTCGCTGCATCCTTTCTACAAGGTCGGTAGCCAGATCGCCGAGGCGTATCTGGCCCATCACCGCGTGTCGAAGGCCGTGGCGCGCAAGCGCGCGGTCGAGATGCTGGACCTGGTCGGCATCCCCAACCCCGACCGCCGGGCCAAGCAGTACCCCCACGAGTTCTCCGGCGGTATGCGACAGCGGGCGATGATCGCGCTCGGTCTGGTCAACGACCCCCTGCTGCTCATTGCAGACGAGCCGACCACGGCGCTCGATGTGACCGTTCAGGCGCAGATCCTGGACCTCATCGGGGACCTTCAGAAGGAGTTCGGCTCCGCCGTCATCCTGATCACCCATGACCTGGCCGTGGTTGCCGAGGTCTCCGATGACATCCTGGTCATGTATGCGGGGCGTGCGGTTGAGCGTGGGCTGACCAGGGACGTGCTCTCCCGACCCAACCACCCGTACACCTGGGGGCTTCTGCAGAGCCTGCCGTCCGCCTCTGAGGACGCCGACTCCCTTCGGGCCATCAGGGGCGCGCCTCCCAGCCTGGTCCATCTGCCGCCGGGGTGCTCGTTCCACCCGAGGTGCGACTTCCAGGACCTTGTCGGTGACGCTTGTCTGTCTCAGCTGCCGGAGCTGCGTTCCGTCGCACCAGGGCGCCTGATCCGGTGCCATCTCGCCAGTCCGGATGCGACCTTGAACCCGGAAGCGGCGCTGATCGACCACCAGGAGACCTCGTCATGAGCATCGTGCCGCAGGACACCGTCTCTGCCCCTGCGGCGGCGACGGAGTCTGACTCGTCCCGTGCTCCGCTGCTCGAGGTGCGCAACCTGGTCAAGTACTTCGCGGTCAAGGAGATCCAGGGACTGAGGATGACCCACGGCACCGTGAAGGCCGTGGATGACATCTCGTTCATCCTGCGCGAGGGAGACACCCTCGGGCTGGTGGGGGAGTCCGGGTGTGGCAAGTCGACGACGTCGCGGCTGATCACCTGCCTGGACAAGCCCACCTCCGGATCGATCCTGTTCCGGGGCCAGGAGATCAGCTCGCTGCGCGAGAAGGACCTTAGGCCCCTGCGTCGCGAGATCCAGATGATCTTCCAGGACCCCTACTCGTCGTTGAACCCCCGTCAGACCGTGGGCGCCATCTTGCGCACCCCACTGAAGGTCCATGGCCTCGCCAAGGGCAAGGAGAAGGCCCGCATCCAGGAGCTTCTCGAGCTCGTCGGCCTCAACCCGGAGCACATCAACCGCTACCCGTCCGAGTTCTCCGGTGGGCAGCGCCAGCGCATCGGGATCGCCCGTGCGCTCGCTGTGGAGCCGAAGCTCATCATTGCCGACGAGCCTGTCTCCGCCCTTGACGTGTCGATTCAGGCGCAGGTGATGAACCTGTTGACCACGCTGCGCAAGGAGCTGGACCTCTCGTTCATCTTCATCGCCCATGACCTCGGCGTCATCCGGCATTTTTGCGACGATGTCGCGGTGATGTATCTGGGCAAGATCGTCGAGCAGGGCAACAAGGCACAGATCTATGGCGCACCCGAGCACCCCTACACCCAGGCGTTGCTCTCGGCCGCTCCCGACATCAACGTGGTCCGTGGCGCTCCCCCCAAGGAACGCATCCGGCTGGTCGGCGACGTGCCCAGCCCGATCAACCCGCCGAGCGGTTGCCGTTTCCGGACGCGATGCTGGAAGGCTCAGGACATCTGCGCCGCGCAGGAGCCGGTCCTGGAGCTCAAGAACGTGGCCGGCGACCCGTTCGCGGACGAGCACACGATCGCCTGCCACTTCCCGGAGGTCAAGACGGACTTGGTGGCTGAGGTCCTCGTCCAGGACGTCACCCGATAGGGTTCTGACTCCGGTCGTGATCAGTATCTGTCGTAGTCCCATCTGTCGTGAGGTGAGAGTGGATGAGCGTGGCACCAGTGTCCATCGGTGACGTGGCGGGTGTGGTTGCAGCACTGTCCTTCGCCTTCCTGGTCCTGCGTCTGGGCAGCCTCATCGGCAAAGCCGGCAAGGTTCTGGACGAGGCCCGGATCGGCGTGCGCGGTGTTTCCGAGCAGACGGTCCCGCTGCTCTCGCAGGTGACCGACACCGTGGCGTCCACCAATGAGCAGATCGTGCGGCTGGACACCATCACCGCCAACGTCTCGTCGATGACGACGAACGTCAACGCCCTCACATCGCTTTTTGCAGCAACGTTGGGCTCTCCTGTTGTCAAGGTGGCCGCCTTCACCTACGGCGTGCGTTCGGCGATACACGGTGCTGGCAAAGGCAAACCCAAGACACGGCGCGGCCGACGTAGGAGGGACTGACGTATGCGCCGCCTGTTCTGGGTTGCCCTCGGCGCCACCGTCGGCGTGCTCGTCGTCCGCAAGGTCGCCAAGACCGCGCAGGCATACTCGCCCTCGGGTTTGGCAGAGGGTCTGTCCGGCGGACTGTCCGACCTTGGTGAGGGCCTGCGCGAGATGGCAGAGGCGGTCCGAGAGGGCATGGCGGCGCGAGAGACCGAGCTGCGCTACGCCCTTGGCATCGACACCGGAACCATGCCGGACGGGCGCGAGCTGAGCGCCGATCAGGCCCGGGCCCTGCTCGAGGACCCCACCTCGCCGCGAGCTCTCTAGGGGATCGGCCCCATCCCCATCCCCATCGCTCCCGGTCGGGCTCGCCCCCATAGGCGGCACCCGGCATACCCTTGGCTTTGGCTTTCCCGCCGCAGGCCTGCTCAGACCGTTAGGAACATCACGATGGAAACCGCCGAGATCAGGCGACGTTGGCTCGCATTCTTCGAGAGCAAGGGCCATGCGATCGTGCCCAGCTCGTCCTTGGTGTACGACGACCCGAACCTGTTGTTCGTCAACGCCGGCATGGTGCCTTTCAAGCCCTACTTCCTGGGTCAGGAGACGCCGCCCTGGCAGCGGGCCACCAGCGTGCAGAAGTGCCTGCGCACCGCCGACATCGACGAGGTGGGCAAGACCAGCCGCCACGGCACCTTCTTCCAGATGAACGGCAACTTCTCGTTCGGCGACTACTTCAAGGCGGGCGCGATTGCGTACGCGTGGGAGCTGCTGACGACCAGCCAGGACGAGGGCGGGTACGGCCTGGACAAGGAGCGGTTGTGGGCGACGGTCTACCTCGACGACGACGAAGCCGCAGACCTCTGGCTCACCCACTCCGAGATCCCGGCGGAGCGCATCGTCCGCCGCGGGATGGCCGACAACTACTGGTCCATGGGCGTCCCCGGACCGTGCGGGCCGTGTTCTGAGATCTACTACGACCGCGGTCCTGAGTACGGCCCTGAGGGCGGTCCTGCGGTGGACGAGGACCGCTACATGGAGATCTGGAACCTCGTCTTCATGCAGAACATCCGTGGCGAGGGGAACACCAAGGACGACTTCCCGATCCTGGGCGACCTGCCGGCAAAGAGCGTCGACACCGGCATGGGTCTGGAGCGCCTCGCCTGCGTGTTGCAGGGTGTGGACAACCTGTACGAGATCGATGAGGTCTATCCGGTCCTGGAGAAGGCAGCCGAGCTGTCCGACAAGCAGTATGGCGTGAACTCCGCGCACGACGCTGCCCACAGCCACCCCGACGACGTACGACTTCGCATCGTGGCCGACCACATCCGCAGCTCGCTCATGCTCATCGGTGACGGTGTGACCCCGGGCAACGAGGGCCGGGGCTATGTCCTGCGCCGGATGCTTCGGCGTGCGGTGCGGTCGATGCGGCTGCTCGGGTTCGACCAGCCGTGCCTGCCGCACCTGCTGCCGGTGAGCATGGATCGGATGAAGGCGTCCTATCCCGAGCTTGAGACAGGGTTCTCCCGGATCTCCTCCCGGATCTCGCAGATCGCGTATGCCGAGGAGGAGGCGTTCCGTCGCACTCTCGCGTCCGGGACCACGCTCCTGGACACCGCCGTCGCCAAGGCCAAGTCGTCCGGTCAGAGCACCCTGGCGGGGGACCAGGCTTTCGCGCTGCACGACACCTATGGCTTCCCGATCGACCTGACGCTGGAGATGGCAGCCGAACAGGGACTTCAGGTCGACCAGGACGGCTTCCGGCGCCTCATGAACGAGCAGCGCGACCGGGCCAAGGCCGATGCCAGGTCCAAGAAGAGCGCGCATGGCGACACCTCCGTATACCGCTCCGAACTGGACTCGCTCGGACGCACGGTGGAGTTCACGGGATACCAGGAAACCTCCTCGGAGGCGCAGGTCGCCGGTGTGCTCGTCGACGGTGTGTCCGTCCCGTCCGCCCATGCCGGAGACGAGATCGAGCTCGTTCTCGACCGGACGCCGTTCTACGCCGAGGGTGGCGGGCAGCTGGCCGACGCCGGGCGAATCGTGCTGGCCAACGGCGCGGTCATCGAGGTCCGTGACGTGCAGTCGCCCATCAAGGGGCTCGTCGTGCACCAGGCAATGGTTGTCTCCGGTGAGGTGATCGTCGGGGAGCAGGCGCAGGCTCTGGTCGACCTCGACCGCCGTCGTGCGATCTCGCGTGCCCACACCGCCACCCACATGGTGCACAAGGCCATCCGTGAGGCGCTGGGTGATACCGCGACCCAGGCCGGTTCCGAGAACGCGCCCGGACGGTTCCGGTTCGACTTCATGGCATCCGGTGCGGTACCGCTGTCGGTGCTGTCCGATGTCGAGGCCAGGGTCAACGCGTTGTTGATCGAGAACCTGCCGGTCCACGCCGAGGTGATGACCCAGGACGAGGCGCGCGCATCTGGTGCCATGGCCCTGTTCGGTGAGAAGTACGGCGAGGCTGTGCGAGTGGTGTCTGTCGGCGACTGGGCACGAGAGCTCTGCGGCGGCACCCACGCGCAGAGCTCGGGGCAGCTCGGGCTGGTCAAGCTGCTCGGCGAGGCGTCCATCGGTTCCGGCGTGCGACGGGTCGAGGCCCTCGTGGGAACCGACGCCTACGACTTCCTGGCTCGTGAGCACGCTGTGGTTGGACAGCTCACCGAGGCGCTCAAGGTGCGATCCGAAGAGCTGCCCGAGCGGATCGCGAGCATCCTGGGCAAGCTCAAGGACGCCGAACGCGAGATCAACACGATGCGCCAGCAACAGGTGCTGGCCGCGGCGTCCACGCTGACGGCTGCTGCGCGCGACGTATTCGGTGTGAGCTTCGTCGGCCACGATGCCGGCACAGGTGTCGGCGCCGACGACCTGCGCAGCCTTGTCCTCGATGTGGGATCGAGGTTGGGCAACGACCGCCCGTCCGTGGTGGCCATTGCCAGCGTCGCCAAGGATCGTCCAGTGGTCATCATCGCGACCAACGACGCAGCCCGTCAGTGGGGTCTCAAGGCCGGAGCGCTGGTCAGGCTTGCGGCTCAGACGCTCGGTGGTGGCGGCGGCGGCAAGGACGATGTGGCACAAGGCGGGGGCACCGACTCCACCAAGATCGGCGAGGCGTTGGCCGTTGTCGAGCACGCTGTTGGCGAACGCGTCACGGCAGGACGCTGAAGCATGCGCGAAGGGGTCCGGCTGGGAGTCGACGTGGGCAGTGTCCGCGTCGGGCTTGCGGCCAGCGATCCTGGTGGGGTCCTCGCCACTCCGGTCGAGACCATCGAGCGTGATCTTGAGTCGGGCACCGACTTGGGCGTGATCGCCGCAGCGGCTCTTGAACGGCACGTGCTTGAGGTCGTCGTCGGCCTGCCACGGTCGCTGTCCGGCGACGAGGGGCCTGCGGCCGCGGGCGTGCGAGCCTACGCGGTTGCCCTTGCCGCCCGAATCTCGCCGATTCCGGTACGGTTGATCGACGAGCGCCTGACCACCATCGACGCCCACCGTCAGCTACGTGACAGCGGCATGGCCGGGCGGGCCCAGCGAGCAGTCGTGGACCAGGCGGCCGCCGTACTGATTCTGCAGGCGGCCCTTGATGCTGAGAAGGAATCGGGGCTGGCGGCAGGAGAGCTCGTCGGAGCACGCAAGCCGCGTGCGTCCCGGACGAAGGCAAAAGGTCCGCAACGATGAGGAAGCGCCATCTCGAGACGTCAATCTTCGGTGACCCTGAACACGACCACGAAGAACCTTTCGGCCGTCCCTCGGCGGATAGCTCCGCGGGGGCCGGAGGCGATGCACCGCGGGGCCGTGCTGAGAGCCGACGTGCGCACCGGCGGAAGAAGAGCCGGCGCCGGATCATCGTGCTGCTGGTGGCACTGGTTCTCGTTGCCGTTGCGGGTTTTGCCGGCTTCAAAGAGCTGTGGCCACTCGTGTCCGGGCCGACGGTGAGCAACGACTATGTCGGGGCCGGGTCGGGCGCTGTGACCATCGTGGTGCACAAAGAGGACACCGGTCGGGCGATCGCGGACGCGCTTGAGAAGGCAGGAGTCGTCAAGACGGCCAAGGCCTTCGTCGACGCGGCAAAGGCCAATCCCGAGTCCGGTTCCATCCAGCCGGGCACCTACACCCTTCACTCGAAGATGAGCGCGGTCTCTGCACTTGCGATGTTGCTGGACCCGGCCAGCCGCAAGGTTCCGCGGGTCACTATTCGTGAGGGTCTGTGGGTCTCCGAGATCATCCACGACCTCTCCGCCGGCACAGGTCGTCCCCTCGCCGACTACACATTGGCTCTGGAGGATCCTGTGATGCTGGGTCTGCCGGCTGCGGCCAAGGGCAGCGCAGAGGGATACCTCTTCCCGTCGACCTACGAGTTCGATGCCAACGTCAGCGCCGCTGAGCAGCTGCACACGATGGTGGCCAAGTCTCTTGATGAGCTCGACAAGCTCGGCGTGACGCCCGACAAGATGCAGCGGGTGCTGACCATTGCGAGCATTGTCGAGGCTGAAGCCAGGGCCAGTGCCGACCGGCCGAAGGTGGCACGTGTCATCGAGAACCGTCTGGCCATACTGATGCCGCTGCAGATGGACTCGACCGTTCATTTCATCTCACAGCGCCGTGGCAAGGCAGGCACCACCGACGCCGAGAGACTGAGCAAGAGTCCCTACAACACCTATCTGGTCACGGGTCTTCCGCCCGGCCCGATCGACAGTCCCGGGCTGTCTGCCATCAAGGCGGCTGTCAGCCCCACACCCGGTCCGTGGCTGTACTTCGTGGCGGTGAACCCGGAGACGGGTGAGACCAGGTTTGCGGTCGGCCCGGAGGGGCACGCGGCCAACGTGAAGCTGTTCCAGAAGTGGTGCTCGGACCATCCGGGCAAATGCTGACCGCGCAAACCCGGCGCGCCGCCGTGCTGGGGTCGCCGATCGGTCACTCTCTGTCTCCTGTTCTTCACGAGGCGGCATACCGCGCGCTCGGCCTTACGCACTGGTCCTATGAGGCCCACGAGGTGCAGGCTCAGGCACTTCACGGGTTCGTCGCCGCGCTGGGCCCCGAGTGGGCGGGTTTGTCGCTGACCATGCCCTTGAAGGAGGCTGCCTTCGAGGTGGCCGGCGAGATCGCGGACCTGGCCCGGGAGGTCGGCGCCATCAACACGCTCGTCCGCCGCCCCGACGGTGGCTGGAGAGGCGACAACACCGATGTGTATGGCGTGTCGCAGGCGCTGCGTGAAGCCGGTGTCGGGTCGGTGACCGGTTCCATGGTGCTTGGGTCGGGGGCGACCGCCCGCTCCGTCGTGGCTGCCCTGGCGGCCCTGGGGTGTCCGAAGGTGACCTTCGCCGTGCGTTCGGAGGCCCGTCCCCAGACTGTGCAACAGGCACGCCGTGCTGGGCTTGAGGTCGAGGTTGTCGAGCTGGGACAGCTCGCGCGCCGGGTCGGTGAGGTTCCGCTGGTCATCAGCACGTTGCCGGCCAACGCCTTGTCTGCCGACGTGTTGGCCGACCTGACTCTGCCCCCCGGTTGGCGGCGCCCGGATCATCATCTGCTTGACGTGGTCTACTCCGGTTGGCCGTCGCCGTTGGCGCGGATCTTTCAGGGCGCGGGGGCAAGCGTGATCTCCGGTTTCGAGATGTTGGTCCACCAGGCAGCCGAACAGGTACACCTGATGACGGGCCTGCCTGCGCCCGTCGAGCAGATGCGGGCAGCCGGGCTGGCCGCGATGGGATTCACATGACGCTCGTGCTCCCACCACAGGCCGGTCCCTCGTGGGCGATCATCGTGCTGGCGGTCCTTGGTGCCGCTGTGGGCGCATGGCTGTCCAGGGCGCTGGCTGACGCGGGCTACCGGCGCCCCGAAGAACGGGACCGACCGTTACCCCGATACACCATGTGGCTTGTCGTCGCAGTGGCCCTCACGTGGGCCAGCCTGACGTTTCGGTTTGGTGGCCAGGCGCATTGGACTCTCCTTCCGGCGTACCTCTATCTGGGTGCGATCGGGGCGGCGCTCACGCTCATCGACCTCGACGTGCATCGGCTACCCGACCTGATCGTCCTGCCGTCCTACCCGATCGCGTTCGTGCTGTTGCTCGTGCCCACCGTGGTGTCCAGTGACTGGGGAGCGCTGCTGCGGGGGGTGCT
>Ga0209585_10000973_pt1 | contig 11051 bp, 10 predicted proteins | sample NGEPerone_FD_185491 | JGI IMG/M metagenome (GOLD analysis project Ga0209585, IMG submission 185491) | Arctic peat soil microbial communities from the Barrow Environmental Observatory site, Barrow, Alaska, USA - NGEE Permafrost154B-one... | ecosystem: Environmental > Terrestrial > Soil >... | reverse complement strand
TTTTTAGATGATCTGATCAGTGGTAAACAAACCATCGCCAATATTTCGAAAGTTGCCGGCACTACTGATAAAAATTATGATAGTGTGGGTTATTATAAATTAATGGTAAAAACCGAAATTGATTATTATTCAAGGCTCGTAAAGGGGGATACGCCCATTGCTATGCTTGGCGCTAATGGATTGGTAGATATGTTACAGTCAAAAGCGATTCAGCATTTTATAAATCCGATAAATACTTTACATGAAAGCCCTGATGCCATTCGCTTTCGTGCCATTGAACCACTTGATGCGCAGGATCTATATTATATGATGGTTTTGGGCGAAAATGATATTTATACTTCAAGTTATAAATATAGTTTCGATCGGATGATTCAAAAAATGGGACCAGTTCCCCATGGCGATTCTTTACTTTTATCTGTAAACTTCGACCGGTTTAAGAAGTTTATAAAAATGGCGGCGGGTTATAATAAATTGGATGAGTTTTTAAAAACCATGCCGCAAAATTCTGAAAAACTGATGCAGGCATTTGTATCAAAATTAGAAACTACCCGAACGCTTGAAGATGCTGTGGATGTAGCAGATTCATATGGAAGTATTACCAATCCGCAACTTCAACAATCTATGTTGCAGAATGTAATCTGGAATGAGCAAAGGTGCATAAAAGAAAATAATGATAGAGGGAAGAAAATTTATGGTTTGTTGAAAACAATCTTCCTGTCGGCTGATCCAAAAAATGGTATTGATCTTTCAAAAGAGATTGGCATACCGCCCATTTACACCGTTGATTATAAATACCTCGCTGATGATAGTGGCCGCATAATAGAACAGGTATTTTTTTATGGAGATAAAGATGGTAAAGAGTCTTTTGCAAGTTATCTAACTTCTTTTCCACGAAATGACTGGAGCATTACTCAGAAAAAGGAATGGATAGAAATAAAATCTATTAAGGGAAAACCTATCTGGATTTTCGCTAATCTTCCTTTGGACAATGAAACGGATAAGGATGCTGATGCGCAGAGAGATCTTATTGCCTATCTTGATACTAATGGGTTAAAACCATCCATTGTAATACACCGTGGCCATAGTTATCACCTTCCTTATACCATTCAGCAGCTTCCGGAAAATGCGAAGATCATCATGCTGGGCTCATGCGGCGGTTATCAAAATCTAAAAACTATTTTAAATTATGCCCCTGAAGCGCATATCATTTCTACAAAACAGACCGGGGCAAAAAATGTGAACAAGCCTATAATTGATGCGCTGGACAATACGCTTAGAGAAGGTAAAAATATTGATTGGAGGCAAATGTGGGATGGCTTAGATGCTTATTTTAATAAGGCTCCCAAAGATCTAAGAGAAACTTTTGAAGATTATATTCCGCCTCAAAAAAACCTGGGTGCATTATTTATAAAAGCTTATCATAAAGAGGGCGGAGAAGATGAGTAATAAGAATTTACTAACAAGCAGACATTTTATTTATTTCTTCGGCAATATTGGAATTTTTGCATCTAGCCTCCAGGGATAAGCGATTTTTTATAAATTTCCAGAGCCCGTTTTCGCGCAAAATCATGCTCTACTATTGGGGATAAATAATTGGGTCGAAAATTTCGTATCCATATTTTTATATACCGCAATTCGGGGTCAAATTTTTTAGTTTGTTCCGAAGGATTAAAAATTCTAAAATAGGGAGCGGCATCGCACCCACTTCCTGCGGCCCATTGCCAGTTTCCATTGTTGGAAGAAAGTTCAAAATCCAAAAGTTTTTCTGCAAAATACGCTTCGCCCCATCGCCAGTCAATCAACAGATGTTTGGTAAGAAAACTTGCTACAATCATGCGAACGCGGTTATGCATCCACCCGGTTTCATTTAGCTGGTGCATGCCTGCATCTACTATAGGATAACCAGTTTCTCCTTTGCACCAAAGGTCAAATTCCTTCTCGTTATTTCTCCATGGTATATGGTCATACTTCTTTTTGAAACTATGATTCACTACCTGGGGAAAATGGAAAAGGATCATCATAAAAAATTCTCTCCATATTAATTCATTCAACCATTGATCGTTAAGCCTGTTGGCTAAATTTGCCAAATGCCGCACACTCACCGTTCCAAAGCGCAAATGAACACTAACATGACTTGTGCCATCAATAGCAGGAAGGTTGCGGGTTTCATGATAGTGGCGTATGATTTCTTCATTAATATTTAACGGTGGAATTTCTACTTCTGTTTCTTCAAACCCAATTTCCTTTAGAGAAGGAAAATGAAATGGCTTGGTCTTTACAAAATTGGAAAAGTATTCTTCACTTGGAAAGTTGGAAGGATTTTGTTCAATAAATTTTTGTTTCCAGATTTTTGAATAAGGTGTAAAAACTGTGTAAGGTGTGCCATCGGCTTTCATTACTTCTGATCTTTCAAAAATCACCTGGTCTTTATAAGTATGAAAAGGAATGTTTCTTTGTGCTAAATGATTTTTGATCAATGAATCGCGTTCTATGGCATACGGTTCATAATCATGATTGGTAAATACTTCTTTTATATCAAAGGAGTTACAGAGTTTTTCAAATGCAGCTGAAGGTTGATCATTCAAAACAAATAATGAAGAACCGTTTTCTTTAATAGTATTATTAAGTTGCTCTAATATTTGATAAATGAAATTTATCCTTTTGTCTTTTTTATCCGAAAGTTTATCCAGAATATTCGAATCAAAAATAAAAACCGGTAATACCGGGTAAGGGCTTTTTAATGCGTGATATAATGCTGTATTATCATTTAATCTTAAATCTCTTCTTAGCCAGCAGATACTTATTCTCTGTTTTACAATATCAGTTTGATCTATTGCCATTGTAAACTTTTTCGATTTTTATAGGCGTGCAATCCGATACTAAGTAATAGAATAACAGAAATAACTAAGGCCGTTTGAACTATAGATTGTACTCCGTTCCAATTCGCTACAGCAATAGCCACGAGTGCCCAAACCGCTACCAGCGCATATTCACGCATGTTCCTGTTCCATGTCATGAACAAATTAATAATTCCTGCCACTATTATCATAATGATCGTCCAGGTAATAGCTGAAATTCCTAATCCGTTCCATTTTATTTTGGTGAGATACGCTGCTATATCGGCTATTAATGCTACGGTGATCCATCCGGAATAAATGGAAAATGGCCACCAAACAAACGCAATTATTTTAAAAGGTGCGTCGTACATTTCCATATTGGTTGTAATAATAATTCTTATTAATGAGAATAGAAGCACAAGCATTATCAAAACGGAAAGCCCAATATAATCGTAAAGCCAGGCTATAATCCAAAAACAGTTAGCGATACACGAGATTACAAACCACCAACCTATTTGCAAAGTAACATTATCAGTTTTTGCTTTTTTGAAAAGCCCGCTGCCTTGAAAAATTACGAAAGCCAATAGTCCAATATATATCAATCCCCAGATTGAAAATGCATATCCGGAAGGAGTAAAATAGTTTTGGTATCTGGCCGAAACACTAGCCATTGTATCGTCATTAAATATTCCCGTATTTGAAAGATAATTGATGACAATCGTTGCTATTAATGCTATTATATTGACAATTTGTAGTGACTTTTTCATCGCAATATTTTTATATTGAAATAATTTTTTACAGTGATGAAAGGCTTATGTGTTATGGGATTTATTTTCATTGGTTAATTGGAGATAAATCAACAAATTCAAAAGAACTAATTCAAATCCATAAAAAACATCTTCAATAGGTATGCTTACAATTCGGATACCAAGGTTTTCTGAATTGTTATATATTACCACAGGTTCTTCTAATCCTGTTCCGGTAAGTATTCCATTCACTATCAAAAAAGGAATTAATAAGATGGCATATATGCTGATTACCTTTCCAAACCAATTAATTTTTAAAATGAATTTTAAAATAAGGCAAACAAATGCCGTGCTGATAAATGTTACAGAGGTATAAAGTTTATCTAAGAATATAAGGCCGGTAATCAATAAGGCTATTGATAAAAAGATACAAAATAAGTTTTCTGTTTTTGGATTCCAGGCAAGATTATAAAATTTGTCGAGACAATAATAGGTGAACACACATGAAAATGGGATGCAAATAAAAAATAGAATTTCCTCAATGGGTAATTGCAAAAAATAGATTCCGGTAATATAACGGGCATTAAAACTCCAAACGCCCAGCTGGGTAAAAACAGCATCCCATATTATGAAAATAATAGCCACTGTAAAGGAGGCTACAAAAAAAGCCTTCCATGTTTTATAAAATTTTATTTTGGGATGAAATGAAAACAGTAATGGAATAATTACTGTAAAAAAATCAATAAGCAGGTAAAGAAATTTCATGCCAATCTTTTATTTTTTATATGGCGGAAGTACTTAAAAGGAACCCAAAGCATACCAAAACATTCACCATCTTCCTTCCCTAAATGCTTGTGATGTATTTTATGCGCTCTGCGAATAGCCTTAAAATAAACATTATTAGTATTTCGAAAAATTTTAAACCGCTGATGAATAAAAATATCATGAATCAGGAAATACGCCATACCATATAATGTAATGCCTGTACCTATCCAGAAAAGAAAATTATAATCGTTTTGCATTCCAAAAAATAAAGAAGCAATCCCCGGCAAAGCAAAAATTAAAAAAAAGAAATCATTATGTTCTATAAATCCTTCAGATTCTTTTTTATGATGATCTTTATGCAGGCGCCAAAGCAGCCCATGCATAATATATTTATGGGCAAACCATGCTACTCCTTCCATACTGATAAATGCAGCCAGAACAATGAGAGTGTTAATGATTATTGTTTCCATGGTCTTTAAATATTTTATTTAAAATTTCTTCCCGGTAAATAAATATGTTTTCAATTTTTTTACGCACAAAAAGTGAATGAGCCATGCGCCCGATGGTACCGAAAGGCAATTGATACTTTACTTCATCTTTCATCAGCACGCCATTCTCTTTTTCAATAAATGTATGTGTGTGTTCCCAAATTTTGTATGGTCCTTTTAATTGCCTGTCAGTAAAAAGGCCTGGCTTTTCAATTTTACAAATTTCGGTTTTCCAGTGTAAAGGAACACCAAACAATGGCTTAACAGTATAATCAATAAGCATACCCTCATAAATTTCTTTGCCATCAAGATCTGTTAAAATTTTAAAATCTAATTCGGGAGGCGTTATTAAAGCGAGATTCTTTGCAGAAGAAAAAAAATCCCATGCATTATTTATCGTTATTGGTAAAAACTGTTCGGTAGTATATAGGAATTGGCTCATATTTTCGGGTTCGAATTTTTGACAAAATGTTCCATTACTTTAGGTAAACAGATTTTTAGCCAGACAGAGTAATTGCCGGGTTTAATAATCATTTCCTTTTTCAGATTTTTCAAACTTATATATTTCCAGTCTTTTACTTCCCTCAAATCAGGCTTTGGTAATTCATCACTTCTTCCAAAAAAAACATGGTCAAATTCATGTTCTGTTAACCCGTTTTCAAATTTCATTTTGTATATAAAACTAAACTTAAAACCAGCCTCGCATTGTATACCCATTTCCTCTTTCAGCCGCCGGGATGCTGCATCTGAAACTTTTTCTCCACTTCCCGGATGACTGCAGCAGGTATTGCTCCAGAGTCCTGCAGAATGGTATTTTTCGTCTGCTCTTTGTTGTAGCAATAATTCATCATTTGAGTTAAAAATAAAAACAGAAAAGGCACGGTGAAGCGCTCCGGTTTGATGTACGGTAAGTTTATCCATTACACCTAGTTCGTTATCATTTTCATCTACCAGTATCAATAATTCTTTCATCATTCAATCTTTTTTTTTCTGTATTGGTTAAATAGTCCGAATTTTTTAAATGAGAAATGATAAGATTTTTGAGTGCCGGATCGGTTAATTGTGAAATAGAATTCAATAAAAAAATCTTATCCGTTTCAATCTTATCCCGATAATCTAAAAAAGAGGGGACATTTGTTTGAAATGTGAATCTCAAAAATCGTAATTCAACATTATTTTCATTTGCATCAATTGCCATTTCAAGCATTTTCTTCCCTTTCTTGAAATAAGATAATTTAGTTATAGGATTGAAAACATACTTTGCCATCATCATGGTACCGCCAGCTTTATAGCCCATTAGTAAAGGATTGTTTTTCTCATTATAGGGCGATAAAAGAGTAATCAATTCTTTACAATACTTTTCCTTTGTTGCCGCTTGTTGATAGAGTAATCTTACTGCACTTAAAGAAGGCGCCCCCGCAAAACCGGCAGTGCTGTATAGGATTAATAGACTTAATATTATTTTTTTCATACCCAATTCAATTTATTTTGTAATAGGCTGTTTAGCATAAGGCTTATTTTTTTACCATTATTAATTCGTACTCTTTCAGTGAGTATCCTCTGTGCAGGCAGTTTTTTTATTTTATTGAACAGGGAAAGATAATATACATATGCCAGGTAAACACCGCCCTTAGATGATGCAGGAAGTTTTTTTATACCGGTTAAGGATACACTAAAATCTTGCTCTATTTCCTGTTCAATCTGTTTCTTTACAGAACCACTAAAGTCTCTCATATCTACATTGGGAAAATAAGTTCTTCCTAAAACATGGTAATCATCTTTCATGTCTCTTAAAAAATTTACCTTTTGAAAGGCGGCACCTAATTTCATGGCATAAGGTTTCAGTTCTTCATACATTTTTAAATCGCCTTCTGTAAATACATGCAGGCACATTAAACCAACTACTTCGGCAGAACCTAATATATATTGCTGGTATGAAGCGGTTGTGTAATTTACTTTTTCCAAATCCATTTTCATGCTTTTTAAAAAAGTTTTTATCAGTTCATGATCAATATTATATTGATGAACCGCATGTTGAAATGAATTTAAAATTGGATTGACCGATATGCGGTTTTCTATGGCCTCAAAAGTATCCTGCCTAAATTTTGAGAGCAGGTAATCTTTATCATAACCTTCAAAGCTATCTACTATTTCATCAGCTACGCGTACAAAGCCATATATGGAATAAATGGCATTTCGCAGGCGGTTGTTTAAAAAATAGATACCCAGGGAAAAGCTGGTGCTATAGGATCGTGTGGTCATTTTACTTACCTCTGCCGATAAATTATCAAATAACAACTTCATGGCTTTTGTTTTTAAAATATTTAAGTAATTGTTCTGCCGATATCTTTCCTGAAATGAGAGATGGCGGCACACCCGGCCCCGGGACTGTAAGTTGCCCGGCATAAAATAAATTTTTTATTTTCTTATTCCTGATTTTCGGTTTCAATATAGCTGTCTGCATTAATGTATTGGCAAGGCCATAAGCATTGCCTTTATAGGAATGATAATCAACTATAAAATCGTTGACGCAATAGCTTTTTTTAAAATCAATATTTGTCAATATTTCTTCACCAATGTGTTTTTCAAACCGGCTCATCATTATATTAAAATATTTTTCACGAAGCATATCATTATCTTCTAAACCCGGAGCGATGGGCATTAGTAGAAATATATTTTCATGTCCATTTGGTGCTACACTATCATCGGACTGCGAAGGGCAACATACGTAAAATAAAGGTCTGGTGGGCCATTGCGGGTCTTTATATATTTCTTTTGAATGTTGAAATAAGTCTTCTTCAAAAAATAGGGTGTGGTGTTGTAATGATCTAATTTTTTTATTGAGCCCAATATAATAAATGAGGCAGGATGGAGCAAAGGTTTTTTTCTCCCAATAGGCTTCAGCATAGTTACGATGTGATGATGGCAGTAATTCATTTTCAATATAGTGGTAATCTGCAGCTGCAATTACTGCATCGAATTCAATTTCTTTTCCATTAATAATAATGCCTCGGGCTATATTTTTATCTACCATAATTTTTTCTACCGGAGTATTAAAATGAAAAGTGGTTCCATTTTTTTCTGCCACTACCATAATTGCTTCAATCACTTTTCCAAAACCACCATGAGGATACCATGTACCAAGTTTTAAACCAGCATAATTCATTAAACTATACAATGCCGGAGTATCCTGGGGCATAGCGCCCAAAAATAAAACCGGGAATTCCATGAGTGCAATCAGTTTTGGATGTGAAAAGTATTTTCGTACGTGCTTGCTAAAAGAAGAAAAAACCTGCAAACGAATTGCACCCCTTATTAAATTGGAATCAGCAAATTCTGTGAGAGAGATGCCAGGCATATAAACGAGGTTTTCCATACCTGTTTCATATTTGTATTGTGCCTCCTGCATAAATTTTTCGAGTTGTACCGCACTTCCTTTTTCTATAGATTCAAATAAGTTGCATAGCTCTCTATAATTTGAAGGAATGCTCATTGTTTGCCTGTTAGCAAACACCACATCAAATGAAGGATCAAGTAATTTTAGCTCATAAAAATCAGAAACTGAATATCCGAAATCATTAAAAAATTTCTCAAATACATCGGGCATCCAATACCAACTGGGCCCCATGTCAAATACATAGCCATTCTCAGTTATTAATTGCCTTGCCCGGCCACCTCCTGTACTATTCTTTTCAAATACATGTACATCATGCCCTGCAGCAGCTAAATAAGCCGCCGCACTTAACCCGGAAAATCCAGAACCTATTACTGCAATTTTTGGCATTAAATTATTTGTTTATAAATATAAATAAAAATCTAAACATTATTTATTTAAAAATTGCTCTTCTAAATTTTTTACTGATTGTAACCAGTGAATCTTTTTTGGGGTTTTAATTTGACCCATTAAATTATTTTTTCCGGCCACATATATATTTTTTCCTGCGAAACGGCTATTTAATTCACTTAGATATTTCTGTGTAACCTCCGGAAAATCATGATGTACCAAAAATAAAAGCACGTTTTGTGACGATGTATGTTCCATGGCTGAAATGAGCGATTGCATCGGAACATTACTGCCGAGGTAAATTGATTTTCTGCCTGAAAGGCGAATGAGGTAATGAGAAAATAACAAACCTATTTCGTGAAATTCATTTTCTGGCAAAAAAAGTAACCAGCCATCTGAATTGGATTTTGGAAGTGGTAATGAATCAATTGCTGTAAACATTTTTTGACGGAGAATATTACTGATGAAATGCTCCAATGCCGGCAGCAGGGAAGCGCTGGACCACATTACGCCTATACGAACGAGCATTGGGTAGACTACGTTAAGGTAAGTATCTTTCATCCCATACCGAAGCAGGCAATGTGAAAATATTTTTTCGAAATGTGGCTCATCGTAATCCATGCCTGCAGCTATCAGCTGCGATACAAAATATTCAGTTGGTTGATTTCCGGTAGTATTATTTTGCAGTTCCTCAAGTAGCTTATTCAGCTTTGCATCGGGCAGCGAGCCTATTTCAGATATCTTGTAATCAGATTCCATTAAACTCACAATATTCAACAGCCGGCGCAATTGCGAATTGTCATAATATCTTGTATTCCCTTCTGACCGGTTTGGCTTCAAAGCATTATACCGCTGTTCCCATATCCTAATGGTATGGGCCTTGATCCCTGAGAATTGGGCGAGTTGAGAAATTGAAAATAGATCCATATTTTGTTTAAATATCCACAAATTTATTTAAACATTTCAAAATTAAAAATTAATTTTTGGATCCTGGTAATTTGATTGAGTTTAAAAGATAGCAAAATTTAATTTTAGTATAAGCGATTTTATGCAGGGACTGAAGGATCTTTCTAACTAATAAAAGTCTCAAAATGACCATATTGATAGATTGTTTTGTTAATTCTTGCTCTCAAAATCAGGTAGTCGATTACTTAATTACACTTTATGCTAATCAGTATTTCACTTAAATTTGCCCAATGCCTGAAAAAAAAAAGAGAAAGAAATTATTGGATTTTAGTGTTTTGCGAAAGGTTTTTACCTATGCCTCGCCTTATAAAAGAGAAGTCTATATTTCAATTATTCTTTCAATTGTGCTGGCCGTTCTTTCTCCTCTGCGGCCCTTTTTTATTCAATACACGGTAAACCATTTTATAAAAGATAAGGATATGCACTGGCTAATTCTTATCACTATTATTCAGATTGGAATGTTGCTGGCTGAAACAGGCTTGCGTTTTTACTTTGGTTTTCTTACTTCATGGCTGGGGCAAACTGTTGTAAAAGACCTTCGTGTAACGGTGTATAAAAAAGTGCTTAGCTTAAATCTTTCTCAATTTGATAAAACACCTATCGGCACATTAACTACCAGGACGATCAATGATATTGAATCTGTGAATAATATTTTTTCTGATGGGCTTATTCCTATTATTGCTGATCTGCTTTCAATAATTTCTATATTGCTGTTTATGTTTGCTGTTGACTGGCGTTTATCTTTAATAAGCCTTGCACCTTTTCCCATAATTATTTTTGCTACTTATTTTTTTAAAGAAAGCGTTAATAAATCTTTTATAAAAGTGCGAAATGCTGTAGCTGCTTTAAATGCATTTGTTCAGGAGCATATTACAGGAATGAGTGTGGTACAGGCTTTTGCGGTAGAAGAGAAAGAGTTTAAAAAATTTAGGGATATCAACAAACAACATCGTAATGCCAACATTAAAGCCATTTTTGCTTATTCTGTATTTTTCCCGATAGTAGAAATTGTGTTGGCTTTTTCTATCGGCCTATTGGTATGGTGGGGTGGAAATTATGGATTTAACGCCGGAGTAATTATTTCATTCATTATGTACCTGAATCTTTTGTTCAGGCCGCTTCGGGTTATCGCTGATAAATTTAATGTTTTGCAAATGGGTATGGTAGCAAGCGAGAGGGTTTTTAAAGTTTTGGATAATAAAGATGTTACTCATAATGTTCAGGAAGGAATTCATGGAGTTCTGGTGAAAGGGGAAGTAGAATTTGAAAAAGTTTGGTTTGCGTATAACGACAAAGATTATGTTTTAAAAAATATTTCTTTTAAAATCCTTCCTGGCGAAACGCTTGCTATTGTTGGCCATACAGGTAGCGGTAAAACTTCCATCATCAGTTTGCTGAACCGGCTTTACCCGATTAATAAAGGGGAAATTAAAATTGATACCCATAATATAAATGAATATGATAT
>Ga0209585_10000972_pt1 | contig 11056 bp, 14 predicted proteins | sample NGEPerone_FD_185491 | JGI IMG/M metagenome (GOLD analysis project Ga0209585, IMG submission 185491) | Arctic peat soil microbial communities from the Barrow Environmental Observatory site, Barrow, Alaska, USA - NGEE Permafrost154B-one... | ecosystem: Environmental > Terrestrial > Soil >... | reverse complement strand
CCTCGTACGCGAGCAGCGTGACGAGCTCGTCCACCAGCAGGCGGAACGTCGCCTGGGGGGTCTTCTCGTCACGGAGCACCGTGAGCTTGTGGGAGATGAGCGGGTGGTCGGCGACGTGCAGGCGCATGGGTGCACCGTACCTGCTGGGAGGGCCCCTCCACTGGGCTACCGTGACCGCTCAAGGAGGCGGGATGCAGCACGCTGCCATGCACGACGACGCCGCGGCCATGCGGGAGGCGCTCGCCGAGGCGCAGCTCGCCCTGGTCACCGGCGACGTGCCGGTGGGCGCGGTCGTCGTCGGGCCGGGGGGTGACGTCGTCGGGCGCGGGCGCAATGCGCGCGAGGCGACCGGCGACCCCACCGCGCACGCCGAGATCCTCGCCCTGCGCGACGCCGCAGCCAGGCTCGGTCGGTGGCGCCTGGACGACTGCACACTCGTGGTGACGCTGGAGCCGTGCGCGATGTGCGCGGGCGCCGTCGTGCTCGCGCGGGTGCCGCGGCTGGTGCTGGGCGCGTGGGACCCGAAGGCCGGCGCCGCCGGTTCCGTGCACGACCTGGTCCGCGACCGGCGGCTGAACCATCGGGTCGAGGTGGTGTCCGGCGTGCTCGAGGACGAGTGCGCGGCGCTGCTGCGGGACTTCTTCGACGAGCGACGCTGAGCTCAGCCGCCGTCGGCCGCCGCCTTCAGCGCTGCGATGTCGAGCTTGACCATGCCGAGCATCGCCTGCACGGCGCGGCTCGCGCGGCCGGGGTCCGGGTCGGACAGGAGCTCGAGCAGCACCGTCGGGACGATCTGCCAGGACAGGCCCCACCGGTCCTTGAGCCAGCCGCACTGGACCTCCCGGCCGCCGCCCTCCAGCAGGCGGTCCCAGAGGCGGTCGATCTCGTCCTGGGTGTCCGCCGGTACGAACAGCGAGATGGCTTCGGTGAACGGGTGGTCGGGGCCACCGTTGAACGCCTCGATGCGCAGTCCGTCGATCACGAGACTCACCGACATGACGGTGCCCGGGTCCCCGATGCCGCCGCCGCCGCTGCGGTTGACCCGCAGGATCTCGGAGTTGGGGAACACGGACACGTAGAACTCGGCGGCCTGCTCGGCCTGGTCGTCGAACCACAGGAACGGGGTGATGGTCTGCACGTGGGTCTCCTTGCTGGTCGTGGGCTGGTCGTGGGCCGGGCGTGGGCTGGTCGGCAGCCGCTGGTCCACGGGCTCGACGACGGTCACCGCTCGGCGGATCGGTGGGTGATCGAGGCGAGGTGCTCCTCGCGCTTGTCGTGCTCGCCTGCCAAGAGGTCGGGTGCTTCATTGGCGGCGCCGGGCGCCGGGTGGGTGCCGCCGCAGACGAGGATCCGGTCGCGCAGCTGATCGAGCGCCGGCCGTGACGGCTCGTCGGACGTGTGCGGGATCCGGATCGTGGCCATGTGATCAGGCTGGAGGGCGTGGGCGGCGAGCGCAACGGCGATTCGGAGCCGAACCCGCCGACCGGGTATCCTCGCAGCGCCAGGTAGCGTGTCCGAGCGGCCTAAGGAGCACGCCTCGAAAGCGTGTGTGGGTGAAAGCCCACCGTGGGTTCAAATCCCACCGCTACCGCACTGCGGTCTTGACGAAACTCAGGCCCCGCGTGTGACGAAACCCCTCCTGCGGGGCCCTGTGAGGCCTTGCTGGAGGGGTTTGTCGTTTCCGGTGGTCAGGCGGGGTGGTTCTCGACGGTGGTCAGGCTCCATCAGACTCCTTCAGCAGGTCGGGCCCACAAGCAACGGGCCCTGCCACTAAGTCTGACGCGCGACACAGCCGCGCTTGACCCAGCCGTGCTTGGGCGACTTCCCCAGCCCGAACGACGACTCGACCCGTGAGCGGCGCGAGTAGGACTCGATCCACTCGGGCGAGCCCCACCGGGTTCGTTGACGCAGCTTGGGGGACACGGACGGCGGCACGGAGATGGTGGTCTGCGAGCACGCCTTGGGTGCCTCGCCCGCGGCCTACTTGCACCCGCTGCATGCGCCGGGACAGTTCTGCACAACATCCCACTTGCCCACCGTGGGAAAGTGGGAGTAGCCTACCGGGGATGAGAGGAGTCACCATGACCATCGTCGTCGAGACGGACAACCGGAGCCGGGTCGTCATCCCAGGCCACAGCAACGAGAGGTTCGTCGTCCAGGAGAACGCGGACGGGAGCGTCCTGCTGCAGCCGGCCCGTGTGGTGACGGAAGCGCAGCTGGAGTATGACAGCAACCCTGAGCTGCGTGACCTTCTGGCCCGGGCGTCCGCGGCCCCGACCGTGCGCCGCAGCCGCCAGCGGCGCACGGCATGACAGGTCGGGACTCCTACTCCCAGGTAGCGGACGAGCAGCTGGATGCACTCGAGTCCGGCCCGGACGCCGAGCTGTACAACGCAGTCCTGGACGCGTGCGACCTGGTCTTCCGCCTGCCAGAGGTCGCCCAGCGGAATTCCACGGCGGTGACGACAGGGCAAGGCATCGTGTTCCGCCTGCCTGTCGCGGGGCACAGCCCGTACAAGGTCTTCTGGTCCTCCGCGGGCCCACGTGTCGAGGCGGTCTTCCCGCACCCGTGACGTGCGGGCGGTCGCTCCCAGATGACCGCCACAGGACTCCGCACGGAGTGTGTGGTCAGATCGGCCGAAAGCGCGTGATGATCTTGCTGGGTGCCCGGCGTTCGCCGAGGCCAGGGAGGTTTCGTCACCGCCCCGCACTGCGTGATCCGAGTCAGGAGACCCTCGGACCCTCGGGTCCGGGGGTCCTTCTGCGTCCCGCGGGGCTGTGTGCGGCAGACCAACCGTCCGCCGCTACGCGGGCTTCTGGTAGACGATCTGCCCGTCCGGCCACACCACGCGGGCGATCCCCGCGCCGGCCAGGAAGCGCTGGCAGTTGGGGCAGGGCTCGTCAGTGACGTACACCGTCGCACCGAGGCGCGAGCCGCCCGGCAGGTGCAGCACGGCGTTCTCCTCGGCGTGCAGCGCCTGGCACGGCTGGTCGACGCCGACGTACGGGGAGCTCGCCGGGACGTCGGCGTAGGAGAGCCGCCCGCGAGGGCAGGCCCCGTCGGTCAGGCAGCCCGGCTGGCCCGGCGGGTAGCCGTTGTACCCGGTGGCCAGCACCCGGTGGTCGGGTCCGAGGATCACCGCGCCGACCCGCCGACGGGTGCAGTCCGCCCGGGTGGACACGGCAGTGGCGATGCCAAGGGCCCACGCATCCCACGACGGGCGCGTTCCCGGGTCGCCCACCACGACGGGGGTCATCGGAGGCGGTTTTCGAGCACGGTCAGACCCTACTGGCTGATTCCCAGCCGGACGTGCTCCGCACCGACCAGAGCCGCGATCCGGGCGTTCTCTTCGGGGGTGGCGGCGCCGTCGTCCGCCCGGACCTGGGCGGCGTGGGCCGGAGGTGGCCCGGTGTGGCAACCTGCGGGTGTGGAGATCAGTGAGGTCGACCTCGTGCATGTCGTCGACCGGGCCCTGGACGGGATGTCGTGCATCCTCGCCGACCTCGGCGACGATGGGGCGAACGGCCGGCCCGACCTGCCCGGCGCGAACTCCCCGTACGCGATCGTCACGCACTGCCTCGGGGTGCTCGACTTCTGGGTCGGTCAGTGCGTCGCCGGGCGCTCGGTGCAGCGGGATCGTGACGCCGAGTTCCGAGCGACGGGGCCGGTCGCTCCGCTGATCGAGCGGATCGCCCGCGCGCGCGAGCAGCTCGCCCACGACATCGCCGGCGTCGACATGACCGGCCCGCTCGCGATCGAGCGCGACCATCCCCTCCGCGGTCAGGTCCGCACCCGTGGAGCGGCCCTGCTGCATGCCTACGAGGAGCTCGCCCAGCACCACGGTCAGCTCGAGCTCACGCGGGACGTGCTGCTCGCCGGCCGGAACGCGTAGCCGGGGAGCCGTGGTGGACGAGCCGCCGGCCGGTCCGGACGAGGCCGGCGGGCGCGCCCAGGCCGGCGAGCGGGACATCGACGCCGCCACCCGTACGCGAATGCGCCGCACCGTCCTGCTGGTTGCCGGGCTCAACCTCTCCTACTTCGGGGTGGAGGTCGTCGTCGCCCTGGCGATCGGTTCGGTCGCCCTGCTCGCCGACAGCGTCGACTTCCTAGAGGACACCGCGGTCAACCTGCTGATCGCGCTGGCCCTCGGCTGGTCGCTCCGCGCCCGGGCCAGGACCGGCAAGGTGATGGCAGCGGTGATCCTGCTGCCGGCGCTCGCCGCCGCCTGGCAGGCGATCGTCAAGGTGGCCGACCCGGTCGCCCCCCAGCCGGTACCCCTGATCCTCGCGGCGGGCGGCGCCGTCGTGGTCAACGCGGCCTGCGCCCTGATCCTGCTGCGGGTCCGCCACCACGGCGGCTCCATGACGCGGGCCGCATGGCTGGCTGCCCGCAACGACGTTGCGGTCGACCTGGCGATCGTCGCGATGGGGCTGGTGACCGCCTGGACGGCCAGCGGCTGGCCGGACATCGTGCTCGGCGCGGCGATCATCGTGCTGAACCTCACCGCGGCAAAGGAGGTCTGGGAGGTGGCAGAGGAGGAGCGCCTGGCGGCCAAGGCGCTGGCCGGCGAGGAGTTCGATTGATCACCCTCGGTTCTGCGCATGGCCGCGGCGGGTGCCCAGTACTGTGAGCGCCGGGCGCCGCCGGGCGTCCATCCGAGGAGTCACGATGTCCGTCAGCCCGTACGCCGTCACCGGGCCGGTCGAGCCCTACCTGATGCAGATCGGTGACATCGGGATCACCCGCAGCTGGGTGGTCACGCCTCGCGGCACCGCACCGGTGCGCGGCTCGGAGTGGTACATCGCGAACCGCCCCGCCTACACCTCTGCGATCCCGGTGTGGGCGATCGTGCTGGCCATCCTGTTGTTCCCGATCGGGCTGCTGTTCCTGCTGGCCAAGGAGCAGCGCGTGACGGGCTGGATCGAGGTGACCGTGCGGTCCGCCCCGATCGCCCACGTGGTCTCGATCCCGGCGGGCAGCGCCGCGGCGTCGGCCGTGTACCCCCAGGTGGCCTACGTCCGCCAGCTCGCCGCAGGCTGACTAGCCCACCGGCCACGAGCGGTCGTCGACCCGGCCACCGGACCGGATGAGCTCCTCGATCTGCTCGGTGACGTCCCAGACGTTGACGTTCATCCCGGCGAGCACGCGGCCCTCGCGCAGCCAGAAGGCGATCAACTCCCGCTTGGCGAGGTCCCCGCGGACCACGAGCTCGTCGTACCCGTCGGGCCCGACGAAGCCGACGTACTCCATGCCCAGGTCGTACTGGTCGGTGTAGAAGTACGGCAGCCGGTCGTCCGATGCGTCCGCACCCATGATCGACCGGGCGGCGACCGCGCCCTGCCGCTGCGCGTTGGCCCAGTGCTCCGTCCGGAGCCGGCGGCCCAGCGCGGGGCGCCACGCCTCGGCCACGTCTCCGGCGGCGAGCACGTGCGGGTCCGCCGTGCGGAGGTGCTCGTCCACCACGACGCCGCCGGCGACCTCGAGCCCGGCGACCGCCGCCAGCCGGACCTCGGGCACGGCGCCGATCCCGACCACCACGAGGTCCGCCGGGACCACCTGGCCGTCGGTGAGCCGGACCCCGCTGACCGTCTTCTGGTCGGCGCTGAGCAGCGCGTCGACGTCGGCATGCGTGCGCAGGTCCACCCCGTGCTCGACGTGCAGGTCGGCGAACATCCCCGCCATCTCCGGGCCCAGCACGGCGGCCAGCGGTGCGGCGCCTCGTACCAGCACCGTCACCTCCAGCCCGGCCGCGCGGGCGGCGGCAGCCGTCTCGAGCCCGATCCAGCCGCCGCCCACGACGACGACCCGCGGCTTGCGAGCGAAGGCGGCCAGCAGCGCGTCGGCGTCCTCCAGCCCGCGCAGGTAGCGCACGCCCGCCAGGTCGGCGCCCGGTACCTCGAGGGTGCGCGGGACGGATCCGGTCGCGAGCACCAGGTCGCGGTAGCGCAGCCGGCTGCCGTCGCCGAGGACCACTTCCTGCACCGGGCGGTCGATCGCGGTCACCCGGGTGCCGAGCCGCAGGTCGACGTCGTTCTCGGCGTACCAGGTCAGCGGGTGCACGAACGCGGACTCCCGTTCCTCGGTGCCGAGCAGGTACCCCTTGGACAGGGGTGGCCGCTCGTAGGGGCGGTTCGGCTCGCCCGCCAGCAGGACGACCGGCCCGGTGAAGCCCTCCTCGCGCAGGGTCGTGGCGACGGTGGCGCCCGCAAGCCCGCCGCCGACGATCACGACGCCGCTCACGACTGGGCTCCGTCACCGTGGAAGGCGGACGTGACCGTGGTGGGCTGGTCCGTGCGGACCCGGCGCAGGCTCATGGGCTCATGGTGCGCCACGATCACCACCCCCACACCCTTGGGCCGCAGGCTGGACCGGCTCGCGGCAGGTGCCCGGGACCGTCGTCGTCGGCGCGTTCACCGAGAGTTCATGGACGGCCACGTGGCCGAAGACTTCGACATGCGTCAATATGTACGCATGACCGACCCGCCCCGCCCCAGCGTCCTGTTCGTCTGCGTGCACAACGCCGGACGCTCCCAGATGGCCGCCGGCTTCCTGTCCCAGCTGTCCGGCGGAGCCGTCGAGGTCCGGTCCGCCGGCTCCCTCCCGGCAGACCAGATCAACCCGGCCGCGGTCGAGGCGATGCTCGAGGTGGGCGTCGACATCCGCACCGAGAGCCCCAAGGTGCTGACCACCGATGCCGTGCAGGCGTCCGACGTCGTCATCACGATGGGCTGCGGGGACGTCTGCCCGGTCTTCCCGGGCAAGCGTTACGAGGACTGGGCGCTGGACGACCCGGCGGGCCAGGGCATCGAGTCGGTGCGCCCGATCCGTGACGAGATCCGGGCCCGCGTCGAGCGGCTGCTCGGCGAGCTGGGCGTCCCGCTCGCCGGCTCCTGACTCGCTCGATCTCGAGGGTGGAAGGGTAGGCTCCCATGGACCTGAGGATCTTCACCGAGCCCCAGCAGGGCGCGACCTACGACGACCTGCTCGCGGTGGCGCAGGCCACCGAGCGGTTCGGCTTCGACGGGTTCTTCCGATCCGACCACTACCTGGTGATGGGGGACTCCGACGGGCTGCCCGGCCCGACCGACGCCTGGACAACGCTGGCCGGCCTGGCCCGCGAGACCAGCCGGATCCGCCTCGGCACGCTGGTCACCGCCGCGACGTTCCGGCACCCCGGGGTGCTCGCGATCCAGGTGGCCCAGGTGGACCAGATGTCCGGTGGGCGGGTGGAGCTCGGTCTGGGCGCCGGGTGGTACGCCGCAGAGCACGCCGCCTATGGCATCCCCTTCCCGGAACGCCGGTTCGGCATCCTCACCGAGCAGCTCGAGGTGATCACCGGCCTGTGGCGGACGCCGATCGGCCAGAGGTTCGACTACGCCGGGGAGCACTACACGCTGGTCGGCTCGCCCGCGCTGCCCAAACCGCTGCAGCGTCCTCGGGTGGCTCCGGACCGGCCCGGCGTGCCGATCATCATGGGCGGCAGCGGCCCGCGGCGCACTCCCGCGCTCGCCGCCCGGTTCGCCGACGAGTTCAACGTGCCGTTCACCGAGACCGACGCGATCGGCGCACGCCTCGCCCGGGTGCGCGAGGCGTGCGAGGCGATCGGCCGGCCCGCCGACACCCTGGTGCCGTCCGCAGCCCTGGTGATGTGTGTCGGCGCCGACGACGCCGAGTACGCGCGCCGGGCCGCCGCCATCCATCGTGACCCGGCCGAGCTGCGGGCGCAGGGGGTGGCCGGGACGGTCAGCGAGGCGGTCGACCGGCTCGGTCGACTGGCCGAGCTGGGTGTGCGGCGGGTGTACCTGCAGGTGCTCGACCTGCACGACCCGGACCACCTGGAGCTGGTCGCGCGCGAGGTGGCGCCGCAGCTGACCTAGCCGCCGCCGCCCTGGGCAGCCTTGGGCGAGTCGTCGGGCCAGTCTTCGGGCCAGTCGTCGGAATCATCCGCCCGGGCCGCCCGCAGCAGCCCGACGACGGCGAGCACCACGAGCGCCACCAGCAACAGGTTCCGCAGCACCAGGATCGCCGTGATCGACCCACTGCCGCCGAGCAGTCGCAGGTATCCCCACGGGAAGACCACCTGCGTCAGCGCCGCAGCGGCCAGCGTCGTGGTCGCCAGCGCGCGCAGCCACCGCGCACCGGGCGCGGCCGGCCGGCCGACCATCACCGCAACGGGCGCCGCCAGCCAGGCCAGCAGCTGGGGCGAGCCCACCTTGTTCACTACCACGAGCACGATGAGCGTCAGGAACGCACCCGGCACCAACGCGGCGACCGAGCGCCCTTGGGTCCGCGCCCACCACAGCAGCCCGGCCACCAGACCCACCGCCAGGGCGAGCGCCATGTCGACGGCTGCGGCCGCCGTCGTCGTCCCCGGGCCGACGACCTCCCAGGTGATGAGCACGTCGTTCAACCGGATGACCACGTCGTCGCGCCAGAGCGAGGCGACCACCCACGGCGTGGCGGTCACCGACTCCACCTGCAGGCCACGCGCGGTCTGGACGGTCAGGAACGAGGCGATGTTGCCGATCCCACCGCCCGCGGTGACCGCCCCGACGACCACCCCGCACACCACCAGCGCGGGCACGACGACGTCGCGCACCGGCCTCCGCACGGCCGCCACCAGCGGGAGCAGGAGGGCGCCGGGGGCGACCTTGATCCAGGCGCCCACCGTCATCAGCGCGGCGGCGAGGCGAGGCCGGCCCACCCCGGCGAGCAGGGCCAGGACCATCAGCGGGACGACGATGCCGTCCAGCCGGCCGAGCGCGACCGGGCCGAGCGCGACCAGGAACGCCAGCCACCACCACGCGCCCGTCGTCGTCCGGCTGTCGTCGGGGCGTTCGCGGAGCAGAGCCGCCGTCGCCAGGCCGTCGAGCAGCGTCACCAAGAGGCACCAGCCGAGGGCGTAGCCGGCCGTGGAGACGGTGCCGGCGAGCCCGGGCAGCAGCATCGGGGCCACCGCGCCGGCGGGGTAGACCCAGGGAGCGTCGAGCACTGGCCACTGGCCCTCGGCCAGACCCAGATGCATCCACCACCGGTAGAGGTCGACGTCGTTGAACGAGGTCTGGGGCGCGATGACGACGCCGACGAAGGTGAGCCAGGCGTGCACCAGCCCGAAGCCGACCCAGAGCGCAACCGGGTGGGTCAGACGGGCGCGCACCTGGACGACGGTCGGACCGTCAGCCGCCAGAGACGCTGCTGGAGGTTGCCACCGCAGCGAAGAACAGGAAGAAGGCGATCGTGCCGAGGACGGTCAGCACGATCACGATCCAGCCCATCACGAGCCCGGCCACCGCCATGCCGTCCCCGCCCTCGCCCGTCTGGCGGATCTGCTTGCGGGCCATGTGGCCGGTGATCACTGCGACGATCGAGCCGATGAACGGGACGACGGTGAACCCGCAGATGCCGGCCACCATGGCAACCACGGCCATCGAGTTGTTCGGCGCCGTCGGTGCGCCGTACTGGGGTGTGTAACCGGCGGAGTACTGAGGCTGGACGCCGTAGGGCTGCTGGGCGTACGGCTGCTGGGCGTACGGCTGCTGGGCGTAGGGGGGCTGCGGGTTCTGGGGCTGGTACGGCTGCTGGCCGTAGGGCTGCCCCGGGTCCTGCGGGGTGGGGCTCTGCTCGCTCACGATGCCTCCTGTGGATGGCTCGTGTCGACTCCCAGGTCGGCACACGCAGATCAGCATTCCATACCGGTCCCGGGCGGTGGGCTGGATCGCTAGTCTTCGTCCGGGCAACGCGGTGGTGCCCCCTTCAGTGCCACCGGACAGCGGCCCCCGGAATGAGGGAGTCACCGCATGAGCAGCATCGGATGGCGGGTGCACGGAGATGGCCGGCGGGTGACGCCGGGCGCCGTGGTGGAGCCGGACGAACGGTTGACCTGGCCGCGCACCATCGGCATCGGCATGCAGCACGTGGTCGCGATGTTCGGCGCCACCATCCTGGTGCCGGCGATCACCGGGTTCCCGGCCTCCACGACGCTGTTCTTCTCCGCCGTCGGCACTGTGCTCTTCCTGGTCATCACGGGCAACCGGCTGCCCAGCTACCTGGGCTCGTCGTTCGCGTTCATCGCGCCCGTGATGGCCGCGATGGCGTCCGGCGGGATCTCCGCCGCGACCGGCGGCATCCTGCTCGCCGGCGTCGTGCTGGCGATCGTCGGCGTCATCGTCCACCTCTGGGGCGCCACCTGGATCGACATCGTGATGCCGCCGATCGTCACCGGCACCATCGTCGCTCTGATCGGCATCAACCTCGCGCCGGCCGCCTGGGGCGGCGTCGAGGGCGCGCCCCTCACCGCCGTGATCACCATCGCCGCCATCGCTTTCACCACGGTGTTCTTCCGCGGGATGCTCGGCCGGCTCGCGATCCTGGTCGGCGCCATCGTCGGCTACCTCGCCGCGTGGCTCCAGGGCGAGGTCGACTTCTCCAAGGTGACCGACGCCCACTGGATCGGCCTTCCCGAGTTCACCGGGCCGTCGTTCGACCCAGCCATCCTCGGCCTGTTCCTTCCGGTCGTCTTCGTCCTGATCGCCGAGAACGTCGGCCACGTGAAGTCCGTCGCCGCCATGACCGGCAAGAACTACGACCCGCTGATCGGCCGGGCCCTGCTGTCCGACGGCCTCGCGACCACCCTGGCCGGCCTCGGCGGCGGGTCCGGTACCACTACCTACGCCGAGAACATCGGCGTGATGGCCGCCACCAAGGTCTACTCGACGGCGGCGTACTGGGTGGCGGGGGCCACCGCACTCCTGCTGAGCCTGTCGCCCAAGTTCGGTGCCCTGGTGGGAACCGTCCCGGCCGGCGTGCTCGGCGGTGCCGGCACCGTGCTCTACGGCATGATCGCGATCCTCGGTGCCCGGATCTGGGTGCAGAACCACGTCAGCTTCGCCGACCCGGTCAACCTGACCACCGCCGGCGTCGGCCTGATCATCGCCGCGGCCAACTTCAAGTTCGCCACCGAGGGTGGTCTGAGCTTCGAGGGCATCGCGATCGGCACGGCCGCCACGTTGGTGCTCTACCACGGGATGCGGTCGATCGCCCGGTGGCGTGGCACCAA
>Ga0209585_10000971_pt1 | contig 11058 bp, 11 predicted proteins | sample NGEPerone_FD_185491 | JGI IMG/M metagenome (GOLD analysis project Ga0209585, IMG submission 185491) | Arctic peat soil microbial communities from the Barrow Environmental Observatory site, Barrow, Alaska, USA - NGEE Permafrost154B-one... | ecosystem: Environmental > Terrestrial > Soil >... | reverse complement strand
CACCTACCTCCAAGCTTGCTGGTCGCATTAAGAAAGACCGACTTGACAGGAATTAGCGACTCGCCGTCTCTGTGAGCACATTGCACAGCTAAAATCACATGTTTTTCGAGGCAGAAGGGAAGCTGACGCCAATAGAAAAAATCAAAGGCCGAGGGCTAGATTCGAACCCGCGTCGTGGCCTCCACAGGGCGGCTTCTTGAATATAAAGGCTACCAGGGGCTTATTTTATGATAGTCCGGCGGAAGCTCACGAACGGTTGCGGGTTGATTGTATGGAAAAAGAGTGTCAACAAGCTGGCAATCAGGATCTTGCTTCACTAGCGCTAGAATTCACTAAACAAGAGTTAACAAGCTATACTGAATTTCGGGTAGCTGGAATAAGCAAGGCATCAGCTCCGTGGATGAAAAGGTGTTCCAAAACTTTTTGGAACGCAACAAAGGGGATAATCAGCAAGAAACGATGCGACGCGCTTCGGGCACACCTCTCAGAGCGATACACCGACGTTTATGCGCCCCGGAAGGTAATGAACTTTGCAACGGCTTTTCTGAAGTACCTCAGCAAGACACACTTTGATACACGTTATCAGGCGTTTGACCTTTTTTTGGAGATGCCAAAAGGTGTGAAGGCTCAAAAGCATATCACCAGTAGGATCGTGACGAAAGAAGACGTTGAGAACCTACTCCGCGCTATCAAGACTGCCTTTGAAAACGGGGAGATCGACAAGGATCATTACCTAAACTATCGGGCAATGGTACTCTTCAGCACGTTTACCGGACAACGTTCACAAGCGACGACTGCTCGCCTCACGGTGGGACAATTTAGAGCTGTAGTCAACCACAAGAAACCGGTTGTTGACGTCCTGCCGGAACAGGACAAAATCCGTATGCAGCATTATTGTCCTCTTCATCCGCAGGTTGTTGACGCTGTTAGGCCGCTGCTAGACGGTCGACATGACGATGAACAAATGTTTAAACAATTGTCATTCGAGCGATGGCTGAAACATCAGAAGGTGCCACTTTTGCACGGCAACTATCATTTCGTGCCCGGAGATCTGAGAAAATTCTGTGAACAAATGGGTGATATACTGCAGTGGGATCAGTCAAACAAGAACTATACACTCGCTCACGGGGTCTCAGGAGTGGACTGGCGATTCTATCGCCACCCTCTTCCCGCTTCAGTTTATGATATTTACTCGAAGTACTGGTCAGATGTGCGCTTTGCAGTCTAAACTGACATTCTTAGTACGTGTCTGATTTGCTGAGTTGTTTTACGTGCTGTAACGCAGGAACTCGTTCACAGGTTCCAAGAATTGGCTTACTTGCGCTGCCACATCTTTTTCCGCATATTTCCCTTCCGAAAAGTCTCGAACGCTAAGCCCCCCAGCCACGTAGGGCCGCGCCGCCTTCTTTTTGAAGACTTTAGATATTCGCTCGACAGATTTTTTCAGATATTTTAGGTTTTCTGGAGGTACCTTCTTTCGAGAGACCGTTCTTATGAAGTATTCAGCTGCTCCCTAGGCGGTCCGGTGCTACCCCTCACTAATACGCACTAAAATGTAAATTGATGGTATTTAATTGTAAGGCGACTCTGTGCTGTATACGATTCGGTCTTGCTATTCCTTTGGTGGCTTAGTACCAGGTTATAATCCTCTACTTTCTTACATCATCTCTGAAACAGACGTTGTGAAAGGCTCTATTTATCTTAATTCTTATGCTTCTTCATTTTCTATACCCTTCTGAACAGCAACCGCTTTTGCTCCTATCTCTTCAACGAAACTATCTATCACTAAAGACTCCATCAAACTCTCAAAATCAGGCTGTAGGTCCAACAAGCAGAATGTAATTTGATGCAAAGAAATGGATGCATTCTGGAGCGGATCAGCAAGACCGTAATTACTGGGACCACAAAGCAGAGTATCATCTTGCGAATCAGCTGTCAGCCCTAAACTACAAAAACCACGCGAAAGTCCGTGCACGGCGGCTGATGACCACCTAAAGAACGGTTGTAGGTGGTCTAGGTTAACACGTTCAGCTAAAGCCCTAAAATTTTGATTGGGCAAGATTTTGCTTGGTACCCACCCCCAGTCTTTTTTAAAGTCATCGCCATATTTTTTGCACAGTCTGTCTTGTTCGTTTTTAAGAATGTCAAGCACTTTTTTGTCAATTGGTGGATAATTTAACTTTACGCAATAGTCCTGATATTCTCTCGCCTGTTTACATTTTAACACAGTGTCATGTTCTAAATACCGCTCTGAAACTGTATCGTCGTTATCCAGTAGGAAAAAAGATACAACAGCAAGCTCGTTTAAGGTTCTCCATCTAGCAAAAGCCCCATCAGGATACCCTGCTTTCAATAAAGTGAGGATTTCATTGGAAGTACGACAAGCTCTTACATGAATCTTTACAAGAGCTGCAAATTTAGCTTTGTTCGTGTTTAAAAGAGATTTATCGAGCTTCTTTTTGTGTTTCTCCCCGACTTCTTGAGAAAACGCGATTAGAGATTCAAATAGGTCCAGCGGTTCCTGCCAACGTAAATATCGTCTCTCTTCAAGCGCTTGAAATAGTTGTCTTCGTTCATCAAGAAAATCGTTAATATTTTGTCTGATGCCTTCTGCAATAGTTTCTGATATCGTAGGCAACGCTTCTGGAATAATGTGAATTACCTTATCTAGATCCTGAAACGGGAAATAACCTCTATCTTTGACGTATGCCTCCACTGCTGAAGTTATTAACAAAGAACTGAAATCTTTTCTGGATTTCCCCGTCTTTTTGATCTCTCCTGCCTTGGCGTCTAAGTATCTCTCCAGCTCTTCGATATCAAACTGTTTTTCAACTTCGGAGATCAATTCAAATGCTTGAGGGAAGTCTTTTTTGATTCCATGTTTAAATTCACTATAAGAGGCAGGATTAACCGATCGTATTTCAAAATGGGCGTTAATTACCAAAGTTACGTCTTTTCGTATCTTTTCATACTTGTGGTTAATTTTCGCGATGTAATCACTTGATAAACCAGAGTCCTCTAAATTTTCAGGAGTCAAATTTAAGAAGAAATTGTTGATTAAGTTGGAATAAACAAATGATTCAAACGTCTTAAAAAAGTAGTCCTGCAAAACCTCAGAACTGCTGTAATTATTAAGGACCTTCGTTATCGCTGAAAACACCCCATCAAACTGATCGTAAAACTGGTTGCTCATAGTTAACAGGAAAGACGCCAACTGTCTTTAAAGTCGAGTCAAGTGAAGGCACTAGCATGTTCCTTTAATCTATTCCTTATATTCCAGCTAATAGTTTCTTTTTTCGATTTTCTTTGATTTTAGGGCTTCTTTTCAAACACGCAGCAAGACAGTATGTTGTCACGGCGTGCAAAGAGATTCGCAAGCTACCGCATTGCATAGGAGCACTGCATCAAGGAGAAGTTACAATGTTGACCGCGGAGGAGAGAAAAGCGGACACTAAAAAAGGCAGATCATCGCTTTCAAATAGCGCACTGACGACCAAGCGAAAGCAAGTGGTATAAAATTGATGCAAATCCCAACATTGATTTACTATCGCGTTGCATAGAAATTTTGTGCAAAAATAACCGTCAGCAAAGAGAGACAGGGAAACGGGCAAGCACAACCAAGCAAAAACCCGTTACCCCGCCACAAAAGTGGTGTGTATTCATTTCACCGGATAAACTGTTCGCGTGATCGTTTAAATCACCTTCGACTTGAATCGGTGGAATCCCACCTGTCCTCTGTGTTGGCTCTTTTTTGGACAGGTGATTAGATGATTTGTGAACAGGAATATCTTAAAGCCGAGCTGTCGGGGTCGGATCGACAAGTGTCTGAACGGCATTGTCGAAAGGAAGAAGAACGTCGAGTTTTCAGACTGCTACCAGAGTCCAGAATCACGCAGCAGAGTGAACCGGAAGAAAGCGATGAAAGATGCGCGAAGATTGACGTGCGCGACAAATTGTGTGCTCTCCTTTTGCGTGCTGTGGAGCATATGAAAAACGACCGCAGGGCTAGCGCGTATGAATGTGCAAAGCTCGCTTTATCGACGCTCGAAGAACAGATAAAGGCAACAGCGTTGCCTAAAGTGCCTTTGAACATGTGGAAAGATTCGAGAGCCGCGATCGATGCTACAGCTTGTCCGACTCGCATGAAGGAGGAGGGACACTAATGAATTTGAATTTTGATGACATTAAAATGACATCGGTTTGCGATCGTTGCGGCGCGGAAAACGTACAGACGTACGGTGAACTAAAGACGTTCGACAGTATCAAGTGTGTAGGCTGCGGAACTACAATACGGTTCGAAAAGGACGAATCGTTCCTTAACCTAGAACGCAACGTTAATGAGAGCTTGGACGACCTCAGTAGGTCCTTGAAATCTATGAAATTCAACATAGATCTCAAACTCTAAGCGGGAAAATGGGTTTCTTCAACCCATCTCTTTTCTTTTTTCAATTTCCTTCGATAACGCAGCTCTAATTGTCAAAAAAAATGCAGATAGAACCTCTGTATCTCTTTGGAGTTAATGTTGCTATTTCAAAAAACATGAATGGCAAGTAGTTCAGAAACCTTGCACTAATAAAGAGCATTTGAGAGTTAGACAAAAAGCTTTGGCTTGTTATGTAGCTTTAGAGGTCTATTCTACCCAAAATGACGCCCGTTGGTAAAAACGGGACAATATATAGAATATAAGTCATCTTTCATTTGCCTACGGTGAGCCCATGCAGTATTTAGGAAAAACAAAAATTGGAAGGTTCAGTTCTAAGCGAATGTAATATACCCACAGCTCCGGTTGCCTCAAGATTGTCAGAACGTTATCGGAGAGACTGCTTATACGTATGCCACAGAGCAGGAAGGAAAGAAGGCTTTCATATTCGTAATTCAAGAGAGGGAGGAAAGAGAAGGCAAAAGCGACCTCGCTGCGAGCAAAGTTTTACAACTTGACGATAAAGTTTTACAACTTTTGGCAAAAAAACAGCTTTGAAGCTCGCTTCCAGCGGTGTGCTGTATGCTAGAAGGCTTGGAAGCGAGTAAAAAAGCGGTAGGATATTATTAACGCGGAGAGCCACGACGGCTTTTTGCTCTTGATAAATGGCGCAGCTGCCTGTAGTAGGCGCAACCCCTTCTCCCTTACGCATGAAAAATGCAAATTGATGGTATTTTTGATTATGAGGCGACTCACTACTGCACGATTCGGTCTTCTATTCCGTTTTGTAGCTTATTATGAGGTGATAATACCTGCTTTCTTACATCATCGCTGAAACCGACGTTGTGAAAGGCTCTATTTGCCTTAATTCGCTGTATCCCACACGCTTAGAAGGCGATTTGGTAAGCGCAGTAAAAAGCGCTTATCTTATCACTCTTCTTCGAAGAAACAGCATCCAAGTGCTTAACGGGAAAAGTGACTAGGAAGAGCAAGGCGCTAAACTCAAGCGTTCATTCAAGCCTTCAAGCTGAAATTGAGCGTGAACTGAAGAATGACAACAAAAAACGATGGGAGGATATATTAGGGCGTTTGAGCTCCTCTTACTGAATCTCACAACCTCACTGATTATATTGAGTGTTGGTCAATTGATTCTCCGTGAAGAACGTGAACTGGTGCACATCGTTATGGTGTTGACTTGTTACTCTGTCAAATAGGGCTATGTCGCATAAGCTCCTTTTATTGCAGAAGTCCTTTCGTTTTGAAGGATTGATGAGTAGTGTTAAGGATGAAGGCGATGGATTAAATTGGAAACAGCAGCCTAATGTATTCCCTGTAAATTTTAAGTAAATGTCTGCAGTTTGGAGCTTCGACAGCCGAGAGAGCTAAAACCCGGTCATTTTTTAGTTTGATAGATATTTGAAGCTTCGATTGTACCGGTTCGTCTGGATTTCTAGATCCTATGTCGATGTAAAAGTTCTGTTTCTTAATATTGACTGATTCTACTTCGCCTTTCAGCGATGTCATTTGGATATCTTGAAGCTCTTTTTCTAAGAAGTTCCTCACTTCTATAAAGTAGCCGTCTAAAAAGAACCACAAGCTTTTAGGCGCAACCTCTTCATCATTTGAGATAAAGATACCTTTAATCTCTCTTTGCACAGGAAGCTTCTTCAATTCGTGCAAATATTCACGGACCCGCCAATTGGTATCCCAAACCTCTATGTCTGTTAGATAATTACCGAATTCCTTTGGGAGCTGCTCAATTTCACTCATAATGTCCTGCAAAGCCCACTGGGCTTAAAAGTATTTCTCATCTAATTTTTATGTTAATCATTCGTCGCTCCAACACATTTTGTTAAGAAAGCCCGATGCGTGTTAAAAAGTCGGCTAATTTTCGTAGTTCTTTAACAAAGCCATCAAATAAAAAAACTTTAAATATTGAACTAAGATATAGATAGATAGATACACATATATGGGGAGTGCTAGATGATAGATAAAGGCGGAATGAACAAGCTTGGAAAAATGAGAGAAAAAGTCAAACAAGAGCTAGAGCATATACCAGGAAACAATCCTGCGCAAAAAGAGCTGAGAATGGTCTATTGGATGGCAAGGATGCACAGCTTGGGAAAAAAATCACAAAATGATCTATCAAGAGAGGATGTGCTAAGGCATTCGGTGAAAGCCGTCAAAGAAGACTTTCCTGAATTTAAGCCTGACTACGACAAACGCTTCTTCCACTGTTAGCGATGCCTGAGCACCGTTATGGACTAAATGTCTTAAAAACTGTGAGATTATGCGATACATAGGAAAATCCAAGATTGGCAAGTTGCATCCGAAGCGATCTAAAATTTATCCAATGGTAAGACTGCCTGAGCAGTGCCTTGATGTGGCGGGTGAAACCGTTCGTATTTATTCCGTCGAAATGGAAGGCGTTAGAGGGTTCTTTATTGCTTTGGAAACAGGAGCTGACGAAGAAAGAAATGTTGCGCAACTTTTAGCTGAGGTTGCGCAACCGAGACCTCAAAATGATGCCAAATCTCGTCTGTTGGAGCTTGAATCAGATATCAATGCTTTAAAATCACTTCTTTTTTCAAACGAAAGCGAAGCTTTCACTAAAATCAAAAACAGATGGGCTCGGCCGAATTCGAATCGGCGACCTTCGCCGTGTAAAGGCGGGGAGCACAGCGCCTAAGATGGCGTTTTCTTGGTTCGTAGGCATGCTTTCTGCGGGCGTGCATGCCGAAGAAACGACTACTAGAAACGCAAGTGCTCCGTCGTGAACCGTTTGGTAAACGTGCGTTGACCGCCCAATAAGCCCTGAGAACGCAAACGGAAGGCGAATTGTCGGGTAGTCATATCCAGCCTTTGCGTGATGCGCCAAGATTTTGCCCTCAAAACCCACATCGGTCGGCTCCACGCGGCTTCTTTGCTTAGGATTCTCGCAAACGGCCTGTGATGTTAGCATCCATGATTCATCTCCACTAGCGGTACGAACCCGAAAGTATTTATCAGTTATGACACGTATGAACCGTAGATGCTACGCGATGACAGAGCAACTATTAGCGTGAGCAAGAAGACCCATGCTGATTTCGAGAAGTACCGCGCCAAACTGAGTGCTGAAATGGGAAAAGTCCAGACCCAAGAGAATGTAGTGAGGGCGCTCCTAGAAAATGTGCAAAAACAATAGCCGGAACGCTGCTGCTGTTTTACGGTCACCACACGGTTTGTAAAGCCCAGAGCATTCGACTATCCGGCGTCTTGAATAAGACCGTACGGGAGGGTGACTGCTTGGTTGTCATTCCATGGACACAGTCGAGCAGTTTAGGCCCGATTTTCATGTAATTCATTTCGACACCGACCCTAGCATTGCCCTGTCGGCAGCAAATGGTTTCGTTTTTGCTTAAATGGGGGGCCTATTGCAAACCTAAATAATGCCGTATTGGTCATGTCTTGTCAAGACGATGAACAACTTTAACGGTCAATCAGATAGGTTTGTAGAAGAGCTTTTAGAGGCTCTACCAGAAGCATCAAAACCTATTGTGAAAAGGCTCAAAGAAAGCGCCAAGGAGGCGTTGGAACAGGAAGGAGAAGTCCGAAGAGGATTTGAAGAGAGTCTCTACAAGCGTTGGGAAGAGCCCTTAGATTTATTGGAATGTTTGATTGGGCTTTCTATGGAATATGGCCAAAGTCACAGGAATAAACTCGCTGGCGCTGTTAATGAAACGAACCAAGCTCAGTTCGCTGCTCTAGTGAAAATTCATCAAAGAGCTTTGCAAGTATCTAACGAAATTCTTGTTCTTCTGAAAGCGGGGTATGCAGACGGTGCTAACGCCAGATGGAGGACTTTGTGCGAACTTGGCGTAATTTCTTTTTTCTTGAAAGATAACGACGATGAAGTCTCTCAGAGATATTTAGACCATCAGGCTGTAAGAAGATACAACGATGCAGTAGATTATCAAGCGCATTGTGAAGAACTTGGTCAACAGCCATTCGAAAAAGAAGAATTTGAAAAAATCAAAAAAGCAAAAGAAAATGCGTGCAAAAAGTACGCTGATGGATTTGGAGATTGGAACTGGAACTGGATACCGAGGTCTATATTGCGACAACAATCGTTCAGCGCTTTGACGAAACACGTAGGCCTAGGTCGTTGGATTCCTTATTACAACCTAGCGTCATCGCAGCTACATGGTCTTTCACGAGGCTTTTATCGTTTAGGATTACCGGTTGAATCGCAAAATACCCCACTTTGTCGCGGCAGTAACCTTGGACTCGCTGACCCCATTCAAAATACGGCCATATTTTTACTTGACGTCACAGTTTGCTTGTTAACGCTGGAAACTGATTTTGAAAGTCTGTTGGAGTCGCACGTGATGGATAGTTTTGTTAAAGATACAGGACAGAAAGCGGTCGCTGTCCAAAAAGCGATAGAACATGAAGAATCATCAAAATCTCAGTAGCTTTGTCTTTTCAATTCTATTGCTTTCGTGTTTTAGCTTACCTGTCCAAACAATCAGAGCAGTTGCTAGTATTACTTGTCCTGTCTGATTGACTCACACCCTCTCTTCTTTTTGCGAGCAAGCCCAAGTTAGGATAACTAACGTGTTCCTTTGGCCCCATCCTTAACTGCTAGCTCATTATTCCCAAAATCGTTATGATGAAGCTGTATTTTCTCGTTTATGACTAGATTCTACGGGTTACGGTAGTGCTAGGATAACCATTAATGTATGCAAAAATTAGCTTAAAATTAAGACATCTGAGGCCAATGCCGCCAACAATGCCTAACAGGCGTGCAGTAGAGACCACGTTACTAAGCATGGAATAAAAGCTGAATTATAAGTTTCTATTTTAGCTGTGAAGGGCGATTTGAACAACCGTATCATCAGCGAGGAGACTCGACAGGGCTCGCGGGCACTAACGTGCCCTTCTGCGCGCTCCGCTTGCTCATGATAGGCCGCTACACCTTTAGCTTCGGCACCGTCGAAACGAATAATGAAAGCAACGTTCCCTTCTTGCTCGCTTATTTCGTAAATACTGGCTCTTTGCCCGGCGAGTTCTGCGTATTGACTAGGTAGGCGAAGCTGGGGATAAATCCTACTATTGCCTCTGACTTTGCCAACTTTTACGTCAGCAACGTGAGTTGGTCGATTTGTCATAATAGTTCTACCAATAATACGTGCATTTAACTCTTCTTTAAGGCAGCCGTTTGTGGTAACGACCGCACGTGGAATATGCGCTGCAAAATCGGAGTTGTCGGGCTACCGAAATAATTCGTCTGGCACGATGTAGTTCAGACGAATTTATCTTCCGTACTTTCTCGCTAACGTGGCAATAAACACAGGCCACGACAAGATTCCTATTAATCCTGCAATCACGGTGACTGCGCCAAAAAGCCCGAGCTGCGCGTTCTCTATCTTGCCAATCGGGTTAAATAATGTCAAAAAACTGTTCCACAAACTGGACCCAAGCGCAGCCGCAGTAAAATCGCGCGCGATAAGAAAAAACAAAACGCCGAAGAAGAGAACGAAGATAGCAAACGCACGGAGCACCAGTATGGGATAAACCCAATAGCCGGTAATATGCTGAATCGGCCACTCTAGGTAATATTGACCGTAGCTTTGTAGATAAGTCCTTATTGATGGTGGCTTGTTGTCCTCCCATTGCCCCCATTCTTCGTTTTCGTTTGCCTGCCCCGAAACCTCTCCGCGAACAGCTTCTTTGAAGCTGAAGGTCGGTTTTTTTTGTTCTCGCTTTGCAACCATTTCGCGGTAAAAATAATAGTCTGCTTTATCTCTGTTCCCAAGACTGTCCCACGATTGCTTTGCCTTTCGACAAATCTCTGCTCGGCCCTGGGGAAGCCCACGAAGCCGTTCAGCGTGAATTTCCTTTTTTAACTCGGTTCCTTCAAGGTAAACGAGCCTTTTGACAGTAGCGTCGGTAAACCACGCCCGCCCCTTGACAGTCGCGCTGTCAAACGAAACATTTTCATCAAAGGTCGCGTTATCAAACGAAACGTCCCGCTTAAAGGTCGCGCTATCAAACGAAACTTTTCCCTCAAAGGTCGCGTTATCAAACGAAACGTCCCGCTCAAAAGTCGCCAAGTCAAACCATGTGTCCCGCTTAAAGGTCGCATCGCCAAACGAAAAGTCCCGCATGAAGGTAGCGCTATCAAACGAAACTTTTCCCTCGAAGGTCGCGCCGTGGAATGAACTATCCTCGTACTTAAAAGTCGCATCGTCAAACCTGGCGTCCCGCTCGAAAATCGCACCGTCAAATTTAACATCCTGCTCAAAGGTCGCACTGTCAAACTTAGCGTCGCCCTTGACCGTCGCGTTATCAAAATAAGCGGGTCCCTTGAAAGTCACGCCATCGAAGGAAGCGTCCCTCTCGAAAGTCGCGCTGCTAAAAAAAGAGAATCCCCCGACGGTAGCATCATTGAGATTAAGATTTAACACTGACTGCTCGCTAAAATTTAGAGCAGGCAAAATTGCCCCTTCAAGATTAAAATCTTCTTTATCTGCCTTTTCTACAGTCCTTTCTGCCTTTTTCACAACGAGGTCTTTAAATTCGGAGCCGGCAGGTAGGCCAACGTGTAATAAACATTTCCCGTCTGCATATGCATGTTCACTGCATTGTGCTCCCTC
>Ga0209585_10000970_pt1 | contig 11062 bp, 9 predicted proteins | sample NGEPerone_FD_185491 | JGI IMG/M metagenome (GOLD analysis project Ga0209585, IMG submission 185491) | Arctic peat soil microbial communities from the Barrow Environmental Observatory site, Barrow, Alaska, USA - NGEE Permafrost154B-one... | ecosystem: Environmental > Terrestrial > Soil > Wetlands... | reverse complement strand
ATACCTATGGTCATAGTTAGAAAATATGCTTCTAAAGGTATTGAAAATTTAAAATCTTATGGTAAAATGTTGTTTAAACTTAAAATCCGGGCTTAAAAAAACAAGGCCAATAAAAAATAGATCTATCGTTAAGGTTACTGAATCGTTCTGCTGTATTAGCTTCCATGCTCCTTCCATTTCTTCGCTCCAGTGAATATCATCAAAAATAAAAATTGTTTGTGATGAAGATTTTTTTAGAAAAAAATTAAAATATTCTAAAGTTGCCTCTTTTCGGTGATTACCATCTATAAAAATCAAATCAACTTCTTCAATTTTATTATTGATCCCCTCAAGTGTTTTTTTGAAATCACCTTCAATCAAATCAATATTATTTAAACGGGCTTGTTTAAAATTATTCAATGCGATCCTGGCAATATTATGCGAACCTTCAAACGTGATTACTTTGGAATCTTTATGCGCGGAAGCGAGATAGGATGTGGTAATTCCAAAAGAAGTTCCTAATTCCACTATGGTGTTGGATTGATAATAATTTGCGATCCTGAAAAGTAATTGTGCATATTTTTTCTTTTTTAAAGATGAATGAGCTATGTCTTTTACTTTCCTGTTTTTGAAAGGATTTATCGCCGAGCCCGCCCCAAAATCCTCTACTTCAATAATGGTATTATTTGCAAGGAGTTGTTTGCGTAATGATTCTATTTTATGGTAACATTCGTATTCTTTATTATCATTTAAAACATGAATAATAAAATCGAAAACAAAAGGCGAATGAACACCATGACCTTTCCCATTTTGTGCCTTTAAATAATAATTTAAATATTTTTTAGCCAGTTGAAAAGCTGAATACATCCTGCGAATTTAAGCTTTATCAATTTTGTCCCATACTTCAAACGTGTATGGATAGTTGTTCTTTTCATCTGCTGGAAATGATTCCGCATTGATCAGTGTCCATTGTGAAGTATCGAATTCAGGATAAGAAGTATCGCCTTCAACAATAGTGTGAACGCGGGTTAAATAAATCCTGCTAATTTTTTCCATTGTTTGTTTAAAGATTTCCCCGCCACCAATTATAAAGATTTCTTTAGCATCACTTTCTTTTGCTTTTTCAATTGCTTCATCAATATCATGCACAACAAATACATTGTCAGGATGCCAGTCTTTTTTTTTGGTAACAACAATATTTATCCTGCCCGGTAAATCCTTTTTAAGAGATTCAAAAGTGTTTCTTCCCATAATTACCGGCATTCCCCATGTTTTGTTTTTAAAATATTTAAAATCGTTTGGGAGTTTCCATGGAAGTTCATTGTTGGCGCCAATGATATTATTTTCCGAAGCGGCTACGATGTGAGAAAGCATAGTTTAATTGTTTATTAAGTTTATTTGTCTACTTACTTATTATTTATCTTTTTTTGAATTAGAAACAAATTTTTTGAAAGCATTTAACGCCAGGAATTTTTTTACAATATTCTATTAAGGAGTCACATGTGTCTGGCGCAATAACTTATTTAATTAAGTATATTGATCACCTGGATTAACCAATTAACTTTCTTAAACCGCTACCGGAGCCTTTATCCCGGGATGGCTTTGATAATTCACTAATTCAAAATCTTCAATCTTAAAATCAAAAATATTTTTTACTTCAGGATTTAATTTCATTTGAGGGAGTGGGAATGGCTTTCTGCTTAGTTGAAGTTCTGCCTGTTCAAAATGATTTTTGTACAAATGCACATCGCCAAATGAATGAACAAATTCGCCTGGTTCCATATCACAGACCTGCGCTATCATCATCGTAAGCAGCGCATAAGATGCAATGTTAAAAGGTACTCCCAGAAATACATCGGCGCTACGCTGATATAATTGGCAGGAAAGTTTTCTCTTTTGCCCCGGTTGCGGAGTCGAAGTATAAAATTGAAAAAGACAATGGCATGGCATTAATTTCATGTCCTGAAGATCAGCGACATTCCAGGCACTTATTATGAGCCTGCGGCTGTCAGGATTGGTTTTTAATTGCTCAATTAATTCAGAAACCTGGTCAACTGTTTTTCCATTTGCGCCTTCCCAACTGCGCCATTGTTTGCCATACACCGGGCCAAGATTGCCATTTTCATCTGCCCATTCATCCCAAATCCTTACGCCGTTTTTTTGCAGATATTCAACGTTGGTGTCTCCTTTCAAAAACCACAACAATTCATAAATAATACTTTTTAAATGAAGTTTTTTAGTGGTAACCAACGGAAATCCTTCCTGTAAATTAAAACGCATTTGATAACCAAATAAACTGCGGGTTCCTGTGCCGGTACGGTCATTTTTATCAACTCCGGTTTCAATTATTTTTGTTAAAAGTTGAAGATACTGTTCCATGTGTGCAAGTTATACCAATTGTTAATTATAAAAAAAGGGTTACCATTTTATAATTTTACAATGGTTAATGCCGATCTGATTTTTGAAATAGGATTTTTAATTGGCTTAATCCGGTATTAAACAATTAGCAAATCTGAAATCCTAAATCATACTTTCTTATATTTGCGCAACTCAAAATAAATTATTCCATGTCAGTTTTAGTAAATAAAAATTCAAAGATATTAGTGCAAGGTTTTACCGGAACGGAAGGTACTTTTCATGCTACGCAAATGATTGAATATGGTACCAATGTAGTGGGCGGTGTAACTCCAAATAAAGGCGGAACCACACATCTTGACAGACCTGTTTTTAATACAGTTGAACAAGCAGTAAAGGAAACAGGCGCAGATGTAAGTATTATTTTTGTGCCACCGGCTTTTGCTGCGGATGCCATTATGGAAGCCGCTGATGCGGGAATCGGTTTAATAGTTTGTATTACTGAAGGTATTCCTGTGCAGGATATGGTAAAAGTGAAAAATTATTTATTAGATTCAAAATCAAGATTAATAGGGCCGAATTGTCCCGGAATCATTACTGCCGATGAATGTAAAGTGGGAATTATGCCCGGCTTTATTTTCAAAAAAGGCAAAATTGGAATAGTATCAAAATCAGGTACACTAACCTATGAAGCAGCAGACCAGGTAGCCAAAGCGGGATTGGGTATTTCAACAGCGATAGGAATAGGCGGCGATCCTATTATTGGAACAACTACAAAAGAAGCAGTTGAATTTTTTATGAACGATAAAGAAACGGATGGCATTGTGATGATAGGTGAAATAGGTGGAAGTATGGAAGCAGATGCCGCTTATTGGATAAAAGAAAATTCTACAAAACCAGTTGTTGGTTTTATTGCCGGCCAAACCGCTCCTGCCGGAAGAAGAATGGGACATGCCGGAGCCATTGTTGGAGGCGCAGAAGATACAGCTGCCGCTAAAATGAAAATCCTTGCTGAATGTGGTGTTCATGTAGTTGCCAGCCCTGCAGATATTGGAAAAACAATGGCTGAAGTAATGAAAAAATAAGTGCCTGTTTAGAATCAATATTTATCCCTGATGGTTTGAATAAATTTTTCTATTCCTTTGCGAATTGCAATGGATGAACTTCTGTGATTGTTTATCAAAATAGAAAATATCAGGAGTTTATTTTTCTTCGTATATAAAAAACCACTTAAAGCGACTACGCCGTTTAGGGTGCCTGTTTTCACAAATATATATCCTCTGTCTTCGCGGTAATAACTGCTAATAGTACCAGTGCCTCCGGTTGGTAAAATATTTTTTATCCGTTCCATTCCAAAATCATTTTTCATTTTATTGAGAATGAAAACAAAATCCATTGGTGAAAATAAATTATACCTGCTCAAGCCAGAACCATCAACCCATCCTGGTTTTTGAGGAAGCGATTTATAATCCGTTTTTAATAAGGTGTCAATAATTTTTTGATCATTCATTGTTCCCAATAATACGTTGCTTACCATTAATAAACTTTGTTCGGCAAAGAAATTATCACTCCGGTGCATCATAGGCTTCAGTAAAGAATCGGTAGGCTGGGAATAGATAATATGGTTGGCTTCACCTGTGTAACCGGTAATGATTTCTACTCTTTGGTGTATTGTATCCTGCAATAAATCCTGAATAGTTTTTTCATCAGGAATGAAAGGAATTTCTACAGATTTATGATTTCCGTTTAGAAAAGTGAAATCATTTTTATTCCATGGTTTTAATACTTCAAATCCATTTGATAAATTTTCTTTTATATAAGATTGTCTTTTAAAAAAAGAGGGTTTAAAAGATAAAGTGTGATTGTTTATCCATTTAATTTTTGCAATATTCCCATAGATTGGGAAACTGCTTCTCTGCGCCATGTAGTCATCCATATAATCGTTCCATGCCCATCCATTTCCAAGAAATTCCGTAAATGAAGGTTTTATGATTTGTATCAAACGAAAACCCTTTAAGAAATTATAAACCGGTTGATTTATATAGTCGCTATGCAGGAAAGTAGGATCTGCAGTAGTTTTCAGGACTACAGTGCTATCATTGACAATATCATATCTCAAGCCAATCAAACTATCTCCCAGGTATTTCATTGCAGCATAACAGGTTGCAAGTTTGGTATTACTTGCCGGAACAAAATACCTGTCACCCTGGTAATTGTACCAATATTTTCCTGTTGCGGGTTCGTAAATACTTATGCCTGTATGGGCGTTTACAAAAGCTTCATTGTTGAGTATATAATCTTTTGCCGGGCGACTTATCTTTTTTGAAATGGAACATGAACTCAGTAAAATACTGAGGAAGAGTAATCCATTTAGGATATGTTTTTTCATTACATCCAAGTTACAAATAAATATTTTTCAATTTGGATGATTGATGAATTTCTTTTTTCCTAAATGATAATTGGTCCTGTTATATTAAAACCTGCCTGTTGTTTGTCTATTGCTGAATTATTTTCTTCATTCGTATTTTGCAAATCTTTTTTTATTTGTTCCTTGTTTTTTTCTAATTCAATTTTTGCTTTCTTTAAATCCTCTTTTGCTTTCTCTAAAGATTTTTGAAATTCTTTACTATGTATTTGTTTTTGAGCTTCCATCAAACTCTTTTTTATATCCTCCCTCATTTTTTTTGAATCCAGATTTTTCATGGCTTTATCAATATTTTTATTGATCTCTTTCCAGTCAATATTTTTTAACGAGGCGTCAATATCTTTCTGGATTTTTGCAAAATCAATTTTTTGTAAAGATTCATCTACCTGTTTGGAAATTTTATCAAAATCAATTTTGGCAAGGCTTTTATCTACTTCAGCTAAAATTTTATCTACATCTATATTGATGTTCATTTCATTTTGCGGAATGGTATCTTTTACCTGGATAAAATTTTTTTGACTTTCGGAGTTCAATGGTTTTTGAAAAGCCATTGATGCAAAAATTAATCCTGTTATTATTACTAATCTGATGAAGGCTGCTGATAAGAAATGAATTGTTTTCATGATGTTTGTTTTTTTATTACGAAATATATCGTAATCAAATATACGATTGAATTCGTATTTAGTTACAATTTTTAAATAAAAATTTAAAAAAATAATCTGGCAGATAGGAAATCGGGGAAATGAAATAAATCTAAAATCTAATTAATCACTATTTATTACGAATTTTATAAAAAAACATAAATGGAAATAAGCGGTGATAAGATTAATTTAAACACGGTTCATATTATTGAATTTAAAAGAATATGTGGTGATAGAAATGTATTAACCAATATTGAGGATATGGACCGGTATGCCCATGATGAAACTGAAAGCCTCCATTTTTTACCTGAGGTGGTTTTAAAACCACGAAGTGCACAGGAGATAAGCGAAATTTTAAAAATATGCAATCGGGATAAAATTCCCGTAACCCCAAGAGGAGCAGGAACCGGGCTAAGCGGTGGAGCGTTGCCGCATTTGGGCGGCGTGCTTATTTCTACTGAAAGGATGAATTCTATTTTAGAAATTGATGAAAAAAATTTGCAGGTAATCACAGAGCCCGGAGTAATTACCGAAGTTCTTCAGGATGCTGTTAAGGAAAAGGGATTATTTTATCCACCCGATCCCAGTAGCCGTGGCTCTTGTTTTATTGGCGGCAATATATCTGAAAACAGCGGTGGCCCAAAGGCGGTAAAGTATGGCGTGGTTAGAGATTATGTAATTAACCTCGAAGTTGTTTTGCCAACAGGGGAAATTATCTGGACGGGAGCGAATGTTTTAAAAAATTCTACGGGGTATAATTTGACCCAACTCATTGTAGGCAGCGAAGGCACTTTAGGAATAGTTACAAAAATTGTATTGAGATTAATTCCGTTGCCTCAATACGACTTATTAATGCTGGTTCCATTTAAAAGCCTGGAAAAAGCAAGTGAAGCAGTAAGCGCAATTTTTCGCGCCGGTTACACGCCAAGCGCGTTGGAATTGATGGAAATAGATGCACTAAAAATTGTGAGCCGGTTTGCGGGTAGTACTGCCGTTCCTGTTACGGATGATATTGCAGCTCATTTAATAATTGAAGTGGATGGAAATCATTTGGATACTTTAATGAAGGAGATGGAAGCGATCTCTGAATTACTTTTAAAATATGAATGTGGTGAAATTTATTTTGCAGATGATAGTGCACAAAAAGCGGAACTCTGGAAACTTCGCCGGCGTGTAGCCGAAGCGGTAAAGATTGATGGTTATACTATTGAAGAAGATACTGTGGTGCCGCGTGCAGCACTTCCTGCTTTGATAAAAGGTGTAAAAGCATTAGGAGTTCAATATGGATTCCAGGCCGTTTGCTATGGCCACGCTGGCGATGGTAATTTACATATCCGGATTAAAAAGGAAGGAACCGCTAATAGCCAGGATGATCCAGAGATCATCAAATCTTTGCGGGCATTATTTTTATTGGTAAAAGAATTAGGCGGAACTGTAAGTGGCGAACATGGAATAGGGCTTGTACAAAAAAGTTTTATGGATATTGTATTCAGCGAAAAACAACTTGATTTGATGCGGGGTATAAAAAAGGTTTTTGATCCTAATTATATTTTAAACGCGGGAAAGATATTTGATTGATATTAACTAATTTTTAGGGATGCTTACCTTTAATTTCGCTTTATAAATTTTCTTCCAAACCTGATAAATAAGTAAAAATGAAAAAAGCCATTTTAATTTTATTAATACCTGTTTGCTTTCAAGTCAAAGCACAATCAAATGATGAAAATAAGGGAGAAAAGAAAGGATTTAAAAAAGAAAAATTGTTTACGGGGGGAAGTGCTAATATGGGGTTTTCAAGTTATTATACCAGTCTTGGGATTACACCTCAGTTTGGTTATAGTTTAACCAATTGGGCAGATGCTGGAATTACATTCAATCTTAATTATACCTCCCAAAGAGACTACCAGGTCTATGGTGATAAAATGCGTCAGACAGTTTATGGGCCTGGGGCATTTGTAAGATTATTTCCTGTAAATTTTTTATTTGGTACGGCGCAATATGAATACAATATGATGCACCTGAAGTATATACCTGCAAATAATAGTGGATATGCACCTGCCAAAAATAATATAAATGCCAGCAGCTTTTTAGTAGGGGGCGGTTATGCAGGTGGAAGAGAAAGGGGAAATAATACTTATTATTTTATTTCTGTAATGTGGGATATAGCTGGCGATAAAAACTCTCCATATGTTGATGGCCTTGGACGGTCAATTCCTGTAATACGTGCCGGTTATAATATTGGATTATTCCAGGGAAGGAGGAGGTGAAATCTCAATTCTCAGAAGGAATAATAGAAAAGTATGATGATCTTTTTTTCATTGGCACATTGATTCATTGTCAAATTATCTTATTAACGTAACACTTCCTTTCTCAAAAATTGTTTTTCCCTGGTAATCTATTCCTTCCACAATCCAGACATATACGGAAGCATCCTGTGCAGCTCCTTTAAAAGTGCCATCCCATCCATTATTTTGAATGTTGGTCGAAAAAATTAATTCCCCACCACGGTTATATACTTTGAAATAATTCAGTTTTTTCATTCCAATTAAAATAGGTCTGAAAACATCATTAATGCCATCTCCATTTGGCGTAAAAGAATTGGGCACAAATATGCCGGGTTTTACTTTATACACAATTACATCAATTGTATCTGAACTTGTACATCCGGAGCCGCTAGTCAATTTTAAAATGTATTGTTGATTATTAGATAAAATGGCAACAGGATTTGGAATAAAAGGATCGCTTAATCCTGTTGGAGGCGACCAAACAAATGATTCCGCATCGCCGCTTCCATTTAATTGCAATGGTTGGTTAACTACTATAATTGTATCTCTTGGTCCAGCATCAGCTATTACTTTTTCTACTTTTATTATAACCGTATCATAACTTGGTTTAGGGCATCCCAATACATCATTTACTTTTACAACATAGCGTATCGATTGCGATGGAGTAGTAACAGGATTCGGTATATTGACATTATTCAGGAAAGCTGTTGGCGACCATAAATAAATACTGCCACCACTGGCAACAAGCTGGTAACTATTTGGAAAACAAATGGAAGTATCTTTTCCGGCATTGGCTTTAGGATAGGGAACTATCCTTATCGTTACATCATCGGCTGCATTGCATTTGCCAATGCTGGCTACTACATGATATTTTGTATCTGTAACAGGTATAGCTAAAGGATTTTTATCGGTGCCGCTATTTAATGTACTGGCCGGCGTCCACACATAATGTAATCCATTGCCTATAGGATTTAATCTTGTTGTATCAGTTAAGCAAATAGTAGTATCATTTCCTGCATTTAATGCAACACTGCTTACAACATTTACACGCACAGAATCTGTAGCAGTACAGCCTGGGCGTTCAATTAAAGTGGCAAAGTAAGTAGTAGGTACTTTCGGGCTAACTAAAGGCGTAAAACTGCTTTGATTATTGATATTATAATTGGGTGTCCATAAAACAGTGCCGATTCCATTAGCGGTTAACTGTAATGTGTCAATATTGCAAATGAGTGTATCATTGGTAATAGAAAATTCTGGTTTGTCAATAATGGTAATAGTATCTGTTATTGTTTTATTACAGCCCTTGCTGCTTGTAATTGATAATTCAACCGGGAAACTTCCTGTATTGGCATAGGTATATACCGGGTTTTGAAGAAGGGAAGTATCGCTTGGAGACAAAGGATCGCCAAACTGCCATCGCCAGGTATTTACAATGCCGTAATTTGTTTTTGATTTATCGGTAAATTGTATCGGAGCGTTTTTGCATTTTCCATTGATAGCAAAATCAGGAAAAAATCCTGGATATACTTTTACAATTTGTGTAGCAGAATCAGAGCATTGGTCGCCACGATTCACTACTAATTTATAAACATATATACCTGTATCGGTATAAATGTGGGTGGGAGATTGCATTGTTGAAGTATCCATATTAGCACTTGCAGAATCTCCAAATTCCCAATAAAATGTTTTATTTAAAGGAGAAAAATCATCATTGGTAAATGATACTGAAAAACCATCGCAACTTACAGGTTTAGGATTTAATTTTGCTCCCGCAAAATCACAATCTGTAACGTTTACGATAAAATCTTTCGTGTGCTGATTTATAAGAACTCCATTGCGATATGAGAAAACTCCTACGCCCACTACATATCTGCCAACATCAGGCGCTATACCACTTATAATTCCTGTATGTGGGTCAATGGTAGCTTCATTTCCCAAAGGAGATTCGGGAGTAAAACCAGCAGAATAGGGGACCGATCTATAAGGAGGAGGCGAAGGGTTTTTATTTGCCGAATTTTGAAAGTTCCCCCCATTATAAGCATTTGCAAAAACATAAACTAAAGAGTCGCCATCAATATCCTTTGCATTAAATTGTAAATTGAAAGGCTTACCTCCACATATAGCATCAATGCTGGTAGAAAACTGTGGAGAATTATCGTGGATAGGCGGTATAGAACATGTATAGGTAGAACCGGTACCATTACCAGTCAAAGAGGTTACATTGGTAAGTGGAGTAATTCTACAACAGGTTTGATAAGTTGCTGTATAACCTTTATTATTATCAGGTAAATCTACTGTAAATACATAAAGCCCTACATCATAATCAAGCAATGGAGGATTATGAATGCATACAGGAAATGGATTTACAGTTACCGGCAGTTCATCCATTCTGGGCACATCAAAAAAACGGCCTGCTCCGGGATACTGGCTTAAGTTGTCGTTACTAAATATTCCAATGTAAACATTTAACGGCATTGGCGCGGCGTCAGGCGGTGCGTGCTGATCCCTGAATAATTTCAGGGTAATTACATATTTACTTGTGTTAGGGGTACTTCCCGGTCCTTTATATTCATATACCATCTCACCACCTATAATATGTTTCGCCTGGCACGGAAGTCCCATCAACAAAACCAAACTTATAAGTAGTGTTTTTTTCATAGTGAAAATAATAAACTAAATCTCTTTTATTATCGACCTTAAATTTCGTAATAATAGTTGTGAAGTTCAAGATTATTTTCAGTTTTCTTTTATTCTTGCATAGGCAGCTAAAAAATGGCTTAAATAAAAGGAAGATAGTTCCTCTTCTTCCCACATACCTACATGCCCTGAATTTTGTAAAATATGAACAGATGAAATAACAGGCATATGACATTGTTGTAATGAAGCTTCCATTGGGACAGCAGTATCATTTTTTCCAATAATAAAAAGCACCGGTTTTGGAAAAGATCTTAAAACCGAAGTCCTGTCAGGACGCAGGATCATTGCTTCATAATATTGAATAAGCGTTTCAGCAGAAATTTTATTAGCAAGGTTCAATAATCTTTCTATCAACCCTGGTTTTTCCTGTCTTGTTTTTTCAGAAAATAAATTAGGAATAGAAGTTTTTAAAAAAGCTTCAGCACCATTTTTTTTAATGAAATCAATTCCTTTTTTACGGGTTTCAATTTTTTGTTCATCATCTGCATAAGCAGAGGAATGAAATAGCCCGAAAGAATTTAAAAGTTCAGGATATTTTTCTGCAAAGGCCAGGGTAATGTAACCGCCCATGCTATGACCTATAAGTGAGAATACTTTTATTTCATTTTTAATAATTTCTTTTTCGGCTATAGCCTTTACGATTTCAGCATAATCATCAATGTTGCATTTTCCATTAAGCC
>Ga0209585_10000968_pt1 | contig 11066 bp, 10 predicted proteins | sample NGEPerone_FD_185491 | JGI IMG/M metagenome (GOLD analysis project Ga0209585, IMG submission 185491) | Arctic peat soil microbial communities from the Barrow Environmental Observatory site, Barrow, Alaska, USA - NGEE Permafrost154B-one... | ecosystem: Environmental > Terrestrial > Soil >... | reverse complement strand
GCGGGTGAGGGGTGGGGCGGCGTCAGCCGAGCTCGGCCTGGATGCGCTCGCGCAGGGTGCTGAAGCACTCGTCCCACGGCACCTCGCCGTTGCCGAGGTCGTCGTGCTGAGGCACCCGGGCGACGTCCCCCGCGCCGTCGGACAGGTGGAACCGGTCGTTGTGGTCCATCGCCACCCGGTTCCGGGCGTCGGCGGTGTCCCGGCGGGTGATGAGGTTCTGGTCCGACAGCGACACCGTGCCCGACTCCAGCACCGTGGGGTTGCGGTGCCGGAGTCGGGCACCAGGAGCGCATCGCCCAGTTTGCGGGCGTCGACGACCTGTTTCATCTGGTTGTCAGAGCCGTCGAAGCGGCGCATGAACCCGACCGTGGCCAGCTTGCCGCCGGCCAGCTCGTTCTCGATCCGGGCGGCGTGGGCCCGGCCCATGACGTCCGGGACCGATGCTCCCGATGTGTACGGTCATCCCAGTGGTCCTCGTGCTCAGCAGTTCAGAGCAGGCCGAGGCCGCAGGCGGCCAGGAACTGGCGGGTCATCACGGCGTTGGGCAGCGGGAGTCGCGGGTCGCAGGGGTACAGGTCCTGCTCGCAGATGACGTACAGCTCCTTGTCCAGACCAGCGAGGGCGTCGACCAGATCCTTCATGTCGGGCGCGCCGGCTGGCGGACGGACCGAGAGCCCGCGCGCGACGGCCTCACCGAAGGGCCAGTCCTTCTCGTGCGACTCACGGGTGAGGTCCACGTCGAACGCCTTGATGTGCACGTAGGAGATGCGCTCGGGGTACTTCTTGATCATCTCGATCGGGTCGCCACCACCGTAGACGATGTGGCCGGTGTCCAGGCACAGGTTGACGTACGTCGGGTCGGTCGCCTCGAAGATCCGGTCGATGTCCTCCGGGGTCTCGATGTGGCTGTCGCCGTGCGGGTGCAGCACCATCTTCAGGCCGTACTCGTCCTTGAGGATCTGGCCGAGCTTGTTGGCGTTCTCGACGTACAGGTTCCAGGCGTCCGGCGAGAGCACGCGGTCGTCGGTGAACGCCCAGGTCTTCTCGTTCCGGAACATCGGGGGCAGGTGCACGATGTACTCCGCGCCGACCGCGGCGTGGGTCTCGGCGATCGCACGGAAGGTCTTCTCGGTATCCGCCCAGGCCTCGGCTTTGTGCAGTATGCCCCAGCCGGTGCCGGCGACCACGGTGAAGCCGTTGTCGTCCATGACCTTCTGCAACTGCTTGGCGTCCTGGGGGAAGTATCCGTACGGCCCTGTTTCCATGTACTCGAAGCCGGCCTCGGCCATCTCCGCCAGGGCCTTCTCCCAGGGGATCTGCTTCTCGTCGTCGGGGAACCACACCCCCCACTGGTCGGGGCAGACTCCGATTGTCAGCTTGCTGTACGTCGGATCGGTGTTGCGGGCCTTGCTCATGACAGCTCCCTGTGCGTCGTGGGTTGTTCTGGGTCAGGGCCGCCGAGGTCCGTGACCTGAGACCGAGGGTGCGCGATGTCGGTTGGCCGACAAGCCGTGGGGCGGGGCCGCGGGCACCGGCAGGCGAGGCACGCCGCGTCGCGCGGGCGCGAGAGACATGTCTTCCTCGACATCCTCGACGAGGCCGTCGCGGCCCTGCCGACTCGCGATCTGCCGTGCGGCCGGGTGGCCGACGGGGTCCGCAGAACCGCTTCCGGGACGGCCGTACCGGCCCCGGGCAGCGCGTCCTGCGCGGTCCTTATCGTCGCGCTTCGAGCATGACCTGTCAAGAGATTGTCCTGACATAGGACAGAAGACCCGGCCCGCTCCTCGCGACCCCTGTCCCGGTCGGCCACGATGCGCGACGCCGCAGGTCAGAAGGTGCGCGGCCACCCGAAAGCCGAGCCCATGACCCGGTGGCCGAGGCGGGCGCCCGAGGACCCTCAGCCGACAGGGACGCCCAGCTCGACCCAACCCGCTCCCGCTGCGGAGCGCACCATGGCGTCGAGCGCCGCGGCCGACGCGACGGCGTCCGCGAGCTGCGGGCCCTCGGGCACGCCAGTGAGGATCGATCGGACGAGGCCCGCGAGCTCGATCACCTTCGTGTCGTCGTAGCTCATCGCGATCGCCGAGCCCGGCTGGAACCGCCCGTAGTCACCTCCGCCGGGGCCGACGAAGAGGCGCTGGGCAGGTCGGTCGGCTTCGTCAGGGCCGGTGCACAGCCGGAGCTCGCCCGGCGTGCGGAAGTCCCAGCCCACCAGGCCGCGGGTGCCGTGCACCTCGATGCCGTAGTTGTTCTGCTCACCCACCGCGACCCGGCTGCACTCGAGAGTCACCAGCACGCCGTCCACGGTGCGGGCCATGGCCACGACGTAGTCCTCGTTCTCCACCTGCCCCGTCGGTGCGCCCTCGTCCGCCAGGCCGTGCCCGTAGCTGACCGCACCCTCGACCAGGAGGGGGCGCTCGGGCACGAACACGGCGGTCTGGGCCACCAGTCCGCCGATGTCGCCCAGCACGAAGCGGACCAAGTCCACGGCGTGCGACGCGAGGTCGCCGAGCACGCCATGTCCCCCGGCCGCCAGCGTGTACCGCCAGGTGAGTGCCCCCCGCGGGTTGGCGGCGTAGTCGGTGAGGAGCCGCACCCGAGCGTGGGTGGGCGACCCGATCGCCCCGGAGGCGACGAGATCGCGCAGCGAGGTGACCGCCGGCACCGCGCGGTAGTTGAAGCCCACGGTCCCGTGGACGCCGGCCGTCGCGACGGCCCCGGCGACCGCGCGCGCATCCGCCGAGGTCAGGCCGACCGGCTTCTCGATCCACAGGTGCTTGCCCGCCTGGGCGACGGCGACGCCGATCTCGCGGTGCAGGGCATTGGGCGCGGCGACGCTCACCACGTCGACATCCGGGTCCGCGATGAGGTCGCGGAAGTCCTCGTAGGCAGCCGCGAAGCCATGCCTACGCTGGGCAGACTCGCGAGCGCCGGTAACAGGGTCCGCGACGGCGGCGAACCGAGGTGCCACGTTGAGGTCGGGGTAGTGGTGACGCAGTCGGGACCACGCCCGGGCGTGGACATCACCGAGCCACCCCGCGCCGACCACGCCCACACCGATGATGCGATCCTGCCTATCCACGGCGTTCTCCTTCCACATCTGACGACGAGGCTGCTGTGAGCGGCCAGGGCCGGCCGGTCTCCAGCTCGCGCCGCAGGGCCGTGAGCTGGTCGGTGATCCCGAAGGGGCGCACGCCGAGCACCTCGTCGGTTCGCGGCGTCGCGAGGCTCGTGTCGTACGGCACTGGGGCCGGGAGCATCGCCCCGTCGGGCACCGGACCCGTGCGGACCATGCCGACGTCCAGGCCGAAGACCTGGCAGGCGACCGTCGCCAGCTCGAGTCGGGTCACGGCGTCGGCCCCGACCACGTGCAGGACCCCGTCCGCGCGCCGCTCGAGCGCGAGCATCAGCCTGGCGCCGATCTCCGCGGCCGTGACGGGGCTGGCGACCGAGTTGATGGCCTCGTCCTGCCACACCGTGTACTCGCGTCCCGCGGAGAGCGCGTCGACGAGGGACAGCACGAAGTAGCCGAACCCGCAGTCCTGCTGGCGCGGGGCTGCGGGCTTGGTCAGGTGACGGCCCTGGACCCCGCCGACGCGAGCCACGAACCCCGCATCGGCCCGGTCCAGGACGACCTGCTCGGACAGGGCCTTGAACAGACCGTAGAGATTGATCGGGTTGACCGGCTCGCCCTCGTCCGCGAGGTGCCCGGCGCCGTCGAACACCCAGTCCGTCGACACGTACCCCACGCGTGCCCCGTGCATGTTGGCCGCGTCGACGACCCGACGCGTCATCCCGACGTACGCGTCGAAGCCGGCCCGACGGTCGCGATAGAGGCCATGAAGTTCGTTGTCGATCGCAAGGTGCAGCGCCGCGGTCGCGTCGTGCTCCCGCAGCGCGGCGGCGACATCGCTTGAGTCTCCGAGGTCCGTGAGGCGCCAGGGCCACGGGAATCCCGGCCCCGGGTCGCGGCGCACGGCGCACAGGACGGCCGCGCCCCGCGCCGTGAGCACGGCGGCGACGTTGCCACCCACGAAGCCGGTGCCGCCGGTGAGCAGGACACGCTCCACTACACCACCTCCGAGATCGCGATCGGACGTCCCTCACGCAGCGACCGCCTCGCCGCCAGGCCGATGACCAAGGGCGCGCGCGCGGCCTGCGCGTCCACGGGTGAGGGGCCGCCGTCGCGCAGGAACGACACGAACGCCGCCCACTCACGCCGGTAGGACTCCATGTACCGGTCGAGGAAGAACCAGGGAAGCGGCTGGCCACTGGTGGCCTCGGCGGTCCGGGTCCAGCCGGCGTGCCGGAGCGGGTTGTCCGAGACCGTCATGCCCCTGGCGCCGAACGCCTCGATCCTCTGGTCGAAGCCGTAGACGGCCTGACGGCTGTTGTCGATTGTGGTCAACGTGCCATCGGCGTGCGTGAGGACGGTCACCGCGGTGTCGACGTCCCCGGCCTCACCGATCCGGGGATCGATCCGAACGGCGCCTCGGGCGAATACCTCCACCACCTCCGAGCCGACCACGTACCGGGCCATGTCGAAGTCGTGGATCGCCATGTCGAGGAAGATCCCGCCGCTGACGGCGACATATTCGGGCGGTGGGGGCGCGGGGTCGCGGCTCGTGATCCGGACCATGTGGAGGTCTCCCACGACCCCGCGCCGCACTGCGTCGTGCACCGAGGCGTGACCGGGGTCGAAGCGCCGGTTGAAGCCCACCATGAACGGCACCCCGGCTCGCTCGACCGCAGCCACCGCACGATCCAGTGCGGCGAGGTTCAGGCTGACCGGCTTCTCGCAGAAGATCGCCTTCCCCGCCTGCGCGGCCCTCACCACGAGATCGACGTGCGTGTCGGTGCTCGTGCAGATCGCGACGGCATCCACGTGGGGCGACGCCAGGACCTCGTCGACACTGCCGGCCGCCTCGGTCCCCAGGTCGGCGGCGACCCGGGTGGCAGCCCCTGGGTCCGCGTCGGCGACGACGGTCACCGTCGCGCCAGGCACCTCTCGCATGAGCAGTTGGGCGTGCATGCGACCGATGCGGCCCGTCCCCAGCACTCCGATCCGCACGGGACGCCGCGAGTCGGCCTCCGCGACCGCAAAGCCTGCGTCGCGCGACGCGGTCATGAGCCGGACTCCTGCCGGTCGCCGAACTCCTCGCGCGCGGCACGCTCGGTGGAACCCCCGAGGGACTCCAGCTCATGCGCCAGCGCCTCCAGCTCGGCACCGCCGGCCATCGCACGCACCAACTCGTCGAGGTCCACCTCGTCCCGGTCCCAGCTCTCCACCAACCGCCCGCGGTTGAGCAGGAAGAAGTGGTCCCCCACGAGGTACGAGTGATGCGGGTTGTGCGTGATGAAGATGACCGCGACACCGCGTTCCTTGGCCTGCACCACGTACTTCAGCACCACGCCGGACTGCTTGACCCCGAGGTTACTCGTCGGCTCGTCGAGGATCAGCACCTTGGCGCCGAAGTGGACCGCGCGGGCGATGGCGACGGCCTGCCGCTCCCCGCCGGAGAGGGTACCGACCGGCTGGTCGACGTCCCGGATGTCGATCCCCATGCGGATCAGCTCGTCACGCGCCACGTCCCTGGCGTGCTTACGATCGATCGGCGCCAGGGGACCCACTCCTCGGGTCGGCTCCTGGCCGAGGAAGAAGTTGCGCCACACCGACATCATCGGAACCGTCGCCAGGTCCTGGTAGACGGTCGCGATGCCCATGGCGAGCGCGTCACGGGGGGACGCGAGGTGCACCGGTACACCCTCGAAGCGGTACGTCCCCGAAGTCGGGGGGTACACCCCGCTGAGCGTCTTGATCACGGTCGACTTCCCGGCGCCGTTGTCCCCGAGCACGCAGGTGGCGGAGCCCACGTCCACGTGCAGCGAGATGTCCCGCAGCGCGATGACGCTCCCGAAGCTCTTGCTCACGCCCTCGAGCTGCAGGATCGGAGTGGTGCGCAACGCGTCGGTCATCGCCGGCCTCCGCTCGCGCGCCGTGAGATGAACATGTTCACCATCACGGCCATGAACAGGATCAAACCGAGGAACAGGAAGCTCCAGTCGGTGTTCCACCCGGCGAAGGCGATGCCGATGAACGCCATGCCGATGATGGACGCGCCGATCATCGCACCGATCGCGGAGCCGAAGCCGCCAGTGAGCAGGGTGCCACCGACGACCGCGGCGATGATGAACGTGAACTCCTGACCCACGCCCTGCCCCGCCTGGACGGACCGTAGCCGCAGTGCGGTCATGATGCCGACCATCGCGGCCGACACCGCCGTGCCCATGAAGAGGATGATCTTCGTGCGGGCCACCGGGACACCGGCGTTCCGGGCGGCGTTGGCGTCACCTCCCGCCGCGAAGATCCAGTTGCCGAACCGCGCACGGGTCAGCGTCCACGTCGCACCGATCGTCATGACGATCCACCAGATCACCGAGACGCGGAACTTGTAGGGGTCCCAGAAGTCCGTGGCGAACACGGCCCTGGCGCTGTCGAAGCCTGCGCCCTGGTCGATGCCGGAGACCCGGACGGTGCCGGTGAGAGCCTTCGTCAGCCCCAGGTTGATGCCCTGGAGGGAGAAGAACGTCGCGAGCGTGACGATGAAGCTGGGTAGCCGCGTCTTGGTCACCAGCCAACCGTTGAGCGCACCGACCGCTGCGGCGAAGACGAGAGTCAGGACGATGGCCGGCCAGATGGGCATCCCGGCCTTGGTCACGAGCAGCCCGAGGAACAGGCCGCTCGAACCGACCATGACACCTGCGGAGAGATCGAACTCGCCACCGATCATGAGCAGCGCCACCGCCACGGCGACGATTCCGATCGTCGCCGCCGAGTCGGACCACCGAGCGACGCCATCGAGCGAGGCGAACTTCCCGGTCGTGTCGAACACCGTGAAGAGGACGAACACCACGGCCGCGCCGATGAGCGCGCCGACCTCGGGCCGGCGCATCATCCGGGTGAGCGCGCTGGTGCGCGCGAGGCGTTCGTCAACAGCGGGCGGCGACTGCGTTGTCGTCGACATGCATGCTCCTTTGGATACCTCGGGTGGGCCGGCTGAGGGTGGTCGGCGGGCGGGTCGCACCCGCCCGCCGACGACGTGGGATCAGCGGGTGCCGGCCGTGGCCAGCGCCGCAACCTTGGCCGCGTTGTCCTTGGTCACGAACCCAGGACCGGTCATCACCGGCAGGCCACCACCGACCGTGTTGGCGTTGCGGTTGTACAGCGTCAGGAACACGACTGGGAGGTAGCCCTGCAGGTACTGCTGCTGGTCCACCGCGAACAGGATCTTGCCGCTCTCGATCGCCTTCACCGCGTCACCGGATAGGTCGAAGGTGGCGAGCTTCGCGGAGGATCCCGCCGTGCTGATCGCCTCGACCGCCGCCATCGCGATGTCGGGGTTGAGCGCCAGGACGGCGTCGATCGACGTGTCGGCCTGGAGCTTCGCAGCGATCTCGTTGGCCGTCTTCGTCGGGTCGCTCGTGCCCGTCACCTGGAAGTCCTCGACGCTGCCACCGAACGTCTTGGCAGCACCGGCGCAGCGGGACTGCAGGCCGACGTTGTTCTGCTCGTGGATCACGCAGAGCAGCTTCTTCGCGCCGGCGTTCTTCAGCTGCTCGCCCGCGCCCTCACCGGCGACCTCCTCGTCCTGTCCCACGTGCGTGATGGCGCCAAGCTGCTTGTACACGGTGGAGCCGGAGTTCAGCGTGACGATCGGGATGCCCGCGGCCTTGGCCCGGGCAAGAGCGTCCTTGATCGCATCGGGGTTCGACGCCGACACGGCGATTCCCTGGACGCCTGCGGTCACGGCTGCTTCGATGAGCTGCGCCTGCTTCTGCGGGTCGTTGTTCGACTCCTGGTAGTTCACGGTGACGCCCATCGCCTTGCCCGCGTCCTCGGCGCCCTTCTTGGCGACCGACCAGAAGGAGCCGCCGTCACCGTGCGTGATCACGGCGATCGTGATCTTTGACGACGAGCCGACGCCGGTCGAGGCGGTTGAGCTGCTGGATGTCGGAGATGACGAGCACGCTGCAAGACCCAGCACGCCGGCCAACAGGAGCGCCGAAAGCTTCATTGCCTTCATGGGTGTGGTTGTCCTTTCCCGAGTTACCGATCACTGGCGAACGATGTTCATGGTGCGCAAGGCCGAGGCGGCGCCTGACCCTTCAGAGCCTGCCCCTGGGGGAGACCTCCAGGGCCCGTCGTGTCCGCAGGCTCCTTCGCATGCGAGCTGCGCCCTGATCGAGGACGTACAAATCGGCCGAAGTTTAACCCACGACGTCTTGGCAGCACAATGTCTGGACATACTGACTTTATAACGATCTCATTGCTGCCTGAGACCGTCCCGGTCCGATCCGGCACGTGAACACCTACTTCTGTGCGTCGCCCGAGAAGTGGAACGACACGGCGCCGGTCTGCCGCGGCCAGCGCTGGGTGACCACCTTGCCGCGGGTGAAGAACTTGACACCCTCCGGGCCGTACATGTGGGTCTCGCCGATCAGCGAGTCCTTCCAACCACCGAACGAGTGCCAGGCCACCGGCACCGGGATCGGCACGTTGATGCCAACCATGCCGACATGCACAGACCGCTGGAACGTGCGGGCGGCCTCGCCGGAGGAGGTGAAGATCGCCGCGCCGTTGCCGTACGGGCTCGCGTTGACGATCGCGATGCCCTCCTCCAGGTCCTTGATCCGGATGACCTCCAGGGTCGGCCCGAAGACCTCCTCCTGGTTGATGGTCATCTGCGGGTTGACCTTGTCGATCACGGTGGGGCCGAGGAAGTAGCCACCCTCGAAGCCCTCGACCACCAGCCCGCGGCCGTCGACCAGGATCTCGGCGCCCTCCTCCTCGGCGGAGTCGATGAGCGCGGTGATCCTGGCCTTGGCCTGCTCGGTGATGACCGGGCCCATGTCCGACTCCGGGTGGTCGCCCGGGAGCACCCGGACGGCCTTGGCCTTCTCGACCAGCATGGCCACGAGCTCGTCGGCGATCTCCTCCTGGACGACGGCGACGGGCAGGGCCATGCACCGCTCGCCGGCGGCACCGAATGCCGCGGCGATGAGGTTGTTGGCCGCGTTCTCCAGGTCCGCGTCGGCCAGCACGATGCCGTGGTTCTTGGCCGCACCGAGCGCCTGGCACCGCTTGCCGTGCTTGGTCGACGTCTCGAAGATGTGCTTCGCGGTCGGGGTCGAGCCGACGAACGACACGGCGGCGATGTCCGGGTGGGTCAGCAGCCGGCCGACCACGTTCCGGTCGCCGTGCACGACGTTGAACACGCCGTCCGGCAGGCCGGCCTTCTTCCACAGCTCGGCGATGAACATGCCAGCACCCGGGTCACGTCCCGGAGGCTTGAGGATGAAGGTGTTGCCGGTCGCGATCGCGACTGGGCTCATCCACAGCGGAATCATCACCGGGAAGTTGAACGGCGTGATGCCCGCCACCACGCCGACCGGCTGGCGGAACGAGAACACGTCGATGCCGGTCGCGGCCTGCTCGGAGAACTCGCCCTTGAGCAACTGCGGGATGCCGCAGGCGAACTCGACGACCTCCAGGCCGCGGGCGATCTCACCTTTGGCGTCCGAGATCACTTTGCCCTGCTCGCGGGTGACGATCGCGGCGAGCTCGTCGGTGTGCTCGACGAGCAGCTCGCGGAAGCGGAACAGGATCGCGCTGCGCTTGCCGAGCGAGACCTGCGACCAGGTCTCGAACGCGGCGGCCGAGCTGGCGATGATCCGCTCGACCTCCTCGGGGGTGGCGTGCGCGAGCTCGGCGATGACCTCGCCGGTCGCGGGGTTGTGGATCGGCGACGTCGTGTAGTGGTCGCCCACGAACGGCTTTCCGTCTATCCAGTGCGGGATGGTGGCCGTCATGACTGCTCTCTCCTTGTGATAGCCGTCAGTTCAGTTACAGGTAGCGGCGCTGCGTCGCGCGCGCCTGGTCGTACTCGACCCGCGCGCGCTGCGTGCTGGCCAATGTGGAGACCTCCGAGACCGGCACGTCCCACCACGCCGTGCCGGGCGGATTGGGGCCCAGCAGGTCGGTCTCGATGTGGATCACCGTGGTGACGTCCGAGGCCACGGCCTCGGCGTACGCCTTACGGAAGTCGTCGATGCTGTGCGCGACGAGGACCTGGGCGCCCAGGCTCTCCGCGTTCTTGACGAAGTCCACGGGGACCTCGTCGCCGTCGAGCAACCCGGTCTCCGGGTTGCGCATCCGGTACTTGGTGCCGAACCGCTGCGAGCCGCGCGACTCCGACAGCGCGCCGATCGATGCGAAGCCGTGGTTCTGCAGCAGGACGAGGATCACCTTGACCCGCTCGGACACCATCGTGGCGATCTCGGTCGGCATCATCTGGTAGCCGCCGTCGCCGACGATCGCGACGACCTCGGACTCGGGCCGGGCCAGCTTGGCGCCGAGCGCGGCAGGCACCTCGTAGCCCATGCACGAGTAGCCGTACTCCAGGTGGTAGCCCACCGGCGTCCTGGCCCGCCACAGGCACTGCAGGTCGCCCGGCATCGAGCCGGCCGCGTTGATGAGGATGTCGTCGTCGCCCATCAGGTCGTTGAGCGCGCCGAACACCTCGGTCTGGGCGGGCAGCGGGCCGTGGTCGCAGTGGTAGCACTCGTCGGTGACCCGCTGCCACGCGGCCACCTCGGTCGCCGCCCGCGCCTGGTGGGCATCAGCGGTGTGGTAACCGTCCAGGGCGGCGGTCAGCGCGACCAGCGCCTCGCGGGCGTCGGCGACCACCATCGTCGCAGCGTGCTTGGCAGCGTCGAACCCGGCCACGTTGATGTTGACGAACCGGACGTCGGGGTTGCCAAACACGGTGTGGCTGGCGGTCGTGAAGTCGGTGTACCGGGTGCCGATGCCGATCACGACGTCGGCGTCCATGGCCAGCGCATTGGCCGACGCGGCGCCGGTGGCGCCCACCCCGCCGACCGCCTGCGGGTGGTCCCAGTTGATCGCACCCTTGCCGGCCTGGGTGTCCGAGACCGGGATGCCGGTCGCGGTCGCGAAGGCGCGGAGCTCCTCGGACGCACCGGAGTAGATGACGCCGCCGCCGGCC
>Ga0209585_10000967_pt1 | contig 11076 bp, 5 predicted proteins | sample NGEPerone_FD_185491 | JGI IMG/M metagenome (GOLD analysis project Ga0209585, IMG submission 185491) | Arctic peat soil microbial communities from the Barrow Environmental Observatory site, Barrow, Alaska, USA - NGEE Permafrost154B-one... | ecosystem: Environmental > Terrestrial > Soil > Wetlands... | reverse complement strand
CCATGCTCGAGCTACTCGACATCGAGGGGGCGGCGGACCTGCCCTCCGACGGCCCTCACGTGGGCTACCGCATGATGGCCATCGAGGTCGAGAACATGGATGAGGCCTTAGCATACCTGGAAGAGAAAGGCGTCCGCGCCTCCCTTGAACCTCAGGAGACCGGCGGCGGGTCGCGCAGGGCCGAGATCAAGGACCCAGACGGATTCTCCATTGAATTACGCCAGTGGTGAGCCGGGCCGAGCGACCCGCCTAGCCCTGTAGCCTTAATTCTCAAGCGTACTTAGCCCGAATCCACCGATCCTCGTCTTCAAGCCGGTCTCACCTCCTCGGACGGGCTCTCGCCGGCGTCCAGGTAGCCCGACAACCACGGCAACGGGGCCGGCGCGGTGAGTTGAAGTCCTAACTCTTGCTGAGGTAATTCTCAATTTGACCTGACCCCATTCGTTGGTCCACTGCCTATGGTAGTGCGAGAGCCGGGTGGGGCGTGAGTGCCGGCGGGCTGCAGTCGGCAAGCGAGAACCTTGGCCAGACGAGCGTCGCCGGCGCTGGCGGTCGACTCGGTCGCGTCGGCATCGCGTCGGAGTGTGGACGAGAAGGCCAGCACACAGACGACTTCTGAGGCGCGAGCACGTCTCCGTAACCTATGTGCGCTTCCCTGGACCTGTCTCCCTCCTGACCGAGACGGTGGCCGTGGCGCCTCCAAGCCTCGGCGCCTGCGTCCCGCGGGCGTTCAGGCCAGAGACGGCTCTCACCCGTCGCGGTCTTCCTGAGCCTGAGGTCTTCAGCGCCGACAGGATCACCGTTCAGGCGGTCCCGACCCCGACGCCCACCACCTCCCCTGACGGCTGACCTTCGGGACGCATCGGGAAGCGGGCGCGGCGTCCAGTGGGCGCCGCCCGCGTTGTTGTTGCTCGCAAGCGGCCACAACGTGCTAGGGGTCTGGCCCGGCGGGGCGTTTCTCTGATGGAACCGAGAGCAGGGATGGGCCGTGCCAGAGGGACGAGCGGAGCGCAAAGGGTGTGGCGTGCAGAGGAGCGCGAGGCGAACGCGCCCCGAAGCCTTCGCCGCGCTGTACCGAGAACATGCGTCGGGCGTCCACAACCTCGCGCCACGCCTTCTCGGGCGTCGGTTGGGCTCGGCGGCGCCGCCGTTGCCGGTGCTGTGGCGCGCTTCATCTGTTCATAAACCCAGGGAGGGCAATTGTGATTGAGACTATCCTGAATTTGACGACCGAACTTGCTTGGAGGCCCCAATGTTGAAGAGTGTCCTTAAACGACCACGCAGGCGCGCGCGCCTTTCGTCCACCGCCATCCTCCTCGTTGTTGTTGCGTGCCTCGTGGCGACAGGCGCTGCCTTGTGGCCCGGCGTAGCAAGCGCGCACACGGTCGCACGCGGCGTTGCCGACTCCGCCATCACCTCGATGACCGCCGATCAACAGGCGGCCGCGCTGCACGAGATCAGGTCTGAGCTGGGCGGCACCTACGTGCGCTTCTTCGTCTCCTGGGCCGCCGCGCAGCCGCAGCAAGGTGCGTACGATCCCGGGTCCGCGTACATGAAGGGTGTCGCCTCGGCCGTCTCCCTGGCGCGTCAGAACGGGCTGAGGGTCATGATCACCTTCCAGGGCGTGCCCAAGTGGGCGTCCGACCGGAGGTACTGGAGCTGGGAATCGACGGGTGGCTACAAGCCGCACGTCGCCATGAGCACCACCCCGGGCCTTCCGGCGTTTGGGGCGTTCTCCCATGCCATCGCGACCCAGTTCCACGGTCAGGTGTACGCGTACGAATGCTGGAACGAGCCGAATCTGTATCTCGACCTCTTCCCTCAGTCGACGCCGCAAGACAAGAACTTCGGCGCCCACCTCTACGTCAAGATGCTGCGCAGGTTTTCGGCCGGCATTCGTGCAGGCGATACGGCGGCGCTCGTCGTCGCCGGTGGAACGTCACCCAGGGGCAGTTTCACCTCGCACAGGTACGCCACGCCGCCGCAGCGGTTCGCCGCCGTGATCAAGGCCGCGGGTGTGTCCTCGCTCTTCTATGCCTACTCGCATCACCCCTATGTGCCGGGAGCGTCGCCGCGGCTGTGGCCCGAGGCGGCTCCTCGTGACCCGAATACCACGGTCAACCTCCAAAACCTGGGCAGGCTGCTCAAGCTGTTCCCAAAGAAGCCCTTCTTCCTGACCGAATACGGGTATCAGACAGCGGCGTGCCAGTCGTTCAGCGGCCAGCACGTCAACCAGATCACCCAGGCGAGCTACTTGAAGCGTGCCTACGCCTATGCCGCGCGCTACCCGCAGGTGAAGATGCTGATGTGGTTTCTCCTGAAAGACCACAAACCCCAGGATCCATACCAAGGGTTCTATACCGGTCTTCGCACGGCAGAGGGCACAGCCAAGCGCGCCTGGTATGCGTTTGCCCGAGGCAACCGCCTCACCTTGAGCGCGCCCGCATCGATCAACTCGGGCGCAGTGCTCACGCTCACCGGCCAGGTGTCGTGCGCGAGCGTGGGCGCACTTCCCGGCAAGCCGCTGGTCGTGGAGCGCCGTCATGGACGCCGCGGCTCATGGTCTACTGTGAAGACCGTCTACAGCGGGGCCGCGGGTGCGTACACCGTCCAGCTGCAGCCGAAGGCGTCGGCCTACTACCGCGTCACCTGGCGCGGCGTGGTCACGAGCTCGACCCGCTACGTCAGGGTCAAGTAGCCGCCGACTCTCGAGGAACCACTCGTAGGCGCGACGGATGCCCTCCTCGAGGCCGACAAGCAACCCAGGCGCGACAGGTAACAGCAACGGGGCCGCCCGAAAGGGCGGCCCCGTTGCTGTTGTGGCGCCCTGCCATTCACGCTATCGCCTGATGTTGGTGAGTCCGATGCGGGACGCCTTCAGGCAGTCGAGTGGGTGACGCGCACCATGCCTCTCCGGGGCGAGACGAGCTCTGCCTGCGCCAGCTGGGGAACGGCTGCGCTTTGTGGGCGGCGCCCGCCTCCTGTTGGCCGCCGGCGGCCACAACGTGCTAGGGTCTGGCCCGGCGGGGCGTTTCTCTGATGGAGCCGAGAGTAGGGGTGGGCCGTGCCAGAGGAACGACCGAGGCGTAGCGGGTGAGGCGTGCGGAGAAGCGCGAGGCGAGCGCTCGCCGGGAAGCCTTTGCCGCGCTGCATGAAGAACATGCGTCGGGCATCTACAACCTCGCCCTCCGCTTTCTCGGCAATCGTGAAGACGCCCAGGATATCTCTCAGGACGTCCTTCTCAAGGCCTTCAAGCGGCTTGGCAAGCCAGGCGCGCTGAACCAGCGCGCCTGGCTCTATCGCGTGACCGTGAACGCCTGCTACGACCACTTGAGGGCGCGCAAGCGCAAACCCTCGGTCCCTTGGGAGCCCGGGTTCGAGCTCGATCTCCCCTCCACGATGGATCGCTGCGAGCAGGCCGAGCTGCGGCGCCAGCTCGAAGAGGCCTTCCGCCGCGTGCCTCCGGCGCAGCGCGCCGCCCTGCTGTTGCGCGAGATCCAGGGCCTGCACGTCAGTGAAGTCGCGTTCGCGCTCGGCGTGAAGCCCGAGTCCGCGGAAGTGACGCTCGTTCGTGCGCGCAGCAGCTTCCGACGCCATTTCGCGGAGATCTCAGGATCCGGTGTCCGCTGGGTGGCCAAGGGTGCGAGCGACGAGCGCCGCGCCCTGAAGGCTACCCCGCATGTGGGGAGCTTTGCCATGGCCTTCGGCCTACCGGCCTTGGCCTTGAGCTCCGTGCCTCTTCCGGCCGGCCTCGACGCCCCGTCGCTGCTCGCCGCCGCTTCGGCGTCGGTCGGCCTTGGCGGCGGCGCCGTTGCCGGTGCCGTGGCAAAGATCGCCGCGGCCCTGTCTACGAAGGCCGCGGTTGTGGCGATCGGCGCTACGGTGGTGGCGGGAAGCGCCGGCGGCCTCTACACGGTCGAGCGCTCGACCCAATTGGCGCACCACCGGTCTAGCCAGGAGGTGACGGCTTCGCGACTTTCTCCGCAGGCCTCTCCTGGGGTCGCAGTGCAGCAGGGTCGAGTCGCGGTGGCGCCGACTCCGGCCTCCCCGGGCGGGGCCGCTTCTGCGCCGGTCACGGCGAGCAGTCCCTCCGCGTCACCGTCACCTTCCCCGACGCCCCTCGTCGTGGGTGAGAGCGGGGGATCGCCGAGCAGCTCGCCTTCGCCGTCCACGACGCCCACCGATACGGCGAGTGCCATGCCTTCCCCGACGCCTTCCCCGAGCTCCACACCGAGCGCAACCCCGGAGCCGACGACCTCGGATGCGCCGTCGCCAGATCCGGCTCCGTCGCCGTCCCCGAGCCTGTGAGCGAGGGGTTGGCCCCGAGCGGCGGGGCCACGCTCGTCAGTAGGCCGTCCGCGGCGCGATACCTAGCAGCGCGCGGAATCCGTTCTCGGTGAAGACCCGCGGGTTGTTCGGGCTCGCCGCCGCTTTCGCGGTCCAGCGGAAGGCGATGCCGTTGGAGGGCAAACCGATATCCTGAAGCTCCAGCCTCAAGACGTGGGCCGCGTTCTTGCCGGGCTGCATCGTCCCCGTGGACGCGTTGAGGGCATGGACGAGCTCATGCACCAGGCCGACGATGGGGGGCCTTCTCCGCCAAGCCTGCGCGCCACCTTCTATCGCCGTCTCATAGGGGTTGTAGGAGATGGCGCTGGCGGAGCCGGCGCCGTGCGTTCCGCCGGCTCTCAGGAACGCTGTCGTTGGGTCGAGGATCGTCGTGTCGTTGCCGCCTGTCGTCTGTTTGACGCTCACCGCGTGCCCGGCATTGTCGAGGGCGGTGAGCACCTTGCGCCCGTGGGGGACGGAAAGGAGCGACGTGATATCTGAACGGGCCCGTTGGCGAAAAGCTGTGGTGCCGATGACGTGCAGGACGTAGCCGGGCACGTGCCCGGCTGCGTCGATTGACGAGAGAGACACTCGCGTGACCCGCCCGAGCGCGTCGACCTTCTCGCCCCGCTGCGCGAAGATCCGCGTACTGCTCGAACCGCCGGCGTAGGTGTCGGTCCCGGGTCCGCCCGCCATAAGGCCCGAGATGCCGTGGACGGTGAGCTGGTCGCTGCCCGCTCCGCCGAAGAGTAGGCCGAGGCCGGTCCCACTGAGGATGGTGTCGCTGCCCGGGCCGCCGTCGACATAGACGGTGCCGGAGCCGCCAACGTCAATGACGTCATTGCCGGCGCCACCGAAGACTGTCAGCCCCTCGGTCACGGTGGCGTCTGACGTGATGGCGTCGTTGCCGGCTCGTCCGTCGACGACGAGCCTCGGCACGTCCGCTGCTGCCACGCTCTGCGTCCGACCATTGACCGTGACGGTCAGGGATCTGTCGAGGTTCTGGTGGATCGTGATGACGTCGGCGCCCGCGGTCCCGGAGATCACCAGGGCGGGTTTTGACGGCGCAGCCGTAGCCTCGGGGAGGGACAGCGCAGCTGACCGTGGCGGCAGTGTCTGCGCCGCTGCCAGACACGACGACAGGAGTACTCCTGTCAGCGACGCCACGACAAGGGCGAAAGCAAGGCGTCTCACAAGCTCACCATCCTGTCGAATTGCAGGGAAACCCGCCGGAGCGCCGCGCTGGGCCGCCCGGGCTCTCCATATAATAAACGGCCCCACGGCGGCTCTCCTAACACGCGGGCGTGTCGGGCGGCAGGCGGCAGCAGAGCTGACCCTGGTGAACGCTCCTGTGGCGTTGGGCGCATCGGTTCGTTGGCACAAGGTTCAGGAGTGTGAGCAGAAGGCCAGCCTCCAGAGCCGGTGCCGGCTGCTGGCTTTACGAATGCTAGGAATGTCCGCGGTGCGCTCGTTTCTCTTAGGAGGCCTCGAGCGGGGTACGGGGCGGGACCCCGCCGTCAGTACCGTTGACGGGGCCGATCAGAGCACGAAGGCCAGTCTGGCGATCGCGCCGGCTGGTGCCAATGACCCTGCGCCTCCCGTAGTCTCGAGGCGCCCGACGGTGAGGTGGCTGCATGAGGATCGCCTGTCCGCACCCGATCTTCCGTGCGACCATGGTCGTTCTCGCCGCGGCGGTGTGCGTCATCTTCGCCGCGGCTCCCGCCGTGGCTGCTCCGGCCCTCCGCCAGGCGCCGCAGAACCCCGCCTTCAAGCTCCACGGTCAGGCGCTTGCCGCTCATGCCGCGGTCCAGGGCAACGGCGTCGCCGCTCTCGGCGCCGCCTCCGGGCTGGTCCCGTCGCCGGTGGACATCGGCGCCCTCAGCAGCTCCGCGCCGGTGGGCGCCTCCGCCTCCAGCCTCCCGTCCAGCTTCGACCTGCGCAGCGCCGCGCCCGCGCGCCTCAGCCCCGTCGAGAACCAGGGCTCGTTCGGCACCTGCTGGGCCTTTGCCTCGATGGACTCCCTCGAGTCGGCGCTCTGGTCCGCCTCTCCCGGCGACACGTCGCGCTTCTCCGAGGACAACCTGGCGCTCAAGGCCGGCTTCTTCTCCGGCCTCAGTCCGACCGAGCTGTACAACGAAGGCGGCAACTCCCTCATGGCGACGGCGTACCTGGCCCGTTGGGCGGGGCCGGTGCTTCTTTCGCAGGATGCCTACGGCGACAACTTCACGCCGTCCGGTCTCACCGTGGCAAAGCACGTGCAGGACGTGCTCTACGTTCCCGGACGGCGCAGCGCCACCGACAACAACGGCATCAAGACGGCGGTCATGGACTATGGGGCCGTCTACGTGCCCTTCTGCTGGGACGCCGCGCGTTGGCAGAACAGCACGAGCGCCTACTACAATCCGAAGAGCCAGACGCTGAACCATGCCGTGGATATCGTCGGCTGGAACGACAACTACCCGGCGGGCAATTTCGCCACCAAGCCTCCCGGGAACGGCGCCTTCATCGTGCGCAACAGCTGGGGCGCCGACTTCGGCGATGGCGGCTACTTCTACCTCTCATACTACGACGCCAACCTGGCTCTCGACGACGTCAGCAGTCAGGAGGACGGCAACGCCGTGTTCGTCGCCGCGCAGCCGTCCGACAACTACGACACGGCGTATCAGTACGATCCTCTCGGCTGGACGACGAGCATCGGCTACGGATCGCCCACGGGGTGGTTCGCCAATCGCTTCACGGCGAGCAGGGACGGCTCTCTCCGGGCGGTGAGCTTCTACGCCGCCTCGCCCGGCTCCACCTACACGGTGTCCGAGGGGCCGTCCACGGCGTCGCTGAGTCGGCTCGCCTCGGGGACGTTCGATCTGGCCGGTTACCACACGGTCGCCCTCGGATCGTCGCCGACCCTTCCCGGCGGTTCCGCGTTCGTCGTGGCCGTCAAGCTGACCACGCCGGGCTACACGTTCCCGATCCCCGCCGAGTATCCGTGGACGAGCGCGGACGGCTACTCGGCCGCCGCCGCGGCCTCGCCCGGCCAGAGCTACGTGAGCGCCGATGGCTCGACGTGGACGGACCTCACGACCATGGACGGCTACGGGAACACCAACGTCTGCCTCAAGGCCTTCGCCGACAGCGCCTCCGCGCCGGCGACCAGGGCTTCGGGCGCCGGGGCAAGCTGGCATCGCAGGGCCGTGACCCTGACGTTCAAGGCGAGCGATGGGAAGGTCGGCTCCAGCATCGCCCGCACGGAGTACCGCGTCGACCCCGTGGGCGCCGCCGCGTGGCAGACAGGCACAAGCGTCATGCTGCCGGCGCCGAGCGATCATTCCAACGACGGGGTCCACACCGTGGAGTACCGCTCCGTCGACAATGCCGGCAACACGGAGGCCACCCGCACCTGCAGCGTCAAGATCGATACGCGCAAGCCGCGGCCGTACGCCAACTGGGCGGCGAGCGTGGTGCGCGGTCACCGGGCGAGGCTGCGCTTTTACATCGGCGACCCGCGCCCGGGGTCGTCGAGGGTCACCGCGGTCATCAAGATCAGGTCGCTTGCAGCAAGCTCGGGAAAGACGATCGTCGTGCATGGTTCGCTCAACAGCTCGCTCAGCGCCAGCTTCGTGTGCTGGCTGGCCAGGGGTAGCTACCGCTTCACCATCTCGGCGACCGATGCCGCCGGCAACACACAGACTGCACCGGCGAGCAATCGGCTGACCGTCCACCAGGGTGACGGATGAGTGACGCCGTGGTCGCGAGTGCTCCCGTCTCGCGCGGGGAGTCGCAAGGAGAGGATGCCAATGCTACGCAGCGTCATACAGACCGAGCCCGTCGCCGACCGGCTCCGCACAAGGGGCGCCGTGGCAATGCTTGTGGCGCTCTTCGCCGCGCTGATGGTTTGGGTGCAGATGACTGGAACAGCTCAGGCGGCGAGCCCGGCGGGCTTGCTCCCAAGACCCGTCGACCCCTCGAGCGAGGCCATCCGCGAGTTCCTTGCGCCCGACACGTTGCGCATCCAGGGCAGTGACTGGTTGCTCGGCATGTGGAAGATCGCCCAGCTCCGCGCGGCTCCGCCGGTCGTCCCGGTGGTCTATCTTCTTGGCGGCTCCAGCGCCCGCGAATGCACTGTCAGCGATACGGATTGGGCCGATCAGATCGCCAGTCTCGGCGGCCCTGAGGTGATCGCCATCAACCTCGGGTCGCGCAACCAGACGTTCGGGCAGGATCTACAGATCGTGAAGAACCTGCCCAAGAGCGTGCCCTCCATCGTCTTCATTGGCGTCAGCCAGGGCCGTTTCGACCTCGGGCAGATGGACTCGCGAGTCAGACTCCCCGAGGCGTCGAGCCCACAGCCGCTCGGCACGCAGCACCACTACAACTCCAAGAAGATCTACTCCCTCGCGACCAAGAGGGCCCTCGTGGGCGCTTGGATGAAGACGGTCTATCCCAAGTTCCGTGCCCGGTATTCGGCGAACTTCGCGATCCTCGAGCAGATCGTCAAGAAGTGTATAGAGCGCGGCCTTCATCCCGTGCTCGTCGATCTGCCGCGCCTCACTGCGGTTATCGGCCATGCCTGGGATGCCCCCATCAGGCAGTACCACAAAGGTTGTTGGACGCTCAAGAGCGAGTACCAGGTGCCCTTCTACAACTTCGTCCAGGCGAGCGGTTTCGTGCCCCAGGACTTCTTCGACTTGGTGCATCTGGTAGATCCTGGGCGCCCCAAGTTCCAGGAGCAGCTCTCGAAAACGGCAGTCTCGCTGCTCAAGAAGTACAACATGGCGTCCGCCGCCGGTTCTTGAGCCGTCGCACGCGCGGGCGCGGGCCATGGGGGCCGTCATCGAGAGTGGCCGCTGGTGGGCTTGACGGGGAGGTGACGAAGCTCGAGGGAGCAGAGTCATGCAACTGAGCAGAGACAGAGTGCGCACAAGCCGCCGCGCCGCCGCGATCGTCATCATCGCCGCCGCGCTTCTCGCCGCCGCTTGGGCGGCGCCGCGCAGCAGCGAGGCGGTCGCGGCGTGGCTGCGCCCCGAGACGGTGAAGACCCGCGGCCTCGCGGTGGCCGACCGGCTCATGGTCACTGCGGCGACGTCCGACGGGGCTGCGCCCGGTGATGCTCGCTCGGCAACTGACGCCGGCTCGTTCGGTGTCGCGCCGCAGGCGGTGCAGGGCACGCGCACCGTGCACGCGGCTCCGCCCGCTACCGTCACGCTGGACGTCGGCGAGGACTTCACGATGGTCGGCGTGACGTGCGACGTGCCCCCCGTGCGCGGCGCCGTGGTCATTCGCATTCGCACCAGCCTGGACGGCGGCAGCTGGAGCCGCTGGTACGAGGGGCCTCTCGAGCTCGCGGCCGACGGCGCCGGCGCCCCGCGCGCCTTCATGGACGCCATGTGGACCGGCGCGGCGCGCTACGTGCAGGTGAGCGCGAGGGCCGACGGCGCTCGCGCCCCCCTCGCGCTCGATGGCGTGCGCCTCATGGCCATCGATACAGGCGGCAGCGACTCCCTCGGCGACCGCACGGCAGCGATCGTGCGCCGCCTCGTGGCCACTATCGCCGGCGTGAGCCTCACGCCCGCGGCGTCGGCGGCCGTCTCCCAGCCGACCTGGGTCACGCGTAAGGCGTGGGGCGCCGACGAGTCGCTGCGCAGCGGCACGCCGGACACGGCGCCGGTCAAGATGGCCTTCATCCATCACACCGCCGGCGGCAACACCTACGCGCAGGCCGACGCTCCGGCGCTGGTACGCGGCATCTACGCCTATCACACGCTCGGTCTCGGCTGGAGCGACATCGGCTACAACTTCCTCATCGATCGCTTCGGTACGATTTACGAGGGTCGCTACGGGGGCGTCACCAAGGGCGTGATCGGGGCGCAGGTGCTGGGCTTCAACACCGGCAGCACCGGGATCTCGGTAATGGGCACCTATAGCAGCGAGGCTCCGCCGGTGGTGGCGGTCAGCGCGCTCGAGAACCTGCTCGCCTGGAAACTCTCGCTGAGCGGCCTCGATCCCGCAGGCAAGGCGACCATGACCTGCGGCTCGGCGGAGAAGTTCAAGGCCGGCGCCACGGTGACCTTCTCGGTCATCGCCGGGCACCGGGACGCCAACTACACGGAGTGTCCCGGCGACGCTCTCTACGGGCAGCTGCCAGCGGTGCGAGAGGCGGTCGCAGCCCGCATCGCGAAGGGCGTCCCGGCCACGAAGCCATGGAGCGTCACCCTCACCCTGCCGACTGCCCAGGTCGAGGTCAACGACAACGTCACCTACAGCGGCAGCGTGAAGAGCGCTACGGGCGGCCTCGGCAGCGGCACCGTGACCGTGCAGAAGCGCCTCGCCAGCGGCGGCGAGTGGATCGACTGGCGCAGCGCCGCTCTGCGGGCCGACGGCAGCTACGCGGTCAGCGTCACGATGACCAACCGCCAGAGCTGGGAGTTTCGCGCCAAGATGCCCGCCGACCAGGCCAACCTGACCGGCTACAGCGCCCTGCAGGCGCTCACCGTCATCGCCGCTGAGCCTGCCGCCACGACGCAGGACAGCTCGTTCACGATCAGCGGTCACGGCTGGGGTCACGGCATCGGCATGTCGCAGTGGGGCGCCTACGGTCTAGCCAAGCATGGGTCGAGCTACAAGGCCATCCTCAAGCACTACTACACCAGTATCGGCTTCACCACCACCAGGAACGCCACCGTCCGCGTCTTGCTGCGCAGCGGCCTGAAGACCGTGAAGCTGACCTGCCCGTACGACTTCACGGTACGGGGCAGC
>Ga0209585_10000966_pt1 | contig 11079 bp, 15 predicted proteins | sample NGEPerone_FD_185491 | JGI IMG/M metagenome (GOLD analysis project Ga0209585, IMG submission 185491) | Arctic peat soil microbial communities from the Barrow Environmental Observatory site, Barrow, Alaska, USA - NGEE Permafrost154B-one... | ecosystem: Environmental > Terrestrial > Soil >... | reverse complement strand
TTTGGCGTCCCGGTCAATGTTACGGTTCCTACTGGTATTGTGATGTTTGCCGAACCATCAAACGCAATCCCGTTGATCGTGCGGGGCGTTGCCAGGGTTATTGCTTTCCCGGCTGTGAGGTTCGCAGCCGTTCCGCTTACATTGGTCATCGTACCCGAGGAGGGAGTCCCCAAAACAGGTGTCGTAAATACAGGAGAAGTCATTGTTTGCACACCCGTGAAAATATTATCGCCCAGTATGGCCAGTGTTCCAGCCGATGAAGGGAGGATTACCGTTGAATAATCCCCGATATCCGGCCCGATCAGGTTGGTTGCCCCGGATAATGGCCCCCGGGACTGTTATCTTTCCATCCAACTCCAAATTAGGTACACCGACCGTCGTACCCCAGATACCGATCAGGCTGTTCTCAATGTCCTTGCCGTTGGCTGAAAACATCGTGACCTGGTTTGTGATCGGGGTACCCATAATTGAAACCCCATCCCCCCATCCAGGCTGACCGTCAATCATCTTTACGAAAGTTGCTGCCATCACAGGTTCGCTTTTCCCGAAAGATCGTAACCCTTCGCACCCCGCTAAAGGACAAAAAAATCATCCGATTTTGTTTACGAATATTACAACATCAACAGATATATGACTTCCTTCGCAGTAATGTATCACCATTTCTGAAATCAGAACACGCCTTCCGTCAAGCGTATAGACTTTAGAGGTGTCCAGTTTCTCAAGATCCATCTGACTGATCTGAAATTTCGCTTTTATTTTGTCCGCCCCTTCCATAAAAGCGATGGTCTGCGGACCTTTTAACCCCTGCCAGCAAAGCTCAACAGACTGGTTCACGAAAGTTGCTCCGTCCACATTCCTGTTCACAAAATTGGCCAATGGTTAATGATTGCCACTGAACGAATACCCGGCTTCCAACTGGTCGGGGGCAATAAAAGCGGGTATAAAACCCCTGTAGACCATCGGCCTGAAATCCTGCGTCCGAAGGTGGAAAGCCTTTTGCGTGTAAGGAACCAATATCGAAAAGTTGACAAATACCCATTTTGTACCCACATACTGTTGGGTAATGGTCACCTCCTCGTTTTGAAGCTGTGTCTTTGTCATCATTGGATAGATCTTCGGTTTGAGGGTGATTTCCCCGTCACCTTCCCGTACCCCCAGCGCGATATTTCCAATTCTATTCCATTGAAGGTCGTTATCTATCTCTTCGGCCCTGTAAAAAGCCCCTTCGGAAAGCACCCGGTAAACGGCTCCGGTCTGACCCATAAGCGGCAAGTCGCGCAGCGTATAAACCTCTGCTGCATAGGACTGATCAAGGTAATCGTAATCATTGTCGCAAGATTTGTCATCTTCAGGCAGCTGATAAGTCAGATCATATCCCGCTTGTTTTTCATTAAATACAACCTCGTAATCCCTTTCAAGATAGGGTTTCAGCTCCCCTGCCGGTACCGCTGTCACCACCTCATCATCACCAAGAATCCGGATCGTTCGAGTGCGCGCGTCGATATACAGCGAGACGGGGAAATAGTCCTCAATTTCGCTGATAAAGTCGCCGATCGTCCAGTCCGGATACAAGTAACGGATATCAAACGAGGCGCACACACCGTAATTGGTGTTGTTATAGATCACGATATTTCGCCGTTCGGCGCTGACCGAAAACCAGTTCTCCGTCACGGTGTACCCTTTTAATTCAAAGAGGCGTTCCAGCGCACGGTAGATACGCAGGAACGGTGTCCGCGGGCCACCAACATCCATTGCAAACGTATTTTGGTCGAAACTGCACCTGTTGATCCAGGTATTTGTATCGCTATTGTAGACCGGAAAGCAGATAAAGTTTCCTCCTGAGAGCGTAGCCACCATTTGTGCCTGCAACTGCTAATCCGTTTGTTGTGAGGGTGGTGAGACCACTGTAACAAAATATTCGTTGCCGAAAACAAGCTCCCGAAGTTTTGTCTTTAAAAACCGGAACAGAAAATCATTCCGGTCCCCTTTAAACAGCAAGTGATAGGATTCATAGGTGGCTGAAATAATTTCGATGGAGCCGCAAAGCTGCTCACGGCCATTCAGCAGAAAGCGGGCTTCAAGCAGTTCAGACTGACCCGATGAAGCGAGTCTGTATTTATAACCGAAGATCTTTTCATTCGGAATCCGGGGCACCGACAGATCGATGCTGAATGCTTCGGCACTGTGAAAGAGCGGGGTGTTCCGGGAAATATTAATTACCGTATCCAGCGACAGCATCACCTTACCAAGGGGTGTAATGATCTCTTTCATAGATTAAGGGATTTGGCAAGGTTGGAAATTGTTTTTAGTGCATCCCCCACCGAACCCTGGCCGTGATCGGGTTTTTAAGCCGCTCGTTCAGCAGGTTGATCGCCGCCAGCAGCTCCCGGTCATGCGGGAACCGTTCTTACCGGAACCTCCGTCCCGTTTTTCTGCTCCGTGTAACCGCCGGCAAAAAACTGTTTTGAACCGGTAGCCACCCTGAAAGAAGGGTTTAAATCAAGTGTTGCTAGTCGATTGTTCCTTCGGGCCTGTTCAACGATTTCAATAAACGGCTGAAGCCGTGGGTTGTGCACCCCCTCCTGTGGAATAGTGTACTCCTCCTTATTGACAATACCTGCCGGCTCATATTTACCACCCGGACCCGTATAACCACCCACCGAATAACCAGGTTCCTTAGCGGCTGAACCGCCGGAAGGGGTATTGAACGAACCGATCGCCTGCGCAATCACACCCGCAATGCTCACGGCAGCGCTTGCGGTATTGTTGGCCACCCACGGCATACCTGCTGTTATAGGAGAAAAAGCAACCACTTTTGCATTTGCAACCGCAGTATTAAAAACAATCTGTCCAATTGTAGAAGCCTGCTGCAATAGAAAGAAAGCTTTGCCAAGGGCCGATTCCTGGCCGATCAGGTAGGACAGTACCCCAAAACCATCCGAAGCTGCGCCCAGGATCGCATCACCGATTTGCTGTCTTTTATCCAGTTCTTCGGTTTTGATCGAAACGATCGTATCCGAAAGCTTTCTTTCTGCCTGTGCCATCATTGCGGCATTGCCGTTTGCGGCAGAGAATTCTTCGGCATAGGTTGCCTTGGCCAACTCCTTTTGGGCCGCCCATTTTTCTTCATCCGTTTGGGAACTCGCCAGGTTATAAACCGCCCTGTCCATCTGGGGGTTCACCTGGCCGGCAAGTGTCAAATCGGCAATCGTCTTCAGGTGAAGTTTCTCCCGTTCAATGATCTCCTCACGCTTGGCCCCATTCAGCTTTTTCTCCTGTTCATTGATATCCGCTTTCCGGAGCAGCTGTTTCTTCAAACCTGCCAGCTCCTCTTTCCACCTTTGTTCCTCGATCGCCTTTTGCTTTTCAATCCCCTCCATCAGGTTGTCAATCCGGGCATAAGCCAATGCCTTTTCTGCATTTAAAAGCAAATCCTTGATTTTCTGATCTGCCTTTACCTCATTGGTTGATAAAGTGGCTTTCGCCTCTTCATACTCCTTGCTGCCAGCCTTGTAAATCGTCATTTTTTCACGAAGAAAAGCCGATTCCTGCGCCAGTAACTGAGCTTCAAACTCATCTTCCGAAGTCCCTCGTTGCCAAGTGGTTCCGGTTGATCAGGTCTATTTGCTGGTCATTGGCGGCCTGAAGCTTTTCCAGCTTCTCCTTCTGGATTTTATCTGCTTTTTTCTCCTCCCTGTCTGCAAATTCTGAATAGGATTTGCCCAGGTTATTCATCACATCGATCTCCTTCTGGATCGCCTCGCAACGCTGGTTGCGGACCGTAATCTCCGCTTTGGTAGTACCCGGCATCCGTTTAGCCGCCTCCAGTTCCTGTTCCTTTAAGGTGATCAGCTCCCTGGTTTGTTCCCCTTCTCTACCGGAAGGTCCTTTATTCCCGGTGGCCAAAGGAGGTACAATATCTTCCGAACCATCATCCGCGATCGCAGTCTGAATACTGGCTGTCAGCGAAGCATTGGAAGAGAGCAATTGCTGCCTGTTTTTTCCTCTATTTTCGCTCCTGTATTTCTGAAGCCAAAAGGATCACGCAAAAAGGTAACCGACTTACCGGCCATCGTCTGCTCACCGCCAACACCTGCTTCGAGAACAATCCTTTGGCTCTCCAGTTCCTTTAGCTTCTCAAAGTAAGCCAGTGCCCTGGCTTTCTTTTCCAGGCTTTTGATATACAATTCAATCGCGTCCGATGCCGATTTTGTTTTATATACCTTCAAGGGTAATATTGCCAAGGAATTCAGGGGAAAGTTGATTGATCCGGCTCATTGCCTGCTGGCGCACCACTTTCGTGAGCGCCTCATTTCTGGCGGTCAGGAGTAAATGATCAAGGGCGACCTTTTCGCTGACTACATTTCTGGAAGCGGTCAGGGTTAGTTCGTTCAACGTATTTTGCAGCAACTGTGCATCCGATAACCTGCGAGTATAGGCATTAATCGCCAGTCCGGCTGCAACAAAAGAGGAAACGAGCAATGCAAAAGGATTGATCTTCACGATCGAATTGAATACCCGCATCGCGGCCGATGCACGGGTGATATTGCCTGTTAACAACGCCTGGGCTGCTGACAAAAGTAACAAGGAAGCCCTTTCCGTGTTTTGCCAGAACACCTTTGCATTCGCGACCGTGATCGCAATCACATTATTTGCATTGCCACGTTCCGTCCAAAGCACCAGCAATCTTGCAGCTGTCACATAGCTTAACAGCGTGACGGTAACGGCAACCAGGGTACTTCCCTACTTTTCAAGGAAGTTAATTGTATTGAGAATTCCTTTTAAAAAAACACCAAAATAGACTGTTACAACGTGCATCGCAGGACTTAATTTGGCACCCAGTTCATTGGCAAGGTTGTTAATCCGGTTCCCGGTCTGGGCCAACTTCGCATTGTTATTGGAGGTATTGATTGTGGCCTGCTCAACAGCTACATTGGTTCCGCTAACGGCTTTTTCATATTTCTTTAATTCTTCAACATTGTTTATCAGGATGGCTGCAACCGTAATATTCTCGCTTCCAAACATCCGGTACATTTCTGTTGCTGTAAGGTTCTTTTTGGCAAGGTTTTCCAGGGCCGCCGCCATCCCGACAATCTTTGGATTTGTTTCATCAGCCCCCTGTTGCAAGGCGAGTAAGGTTCCTTTCAGGCCACGGCCTGCGATCTGGGGTTCCCGGATACGGGGCGCCAGCGTTTCAAGGGTGGCGACCAACGTTTCAATCGACAGGTTGGCCATTGAAGCCACTGTACCTGCCTTTTCAAAGCCCGTAGTTAAATAGGGAATCTCACCCGCCCCCTCGTTGGAACCTGCTCCAAGTGCATTGATAATCCTACGGCTCATGTCTGCTGATACATTGTACTGGTTTATAACCATACATAATGATTCGATCGCAGACTGAAGCTCTGTTTTGGAGGCATTACTTAAAATGATCTATTCCTCTGTAGCGCTGCTTAATGCATATTTATTTTTAAGCAGTTCGGGTCTTGCTGATCCCACCTTTGTAAAAGCATCCACAATGTCCTGAGCACTTTGTTTCACCACGACCCCTCCTGCAATCATGGAAACGCTTAACTCTTTTGCTCTTTCAGACAGCCACTGAAGGCTCTTACCTGCAAGACCCGTCAACGCCGAAAGGTTATCCAACCTTTCCTCGTAATCGTTAAAAACCTTGACGAGTGATTTAAACCCCAGTACCAGACCGACAACCGCCACGGTAGCTGCCTGGATCATCGAGTAATACCTGTTAAATTCATCACCGATCCTTGCCATGCTCCATGACCGGAATATACCCGAGATCTGCCTGTTGTGTTCTGCAATCGTGCCCCTAAGCTGCCGGATGCCCTGGGCGTGACAGATATATTCATCACTACCAATGGTCATCCTTGCCTGTTCATTGACAAGCCTTGCCATTTCGGTACGAATGGGTTTCAGATCATTGCTAACCTGCTTTCCATTGATATAAAGATTGATCTACCGGTTGTAACTTGTAGCCATAGAGGTGTTTTCCGGCTAAATTACAAGGGGAAGATCTTATAGGAAAGGACAGATTTTTGTCCATAGTGGAAGTGGGCAATCGTTAAATAAACTAATTGAATATTAAAGATAAAGGAAAATATCATTACATTTGGTCTGTCAAGTTATTTGAAGTTAATGTTAGACCTCCGAAATCTTATATAAATTGCAAAATGTCGGTATATATAACAGAAAGTAACCGTAAAAAGAATCTTGAACCATTGGCAGACCTGGAGAAAGGACTTGAAATTCTTGAGCCATTTTTGAAGCTCTATGATTTTGATTTTAAGGGCTTCGAAGACTTTCGCGGTGCAGGAAGGCATCTTACGCTTGCGAAATTCAAAAACGAACGCAGAGAATTCATTCTCGGGTATCGCTTTTCAGTGGGGCAAATCGTTTATCAATTTGACAATTTAAGCGTCGGTCATGACTTTTATCTAGACAAACTCGGATTTGGAAGTAAAAAAAAGTTTGAGGGTATCCAAACAGATGATAAACTTTTACCATTTAAATACATCCTTTCCGACTTTGATTATTTGGTTGATGACTTTTTTGAAGGAGAATGCATCCGGCTGCAAGCGTATTCAAAACTACAGGATAATATCATAAAAGAGTATGACAAGAAAGCCAGGAAAAGGTATAATAGCCAGTTTTATGAATTGAGAATTCTGGAGGCCCGGTCGGCGTTCATAAATAAAAACTACAAAAAGAGTATCGAAATCTACACGTCAATAGACATTAAAAGTGTAATGAATGACCTTGATGAGAAGCTTTTTGAATTTTGTAAAAGACACCTGTAATGAAGGGAAAAAATGAATTGATTTGGTGCCCACATCCAAATCATATTCGTTTTAAAGTCAGGATAATTAACGAATTGAAAAAATTGGCAAAAGAATCTGATCATAAATTTTCATTTAAAAATAGGTAATAGAATCTGGTGGTCAACGTTTTTTGCCCGCTGAACCGCTCACTGTTAGGGTTCGTATCCTCAATGTCGTCATTGTTTCCTACATTGACATTGATACCGTAAATGTAACACGTTGTTTAAATTATTGTAAATCTCCTACACTATACGTACTAAAAAAAGGAAACGAATATTTCATTTTGTCGTACACATAAACAATAGTTAATTGCAGCCTTCCAAAGACTGCAAGACAGCATACATTTTGATGTATTAAAAATATAGACATGTGTTACAACATAGCATACATGGAGAAAAAACTGCTAAATTACGCAGAGCGTTACAAAAAAGTTTTGCCTGATAACGCTGTTAGACAAGCAATCCAGGATGAATTGGACACCTATTATTTTGTGAGCGGTTTCATCCATCCACAATTACCCATCGTTAAACATGACGGTATATTTCTCTATGAATGGGGACTTATTCCTTTCTGGATAAAGGATTCCACAGCAGCCAAAGACATACAGGATATGACGTTAAATGCCGCTGGCGAGACTGTTTTTGAAAAGCCGTCCTTTCGTAACAGCATTACTACAAAGCGTTGTTTACTTGGAGTTAATGGATTCTATGAGTGGCGCGACCTGAATAAAGTAAAGTATCCCTACTTTATACATTCCAAAAGTAGCGATATCTTTTCCCTGGGTTGCATTTATGAATCATGGGTTGACAAAGGTTCGGGTGAAATCAGAAACACCTTCAGCATTTTGACGACACCCGCAAATCCGTTAATGGAACACATTCACAACCTGAAAAAGAGAATGCCGCTTATTATTTCACCGGACGATGAAAAGAGATGGATCGACCCCAACCTGACGCCATCACAAATAAATGAGTTTATAAGTCCATACCGTGAATCAGACATGATCGCATACTCTGTTTCGCAGAATGTAAATAATGGACGGAACAACCGCAATGTTCCTCAAAGTTTAGAGAAGGTGGATTACCCTGAATTGAGTTTGTTATAGATTTAACACACTTTCTGGAATAACAATCCTAAAACGTGATTATATTGCAATCAAATAATTGATTAGAACATAATCATGTGCAGGAAATTTGTTTTGGCCAGTGATCTTCAACGGATTGTGCCCCGGTTTAATGCCAAGCTCGGTACAAGTATACCTGAAATCCCCAAATTGTATGCCGTTTCGGAAGGTGATGGGTCCTATGTGATCACTAGTGGGGATCCGCACCTGATGCAGGTTTTCAAATTTGGAATGACACCATTTTGTGCGGACAAACCGTTGAATCTGATCAATGCGAGTGCTGAAGGGGATAAAAACAGCTGAAACGATACATGCTACACCGGATCTAATGCCATATTTTTGAAACCTGCCTTTCGTAAACCCATTCAGTTTCAAAGGTGCCTGGTGATTGCGGATGCGTATTATGAATGGTCATATCAAAACAAACCCTATCTGGTTTACCTGCAAAACAAGAAACGGCCGTTCGCCTTTGCAGGGCTTTACGATCAATGGAAAAACCCGGATACGATGGAGACTGTTTTCTCATTTACAATTATTACGACAACCGCCAATCCGCTATTGCAAAGCATTGGCGTTAAAAGGATGCCGGTCATTCTTTCAAGATCGGAGGAGATGGAATGGATAAGAGCGTCGAACCATTTATCGAATGTTTTAGGACTGCTTAATCCTTACCCGTATGACAGAATGAACGCCTACCCAGTTTCGGAAAAGGTCAACTGGAAGTGTAATAATGATCCCTCGATGCTGAATCCTGCCGGGGAAAAACTACTTGAAGAAATAAAAACAGCTCCTTTACAGCAACGTCGGTTTCATAAAGAAAAACCATCTCCTGAAATACCCTGGTTTCAAAGTCGTCAGAAACCTGAAGAGACAAAATAATTTGATACTGAGTTAATTAAGACAATATTTCAATTCTTTTACAATTCGTTAACGCTAAAAAATTGTGGGTGCAATTCAATAACGTTACCTTTGATACGGTTAGTTAGTTTGGTTAGTTAGTTTTAGTAAAAGGATGGAGCCGCCCGGTTCTGTCCTTTTCAACTAAAAAGAGGTTCTGAATTCCTGAATTGTAAAATCAAAGCGCTATAAAAATTTCGTGATAGTTAATAAAATGTATGCCAAATATTGAAACAATTTTGAGAATATTCCGAATACATCATTAGGTCAAATATATTTTTAGTTTGTGTTTTGAATAAGGATAGCACCGTCTGGTTCCATCCTTTTCAACTAAAGAAGGTCAGTAACTTTAATCATCATAATCACTTTTCAAATAAGGAAATAATTCTCAGAAATTGTAAAGTTAAACTACTCTGACACATCCTATTAATATAAAAAGTTATACCTGAATTTATAGAATTTTAAATGATTATAGCCGGATATAAACGGAAGTATCCGGATATCAAACAACTAAAGCCTGTATTTATCACAATTTTGAAAAATACCAAAAATTACAAATAATATGAAAGAAAAAATCGGCAGACTCCTAACTACAATTTTAGTATGTGTAATTTGCTTTAGTTCCTGCAAAAAAAAATTAGATACTGATTTAAATTTTAAAAAAGAGGTAACCTTTTCTTTTGAACAAAAGGATTTAAAAGCCGGACCTGCAATTGGCCTCAAATCAGGTTATTTAAAAGAGGATTCACGATACATCGTAATAACCATTGAGAAATCAAACGGAGAAAAAGTATACACGTCCAAAAGGCTGGAATTATACAATTTCAGTGGCAGTTTTATTAGTCAATCAATTGCTCTTGAGGTTGCCAACACACCCTACAAGCTGACTGAATTCCTTGTTCTGGATGTAAACTATAAAGTAATCTTTGCATCACCCCTTGAAGGTTCTGCACTTGCGTATTTGGTCACGGACCCATTACCCCTTAGTTTTACCGTTACCAAAAATCAAGTAACAAAAGTTGTCCCTGAAGTCTTGTCAACAGAATTGAATCCTGTAAAGGATTTTGGTTATACTGCTTTTGATTTTAATTTGATCATACCGCCTATTCGATTTCAAACAAGTGTGCAATTATATAACCCGATTTCGAAAAATTGGGATAATACAAACGCAAACGTATTAATAAAAGGAATTCCCGGCGATTCAACCCTATACAATGATTCTATCGCTGCAATGACTGATACTATAAATGTATGCGATGGTTATGAAAGCTACAAGATTTCAGTGAGTAAAAGCGGTTACTTTTCAAAGGATACTACCTTGACGAATGCAGGGTTGAAAACCTATATTAATAATCCAATTGTATTTTTACTTCAAAAAGAACTAGTATACGACATTGATGGCAATGTTTATAATACTGTAACCATTGGCACACAGGTTTGGATGCAAGAAAACCTGAAAGTAACCCGCTACCGTAATGGTGACTCTATACATGACCCCGCTTCTATCGGTTACTATGAAGCAAAAATCGGAGCTTTTTCAGAGAGAAGTCTGATTTCAATAAACGTAGATGGAATAATATACAATTGGTATGCAGTAATTGACCCCCGCAATATAGCCCCCCCGGATGGCATGTGCCTACTAATTTAGATTGGAAAACCTTAATCAATTATTTAGGAGGAGAAAATGTTGCCGGAGGAAAAATGAAAGAGGCAGGGACACAACATTGGTTAAGTCCAAATACTGATGCTACCAATGAATCAGGATTTACAGCACTCCCGTTTTTCCTAATTGTAAATGGAGGATCACCTGACTGGCCCGAAGGGAAAAGAGGCCACTGGTGGAGTTCTTCAACAGATACTGATTCAGGTTATCCTATCTACGGGGGACTTAATTGGGTGAGCGGTTATTTTGGAACAGGACCCTTTTATCCGGATCCAATTATGCATGAATATGCCTATATGTCAATTCGTTGCATTAAAGACTAATTTTTCAGAATTCATAAGTATTACTTGTAAGCAGAGAATAAGGCAATCCGGATTACAAAATGGAATCATTTTTGTATAGGATCGGAACTTCTTCCTATTTTTAGATATATTAACTAAATAAAAAATGAATAATATTCCGGTGGCCTGATATTTGTTTATATTCATCATGTTGAGGTTAATTTAGGTTAGTTTGGTTAGTTTTAGTAAAAGGATGGCGCCGCCCGGCACCATCCTTTTCAA
>Ga0209585_10000965_pt1 | contig 11080 bp, 10 predicted proteins | sample NGEPerone_FD_185491 | JGI IMG/M metagenome (GOLD analysis project Ga0209585, IMG submission 185491) | Arctic peat soil microbial communities from the Barrow Environmental Observatory site, Barrow, Alaska, USA - NGEE Permafrost154B-one... | ecosystem: Environmental > Terrestrial > Soil >... | reverse complement strand
GAACCCTGTCGGCCGTCAGGCTGCAGGGCATCAGAAATATAAGTGGCTGGAGCCTGAGTTCGGAGGATGCTTTTGAGGTCACGCATCTCCTTCGACACAACAGACCGCAGTTGAGTGTTTGATGAGCTTCGGCGAATGCCAACAAGCCCAACAAAGACCAACGCGTACCAACGAGACCAGCGGCAGACCAACAGAATACCAAAGATAATTCTTGTCACACCCCACGCACTGAAGCTGCCAGTCCGGACGTCGTAAGGGATTCGTTGTAGTGCGCTCGATCAAGCTGCGCGGACATGCCGCAGGAACTTATCGATCTGAGTCTGCAAGTTTGCCGCATGATCGAGCAGACGCTTGGCGCCGGCCAGCGTCTGGCCCGATGCATCGTCGTTTTCGCGCGTCTTGTTATCCAGTTCGACGATGTTGTTAGCGACAATGCGCGAACCATCCGCAGCCTGCTGCGCGTTTTTGGAGATTTCCTGGGTCGCGGCCGCCTGTTGGCCGACCGCCGTCGCCATCTCCATCGTTCCTTCGCCGAGCCGGCCGATGGTGCTGATGATCTGCTCCATGATGCCGACGACCGCGCCGCACGAGGCGTTTACCGCGGTGATCTTTTGATTGATCTCTTCGGTTGCTTTCGCCGTCTGCTGGGCCAGCGATTTGACTTCGGCCGCGACCACGGCGAAGCCTTTGCCGGCGTTGCCCGCCCGCGCCGCTTCGATCGTCGCATTGAGCGCCAGCAGGTTGGTCTGCCGGGCGATCGCCTGAATGAGGCCGGTGATGGGAACGATCTGGCTGACCGCGTCGAACAGTTGCTGGACATTGGCACTGGCGTTTGCCGATTCCACCACGGTCTTGGTGGTCAATTCCCGGGCACTATGCGTTTGCGCCGAGAGTTCTTCGGTCGATTTTGCCAACTCTTCAGCGGCATCCGCCACGGAAGCGACGTTGGTCTGCGTGTCAATGACGATGCCGGCGGTTGATTGCGACTTGTCGCGGGTTTGCGCTGCGATCAGCGACATGGCTTGCGCATTGGAGTGCATCGCGGTGACCGCCGCGGTCAATTCCTCGGCGATTTGCTGAACCGATTTCTCGAATTCGCCGGCCAACTCGTCCATGGCAGCGCGGCGCTCGGCCACGCGATGCTGTTCGGCCTGATGGGACGCCTGCTCCATCGAATGGATTTCGATCATATTGGCTCGAAAAACGTCGATGGCTTGAACCATTTGGCCGATTTCGTCGCGGCGGTCGCGATGGCCGATTTCGACGTCGGTCCTGCCGGCGGACAGTTGCTGCATCACGGCGGTGATGGATTTGATCGGCCGCACGATCGATGCGCCGACCATGAAGGTCACGAAAGCGCTGACCACAAAGCCCAGCACGGTGCCAAGGATGATGACTTTCTTGGTTCGCTCGGCGTCGGCATAGAGACTGTTGCGGATCGCATTCGCGGCGCTGATGGTTTTCAGCGACATTTTTTGAATGTCGGAATAGACGGCTTTGAAGGCGTCATCGGTCTGGCCCAGCATCATGGTCGCCATGGCCGCGTCGGTTTGGCCGACGTCGATGGTGTCTTTGGCCCGGCTTATGCACTTTTTCCATTTGGCCGTGATGTCTTGCAGGCTGGCTTTCTCTTCCGCCGAGAGATCCGGCCGTCGGCTGAGTTCGTCGATGCGGACCGACAGTTCGGAAAGATCGGAAGTGATCTGCCCATAAAGCGTATTGAGCAGTTTCGGGCTCACGCTATTGCTCGCCCACGACACATAACGAAAAATCTTCATATGGGTCGTGACGATGGCGTCGCTGACCTTGGAAACGGCCTGCTGTTTTCCTTCGATCTCGCGCGACAGAACACGGAGACCTTCTGCGGATTTTGTCGACGTCATGTAGGCGTTGGCGCCCAGGCCCAGAAGGCAGATCAGCAGCACCGCCGATGCCGCCGACGCCTTGATCTGGATGGATAGATTGTTGAGGATGCCGAACACGGACCGGAGGCCCCAAAATGCCTTGAGGGTGGCCACCGGTGCCCGTGATACGGCTAAACCCTCCATGACGAATTACTGCTTATAGATGCCGACGCCGACAAAATAATTGCCCATCTTTTCCACGTAGCTCGACTTGTCCTCGATCTTGTTGGTCAGCGGATTGGGCCATTTGTAGTCGATCCATCCGCTGCCCGGTCCTTTCGCCATCGCCACCATTTCGCGGATCAGATATTTGCCGTCCTGATCCTTGAGGTCGATGAGATTTTTCCCAATCAGCGCGGCGCGCGCGCCGTGTGCGACGCTGAGCCCGGACATGTCGTAGACGAAGGGATAGAGATCGCGGTCATGGAATTGCTTGACTGCCTTGTCGGAGACTTCCTTGAAGGTAGCCTCGGGGCCGGCTTTCTTGAACTCGGCCTGCACGCGCTTGACCATGGCGACCGCTTCGTCCTTCGAACCGAATTCTGCGGCCGGGGCCGGTGAGGCGATTGTGATGAGCGCGGCAAAAGCGAGAAATGCGAGAATTCGCATGGTTTTTTCCCCCCGGATCATTAGGTGGAGGGATAATGTGAGATGGGGATTAAGGATTCATTAACGCTCTTTGCCCGTTATTCAGTCCGCAATAAAATGCATCAAGCGGCGCCTATGAGACTATGGCTCGGGAGATTTCTCCCATTTTGCTGCGCTTCGTACTGCTACGAAATACTTCTAAATGTTCGGTGCGGCGCGATGGCCAGCAGTACCATTTATCGTGCCACTGCGACCACATTACCGACCACACAGCGATCACACGAGGATACACACGGACCACTCGGATGCCGGTCAAGACCGGTCAGCGTCATCCAAAGGGCACCGTAGCCGCCCTATTCTCCCTCCAGCTTCTGCAAACCCCTGCAATCTGCTTCAATTTGCTTCAAAACTGCGATGCACGAAAATGCAATAATTTGCAATGGAATGCTTCGAAATGTTTCGTTTTGTTGCGTGCACACCGATGCCTCTTCAATATCCGCAATCGTCGGCTGCAGCGACATGATCGCCAGCATCTGTTCAGGATCGATATTTCCCAGGATGCCTTGGACGTCATCATGTGTCGCAAATACGGTCCGGCCGGAATTGGGTTTTGGCATAGGTCCCTCCGACATTGCTGCAACTATGAAAATCAACCGTAAAAATCCGCCATGCGCGTTGATCTCGGTCAAATCATGGAAAGCCTCGCCGGTCAGTCGACCGCGGTTGGCAATTTGACCGGATGGCGAGCCAATATCGCAATTACTTCCGTGTCAGAAACCTGGCGGAAATCGGAATAAAATAGTCCAATTGCGCCGAATTCTTCGTAGTCCTCCAGGCAGACGATATCGTCGGCTTCATCGCGCAACTCCTTCAGGGTATCGGTCGGCGCAACCGGGATAGCCAGCACAAGCTTGCTCGGCTTGCGCATCCTGATCGCATGCAAGGCGGCGCGGGTGGTCGCGCCGGTCGCGATGCCATCGTCCACCACGATCACTGTGCGACCGGAAACTTTTGGATGTGGGCGATCGCCGAGGTAGAGCTTGCGGCGCCGTTCGATCTCGGCAAGCTGTTCGTCGCGAATGGCATTGAAGTCGGTCTCGCTCACGCCGCTAAGCTGGATGACTTCTTCGTTGCGCACGATCACAGGCTTGACGCCATCGACAACGGCGCCCATGGCGAGCTCGGGCTGAAAGGGCACCCCGATCTTGCGCACCAGGATTAGATCGAGGGGCGCATCGAGCGCGGTCGCGACCTCGGCCGCAACCGGCACGCCGCCACGCGGCAAAGCCAGCACGACCGGTCGTTGCGCTTTGTAACGTGCGAGTGCCTTAGCGAGTTGTTGGCCGGCGTCTGTGCGATCGATGAATGGCATCATGGGCTCCGTGAGCTACTCGGCATTGATACGCATATGCGAGCCGAGATGCGTTTTGAACCATCGCGCGGCATACGCAATCGCCAGCTCAAGAGTGCCTTCCTCCGGAAACAGGTGGGTTGCACCCGGTACGATCTCGATTGCCTTCGGTGCGGTCAGGCGGGCATAGGCTTGCTCGTTGAGCTCAATCACGCCGTAATCGAGGCCACCGACGATCAGTAGAGTCGGCGCGGTCACGCGCTCCAGCGCAACATCCGCGAGATCAGGCCGGCCTCCGCGGGAGACAACAGCGCCAATACGCGAGCCGAGTTGCGCCGCTGTGACCAGGGCTGCTGCCGCTCCCGTGCTCGCTCCGAACAAGCCAAGCGGCAGAGAGGCGAGCTCCGGATCGTTGTCGATCCAATGGACGACATCGATAAGACGTCCCGCAAGCAGCTGGATATCGAAGACATTAGAGCGATCGTGGTCTTCGTCCGGTGTGAGCAGGTCGAATAATAGGGTTGCCATACCGCGCGCATTCAAGGCATTGGCGACCGCCATATTGCGCGGGCTGAATCGGCTGGAGCCGCTGCCATGGGCGAACACGACAAGCGCGCTCGCTGAGGCGGGCAAATGAAGAGTGCCGGCGAGGCCAAGCGGGCCAATCGTCACCTCTCGCGCAGTCAAATCGTTTGGCCGACGCGTGTGGGAGCGGGTAGCGACAGAGGCGCACATGAGCTGGCTCCTCCTAAACGTGGGAAACATAAGCACAAAACGAGGGGCGACTGTTTGATCGGCATCAACGAGGGCGGGCCGCGGCGCATTAAATTGTCTCCAAGTAGGAGCGGCTCTTGCACGGACTCTCGATCAACGGCGCCGGGTCGACGCTCGACGCTAAAGTCAAATTCTTGAGCCGGCCGGATGCGTATCGGCCTACTCCGGGCGAGGTCGTTTGCCGGGAAACCCATATGTCATGGGTCTTTCTGGTGGGCGACCGGGTTTACAAGCTCAAGAAGCCGGTCCGCTTTCCCTATCTCGACTTTTCCAGCCTGACGCGCCGGGAGGCCGCCTGCCGGGCCGAGTTGCGGCTCAATCGCGCGCTCGCGCCGGATATCTATCTCGACGTCTTACCCTTGGTGGACACCGGCAAAGGGCTCTCGATCGGTGGAGCCGGCGTCCCGGTCGATTGGCTCGTCGTCATGAAGCGTCTCGACGAACGCGACATGCTCGACTGTCTCATCGCCGAGCAGCGTGTCGACATCCTCAAGCTTGGCCGTCTGGTCGCGGCGCTGGCGCAATTTTACCGCTCGGCGACGCCGGTCTTGCTCTCTGCAGCGATCCACCTTGCCGACTGGAAGCGCAGCCTTGCCTATAACCGACGCGTACTGCTCGATCGTCGTTTTGGCATGCCCGCCGGCTTGGTGCAGCGTATCGACCGTGCGCAGCGCCGGTTTCTGGATCGGCGCAGCGGTCTCATCGTCGCCCGCCTTCGCCATCGCCGGATCGTCTCGGGCCATGGCGACCTGCGCCCCGAGCATATCTGGCTGGGGGATACGGTCAGGATCATCGACTGTCTCGAATTCAATCCGCGGCTGCGAGTGGTCGATCCGTTCGATGAGGTCGCCTATCTCAGTCTTGAGTGCGAGCGACTCGGTGCGGCTTGGGTTGGGACCTTTATCGAACGCCGCATGAAACGCATGCTGCGGGACGGTCCTGCCGAGGAGCTGTTCACGTTTTATCGATGCCATCGCGCAACGCTACGCGCGCGGCTCGCGATCGCGCATCTTCTGGAGGTGCATCCGCGCACCCCCGAAAAATGGCCGCGGCTGGCGACGGCCTACCTCAAGCTTGCGGAAAAGAGCGCACGAAAGCTCGAAGCGTTTCTTAGAACACCAGCAGATCAGTAAGGCTGCGTTCCTCGTGCAGACGCCGTATTGTCTCGGCGAGTAGGGGGCCCGCGGGCAAGATCACGAGTTTCTTGTTTTTCGCCGGGCTATCGAGGCGGAAGGCCGGGACCGCATCGGTGACGACCACTTGGTCGATCGCCGGATCCGCAATCACTTCCGCTGCCCCTTGCATGAACAGCCCGTGCGTGACGAGGGCAATCACGCGTTTGGCGCCCGCCTTGCGCGCCGAGCGGGCCGCGCGCAATAGCGTGTTTCCGGTGCTGATCAGGTCGTCGACAATCAGCGCGGTCGTCCCCGCCACGTCGCCGACAAACAGATCGTCCGAAACCACGCCAGCACTGCGATGCTTTTCCGCCAGACCCTTGCCGACCGGACGCAGCAGCGCCGCTCCCAGGGCCTCGCGCAGCAATTCGGCGCGCTTCATGCCGCCGGCGTCGGGCGAGATCACCGACAGTCTCTCGTCAGCAAGGCTCTTCGCATAGTCCACAAATAACGGCGTGCCGGTCAAAGCGACCGTACGGCAGTGAAACGCGTTCTCGAACGCTACAGGATTATGAACTTCGAGTGTGACCACGCAGTCGGTGCCGACGCTCTCGAACATGCCGGCGATGTAGCGGGTGGTCACGGGGTCATTTGGTTTGGTGCGGCGGTCTTTCCGCGCGTAGCAAAGGTAAGGCGTCACCGCGGTGACACGCGCGGCGCCGGCGTCCTTGAGTGCGCCAATGAAAAATAACAATCGGCAGAGCTTATCGTTAGCGCTTTGCACCGGCCCACCGTGCAGATTCTGCACGACATAAACGTCTGCGCCATTCACGGCATCGAGCGGACGTGCCTTGTGTTCGCCGTCCTCGAATTCGCGCTCTTCATGAGCCGCCAGCGGTTGAGCCAATGCCGCCGAAATCCCAGCTCCCAGTTCGGCGCTGGCAGCCAGACAAAACAGCCGCAGGGGTGTGCTTTCCATTGCCCGGTTTCCACTTACGGAATGGGTGATCAAGCTGCCTTACTGACGACCGACGCGGCGGCTTGGGTCATACGCGCAGACTGTGTTTTCCCATCAGCTTTACCGTGCTCGCCTGCGGCCCCTTCTCGCCCATTTCCTCGGCATAGGTCACGCGCGAGCCTACGGCCAAGCGCGCATAATCGCCGTCGAGCACGCTGTTGCGATGGAAATAAATCTCCTGGCCGTCGCTGGATTCGAGGAGGCCGAATTCGCCCAACGGGTCGAGTTGTACCACTGTCCCAATCGGTGGGCCTTCATGGTGTTTCACGTGGCCCTGCAATTCGCGAACACGATCCTGCAGTTGCCGGCGCGCCCTATTGAACGCGTCGTTGATGGCGAATTCCAGATCGGAATGGCGCTCATCGGCCTGCGCGGTGCGGTCGACATTGACCTCGCGGCCGTCCGGAAGCGCCAGGCGTATATTGACCTCATAGAGGCCACCGGTGCGGTAATGAGCACCGGGCGCTTTCAGCACCACCCGGCATGCGGTCACGCGACCGAAACGCTGCTCAAGATCAGCGACATGCTTGGCGAGGGCGGCCTGGATTTGCGGTTTCGCTTCCATGCCTTGAAATTCGATTTCCACTGGCGTTTGCATCGTCTCACTCCGATATGTTTACCGGCAATGCGCGCAGCCCGTTACATCGCCATTTCCGGTTCCGGGTTGCGTTCCTTGTTGTTCTCGGGGATTTCCGTCATCGTGGCTTCCGTCAGCAACAGGATGCTGGCGACCGACACAGCGTTTTCGAGGGCAATGCGAACGACCTTGGTCGGATCGATGATGCCGGCCTCGATCAGATCGACGTACTCCTTGCGTCCGGCATCGAAGCCTTCGTTGCCGCTCCCGCCCAGCATGCGCGCGACCACGACGCCGCCATCCACGGCGGAATTCTCCGCGATCTGGCGTGTCGGCGCTTCAAGCGCGCGCTTTAGAATCTGAACGCCCGTCTTCTCGTCGCCTTCGCATTTGGTCTCTTCCTCCGTTAAGGCCTTGACGCAACGCAGCAATGCCAGGCCGCCACCGGGCACAATCCCCTCGGCGACGGCCGCCTTGGTGGCGCTGATGGCGTCGTCAAGCGCCTCCTTCTTCGACTTCATCTCGGATTCGGCGGGCGCGCCAACCCGGATCACGGCGACGCCACCGGAGAGTTTCGCCAGCCGCTCCTGTAGTTTTTCGCGATCGTAATCGCTGGTGGTCTTTTCGATCTCGCGGCGAATCTGCTCGATGCGCGCGTCAATCTGCTTGCGATTGCCAGCGCCGCCGACGATCGTCGTGTTATCCTTGTCGATAACGATGCGCTTGGCGCGACCAAGTTGCTCGATGGTCACATGCTCGAGTTTAACGCCTAAATCTTCGGAGACGATCTGTCCGCCCGTCAGCACTGCAATGTCCTCAAGGATTGCCTTGCGACGATCGCCGAAACCGGGTGCTTTGACCGCGCAGCTCTTGAGCGCGCTGCGAACCTGATTGACGATCAGCGTGGCGAGGGCCTCACCCTCGACATCCTCAGCCACGACCAGCAGTGGGCGCGCCGATTTCGCGACCTGCTCCAGCAGTGGAATCAGATCCTTGAGGATGCTGATCTTGCGATCCGAGATGAGGACCAGCGCATCCTCCATGACGGCCTCCATCTTCTCCGGGTTTGTGATGAAGTACGGAGAGATAAAGCCGCGGTCGAACTGCATTCCTTCGACGACATCGAGTGCGGTCTCAGTGGTCTTGGATTCCTCGACCGTGATCACCCCCTCGCCCCCGACCTTGTCCATGGCGTCAGCCACGAGTTCGCCAATGACGGGATCGTTATGCGCGGAAAGGGCGCCGACCTGAGCCTTTTCCTTGTGCGTCTTGACAGGACGCGACATCGCCCGCAGAGCCTCGATTACGCGCTTGGAGGCACGATCGAGACCGCGCTTGATGTCGATTGCGCTCGCGCCGGCAACCACGTTGCGTACGCCGTCGGCGAATATGGCATGCGCTAAAATCGTTGAAGTGCTGGTTCCATCGCCGACCATGTCGCCGGTCTTTTCCGCGGCCTGTCGCAGCATGCGGGCACCGAGATTTTCCTCCGGGTCCTTGAGGTCGAATTCCTTGGCAATGGTGACGCCGTCATTGCACACGATCGGCGCGCCCCACTTCTTTTCGATCAGCACCGATTTTGACCGTGGGCCCAATGTCACGCGCACCGCATCGGCGAGCTGGGTGGCGCCGCGCAGTACCTTCTCGCGAGCGGCGGAGCGGAACAATATCTGCTTGTGCGCCATTCAAGCTACCTCCGCGGATGTTTGCCATAGATGTCGATGCGCTTTGTCGTTTCGAGAAAGGCCGAAGCCTTGAGGGTTTCGGCTGACCTTAAAACGCGATGTCCGAAATCTCTAAATGCTCTTTCCGACATAATGGCGAAGAGTGGCATGCGCAATTGCTTCTCAGTGCATTCGCCGAAATGAGAAATTGCGGGACACTCTCGGGCAATGTTTGGGGGGAGAGGGGGGCAACGCCGAGAGCGCCTACAAATTACGCACCAAAGAAGCCGAAGTTCCTCAGGCAATAGACTTCTCCGATGCGCAAACGAAACCAAACCAGATATCGCAGGAAAGTCATTGACCTAAATCAGTAAACACTATTGCCCTTTTTGCGCGCCTCGAATTGTTATCGTGATGCATTTGTGCGCGGTGTCATGTGACACGTTTTGATCCGCATCAATGCACTAGGTCGCAATTTATGTGTGCTTTTTAACGCAATGCGCGGTTTCGTGACCCTGTGTGTACTGAAAACCCTAGGCGACGCCGCGTAATACCGATGGAAATCGCAGCTCGTGTCCGAAGCTGGCTTACCATTTAGTTGCCTATTTGGGATTCCCCTGGATTGGCGTGGTGGTGAAGGCCGCCTGCCTCTACTGGCGCGTACGCCGGAGGGTAATGGTGCGGTTGCAGAGCTTTCAACTAGGCCCATCTTGACCGTTGAAGAACCGGCATTGAGCGTGATCAGAAAATCAGGGTTCAAGGTGCCCTTTGGTACAATATCAGTCACTCAATTTAGGTGCTTGGAATGAGGCGAATTCGGGAAAGCTCACTGACGGAGATTTACAATGGCGGATCATGATCAATTGAGTCGCTGTGTTGCTGACTCCACGTCGCCCGCATCGACGACGCGCCGCACGCTTTTGAAGGGATTTGCCGCAGCCGGTGCGGCTGTGTCCCTGAGCAGCAAGATCGCCTGGGCCGACGGCGAAATCGGTTACTGGGCGAAAGATCTGCCGAATGAAAAATTGGTCGACATGTATTCGACCATCCTGCGCATCCGATGGTTCGAACGGACCCTCGCCGACAAACAGCTGAGCGACCGCAGCTTCCGCAATCTCATCCATCTCTATGCCGGCCAGGAAGCCGTCGCCACCGGCGTCTGCGCGGCGCTGAACAACAAAGGACCTTTCGAGCAGCTCGACGTCATCTTCGGCACGCATCGTCCGACCGGGCATGCAGTCGCGAAAGGCGTCGATATGAAGAAGCTGGCCGCCGAATACAATTTCAAGGCCACCGGCCTCAACCGCGGATACGCGGGCGAAATGCACCTCTCCGACAGGTCAGTCGGCTATATCGGTGCTGACGGAATCGTCGGCCCGGCGGCCGTTCTTGCCGCCGGCTCGGCATTCGCATTCCGCGCCAGGGGCAGCAAGCAGGTCGCGGTCGTTTTCGGCGGCGATGGCACTTATGCGACACCCGCCTTCCATAGCTCCTTGAACAACGCCGCGCTGCTCAAACTGCCCTTCATCTATGTGCTCGAGAACAATCTCTATCACCAGTTCGCGCACTACTCCTATTCCTGCCCGATGAAAGACATTGCGACTGCCGCGAACACGTACCGAATCCCCGGGATAGTCGTGGATGGCCAGGACGTGATGGAGGTCTACAACAAGACGAAAGACGCGGTGGAGCGTGCGCGTGCCGGCGAAGGGCCGACGCTGATCGAAGCGAAGACCTACCGCTACTACGGGCACTGGGGTGCGCCTGGAGCCAAAGTCGGTGAGATGGGGTCGTTCGGCTACGACCCGCAAGCGATCACCTCATGGCGCCCGGAGCGGGAGATGCGCGCGTGGCTGGCGCGAGACCCGGTCGATATCTGCCGCCACACTCTGGTTTCGTGGGGCGTGCTCGATGAGGCCAAGGCCGCCACGATCGAAGCCGCGATGAAGCAGGAGGTCAAGGAAGCCTTCGAGTGGGAGGCCAAGCAACCGCTGTGCAAGCCGGAAGACGCGCTGAAGCACGTCTTCACTGATGGCACCGTTGCTGCGCGCCAGTTCGGCTAAGCGCAGCACCGGCCGCAATCCCATTC
>Ga0209585_10000964_pt1 | contig 11081 bp, 10 predicted proteins | sample NGEPerone_FD_185491 | JGI IMG/M metagenome (GOLD analysis project Ga0209585, IMG submission 185491) | Arctic peat soil microbial communities from the Barrow Environmental Observatory site, Barrow, Alaska, USA - NGEE Permafrost154B-one... | ecosystem: Environmental > Terrestrial > Soil >... | reverse complement strand
GACCATGCTCTTGTAGCCGAACAGCGGCTTGCGGGAGAACACCGGGATGATCTCGCTGATGATTCCGAAGAACGGCAGCGCGATGATGTAGACCTCGGGGTGGCCGAAGAACCAGAAAAGGTGCTGCCACAGCATCGCCCCGCTGTTGCTCGGGTCGAACACATGGGCGCCGAGTCTGCGATCGGCCCCAAGAGCGAAAAGTGCGGAGGCCAGCACGGGGAATGCCATCAGGACCATGATCGAGGTGATCAGGATGGTCCAGGTGAACAACGGCATCCGGAACATGGTCATCCCGGGAGCGCGCAGACAGATGATCGTGGTGATGAAGTTGACCCCGCCAAGGATCGTGCCGAAACCGGCCAGCGCCAGACCGAAGACCCAGAGGTCACCGCCCATGCCGGGGCTGTAGGCCACATCCGAGAGCGGAGCATAGGCGAACCACCCGAAGGACGCCGCGCCCGACGGTGTGAGGAACCCCGCAGAAGCGATCAGCCCGCCGAACAGATAGAGCCAGTAGGCGAGCATGTTCAGCCGAGGGAAGGCGACGTCCGGGGCACCGATCTGGATCGGCATGAGCGCATTGGCGAACCCTGCGAACAACGGCGTTGCGAACAGCAGCAACATGATCGTGCCGTGCATGGTGAACAGCTGGTTGTACTGCTCGGGGTTGTCCACGATCTGCAGGCCGGGCGCGAACAGCTCGGTCCGGATGAGCAGTGCGAGCAGCCCACCGATCATGAAGAAGCCGAACGCGGTGATGAAGTAGAGGTTGCCGATCACCTTGTGATCGGTCGTGGTGACCCACTTGACCACCGTTTGACCAGGCGACCGGCGACGTGAGGAGGGCTCGATCCTCAACGGCGCGCTGGTCTTCACGCTCGACATCAGTTGCCTACCTTCTTGGGCAGGTACTGCTGGTCGCCCGGTTCGATCTTCTCGCGGTTCAAGCTGTTGTCGAGCATGCCGACGTTGCCCTGGGCCAGGAGTCGGGCCATGTGCGCGTCGTAGTCGGCCTGGGACACGACCTTGACCTGGAAGAGCATCTGCGAGTGGTAGGTGCCGCACAGCTCGGCGCACTTGCCCTGGAAGGTGCCAATCTCGGTGGGCTTGATCTGGAACCGGTTGACCTTGCCGGGGACGATGTCCATCTTCATGAGGAACTGCGGCACCCAGAATGAGTGGATGACGTCGCGGGAGGTCAGGACGAACTCGACCCGCTTGTTCACGGGGAGGTAGAGCGCCGGCAGGGTCGCGGCAACGCCCGGCACGCCGGTCAACTGTGCTTGGGTGCCTGACTCGAAGGTGCCGGCCTCGACGTAGTTGAAGTCCCAGCTCCACTGCTTGCCCACCACGTTGACCGTGACGTCGGGCTTCTTGGACGTGTCCAGAAGCGCTGACTCGTCGCGTGCGGTGTAGAAGAAAAGGACCGCGATCATGAAGAGGGGGACGACGGTGAAGAAGATCTCGATCGGCACGTTGTAGCGCAGCTGCTCGGGGAGGCCAACATCGTCCTTCTTGCGACGGTAGGCCACGATGCACCAGATGATCAGGCCCCACACCACCACACCGACACCGAGAGCGGCCAACCAGGAGCCGTTCCAGAGGTTGGTGATCCGACTGCTCTGATCGGTCACCCCGTGAGGCAGCAGCCCGCGTGACAGCGACTCGCCGCAGCCGCTGAGGGCCACAGCGCACGTCAGTGCAAGACCAGTGACGGTCAGTCCTCGCCGCTTCATGCGGAAGAAAGTGTGATCGTGCAGACGCAAGGTGCGCACCTTCCAGTCAGGGGCAAGCGAATGGCAGAAACCCTACTAGAACGGCGGCCTTTCGACCTCCCAACTTGGGACTAAGTTCAAGGCGTGGCGCACCAACCTGAAACTGAGCTGCGGGCCACCCCGCGTCGCGCGCTGCTCGACGCCGGGAGCGCGCCGATGCTGCCCTCCGCCAGGGCAACCCTGATGGCTGCCCTGGACGCCGGTTGGGCCGACCCACAACGGCTCTACACCGAGGCTCGTCGGGCGCGCGCCCTGTTGGATCAGGCCCGCGAGCTGCTGGCCGACGGACTGGGCGTACGCCCCCCCGAGGTCTCGTTCCTGCCAGGAGGCCCGGCAGCCCTGCGTGCCGGTCTGGAGGGACTGAGGTATGCCGGCCGCCGCCGCGGCGCGCGGATGGTCGCCACCGCCGTCGAGCACTCGGCGATCCTGACGACGGGTCGCTACCACGCCGTCCAGGCCGACAACCCGTTGCTCTTCGCCGAAGTGGGCGTGGACAGGGTTGGAAGGGTCGACCTCCCAGCCTTCGAAGATGCGATCTCGATTCCTGGCACGGTGCTCGCCGCGGTCCAGTCCGCCAATGGCGAGATCGGAACCCGCCAGCCCCTGGAGCGGGCCCACGAGCTGTGCCGGACACACGGCATACCCCTGTTCGTGGACGCGATTGCCTCGCTCGGGCGTGACCCGACACCCGAGCACTTCGACGTCCTGGCGGGCGACGCCCGATCATGGGGCGGCCCTGCGGGTCTGGGCGTGTTGGTCGTCCCCGAGCGAACGCGCTGGCGACGTCCAGGTCCCACCAGTGAGGTTGAGCAGGGTCGCACCGACGTCGAGCCAGTTGTCGCCGTCGCACTGGCCGCAGCCGAGGCCTGGCGACAGACCCGGGCGAACCGGGAGAACGAGGCCGCCCGATCGTCGGCCATCATCGCGCGCCTGCGTGCTGCGGCGGCCGACCTCCATGACGTGGACGTTGTCGGTGATGCGGACGACCGGCTGCCCCACGTCCTGACGTTCTCCCTGCTCTACGTCGACGGCGAGGCCCTGGTGATCGAGCTCGACCGCCGCGGCTTTGCTGTGGGGTCAGGGTCGGCCTGCACCTCGAACACCCTCGAACCAAGTCATGTCCTGGCGGCGATCGGCGGGCTCACCCACGGCAATGTTCGAATCACGTTGCCGTTGAACGCAATCGCCCCGACGCTGGAGGGCGATGTGGACCGGTTCATTACCGAGCTACCTGATGCGGTTGCGGTCGTCCGGTCCCAGCTCGGGGCGTCCGGCCTATGAACGAGATCGAGGTCGACGCCCGCGGACTGCGCTGTCCTCTACCCGTGATTCGTCTCGCCGCGGCTGCCCAGGACGCGCCTGCCGGCACCCGGATCGTCGTGCTGACGAGCGATCCAGCGGCCCGCCACGACATACCGGCGTGGTGCCGAATGCGCGATCACGAGCTGATCGAGATCACCCAGGAATCCGACCCGACATACCTGCGGTTCGTCGTGGTCATCCGTTCTCAGCCGTCAAACGCCGCAGGTGGGGGGAGCGGCAGCGCACGCTCGAGCAGAGCAACATAGTCGCTGCGCGCGATCTCGGTAATACCGAGGCTCGCCAGATGCGGGGTGGCCCACTGCACGTCGATGATCCTGCGCGGGTCGCCATCGGCGAACACGCGCTCCGAGAGACCCACCAGGGCGCACTTCGACGCGTCGGTCGCGCGATGGAACATTGACTCCCCTGCGAACAACCCACCCAAGGCAAGGCCATACAGGCCTCCCTGCAGCTCGCCGTCACGCCACGCCTCAACCGAGTGCGCCCATCCGAGCTCATGCAACCGGGTGTAGGCCCCAATGACCTCAACAGTGATCCAACGCCCTTGCCGCCCAGGGTCGGAGCAGGCTTCCACGACCTCGGCGAACGCTGTGTCGACGCGAATCTCGAACTGTGGCAGCGCTTTTCGCAATGACCGGCTGATCCTGACCTGGCCGGGCAGCAGGGCGCCGCGTGGGTCTGGCGACCACCAACCGATGGGCGGACCGCCATCGTCACCGATCCCCATCGGGAACAAGCCGGCGCGATAGGCCATGAGCAACGTGCCGGGCTCAAGATCTGCCCCCACACCGACGAGGTCGTCATCCGGCGTCGCCTGGTCAAGATCCAGCTGCCAGAGAGAAGGCGAGGGCTCGATCGGCATGCGGCTCAGATCGACCGATCAGGGGCGCGGGCAGGTGATGTGGGCCTCGATCTCGGCGCAGGCCTCGTCACCGTAGCCCTCGGCGAAGCGCTCGAGGAACCGCCGACGGCCGAGCTCGTACTCCTGCGTGCCAATGGTCTCCACGACGTACGTCGCCAGCATCGAGCCGATCTGCGCCGACCGTTCGTGACCCAGCTCGCACGCCATCCCGGTCAGGAAGCCGGCACGAAAAGCGTCGCCCACACCGGTCGGGTCAGCCTTGCGCACCTCATTGGCCACCTTGACCTCAATCGGTCGTTCCCCCCGCGTGCTGATGACAGCACCGTCCTTGCCCTTGGTGATGATCCGCGTCTGGACGCGTTCGGCGATCGCCTCAGCGCTCCACCCGGTCTTCTGCTCGGTCAGAGCCGCCTCGTACTCGTTGGTGAACAGAAAGGCCGCCCCGTCGATCAGCTCACGGATGGACTCGCCGTCCATGAACGCCAGCTGCTGCGATGGATCGGCGGCGAACGGGATCTTGCGGGTCCGGCACTCCTGGGTATGCCGCAGCATGGCCTCGGGGTCGTTGGATCCGATGACAACCAGATCCAGTCCCCCGACCCGGGCAGCGACAGGACCCAGCTCGATCTCGCGGGCCTCGCTCATGGCGCCGGCGTAGAAGGTGGCGATCTGCGCCATGTTGTCATCGGTGGTGCACACGAAACGGGCCGTGTGCCGGGTCTCGGAGATGTGCACGGAGTCACAGTCGACGCCGTGCCGTTCCAGCCAGGATCGGTACTCCACGAAATCCTCACCCGCAGCTGCCACCAGGATCGGTTGCTGCCCCAGGTTGGCCATGCCGAACGCGATGTTGGCGGCAACACCCCCGCGGCGGATCTCGAGGTCCTCCACCAGGAAGGACAGGGCGATCTTGTCGAGCTGGTCGACGACCAGGGAGTCGGCGAACCGACCCTTGTAGATCATCAGGTGATCAGTGGCAATGGATCCGGTGATGGCAATACGCACGCAGGCAACCTACCTCGCGGTGGGTCCACCTTCGAAGTCAGCGGTGAAGTTGTTACCGGTGAGTGTTACCGATTGGTATGTATTTCCCTTGTCCGACAACGGAAATACGGTGGCTCCATGACGACTTCGATCAGTCTCCCTGGACCCCTCGATGGCCTCGACGAAGGCAGTCTGGCCGAGCTGGCACAGGACAGCCGTGACATCGAGCTCCAGGTCGCGGCGCCCCGCCCGTGGGTCACGTCGAGCTTTGGCCTGATCGATGTCCCCGACGACGCCTCAGCACTGATCGACGGACTCGCGGCATACGGCGTCACTGCCTAGGGCAGGTCCGCCCCTGCAAGGGGCATAGGGCACGTGCGCCCCTGCAAGGGCGGCGGAACCCCAGGGGTCGGATCAGCTGAAGGAGTCGCCGCAGGCGCAGGAGCTGCCTGCGTTGGGGTTGTCGATGGTGAAACCCTGCTTCTCGATGGTGTCGGCGAAGTCGATCGACGCGCCGTCGAGATAGGGGGCACTCATCCGGTCGATGACGACCTCGACACCACCGAAGTCGACGACCAGGTCACCGTCGAGGGTGCGCTCGTCGAAGTACAGCTGGTAGACCAAGCCTGAACAGCCACCAGGTTGCACGCCAACCCGCAGACGAAGGTCATCACGGCCCTCTTGCTCGAGCAGGCTCTTGACCTTGACCGCGGCCACGTCGGAGAGCAGCACACCGTGCGCTGGCTTGTCGGCGCCGGCTTCCTCGGCAACTGCCTGCGCGAGGCGGGCCTGGGTGTCGTCCTGAACACTCATGTGGTGAGTCCTTAAGTAGTTGGTGATGCCGTGTTGGTCGTGCCGTGTTGGTCGTGCTGGCGTTGGTCGATCAGAATTTGGTCGTGGGGCAATGGTTCAACAGTGCCAACCCACGGGCGCGGGATTGTGTTCCCACGCGTCAAGGGTACGTCAGGCGTGACGGGGGGACCATGTTGTGGCCACTCTCTCCGTCCTCCTGCTGAGAGTGCCGGCGGGATCTGCAAGGGCGGCGGCGACCTGGCTCGGGTTCTCCGCCACGGCATAGGTGCCGCTGATGCCCAGCTCCATCGAGTCACGACGCCCGAGCAGCGTCTGGCCAGCGATGACGACGGCTGGTCGCGCCCAGGCAAGAGCAGCTTCGGCAACCCCGGAGACGACCTTGCCGCGCAGGCTCTGCCAGTCGAACGTGCCCTCGCCGGTGATGACAAGGTCGGCGGTCTGCACCAGTGCATCGAAGCCGACCGCGTCAAGCACCGCCTGCACCCCACTGACCCGATGTGCGCCAAGGAGCATCAGGCCGTAGCCCAAGCCTCCGGCGGCGCCCGCTCCCGGCTCGCGCTCGAGTCGTATCTCCTTGCCGGAGAGCAGGTCCCTGCTGACGGGGACGCCCCTGCCGACGACCTCTGTGAAGTGGCCCAGAGCGGCCTCGAGCTGCTGCGCCATCTCGGGTGTCGCGCCCTTCTGGGCCGCATAGACCGCACTCGCGCCCTGGAGCCCGAGCAGGGGCGAGTCGACGTCCGTGGCGAGGACGAGCTCGACGGAGTGCAGCCGCTCACGCACGGAGCTGAGCCCCTCGAGCGCATCGTCGGCCAGCTCGCCCAGAGCTGCGCCGCCCCTGCCCAACGCCTCCGGGTCGCCGGCTCCCAGTGCCGCCAGCATGCCGGCTCCCCCGTCGTTGGTCCCGCTGCCGCCGAGCCCGACCACGACCCGGGTGGCACCCTCGCCGACCGCTGCGTCAATGAGCTCCCCGACGCCGTAGGTGCTGGTGACCATGGGATTGCGCTCGCCCTCGGAGAGCAGGTGAAGACCGCAGGCCTGCGCCGACTCGATGTATGCCGTCCGGGTGACGCCGCTGTCAACCATCAGGATCGCGGCCGGAACCGGACGCCTGAGCGGATCGGACACCCTGACGGACACCGTCGCGCCGCTGAGCTTTGCGGTCAGTACGTCAAGAAAACCCGGGCCTCCGTCGCTCAACGGTTGCAGGGTGAGGTCGTCATCAGGCGCGCTGCGTCGCCAGCCCTCGGCGATCGCCTCAGCCGCCTGGGTCGCGCTGAGGGTACCGGTGAAACAGTCGGGAGCTATGAGGACGCGCACATGCCCATGCTGTCAGGCCGTGACCTGCCACGCCGTGACGTCACGCCGTCGCGGCCCGGTCATGGGCGAGGCGGACGACCAGACACGGGCCCCCCGCGTAGATGCCGCCGTCGATGGCGAGTGCCCGGCCGCCTGCATATAACAGGGGGCCGGTGACCTCCGTGGAGTCCTGTCCGGTGAGCGAGGCGATGATGCTGTGGCCGTGGACGATCCGCTCGCCGCCGAGCCGGTCGAGGACCCCGACGGCCACCCGCTCACCACCAGAGTCTGCGAACGCATATCGGGCCGTGAGCCTGACCCAGCACTCCCACCATTTCCCGAGCTCATCACCGGCAAGCACGTGGCGCACCGCGTCGTTGATCCGCTCAACGCTGTCGCCCCACCGGAGGTACTCAGTGGTGTCGGTGTGCAGCAACAGGTCACGACCTGCCAGGACGATGGCGTCCAGCCCGCTGAGCCAGGCAATGTGCTGGTCGGTGAGGCGTTCCTGATCGCCGACCCGGCCTCCGTTGAGGGACCAGCTGCGAGCGAAGCTCCGGTGGCCGCCGAAGTGTGACGGGACCTGCTGGTCGCCGAAGCGGTGCATGCCGAGCGCGAGGATCTCGTGGTTACCGAGCAGGGCGTCAACCTGCCCACCGGCCGCGCCTGCCTCGTCCTGGAGTCGGCGGATGAGGTCGACGACCGCGATGCCGTCGGGACCACGGTCGAAAAAGTCGCCCAGGATGGTCAGCCGGGCTCCGCCCCCGCACCAAGCGCCATCGGAGTCGAGCAGCTTCGCGCGGCCAAGCGCCCCAACGAAGGGCTCTATGTGTCCGTGGATGTCACTGACGACAAAGTGCATATGCCAAACCTAGGGGACTCACCCCTTGGGGCCGCCTGGCCATCGGCCAAACCCGCCAGACCTCTCGGGCGCCGATCGAGCGTCCGCGTGGTGAGACACGGCGTCCATGCGGGTGCCGTCGGTCGGCATACGATCAGGGCGTGAGCACCACAACGCACCAGCCAGACCGCGCTCCTTTGCCCCTGCTCGTCCTGGGTCAGGGTCGCGAGCTCGCCACCGAGCGGGGCGTCGAATGTCCCGGCGAGCTGCCGGCGCCCTCGGAGCCGGGTCTGGTCGAACGTGCACGGGTCGCCAAGGCTGCCCTCGGCGAAAAGGTCTTCATCCTCGGCCACCACTACCAGCGCGACGAGGTCATTGAGTTCGCCGATGTGACGGGCGACAGCTTCAAGCTTGCCAAGGAAGCGGCCGCACGCCCGGAGGCGGCATACATCGTCTTCTGCGGCGTGCACTTCATGGCGGAGGCGGCCGACATCCTCACGGCAGACCATCAGCACGTCGTGCTGCCCGACCTGGCCGCGGGATGTTCCATGGCGGACATGGCCGCAATCGCCCAGGTCGAGGACGCATGGGACGACCTCGCCGAGATGGGCGTCGCGGACGCGCTTGTTCCCGTGACCTACATGAACTCCGCAGCCGCCATCAAGGCGTTCACCGGCCGCCACGGGGGCACGATCTGCACGTCGAGCAATGCGAAGACCGCGATGCAGTGGGCATTTGACCAGCATGGCGGTGTCGGGGGCGACGCAAAGGTGCTGTTCCTGCCCGACCAGCACCTGGGACGCAACACCGCCGTCCGCGAGCTTGGCCTCTCTCTGCAGGACTGCGTGGTGTTCGACCCACACAAACCTGCCGGCGGGCTGACCCGCGAACAGGTCCGGGCTGCGCGGGTGATCTTGTGGCGCGGACATTGCTCAGTGCATGGCCGCTTCTCGCTCGAAGCCGTCGCCGCCGCTCGCGCCACCATCCCCGACGTCAGGGTGATCGTGCACCCAGAGTGCCAGTACGACGTCGTCGAATCTGCAGATGTGGTCGGCTCGACCGAACGGATCATCCAGACCATTGCCGCGGCACCGGACGGAAGCTCGTGGGTCGTGGGCACCGAGCTCAACCTCGTGCGCCGTCTCGCGGCAATGTTCCCGAAGCAGAACATCGCCTTCCTCGAGAAGAACGTCTGCTACTGCTCGACCATGAACCGCATCGACCTGCCGCATCTGGTCTGGGCGCTGGAGTCGCTCGTGGCCGGCCGGGTCATCAACCAGATCACCGTCGATGCCGACGTCGCCAAGTGGGCCAAGGTTGCGCTCGACCAGATGCTTGCGCTGCCGGGCGAGACCGCCAAGGACTGACTGCCCCCGGCTGCTTGCCTGAGACTGATGACGCGACTGGGCGCTCAGCCGCGCAGAAGCCCCAGACGTTCGAGCAGAACAGCCTCCGCCAGGCAGACCCGCTCGAACTCACCGAGGTGCAGGCTCTCGTTGGCGCCGTGTGCGCGGGTATCGGGATCCTCGACGCCGGTAACCAGGATGCCGGCGTCAGGGAACTTCTCGGCGAACGCAGCCACGAACGGGATCGAACCACCCACACCGATGTCGACCGGTGCGACGCCCCACGCATCGGTGAAGGCCGCGCGCGCCTGGTCATAGACGGGCCCGTTGGCGTCAGCGGAGAATCCCGCACCCTCGTCGTCAAGCTGGATGTCGATCTTGACCCCCCAGGGCGCACTGGCACGGATGTGTTCCGCGAGCAGCCGATAGCCCTCCTTCGGGTCCTCGTCGGGCGCGATGCGCATGGAGATCTTGGCAGAGGCTTGCGGGACCAGGGTGTTGGACGATGTGGCCACGGACGGTGCGTCGATGCCGATGGTGGTGATCGATGGTTTGCTCCACAAACGCGACAGGATCGAGCCCGAACCGATCATCTCTACGCCGTCGAGCAGTCCGGACTCCTCGCGAAGCCGTTCCTCGGAGTAGTCGAGATCGGCGGCCACGCCGGACCTCAGACCGGCCACGGCAACGTTGCCCTCGGCGTCGTGCAAAGTGGCGAGCATCCTGATCAGCGCCGTGACCGCGTCCGGAACCGCGCCGCCGAACATGCCGCTGTGGATCCCGTGGTCGAGGGTTCGAACCGTGAGCACGACTCGGATCATTCCGCGCAACGTTGTGGTCAGTGCCGGCTCCCCCACCGCCCAGTTGCTCGAGTCGGCGAGCACGATGGTGTCGGCCCGCAGCTTCTCGCCGTGCCGCTCGAGGATGCTGGCCAGGCTGTCCGAGCCGATCTCCTCCTCGCCTTCGACGAAGACGGTCACGCCGACCGGCAACGCGCCGGCGTGCACGCGCAGGGCGGCGATGTGCGCCATCACGCCCGCCTTGTCGTCGGCGATGCCACGGGCGTAGATCCGACCGTCACGCTCGGTCGGCTCGAACGGCGCGCTGTCCCAGTCGGACTCGGCGCCAGGGGGCTGAACGTCGTGGTGTGCGTAGAGCATGACCGTCGGTGCGCCCTGGGGCCCATCGATGTGTCCGATGATGGCTGGTCTGCCGCCCTCCCTGATGACCTCGACGGCGAGACCCTCGGCCCGTAACAGCCCGGCGACAGCCTCGGCGCTGGCGTCCACGTTTGCTTGGTCAAAGGCTGCGAGCGAGATGCCGGGGATCCGGGTGAGCGCTTCGAGATCCTCGCGCAATGTCGGTAGAAGCTCGGCGACACGGGCCTTCATGGCAGTCAGTCGGGCAGGGTCAAGGTCTGGGGTGCGAACATCGTTGGTCACGTTCGGATCGTACCCACTGGTGTCATGCAGGCTCCCACCAGCGTGGCTCCTCCCCTGGCAGCCAACGGGCGATACAAGGGAAGCCAGCCCCACGACATACAGTGGCATCGTGTTTGGACGCAAGAAGAACTCCGAGAACGGCACCCCGTCGGCAATCACGTACGCCGATCGGCCAGGTGCCAAGAACCGCCCCACACCGTCTCGGCGGGACCAGGAGGCTGCTAACAAACGGCCCCTCGTGCCCACGGACCGCAAGGCCGCGGCCAGCCAGTCCCGTGAGGCCAACAAGGTTGCCCGCGCCAAGCAGCGCGCCGCCTTGTTGTCGGGTGACGAGCACGCGCTACCGGCTCGCGACAAGGGGCCGATCAAGCGCTACATCCGCGACGCCGTGGATACCCG
>Ga0209585_10000963_pt1 | contig 11084 bp, 11 predicted proteins | sample NGEPerone_FD_185491 | JGI IMG/M metagenome (GOLD analysis project Ga0209585, IMG submission 185491) | Arctic peat soil microbial communities from the Barrow Environmental Observatory site, Barrow, Alaska, USA - NGEE Permafrost154B-one... | ecosystem: Environmental > Terrestrial > Soil >... | reverse complement strand
TGGTGCGACCTGTTATATAAGGTCTTATGCCACCAATAGTATCGGAACCGCTTATGGAAACGAGGTGACAGTAACCTCAACAGCTGCTTTGCCTACACTTTCTACCTCAACAGCAACATCAATTCTTATTACATCAGCCACAAGTGGCGGTAATATTATAAGCAATGGCGGTTCAGCAGTAACGGGGCGTGGTGTTTGCTGGAGTACGACAGTAAATCCAACAATTGCAAGTTCCCAAACAACAGATGGAACAGGCTCAGGTGTATTCAGTAGTTCCATTACGGGATTAACTCCTGGTACGGCCTATTATATCAGGGCTTATGCCACCAATAGTATCGGAACTGCTTATGGAAATCAGGTGACGCTAACAATGCCGGCAATTTTACCCGTGATATCGACAAATATGATGTCATCCATCACAGAAACAACAGCAATAGGTGGTGGTAGTATCACAAGCGACGGAGGTGAGGTAATAACTGCACGAGGTGTATGCCTGAGTATAACTCAAAACCCGACAACTTCTAATACAAAAATAAACAATGGTTCAGGAGTAGGGAGTTTTAATAGCAACATTGCTGGTCTTGCGGCAAATTCCACCTATTATTTAAGGGCTTATGCAACGAATCGTATCGGGACGGTCTATGGAAGTGAAATTTCTTTTTCAACACTTCATGGAAGTGGAAATATGGTAACCGATTTCGACGGTAATGTTTATCATACTGTAACCATTGGCACACAGGTTTGGATGGTCGAAAATTTAAAGACCACCACGTACCGTAATGGCGACCCGATTCAAAATGTAACCGGTAATACGGCCTGGTCAGCTTTAAGAACCGGTGCATATTGCTGGTATAACAACGATGCGACTTATAAGAATACTAATTACGGCGCATTATACAATTGGTATACAGTATCCGATAGCCGCAATATGGCCCCATGGGGCTGGCATACACCTACCGATGCGGAGTGGACAAACTTAACCACTTTTCTTGGCGAAAGTGTCGCGGGTTTAAAACTCAGAGAAACGGGTACAGCTCATTGGTTTGATACGAACACATACGCAACTAATAGTAGTGGTTTTACTGCTATTCCTGGCGGTCAACGAGACGGCTTTGGTTTGTTCGATAGCGGTCCGTTCAATGGCTTGGGCACAATGGACTTCTGGTGGAGCAGCACGGCCTACAATGCAACCGACGCATGGGCTCGTTACGTCAGTTACTACAGTTCCAGTGTAGGGCGGGATAATGGAAACAATTTCAATAAGGTTAGGGGCTATTCTGTGCGTTGCGTTAAAGATTAAGTACGCTAAGATAAATAGTGGAATCCAGAAACCACTTTAAAAACGGGACGGTACCAAAAAAACATAAGAATATATGAAAACTAAAAACCATTTTTCTGTAATTATTTTATTTGTATTCGTTAGTAGTCTATTTTGCTCGTGCGGAAATTTGTCGAGAAGTAATGCTAAAAATCTGATTTTAAAACAACTACATTCAGATCAATCCAAACCAATTTGGAATCGTGAATCCGTGTTATTCTTAGACTTTGATGTAAATTCATTTACTGGTAAGATAAGATTAGGTAGCCAACAAAAAAGGGAAGTTGAACTGCTTTTGAAAGAAGGATATATAACATTAGTAAATAATACAAATTTTGACCTCAATTCTAAAGTAAAACCGTTCATTACCTTTAACAATGGTTGTTATATTATTTTTGCAACTATGAAGGATGTAAACATTACAGGTATAACAGGTGATGATAAATACAAAGAAGTTCAATATGAGATAATATATACTTTAAATTCTCTGGGTGAAGACATTTCGTATTCGCGAGGCCTTACTAGGCAAAAGAGTATTCGTTTTAGGAAATTTGATGATGGTTGGAGAATAGAATAGACTAAACCGAGCCTAAAATGAATAGGCCTTCATGAGGTAGGCACAAGTAAGCTTATTTTTTTACGGAATGGGACTAATAATGATATAGGGCAGACACGATATTCCTTAACTCTTTGGTCCATAATTTCTGAGAGTTTCAAGTGACGAAAAAATAAATAGTGGAGTCCAGAAACCACTTTAAAAACGAGGCGGAATCTAAATGCCTGATGAGTAGGGAAACAAAACTAATATCCAAGGTGTTGGCGAGAAGCAATAGAACTTAAAAACTGAATATTAAACTTTTTATACAATATTTATGGCAATAATTGATTTAGTGAAATGGATGCCGCAAGGTAATCAGACCATTTTTGCTTACAAATTTCCGGAAACTAATCTCAGCACATATACGCAACTTATTGTTCAAGAGTCGCAAGAAGCAATATTATTTTCAAAAGGACAAATAGTTGGAAAATTTGGCCCTGGTAAGCATACGCTAAATACCGAAAATCTGCCAATTTTACGAGTTTTATATGGATTACCATTTGGTGGTAAAAACCCATTTACAGCGGAGGTTTGGTTTGTAAATAAACTTCAGCCTTTTAATATTGACTGGAGCATTGATCGAATGGATATACACGATGCTGACTACAATACAGGGATACCCTTGGTGGCCAATGGTCGGTATGGCCTTAAAATTATTGATGCTGAACGATTTTTGATTAAAATCGTCGGGACAAAGAATTTCTTCGATCAAAATGATTTGACGGATCAGTTTTATGGAGAATTTTCTACCAAGACTAAGTCAACACTCATGCAATTTATGATTAAAAACAAGATTGGTTTAAAGCAAATCTCTGCCCATCTCGATAGCATATCTGAACATTTGCGCACTATAATGATTCCTTTCTGGGAAAATATAGGTTTTGAGATCACAAAATTCTACATTACAACCATTGAAATTGACAACACAACAGATGTTGGCAAACGGATACTCGATGCAATATCACGTCAAAGTGCTCAGGCTATCGGAGGTTATACCTGGCAGCAATCGCAAGCATTCGAGGTGGCAAAAAATGCTGTTGATGGTATGTCGAATAGTAGTGGTGGATTGATGGGGGCAATTGTTGCGTCGAATATGATGGGCGGTCTAGGAGGAGGCGGTGGAATTATGCAGCCACAATACAGTCAGCCTACTTTTGGCTCAAATAATACGCAGCAAGGTACACCTGTCCAGCCAATTGCACCTGCCCGTGATGTCTATTGTTCAAATTGTTCGAAGAAATTTGCCAGTAACTTAAAATTCTGTCCCTTTTGTGGAGATGAATATCGCCCATGCCCTAAATGTGCAACAGGCAACGATAAAAATGCAAAGCGTTGCGTAAGTTGTGGCCAAACGCTATCAGTGAATTTGAATTTCTGTACGAATTGTAATTCGCCAATAGCTGCAGGCAGTGGTTTTTGCGGGAATTGCGGTAAACCGGCATTTGAAGGAAAGTGTGTCAGATGTGGCACTGAGCTTGCGCCAAATGTAAAGTTTTGTCCGGCATGTGGTCAAAAAAACGCCTAACTCTTAAAAAGGAATTCAATGAATACAAAAAATATTTTTTCCATCTTGCTTCTATTGATTGGTGAGGCATTAATCATCATCAGTTTTTTATACTTTGGGAGTAATCTTGCGTCAGAAATCCTCACACTGGATACCATTGTTTCTACTATTCTTTATTCTCTTTTTTTCATAGACATCTTAATCCCGATGGTCGATTTTAAAGATAAATCGCAGCGAGTCATTGGGTCACTTGGACTTAGGTGGTTTGTAACCTCTTTATATACTTTATCGGCAATTGGCATGATGGTTATATTTTTCATTGTCAGACCTGCGGATTTCAGTAGTCAAATCATTATACAAGCAATTCTCTTTTTCTTGCTTTTGCTCGGAATGTATTCAGCTGCCACCTCATCTGAAAAAGTTGTGGAGCGATATTTAGAGGAGAGGCAGATCCTTGGTTGTGTTGAGGATTTGAAAAAAGTGATGATAGAGGTTATTTTTAAACTGGATCAATTGAAAAACATTCCAGCCGATATACGCGCAGGAGTGACTGCACTGCAAGATGATTTGCGCTTTATATCGCCTTGTAATAATCAGGATGCCTACGATTTAGAAACAAATTTATTAAATGAAATAAAGGCAGTTAAAAATAGCCTATTTGAATATCCGCTCAATTCTGATAGCATAATTGAGCGTATCCAAAATTGCCAAAGAATTTGCATTGCCAGAAAAAAGATTTATTCAAACTAATATTAACCATAAATCATAAAGTATGAAAGGTAAAATTTTCCCGGAATCGAGTAATATCAGCCAGGATCAGGCGAAGATATTATTCAACTACTACCAGCAAATGGCGGAAAAAATAGTTCATGAAGAAGAACATTTCGAAAAGGAAATTTCTAAGCTTGAGGAAGAAAATGTAGTTTTAAATCAGAATTTGTCTACTGCTAAATTATGGAAATGGGTTCTTTGCATCTTAATCATTCCCTTCATTTATTATAAGATTAAGGAGAATGGCATTGTCAAACTGATAAATGCAATGGATAGCAGAATCAGTGAATTTAAAAAACTACATAAGGAAATATTCAGAGATTACAAAGTAAGTAAGTTAGGGGTAGCATATATTCCGATTGCGAATCAAATAAAGTATGAAAATAAGAGCTTTATCATCGACCACACTGGAAATGTTGAAGATTCAGAAGTTAAGTTACAGTTATCAAAGCAAAATGATCTATTGATTGAGAAAATTGCTGATTTAGAGAAATTGTCATCCGAAGCTCCTTTAGTTGAAACATCAAACGAGATTGAAGAAATTGAAACAGAACAATATTCGCGTTCAATGCAACATTTGAATCAGCATGATTACTTCGGAAAACTTGAGAGAGCACTCCGTACAATTTCATTTTGCATGGATGATTTGGATGTTACATCAGTTTCGTTACCTCTTGTGGCAGACAATAGTACTTACCTCGACTTTATAAAGGAATATGCTACTTCAGAATTACCTAATGGTGCAGCAACTTTTGAAGTCTTCGACACCCAAAAATACAACTATGATATTGCCAAATTTCAGGAACTTAATAAATTAAAGGATTCATTATCAAGAGACACCGCTCAATTTGAAGATGTATTAAAAGAGTTGATGCTTACTATGGCAAATTCAGTACAAGCGATTTCTGCACTGAAAGTTGCATCTACTGACAAAGTTGTATTCGAATCAAATAGGGTACTGTATAAAATTTTGAAATCGCCCTATAATCACTACTCCCCGGTTTTGGAAGCTACTGAAATTGAACGGATCAGAAACGAAAACTTTAATTACGGTGATACGGTGCAAGACTATGTTCCTTTCCAGTTAAAAGAAAGTTCCCGTGTAAAATATAATTTACTTTCAGATACATGGGTTGCTGAAGATGGAAGTACGACGAACTTTCCATTTGGAATTCACCAGATTCACGAAGAAATTGTCGCCCCAATGGTTCAGAATCTGATGAATGAAACCAGAATAGAAAGAATGAAAATCTACAACCATATTAAAGATCAGAAAATTAGCTACTTAAATAAGTGGCATCAGGATACGGAAGATTTTTATGGTCGAAACCGATCCGAAAGTGCCGACTTGATTAACCTGATGCGGGCAAGTTTAAGGGACTATGTAGCAGCATATAATACGATGATATCTCTGAAAAAAACAGAAGAAAGCATGGAGCAATCGGGAGGATCATTGGAATCAACAGTTGTATCTTCAAAAGATAATTCAGCCGAAGTATTTGCTGCTTTCGAATTACAATCAAAAGAATTTCAAAGTGTTCAGTTGGAATTTGAAACCTATATGGAACGTCTTAAAGAAGACATTGATAATAAAGCAGAAAAATTCGAACATATCGATTACTATGATGCCCTTCTTCGCGATGGGAACTCAAAAAATGCCGCTGTTGCCGCTGGAGAGATGCATCAATTGGACGAAAGAAGGAAGCCGCTAATTTCAGTTGACCCTCTCTTCGCAAAGACCTCTGAAATGCCGCCAGTACCAAGTATTGAAGACCTGACTTACGAACATATTTCGTTGAATCTACCCAATATTGCTAAAAATGCACTTCGTGAACTTGATCAGGATTTAGTTACCGATCAAAGTATCACAGATCAAAACGATCAGCCAATAGATGATTCAAACTCCACTATTTCGGATGAAGAGGCTTTAAATTTTGATGATTTAATTACTTCTGATCAGGATTCTCAGGCTAATAGTGATGAATATCAAGCTAATGAGGAGAATAAAGTAGAATCTGAAAATGAGTACACCGAAGAAATGCTCTTCAAATTATCTGATGCTGAGATATTAGAGATTCTTGATGAAATGGGGTTTGAACGAATGGAAGAATTCGATAAAAAAGAGGCTGTTGAATCGATTTTGAAAGCTCAGGAAGATGATAAGAATGCTCAACAAACTCCTTTAACTTAGAATTATGGCAACTTTTAATTATACTGTAGATACCCAGCCAATGGCTGACGAAATGAGTAGTGTATCGCGGCATGTAAATGTTACTACGGGGGCGGTGATAGCTATGCAGGCAGCTGTAATCGCGGCTGAAGGAAATGCTGCTGATCATGTTTGCGCTAATGTGAATAAAGGGTTTTATTCCTTAATCCGTTCTCAGATTTCGCAGAAACTGGCAAAGTTGCAAAGTGAAGTTGACTCAAATGTCATGCAATTGGTTCAACAAAAAAAGGCGTTGTTAAGCATCAAAAGCCGGATGCAGAGAGACTATAATATGATATCGACAAGATATATTAAGCTGTTTAATGGGCTTAATATTAATTTGAAAAACAGGGTATTTGAGCTTGATAAACCAACAATTGATTTTGCTTGTAAAGAAATCGATAAAGTTTCGAACAGAACAAAATATTTAACGGCAACAATTCCAATAACCCAGCTCGAATCAATTTCGATAAGTCAAAAAATAATCTCGTCGAATGTTAAGCAAAGAGGGCAAAATGTAATTGGTTCGATGAAAAGGTTTATTCACGAAATGAATATTCAAAAGATTCTGACTGATCAGGTAATGATAAATGACACAGGCTTTACAAAAATCGGAACAGCATATATACCGATAGTTATCTACGAATGTAACAGAGACAGAACGGATAATCAGAATATCGATATTGTAGTACCTGAGGCGGAACTAAGCATAGTTGCCAAATCAGCCATAAAGAATGCAGCCTACGCAAAATTCTCAGGTTTAGAGTGGTTGCAAAATTCAGCCCCAACACAAGAGATAAAAAGTGAATTCAGCAAACTAAATTCAGCTTCCTCCAAATCAGCAAGAATAAAGGATTTGACATTGAGTCTTTATCAATCAGGTAATTACCTAAACATTTAAATGATAAAGATATGAGTTATACAAGAAATTACAGCGAGACTGTTTATAAAGTTGTCTCCAGAACTGTTAGTTATGATTATCCTCCATCAGAGAACGGAGGTAGCGATTCCATTTATGTAGAAATTGAAGCCGAAATACCGGTCGATGTAAATATCCATGTCGATACAAGCCCATTCGATAGAAGTGTGGAACGATGTGGCGACAATGTTAATTTATTGACGGGGGCGGTTGTTGCAACTGAGGTGGCCGAAATTGCATCGATAAAGAAGAACTCAAAGATGGTAGCAGAAACCATCATCAGTGGATTCTTTGGATATATTCGATCCGAAATTAGCCAGCAAATATCGGAACTAACTCAAAACATTGGTGCTCATCTTATGCACCTTAAAGAGCTGATGCAAACCTGCCGATCAAAGAAAACCCAAATGGAAGGCGATTATCACAGGATATCAAGTCGTTATGTAAAGATTTTTGAAGATATGAATAAGGAACTATCCAATAGAATAAATGAATTGGATAAACCAGCATTCGTATTTAAGAAAGAAACAGACAATCAAAAGATTAGAACATCAGACAACGACATGGTGAGTACTGTTGCCATATTTGGATCAGATAGTAGTGACTTGCAATCAAAAATAGGCGCTTCAATTGCAAAAAAGAGGGCATTAGACACCCTGAACAAAGCTAAAATGTTCCTTTGGCAACAAAAAAAGTTGAATACTACCATTCAGCAAAGTATGCTTAATGAAAGTAAATCAGGTCCAATATTCGCGCCGGTTTGTTTTCTTGAAACTCAAAACACAAACAATCAAATAGATAAAAATGTATTTTCAACTGATCATCTGTCTATACTAAACGGTAAAAGTAAAAAGAATGAACTCATTGAGCAATTCTCGTCGAATAAGGTTACCTGGGGTATCCTTCCACTGGAAGACCAAAAGGGCATTGGATTGTATTTCAATACGGAACTTAACAACAAATCAATTGCAAATGATCAACATTCTGTCCGTGTAAGAGAAATGATTCAGAAAATCGCAAAGCTCGGTTCAATTAACGCTATTAATCTTCAATAAATTTTAAATAATATATTATGAACGAATTAAAAGAAGTTCGGTTTAATGAAACCAACATCCAACTCAAAGATAATTTAGTAAAAGGTTCGATTTTGCCCGAAAAGATTGCTGAACTCGACAGGACTATAACCATTCAAGGCAATTCGTTGATCGAAGGAGCTGTTTACGCACACAAACTGGAAATACAGCAAGGTGACTCCGAAATTAGGGGTGCCGTATTTACACAGCTCGAAATGTATGTAAATAGTGATGCCAAAGGAAATATCTCGTTTAAAAAGAGTGTTGGCTCAGCAAACGCAATTGTTTCGAGGGCACAAAATTGTAATCTGATGTTCTATTCCGATATTAATGCAAAAAGTGTGACACTTTACAATGCTTTCGTAGCCGGAAGTATTTATGCCGATGAAATTATCCTGCAAAATTGTGTGGTCGTAGGTGGAGTATTTGCGACTCAGAGCCTTGATGTTACCAATTCAATCGTTGGAACTTTTAACAGTCCATCGGTAAAGGCATCTCAACAAGTTTGGCTTTTCCTTCCGAGCGCCTTTTCGATTGAAAAGATCATTACGATACCAGGCACAAAATTTTTTAATCTGAGTTTGGCCGATCTCGGTTCTCTTTATAAAGGTTGCAAACAGTCGGTAAATTCCGGTAAAATCGAAATGAACCTCAATACGGATGAAGTGAAAACGACACTTACAAATGAACAGACACAGAAAACAATACGCAGTTATACCGTTATTGGTAAGGTTTTAGCAGCCGACTTGCTCGATACTGATAAATTCCAAAACCACTTTCTGCTTACAGCTGCCAGTTTAGGAACTCAATTACTTAAAAACTATGATCTTGGTGTAAATGATAAGGGCGAAACTGTGACGCTGACCTTCGAAAAAATCAGGAATTTCTTTTTTGATATCCTATTGGGGAAAATTGAAATTCAGGAAATTAGCGGCAAATTTGATATTTCGGATATTACCGGGAAGTTTAATTAATTGTAAAAATTCAAAATGTTTAATAAACAATAGGAGACCAGATACCTCTAAAAAAACGGGGCGGTACTGAAAAGCCTTAATAGTAAGAGAATTTTAAAATAAAGTGATATATTATGAAAAATGTTGTTCGTTTTACTTTAGGAGCGATGCTATTATTAACATCTTGTAATAAAAAGTCAAAAGAAGAAATGATTATTGGCGAGTGGCGAATAGCCAAAGTTGAAGTAAAAGATAAAACTATTGCTAATAAGGAGATATTGGAATATGTTAATAATCAAGAAAATAAAGAAAAATCAGATTATAGAATTCGTTTTGATTCCGACAGAAGATACCGTGAGTTTATTAATGGACGAGAATCTAACAAGGAAGACAAAATGAAATTTAGGTTGTTAGACGAAAATTAGGCATTATCCCAAGATGGTAATATAATCGATTTTGAGTTGTACAATAGAGATGGTAGTATTTATTTAGGTACTAATAAACCTGGTCCATTTGAAGTCATTAAGATATCAGAAAACGAATTGGTTTTGAAGAAATTAGAATTACGTTATAAAATTAAAAGACAGGGAGAAGAAATGACTGACAAATTGAAAGAAATGGTACGTCAGGAAGAAAATATGTTAGTCATATACCAACGAACAGCCAATCTTAATATGGGGCGATACTGAAAAACCGAGAAGTAGGAAAATTTAATTGGGTAAGTTTAAAAAAGTCAACATGGATAACCTAAAGAAAAGTAGTCAAAAAGAACAAAAAGTAGCAATACTCATAGTTTGGACTGTTATTTCTGTGACAATATCAATAGTAATAATATTCCCATTCCTTGCAGACAGTCAAACAGTTTTAGAAAGTGCACCAACCTGTATTTCAAAAAGTCAATTTAATGTTGAATGTTCATTGTGCGGAATGACAAGAGCATTTATTGAAATTAGCAATGGGAACATTGGTAACGCTTATGATTTAAATAGAGGTAGTCTTTTTGTTTATTCATCTTTTCTGTTGAATTCCATAATATTTATTGCATATGCCATTTATTACATGATAGTTATGAAAAGAACTAGATACATAGATGACACCCGAATTGTTTCCAATTCAAAAATATATAATTCATTTTTTTACTAATTTAAATCAATTTTTAAATGAAAACAGCAAGTTTAATTTTCGGAATTTTAGCAATCATAGGAATGATTGTAGGCTTTTTCCCTTGTTTAGGTTCTCTCAATTGGATTAACATTCCTTTTGCAACGGTCGGGTTAATAATCAGCATTGTGGCAGTGACACAAGCAAAGGAAGGAGAGCCAAAAGGTAACGCCATTGCAGGTTTGGTACTTTGCGGAGTTGCAATGCTATTTGGATTAATAAGATTAACCGCAGGAGGAGGAGTGTTTTAATTATTTTCAATCTCTAAGGGTTAATTCCCCGCCGCTTGCGGCGAAAGTAAAAATTAGTCCATCAAGATACCCCGTCCGCTTGCGGCGGGGAGATTCATTCTAATTTTAAAATTAGCAAAGTATGGCAAATTCATCTTATCGGGTTAATATTCCAAAAAACGCTGAAGAATTATTGGATTTAGCAGCAAAAGTTTACCAGAAACACATCGATCTGGATGTTTCATCGCCTCTGAACACAATGGTATCGCACAAATGGGCAGACAACGGACCAAAAGTAGCGCCTTGTTTACAGATACACAAACAAGCCGAAGAACTCAAACGACAAGC
>Ga0209585_10000988_pt1 | contig 11087 bp, 13 predicted proteins | sample NGEPerone_FD_185491 | JGI IMG/M metagenome (GOLD analysis project Ga0209585, IMG submission 185491) | Arctic peat soil microbial communities from the Barrow Environmental Observatory site, Barrow, Alaska, USA - NGEE Permafrost154B-one... | ecosystem: Environmental > Terrestrial > Soil >... | reverse complement strand
AAAGGATGAAGTTGTAATTGATGCATTATTCGGTACCGGGTTAAACAAAAAGCCAACCGGTATCTTTTCTTCATTAATTAATTACATCAATAAAAATGCTTTCAAAGTTATTTCTATAGATATCCCAAGTGGATTATATGCTGATAAAAGTTCCTGGTCTTATCGGTCTGACGGTCACTGTCTGCCCGATATCCCGAAGAGTAAATTGTCGGATGGAGACCGTCAGTCAATTATTAAAGCCAATTACACCCTCACTTTTCAAAACCAAAAATTGGCTTTTTTAATGCCGGAAAATGAATCTTTTGCAGGTGAGGTTATACTGTTGGATATCGAACTTTCAAAGGAATATGAAGAACAGGAAAATTCACCATTTGAATGGGTAGATAAAAATTTAATTCGCCGGATTTATATTCCGAGAAATCCTTTTGCCAACAAAGGTAATTACGGCTATGCCTGCCTGATAGCCGGTAGTTATGGTATGATGGGCGCGGCAGTTCTTAGCGCAAAAGCCTGCCTGCGTAGCGGTGTGGGCAAACTAGCCTGTTACATTTGTAAAACTGGTTATGATATTTTGCAGACTTCTGTTCCTGAAGCAATGTGTAAAACCTTTGGGGATACATTTATAAAAGATGCAAAGAATTTCAAGGAATTTGATGTTATTGGTATTGGGCCCGGCTTAGGAAAACATCCTTCCCATAAAGAATTAATGCAAAATTTATTCAGGAATTTCAAAAAACCTGTTGTAATTGATGCCGATGCTTTGAATATACTTAGCGAATATCCATCATTATATAAATCGATTCCGGCACACAGTATCATTACTCCGCACCCTAAAGAATTTGAAAGATTGTTTGGTAAATCTGATTCAGATTTTGACCGAATTAAATTGGCTTTATTAAAAGCTAAGGAACTGAATATTTTTATTATTTTAAAAGGCCATTTTACATTTATAGCCACACCTGGTGGCAAAGGTTATTTTAATTCAACAGGCAATGCTGGCCTGGCCACACCAGGTGCAGGCGATGTGCTGACCGGGATCATTACCGGGCTGATTGCGCAAAAATATTCACCGTTGCATGCTTGTATTCTTGGAGTATATATTCATGGATTATCTGGTGATATTGCTGCTATAAAATTATCAGAAGAAGCTTTAATAGCAGGTGATATAATCAATTATTTGGGTGAGGTATTCTTGAAAATTGATGTCGAATAAAGTTATACGTATAAAAATATTTTGTTTGTAGTATAAAATTATTAATTTTGTTTAAAAAGGAATTTTATGGATAGTAAAATAACTTTAAGTTTTGATGAATCTGTAATTATAAAAGCAAAAAAATACGCCGAAAATAATAATATCAGCCTTTCACGGCTGATAGAATTTTTATTGAAAAAAGTGACTACATCCAATTATCAAACATTTGAAGATTTTCCCATTTCAGATTGGGTTATGGAGGTTGCAGAAGGTGAGGCAGAATATCAGACCAAAGCAAAAAGAACCAGGAAACAAGCAAAGGAAGAATTTTTTAAATCGAAGAAATGAGAATATTTCTTGATGCCAATATTTTAGTTTCTGTTTTAAACAAAGAATATCCGCTGTTCACTTATACCTCCCGGATTATAAGTCTTGCTGATAAACCAAAATTTACCTTATTTACTTCACCTGTGTGCCTGGCAATTGCATTTTATTTTGCAGAAAAGAAATATAAAAGCGTAGCTGCAAAAAATAAAATCGGGATTTTATGCAGTCATATCAATATTACTTCTATAAATGATAATACAGTTAGACAAACTCTTCAAAATCCCGCTGTTAATGATTTTGAAGATGGATTAGAATATTATTCTGGCATAGAACATAAATGTGATTGTATCATTACAGAAGATATTGATGATTTTTATTTTTCTGAAATTGAAGTCCTGAGTAGTGAAGCCTTTTTTGAGAAGTATTTAGTTGGAAGTAGAAAAAAATAAAAAAATAATATTCTTTCGCAAAAGAGATTAAAACGGAAATCCTCTTTTATTCCGGCTTTTTGCCGGAGATAAAAAAGATTTAAGTGAAAAGCCCGACAGCTTTGCCGGATTGCCCAAATTTTTATTTTTTTCTTTAGCAAATCGTCGTATTAATTAATTAGTCGATTTTCATATTGAATATTTTTAAAATTGAGCTGTTTTCTTCCCTCATTTTACCCTATTTTTGCCACCCAAAAAATTAACTAATAATTGATATGGATAATTTGATTTACGTAATTCCAGCAATGGGTATAGTAGGACTGCTTTACACATTCATAAAATTTGCATGGGTTGACAGACAGGATGCAGGTAATGAAAAAATGAAGGAAATCAGCACTTACATTGCTGATGGCGCTATGGCTTTCTTAAAAGCTGAGTATAAAATCCTATCTTATTTCGTAGTAATAGCTGCCATACTTTTGGGTATTATGGGTTTCAGCAGCGCTAATAGTCATTGGAGTATCGCTATCTCATTTATTTGCGGTGGTGTTCTCAGCGCTCTTGCAGGCTTTATTGGTATGAAGGTGGCTACTAAAGCAAATGTACGAACAACACAAGCTGCACGTACCAGTCTTTCAAAAGCATTGAAGGTTTCATTTACTGGTGGAAGTGTTATGGGACTTGGTGTTGCGGGTTTGGCTGTGTTGGGATTAGGTGGTTTATTTATTATTTTAAAATTCATTTTTGCTCCACATGCAGCAGTTGACAGCCTTGAAATGGAGCGTACCATTGAAATACTTACCGGCTTTAGCCTTGGTGCAGAAAGTATAGCTTTATTTGCAAGAGTTGGTGGTGGAATATATACAAAAGCTGCGGACGTAGGTGCAGATTTAGTTGGAAAAGTAGAAGCAGGTATTCCCGAAGATGATCCTAGAAATCCGGCAACTATCGCTGATAATGTGGGTGATAATGTTGGAGACGTTGCCGGTATGGGAGCTGATCTTTTTGGTTCTTATGTGGCAACAGTTTTAGCTACGATGGTTTTAGGAAGAGAAACATCTTCATCGGATGCTTTTGGTGGAATGGCACCTATTTTATTGCCAATGCTCATAGCCTCTATGGGTATTTTATTTTCAATTATTGGAACTTTATTTGTAAAAATTCCTGAAAGTGCCGGACTCAATACTTCTGTTGTACAGAAGGCTTTGAACATGGGTAACTGGGGTTCAATTGTATTGACTGCCATTGCCTCCTATTTTTTGGTTATGTGGATCATGCCCGATACGGATATGATTTTAAGAAATTATCATTTTACAAAATATGGAGTTTATGGAGCTATCATTGTTGGCCTTGTTGTAGGAACCTTGATGAGTATTATTACAGAATATTTTACGGCTATGGGTAAACGTCCTGTAATGTCAATTGTAAGGCAATCTTCGACAGGTCATGCTACCAATATTATTGGCGGCCTTGCAGTTGGTATGGAAAGTACCATGCTTCCTATTTTGGTGTTGGCGTCCGGTATTTTTATGTCTTATTATTGTGCCGGTTTATATGGAGTTGCCATAGCTGCCGCAGGTATGATGGCAACAACTGCCATGCAATTAGCAATTGATGCTTTTGGCCCCATTGCTGATAATGCCGGTGGCATTGCTGAAATGTGTGAGCTTCCAAAAGAAGTACGTGAAAGAACTGATATTCTGGATGCGGTAGGTAATACAACTGCTGCTACAGGAAAAGGTTTTGCGATAGCATCTGCTGCTTTGACAGCCCTTGCTTTATTTGCTGCTTTTGTGGGTATCGCCAAAATTGATGGTATTGATATTTACCGTGCCGATGTATTGGCAGGCTTATTTGTAGGTGCCATGATTCCTTTTATATTTTCTTCCCTTGCTATACGAGCTGTGGGCGAAGCAGCTATGGCAATGGTTGAAGAAGTACGCAGGCAATTTAGAACCATTCCTGGAATTATGGAAGGTACCGGAAAACCTGAATACGAAAAATGCGTAGCGATTTCTACTGATGCTTCAATTAGAAAAATGATGTTGCCAGGTGCAATTGCCATAATTTCTCCCTTGATAATCGGATTTATTTTTGGGCCGGAAGTGCTTGGTGGTTTTTTAGCCGGTGCTACAGTGAGTGGTGTATTGATGGGAATATTTCAAAATAATGCCGGTGGTGCCTGGGACAATGCAAAAAAATCTTTTGAGAAAGGTGCTGTAATCAATAATGAAACTTATTACAAAGGTTCTGAACCACATAAAGCTTCTGTAACTGGTGATACTGTTGGCGATCCATTTAAAGATACTTCAGGACCAAGCATGAATATTTTAATAAAACTGATGAGTATTATTTCATTGGTAATAGCCCCTACCCTTGCACATAATTTCCAGGATAAAATTAATAAGGAAAGGCAAGACAAAATGGAAACTCTTAAAAATTTGGATAAGGTTTCTTTGATGAACCAGGTGAATGAAAATAAAAATATCTGGACATTAATCACACCTGAAAATGTGAACCAAGGTGCTGTTGAACCAGAAATAAAGAGATTTATAGATGTTTTATCAAGTGATAATCTTATTACGAAGAACTCTTTTTCAGTCGCTGTTCAGAATAAAGTGCTTTATATTGATGGCGAGAAGCAAACAACTGAGGTAAATCAAAAGTATAGTAGATATATAGAGGCCACGGGAAATTTCATCAGTAAGGAGGCAAATAAATAGTTTTCAAATCAAAATAATATAAAAAATGTAGAACGCAAAGTTCTTCTTTTTTTATGCCTCAATAAATTCAAGAAAAGATATTCTAATAAGCCTTATCTCCATAGAAAATATTTCGTTCAGCATCAAGAAGGAAATTGTCCTGATTTACAAGTAATAGTTTTTTGTGCTCTCCTACTTTTACCCAATATAGGATAAACATTACCAAGGCTGTCAATCCTCCTATAATTGGAATAAATGAGATGCAATTACAGATATTCCATGCGAGCCCAATGTTGTAAGTAGGCTTGGTTTGTTTTACCGCAATATTCAATTTTACACATTCAGCAGAAATGGATTGTGCAATTCTATCAACTATAATAAATTGCTAAATAATATTAAACAAAGGAATAAACATTAACCACACATTGGATGGTTGCATTTTCCTATTTTCAGGAGAAATAACTTTCAAAGTATTTTGCAAAGTGAGTAGAAAAAAAATTCCGGGTACTAAAAATAAGGCCAGAATTATTATTTGGAATAAACCAGAAATACCATCAGTTGAAACCATAGCAATTAGTTTTTCCCAATATTAATTAAATTATTTCATCAATCAATCTGTTTTTCAATTCATTCAAACCTTCGGTTGCTGAACTTTTTATCACATAAAAATTATGATGTGCTGCAATGAAAGGGGGATTTTTATCAATAATATATTTGGGGATACCAGGTGGTAAATAATCAATTAAACCGGATGCGGGATATACCTGGAGAGAAGTGCCGACCAAAGCGAAAACATCAGCCTGTGACATAATATTTATTGCTTCTAAAATCATTGGAACCGGCTCCCCAAACCAAACAACATGAGGCCGCAACTGGGAACCATCGGATGCAATATCACCCCAATTAATATCTCCCTTTATATCATAAAAAATATTTTCATTTTTTTCGCTGCGCATTTTAGGCCGCAACTGGGAACCATCGGATGCAATATCACCCCAATTAATATCACCCTTTATATCATAAAAAATATTTTCATTTTTTTCGCTGCGCATTTTAAAAATTTCTCCATGCAGGTGAACTACCTTTTTTGAACCTGCGCGCTCATGCAGATCATCGATATTTTGCGTGATGATGGTTATATTAAATTCATCTTCAAGCGCTGCAATTCCATAATGTGCAATATTAGGTAATGCCTGTGCTACTTCTCTTCTTCTTTTATTATAAAAATCAAGAACAAGCCCTGGATCCTTCTTCCAACCCTGTGGGGAAGCCACTTCATATATATCATGCCCCATCCACAAACCATCGCTGTCACGGAAAGTTTTTAATCCGCTTTCCGCGCTTACACCGGCACCAGTTAGTATGACAAGATGTTTTTTCAAAAAAAAATTATTAGATGATGGCAATTAAAACCATAATTTATTTTATTTCCCGTCACTCATTTCCATAATTATTTTCCATTCTTCCCCGCTTACTTTTTGTACAGATAGCCTTGAATTTTTTACTAATTCCATATTGGCTAGCCTTGGTTCTTTTTTAATCTGTGAAAGAGTAACAGGAATCTTCAATTTTTTAACCGGCTTCAAATCTACTACCACCCAATTTTTATCTTCTGTAGTTGGATCCTGGTAAGATTCTTTCACTATTTTAGCAATTCCTACTATTTCCATTCCTTCATTACTATGGTAAAATAAAACTTCATCATCCTTTTTCATTTCTCTCATATTATTTCTAGCCGCATAATTTCTTACACCATTCCAGAAGGTTTTTTTATCTTTTGTAAACTGGTCCCAACTATACACTGACGGTTCAGATTTTACAAGCCAATAGTTCATAAATTATATTTAATTGTGAAAAAAATAGTGGGTAAAATAATTAATATTTTAAAACCATTCGAATTATTAAGACGTAATTATATTTAAACAAAAATAGGATACCCTGACAAGTATTCTGTTAACTTTGTCATTCAATTTATTTCAAACAAAATCTATAAATCATGTTAAGCATTTTTCAAAAACCAGTTTTGCTTCTGTCAATGCCTGGTGGATCAGAATGGATTCTTATCCTTTTGGTGGTCCTCTTATTTTTCGGGGGTAAAAAAATTCCTGATCTTATGCGGGGTATTGGAAGAGGTGTTAGAGAATTTAATGATGCAAAAGATCATGTAAAAAATGAACTTGAAGCAGGAATGAAAGAAAAGGATGTAACAAAAACATCTTCTTCTTCAAATCCAATTTGATTCCATATTATTTGCAAATTAAAACCGGTAATTGTTTGCCGGTTTTTTTTTGATGTCAGAATATGTATAAATAATATTTGTTAAAAAGTTGATGAATGAGAAAAAAAATTACATTGCGCTGACAAGTATTCTGATAACTTTGCAAAGTTAATTACCCACACAAAAAAATTACAACTAATGTTAAGCATTTTCCTAAAACCCACTTTACTTCTATCAATGCCAGGCGAATCTGAATGGTTGTTGATTCTATTGGTAATTTTATTATTTTTCGGAGGTAAAAAAATTCCGGATCTCATGCGCGGAATCGGAAGAGGCGTAAGAGAATTTAATGATGCGAAAGATCATGTAAAAAATGAACTTGAAGCAGGAATGAAGGAAAAGGATGTAGTTTCATCCAATGAAACTCCTCCTACTCCGGTTTCATAAATGAGGTTTTCAATTTATTATTAAAATCCGCGGTAATGATTTGCCGGGGATTTTTTATTGCAATTATGTTATGAAAAAACTTGCAAAAAAGTTATAGCTTAAATTTTGGTATAAAAAAATCTTTTGTAATCTCTACAAAGGATTTTTTTTCATAAGGGTTTAATTTTAGGCAAAGAAGGGCATTACAATTGCGGTTACCTGATCCTTTGTCAAAGGTTCATCAAATGCTTCTTATGTAGCAGCGGCAGATATTTGTTTTCCTCCAATGTTTGTAATGGTTATACCGCCCTGAACTACATTATCTTCTCCGTCATAACTTGCCTGAACGGCTTGTGATGCAATTCCACTTTGATTTAGCGTTATCCATGGTTTTACATCAACGCCTGATGGAACCAATAAACCTGCAGCTTTTCTCATTTGACGAATGTGCGCTGCATGTCTTGCTTCCACCGAATGAATTTGAAGCGCTGCCGTTAAATAATCATTGTTTAAAATGAGATTAGGCGCTTGACCTTTATAAGCCCTTACACCCGTATCTTCAAATGTTTGTGCAACGGCCAGTAATGTTCCGTAATCAGTAAACACTCCGGGGAAAGTTCCTTTAGCGGTAAAATCAAAACTTGCTGCGGTAAATGAAACGGGGGTTGCTCCGGCAGCAGTTATGGCAATTTTGAGGAAATTTACATGCGCATTTTCATGATCACGGATAAGCGTAAACGCATTAAGCGCATCTCCGGAAGGTACTATGCCTGAAGCAACCGCTTTGATATAAAAATTAGATTCAAGATACTCAAGCGTAAGGGCAAAATTTAAAGTATCAATAATCAAATCGGTAGGAGTTGTGGGCGAAGAATAAGCCTTTACAAACATTGATCCCAATGCAAACGGGATAGAAGCTAATGCAATTCTTCAGGATGTTTTTGCAAAATTTTTCATGGCATTTCTGCGGGTATCCAGCCTGTCGTAAACGTCAGGATCTTTTTTTTCAATTTCTGAAATAAAATTTTGTAGGTTCATAATAATAAAATTTAACTGGTTGGTAAATTACTTGCGTTCAATTTTGTTTTGATGTAGGCGCCTGCAATGGATAAAACTTCACCGGGTGTAGCGCTTGCTCCTAAAACTGCTTTAAAAAATTCCCGATGAGCGATTTCATGGTCTCTTACATCAGTTAAATATGACATTTCCTGTGCGGTTATTCCTGAATAGGGAGTTGTAATTACCTGGGTATAAAACGCGGATTCCAATTGTTCCAATGCATAAGCGTAGTTTAAAATACCAGGGTCTCCGCTTCCAAGATTTACACCACTGTTGTTACTGACCATATTATCTTTTTTGCATGCTGCGGAAGTAACCATTAACGCAGTGCCTGCACCCATTATTCCAAAAAATTTTCTCCTGGAAAATGGTTTAGCCATACCATCGTAAATCAGGCCCGGCTGATTTTCTTTTGATTCATTGTTTAACATAATGAAGTTGATTTAATGATTTGAAAAAAATTGATAATGAGATTTATTAGCTCATTATCATCTACGGACAAATTGTTTATCCGGTTTTAATCAAATAAAATTTAATCAAAACGAGGGCAGGAAACTCAAAAGAAAAAATAGAAGTACTGAACAAAAAAATTCAATATAATTTGTTCAGGATAAAAAAGATAAAAGGAAAATTATTCCCATCCACTTGCGAGTACATCGGCAATGTGCATGGTTTTCAGGGGAAGCTTTTTTTTTGTAATAATTCCTTCAAGGTGCATAAGGCAACTAAGGTCTGTAGATATGATATGAGATGCGCCGGTTTCCAGGGCATGATGTATTTTTTGGTCGGCCATCGCATTAGAAATGGCATCGAACTTTACAGCAAAGGTTCCTCCAAAACCACAGCAGGTTTCGGTTTCAGACATTTCAATTAATTCAAGCCCTTTCACTTTTTTTAAAAGTTTACGGGGGCCTTCTTTTATTTTACATTCGCGCAGGCCCGCACAACTATCATGATAAGTTGCTTTGGCATTGAGTTCAGCACCGAAGTTTTCTATCTGTAAAACATCCATAAGAAATTCAGTAAATTCAAATATTCTTTTTGATAGATCTTTTACCAGGTTATGCTGAGAAGAGTTTTCAAAAAGGCCGGAATAATAATTCCGTACAAAACCAACACAGGATGCAGAAGGCGCAACTATATAGCCTGTATTGTCGAAATCTTTTATGAATTTTGCCGCTACGCTTTTTGCTTCATCCCAAAATCCGGCATTAAATGCAGGTTGGCCACAACAGGTTTGATTGGTGTTGTACTCAACATTACAACATGCTTTTTCGAGTACTTTAACCATGTTGAAAGCAGTTTGAGGATACAACTGATCAACGAAACAAGGTATAAATAACTGAACTTTCATGGTGTAGAAAAAACTATTTTTTTGTTAGCAAGAATTAAATAAATGGATCCGTTTATACCATTGTATATTTGAGCGCCATCATTTTCAATGCAGATAGTGCGGCTTCTTCTCCTTTATTGCCATGCAATCCTCCTGTGCGATCATCTGCCTGTTGTTGATTATCTACGGTAAGCACTCCAAAGATTGAAGGAACGGGCAATGATAAATTCAATTGCATAATGCCATCAGTAACTGCTTTACTCACATAATCAAAATGGGGTGTATCGCCACGCAATACACACCCAAGTGCGATAAACGCCTGGGGCTTTTCAAATTTATTATGATAAGTGTCCCAAAAATATTTAATAGCAAAAGGAATTTCAAAAGCTCCGGGCACACGTACAATTTTATAATTAGTCATCTCATACTGCTGAAGTATTTTGATACATCCTTCTAATAATTTATTTACAGTTTGCGAATTCCATTCAGTATGTACAATAACAATACAGGCATCCTTTGGAAGAATACCTGTGTTCAACTTGTAAAGATCTTCGTTTACAGATGCCATTATATTTGTAAAATTTATTCTGAAAATTCACCAAGCTTAGCAAGGTAACGGTCAACATCGGCAGCTTTTTCTGAAAGCGGATAATCTGATTTTATTTTTTTAAACAGGTCAATTGCTTCTTTTGTTTTTCCGGTTGTTTGCGCAAATAGTGCAGCTTTAAAAAGAAATTCTGACGAAGTATATGTGTCTTTAGTATTCACATCAGCAGCTTTTTCATAATAATTTAGCGCATCATCATTTTTATTTAACTCAGCACTCGCATCTCCTATCATTCCATAAGCGCGGCTTTTAATTTGAGTAGCACCATCTGCGTCAAATTTTTTCAGGTATTGAATGGCTTTTTCAAACTGGCCAAGATGCAAGTAACAGGCCCCTGCATAATATTCACATAAATTAGCAGCGGGTGTTCCGGAATAATTATTAATGATCTTTAAGGCGCCGGGGTTGGTGGCGTCACCATTAAGGCAAAATGTTGCCAGTGTTACTTTATTGGAATCTGTAGCTGTGCTGAATTCAGAAAAATATTTTTGAGTTACGAAAACCACATCATTTGCTTTTTGTTCTTTTGGAATTTTAAACATGTATTTGTAGATCATCCATCCTACCAATAAAATAATTATTGTAGAACCAATATACATAACCGGTTTATTATAATTTTCCCAAAAACCCCGCGCCTTTTCTATTACGTCTACTTCTGTTTTGTGTACTTTTTTGTCCGACATTATTTTCTTTATTTCTAATTTATTATTTAGTTTTAATTATGCTGATTTTTTAATCCATTATAAAAGGATAATCATCCTCTGCATATACATCTTTAAGCACTTCATCATCATC
>Ga0209585_10000961_pt1 | contig 11091 bp, 13 predicted proteins | sample NGEPerone_FD_185491 | JGI IMG/M metagenome (GOLD analysis project Ga0209585, IMG submission 185491) | Arctic peat soil microbial communities from the Barrow Environmental Observatory site, Barrow, Alaska, USA - NGEE Permafrost154B-one... | ecosystem: Environmental > Terrestrial > Soil >... | reverse complement strand
CTTGACTGCCACATAGCAGAGCCCAGCGGTCTGAGGGATCATGCTCTATCATTATCTTGCGTTCGTCCTTCCTCATTCTTTTTCGTATCGCCAATCAGGCTGTTTGTCATAGACGCCACCACCTTAAAACTGCACTCGCTCATAGACCTCCTGTATGTTCTTATCCTGAAACTGCAGGAGTAGCTGTCGTGTCAATATTGGAATTACCTAGCACCTGCTGCAGCCTTCGCATATCACAGACGTGCCTTATCATGACGATCGCAGAGCTGTGTCGAAACTTTCAATGATGCATGACGGATCGTGCTATCCTGCCGACCGCTTGGAAACGCGTTAACTACGCGTGAGATCGGCAGTTTTGCGGTTATCCTGCTAGCGTCCCACCTCAACGAGCTGCGTCTTCTTTCGCGTAGCCTTGCTAACTGCCAGAATTTCGCAGACATGTCGGGCTGTATGACACCAAACAGGTTCCCTTCTGTGTCAGTGCAGTAGGCAACATATCCAATGCCTGGAACAGCTTTTTTTTGGCTGCGTGATGGTACCTCCCGTTTCCACAATCTTTTCAGTGAATTATCCACGGATTCGACGCCAATGGTATCTGTCGTGACCTGCTCAGGCACCATGCGCGGCGTTATCGCACCGTTAATTCCAAGTTCATCGTCAGATCCCGTTGTGACCAGCCAATAATCGAAAGGCCCTTCCCATTTGGTGATAGTCCAGCCAAAAACTTTCTCATAAAATCCGACCGCCCGCTGTGGATCGTCAGCAGGAAGTTCAAAATGAACTACTCTAGGCATTATTGTCCTCCTTAAGGTTTTCTGCAAGTTTTGTCAACACAAATATTTAGGCGCTTTGACCGGGAACCGTAAGTGAGATACCTTCATGCTTCGGTAAGCACAGATCAAGCTGTAGTGATGCGCCAGCGGAATCTTCTGCACCCTCTATCGGGAAACAAGCCGGAGAAAATTCCTTTGATTTAAAGAGCTCAGACGACAACTGACTGATTCATGCTGCGTCAGCTTTTTAAGTGGAGATCGACACCGTCCCCTTACTTCATAAACACGTCATACGCGTGTTCAGGCGGCGGATGTTGATCGTCGCCGCATAGGTTCTTACGTCAGAGCCTGCATTAGGCTCCGGTTGCTGCGTCGAATTCGTCCGTCGAAGCGTTCAGATGTTGCTAAGGCGGTCGAAGCCTCCACCATGCTCCAGCGGCAGTTTTATTCGGAGTAGAGAAGAAGAACTACTGATGTGATAAAGGCATGAAAAAACCAAAGTTAGCAGTTACGGACAACGACAATAAAGTCACGGAGCTTGTAGGTAAAACCGACCACAAAACGCTAGCAGTCTGGGCTTGTGATTGTGCTGAACGTGTACTGCCATATTTTGAAAATAAATACCCGCAGGATAACCGTCCCAGGCTAGCTATTGGAGCAGGTCGGACGTGGGTGAAAACTGGTTTGTTTAACATGGCTGATATGCGCAAGATTGCACTTGCAGCTCATGCGGCTGCTCGTGACGTAAAAGACGATAATCCAGCTCGCTCAGCGGCCCGTGCGGCAGGTCACGCGTTGGCTACTGCACATGTTCCCACGCACGCTGTCGCTGCTGCTACTTACGCAGCAACCGCTGTTCGCGACGCCGTTAAACCAGCTCTCGCCGAGATAGCCATAGACAAAGAGCGTGAGTGGCAATTACACCATTTGCATAACTTGTCGGAAAGCTAAGCCACGCCAACGATTTCCACATCATACGCGTGCTCAGGCAGCGTTTTATACTAATTATGCATCCGTTAAGGAGAATGAGGAGTGGATACGATGAGCGATGGCCCTATTCTCGTGATTTCCGACACACACTTTGGGTTTGAAACTGAGTCTGCAGCGAGATTTCAGCGCTTCATGATGTACCTCACTAACTCGGTGCAGTCTGGGCGACTAATAGTCAAAACGTCGAACGAGCAATCCGATGAGGTGGCAAAAACGGTGCTGAGCGAGGAATCGCTCGAAGCACCACAAAAGATTATCCTGCTCGGCGATATCCTCGACTTGTGGATAAGCCGAGACAGTAACACCTTACGCCCCTATCAAGAAAGCTTCAACATCTTCAACTCGCTTATTGCGCTGAACGTAGAGATCGTGTACCTGTTCGGCAATCACGATTGTATCATGTGGAAATACAAGGGTAAGCATAGTCTGCCAGGTGGGGCATTTTTCACGGTGTATCGTTTTGGCTATCCAAACAAGAAGGGCTCAGACGGCCGATGGAAAGGAGAAAAAATCGGAGAGCGCACGTACTTCTTTCTCCACGGCCATCAATTCGACCTCTTCTTTAGACATGAAAGCGTGCTTCGATTCGGAAATTTTATGGGATTCAGCTCAGCAACTGCTGGCGGTTTCACAGGGTTTGGGTTGCTTGGTGCGATCGTCTTTTTTTTAACGGTCGGCGTCGTGTTCTCCCCACTCTTCATCAATTGGCTTCCGTCGCTGCTCAATTCGATCACTCCTCTCGAACAAAGCTCGATGATTGCGGTGCTCACGCTCTTCGGCGGGTGGCTCGTGGGAGCGATTGCATTTCTAGGCGTTCTGTGGCTTTTCACCTCTTTAGCGAGATGGTATTATGACTACTCACTCCATCCGGGACACGTTCGAAACGTGAAGAACAATAAAAACACGACGTCAACGTTGCGGAAGATGATCCAGCGGCACATCGGCGACTCTAACTTCGCGAGGGTGGCACGAAGCATCGATGCTGACGTCATTGTCTGTGGTCACACGCATGAGCCATACATAGAACCATACACACTGAAAAATGGGCCGAAAAAGCTGCGTATCAATAGTGGTTCGTGGATCGTACAACAAGATAACACACACGACACGTTTGTATATATTGACAACAGCGGGGCGCGCCTTCTTCAATGGCAAGACGACAGTGGTTATGTGTTACAAAAAAAGAGCAGCTTATTGTGATTGCCCCATCTCCTCTTTTTAGTGTGACAGCAACGCTCAAACAGTAATTTATATTACATGATAGACGTGCTCAGCAGTGGATGTCAATAGTTGCAACGTAGGTTCTTACGTCAGAGCCTGCATTAGGCTCCGCTTATTGTTCTTTAGTTGCATTTTCTAAGATTTGCTTTATTAAATGGACTTGAATTTTACGATACGGCGCCGGAAAGTGAGAAAAAGCAAAGTTTATAGTATACATAGAAAAAATCATGCGCCTAAGCAAGGCAACTTTATTTTAGAGGTGAAAAATGATTAGCAAAAAACTCTTTTCCGCTGTTTTGGCAACGTTAGTGATTCTATCTATCGCCGCAGGATCGACCGTTGCCTTCGCGCAGACGCAAACGACAACGACGGCACCTGAGGGACAGACTATCATTCAGACCGTAGCTAGCGAGACGAACTTTTCCACACTGGTGGGCTTACTCAAGGTTGCTAACCTCACAGACACGTTGAACGGAACTGCTAATTACACATTGTTTGCGCCGTCAAACGCGGCTTTTGACAAAATCCCGAGCTCAGCTCTTGCCACTCTAGCGAATAACACCACCGCCCTCAAGAGAGTGCTGCTTTACCACGTCGTACCGGGGACGCTGTTATCGAACGATATCAAGGGCAATGGAACGCTTACGACGGCAAACGGACTGTCATTGCCTTACTCCGTCACTAGCACTGTAGTCACAGTTGACAACGCCAGCATAACCAAAACGGATATCAACGCGACGAATGGCGTAATTCACGTCATCGACAGCGTTATGATACCGCCGGCAAACGCGACCGCGGCACCGACGGCGTCAGCCACGGCGGCCGGAGGACTCCTCGGCTTGCCGGGCTTTGAGACGTTGTACGCGGTAGTAGGACTGTTGGCCGTTGCATACTTGGTAATACGGCGTCGGAAGTAACCCTATAAGTCAATACGTGAGTCCGGCTGTCGCTGGGCTCGCGCTTTGTTTTTTTCTACGAATTACTGTAGTTGTTTCAATATTGTCTTTTTAGTCAATTCCAGCAGATTTGGGAGCCTTAATAGCCCCCCTTACTTTTTTTATGCTAACCATATCTATTGTGAAATGAGACATGTTGTGATTGCAGTTCCTGCAGAACAGCGAATTGAAGAACTGCAAAAACAAGGCCCGCCGCAGGTTTGAAGGGCTCACGCGGGTTCAATGAAAAGCGTGCAACCGCTGCGATCAAAGTGTATTATCTGCTCACGTGTAGTAAAGATGTCACGCGGCTTTATAAACTCGAAGTCCTTTTTTTATCTGATGGCCCATAAGACAATCCTTGAAAACGTTAAGGACGTTATAGCTGCCGGTTCATCAGTCGTGGAATCTGCAAGGAGTGAGATTATCTGGATTCTACCACCTCAAATGATGGTCTTTGCCGGTCAATTCGGCTTAACTGATAAATCGAAGATGCTCATAGAAAAAGGCGGACGAGTACGTGGGATCACTCAGATTTCAGTAACCTACCTTAACGTCGTGCGCGATTTGTTGGACATCGGCGAAGACGTGCGCCACGTCGATCAGTATCGAGGAGAGTTCCTGCTGGTCGTAGACAGGAGAGAAAGCATCAGTTCGGTACCTCAACATACCGTCGATATCGGCGACCTCTCGCTAGATGATCGGGTAGTTGGGTTCTGGACCGATGACCCGTCCTTTGCAGAATACCTAATCACCACCTTCGAAGCAGCGTGGGAAGAATCAGTCGATGCAAACAAGCGCATAGACGCGCTCTTGGAGCAGGGCCCTCCGTAGACATAGAAGATAGTCGGGCGATGTGAGATTCTTTTTAACCAGACTGGTTGCACGCTTTATCGGTAAGCCAAGCAACCACCAAAAAATGGACGATTAGGGCTTAAAAAGTATAGCTGCCTAGTGTATCAAATAGGTATTACACACGTGCTCAGGCAGCGGATCCTGTCAACGCTCGCATTAAGCCTATATTAGGCTTCTGCTGCGATTCAGGTTACTTAGGTTGAAGCATAAAAAAGAAACCGCCCGAGAGCCGATAACAAGGATTTTGTTGTCTACCAGACTTCGGGGAAGGACATTTCCGTGTAAAGATCCTCGAGCCGGGCTTTATGGCCCCTCTCCATACTTGCCAGCTGGGAGAAGAGGAGCTCCTGTTCGGCATCGATCGAAAGCGTGGCAAGCTGCGTGTACATCTGCATTGCCTGAAGTTCTTTCTTTATCGCGATCACGAGACCTTCGAGCGGTTTTAAATCATCAGTCAGTTTCGGAGTTGGCAGGTTGTCGCCGACCTTGTAGTCTTTCGTTACCGTGAAGTTGAGATTAGCGGTGTCCTTCGTGAGGACGTTCTCGAGGAACTCCCGGTGTTTCTTCTCTTCACCTGCAAGTTCTTCAAAGAGTTTCTTTAGCGCCGGGTCATGTGCCCTTTCGGAGACGCCCTTATAGTATGAATAGGCCTCTACTTCGCTGTTTATTGCGTCGGAAATTATCTTCTTTGCATCTTCTGCATTCATGGATACCACATACCGGTAATTTTTAACCTTTTCTAATATTGCTGATTACTCTATTTAAGTGCATTGACATATTACAGTGAGGATTTGCCACGCGTGGGCTTCGACGGAGCGCGCTCCATTTTATGATCCTTCAGCATCTACGCAAAGACACGAGAGCCTCTTACGAGGTTCTTTTTATTTGCATCGACTTCACTTATTTAGATAATTACGAATTGCGTATAGGCCGTGTCTCGGTCTTGCCACCACACTTTTACATCCTTAACGATTGCCATTCGCGGCCCTTCGCGTAACTTTTCGATGAAAGATACGAGATTAGCCTTATCACCAAATGCCACAACCTTCACTGAGCCATCAGCTTGGTTCTGTACACAGCCAGTAATGTGAAGATGGTCAGCATATCTTTTTGTAAATAGACGATAACCCACTGCTTGCACACAACCTAACACAACAATCTCTGCAGTTTTGTGCATATAAACAGATAAACAGCAGTTTTAATTAATGCTTTGCCCAATAGTCCTTAGCTTATGAGGCTTCAAGATGTCACGAGCCGTTGTTTTGTTGTCAGCAGGCTTAGATTCTGTTGTATCGTTTAAAATAGCCTTCGACACTTTTGATGAAATAAGATGTTTGACGTTTGATTACGCGCAGAAAGCGAACCGTATTGAAATTGAATATGCAACCAAAATATGCGCTTTGTATGGTGTCGACCATCAAATCATCAAGCTACCGTGGTATGCGAGTTTTATCGGTGCTCTTACTAGTCAAACTGCCCCTCCGCGAATGAGCGACTCAGCGCTTAATGACCTTGCAGTAACTCGTGATACGGCAAGAGCGGTTTGGGTGCCTGCTCGCAACGCGGTGTTCCTTTCTATAGCAGCTGCATTTTGTGAGAATTTTGCATTTAACACTGTTGTCGTCGGATTTAACAAAGAAGAGGCAATGACCTTCCCAGATAACTCAACCGATTTTGTAGCTTCCTTCAACGAAGTATTGAAATATGCAACCCTAAATGAAGTCGAGGTGTTTGCACCACTAAATGAATACGATAAATCTGAGATCGCCGCACTCGGATTGCGCATCGGAGCGCCCCTTGAGTGGTCGTGGTCTTGCTACGCTGCAGAGGGCACCCCTTGTTGCAGGTGCGAATCGTGTCTTCGCAGACGGCGTGCATTCCAGGAGATATGTAAGGATGACCCGTTGTTGAAAAGGTTAAGAAGCCGGAGATAAGAGTCCTAAAAATGGCTGCCAAAGCACACGTTAACGAGGTATTTAACTCTATACAAGGGGAAGGGCCCTACGCTGGAACCCGCCAAGTTTTTGTTAGGTTTCAGGGATGCCCACTAAGTTGCGTCTATTGCGATTCAACGAGTGCGAAGCCCTTTCAAAGCGCTCGTGAAGTTACGTGTAGTTCCACGCGTACGCTTCGTAATCCGGTTTCAACAAAGGACCTTACTGAACTCGTCGAAAGCTTGTGGACTACTTCAACGCAACATCTAAGCCTGACAGGCGGCGAACCGTTGTTGCACACCAATTTCATCTTAGAACTTGCACAAGAATTTAGCGTGCCGCTGTACCTTGAGACTAATGCGATGTTTTCGCGCGACGCCCAACAGCTCAAGAACGTGGTGCATATTGCCGCGTGTGATATCAAGCTGCCAGAGCACAGAGCTACTGCTACATATAATTTGTTGTTAAATGAAGAGCTGCGTACCGTTAAATGTTTTCACAACTCTCCAGCTTACGTTTTTGCTAAAGTCGTGGTGCTTAAGGAGACGTCAAGCGAAATGATTGAGCTCGTGGCCCAACGTCTCTCGACAATTGACAACAATTTACTGCTTGTGCTTCAGCCCGTCACGCCTATGTCCCAGACTGCCCAACCAGATAATAGTCAGCTCTTGCGGCTTATGGATATCGCTGCTGCGCATTTAAATCGGGTAAGGGTCATACCGCAGATGCATGTGCAGTTAGGGATTGCGTGACACATGATCAGTTACGACAAAGATTATTGGGATCATCCGCGTGAAATAAACGGCGCTAGCGAGAAGTCACCCACGCCTGAGTTTAGTACGGCGGTACGCGCTTTAGATCGACTCAGTGAAAAAGTGCGACGTTTCTATCAATCCGGGGACTTTGAAGAAGTCGTTTTAAATGCGCACCAAATCAAAGAATTGTACCAGCTGTGCCTACGAGATGAATACAGAAGACAAGGGCGTAATACTTTCCGCCCAGCGTTGCGTGCCCACATTGAAAGTAATTTAGATTCATTGAACTACTGGTGGGAAACAGGTGTTGTAGCTTTTCAAAAAATAAAAATCGGTCCCGAGATTGCTAAGACAGCCATGACGCTCTCAGAGGAGATGCGTGATTATCTGATGAGTTACGTCGATTACCAGGGCGGCGATACGCTACGTGCATCACAGGCCATTAGCAATCGCTCATCATATGAAGCTCAATTAAGAAAAAAACCAGTCGTTCCGCTTTCTCCCTATCCAGTCAGAAAAGGTGGATTGAAAATCGAGGAGGAGGGGCTTTTGTATCTAGGTAGACCGAGTATCGTAGGTTGTTTGCTGGCGTACAAGTGGATTTTGCTGCTCTTGATAGCCCTTCTCTTTGGGTCTTTTTTTGTGAACAGCATTCCTGAAATCAGTTTTATTGCGATTCTGTTTAGAGGGATATCAGTCTTGCTTTTTCTCTTTGTAGTTGGAAGAACCGGCATAGCTGTTTATTCAGAACGATATGCAATTACAGAGCAAGACTTACACATTGAAAAAGGTCTTTTTTTCAAGAGCACAACGACAATACCGCTAATTCGAGTTACGGCTCAAACGATACAACAGAGCTTATTAGGCAAGCTGTTAAGGACAGGTAATCTCATTATTAAGACGAACAGTGGGCATGTAGTGGCATTCAAAGGGATCTATGATCCAGGAGAGCTTTTCGATCTAGTGGCCGAGCTGCGCAAAAGTAAGACGTATAATCAAGGCTGATCGAACCGCGAAGCTGCCTCAATGAGCTCACGTACCTTTTTGACGCGATACGCGAACAATCGAAATCCTATTCGATCAGCGATCGAAAAATGGAGATTCCCACCAGCAGCGTGTGGGTGTCCGCCTCCGTCAAACTGCATAGCAATCTGATTACTTACCGGAGCAACCGTTCTTACGGAGAAACTGCCATTGGCTCGTAATATTAGCTCTGTTCTTGAATTGTATCTTTCCCTCAACATCGCAGCGACATCACTTGTGTAACCATTACTTATCGTGATTGCCGTATGGTCAAAGACAGCGGACGTTTGCAACGCGTCGTTTGTAGACTTATTTTTTTGAGCTGTTTGCACTGCATACAAGTGCTCGATCTCGGGATCTGTGAAAATTCCGAGAGCCAGCTTGGATGCTATCATCTCTCGCGACGCATCATCGCTGATCGCGGTCGATAGCACTTCAGAACGGGGATCTTCGTTAATCCAGAAGTCCCTATCCCTCCCTATTGCCGCAATCTCTTGGGCCGTCAAGTCGCTCTTTAACAGATCCTGGCATACGATTTCACACGCACAAAACTCGCGATTTACACATAAATAATCGACAGCATGTTTAGCATCCTCTAAAACTGGCCTTTCCCATATGTGATGGTCGCGCCATTCAATGCGCCAGCCATTACGTTTCAATCTGTTTACTGATTCGATTGCACTCTCTCTACCGCCAAGGTCAGATAGACACAGCGTGAGGTTCGTTGATCTTTGAACGCGAGCAAAAAGGTCCAAATATGCGGTGTAATCTTGCACCGAAGAAAAGATCGTGAGCACATCTCCATATTTCCTGCGAAAAATAGCGTCACAGCAAACAGCATCTAAATCAGTGTGCGTCAAGTGAATCATATCTCCATTAAATCTGTTCAACCTGCCAAGAACCCCTTTGCCTTCGTTTCTGCGCATCTTGCTCAAGCTCCAATCTTTCCCCGAGCATTTGTAGATGCTTCTAACGGCGTCGAACTTGTTTTAGCGCTTCTCATCTTGTTATCTGCTTGGGAATATAACATAACCTTGATTACGTCTCCTGATGAGTGGTTCTGCGAGATGCCGTCTCGCTGATGGCGTGACTTCATATGCCCCGATCGTAATACCCCTTCTTTCGGACGTTTGGCTTGTGTGTCGCGCGCTCTTTACAGTCTTGCACTTGACACATCTAAATCCCTGTTCACGCCCCAGCGACTTCATGCTCTTGTGACAACAAATGGGATTTGCTTTTTTGTATTGATCGCTCAGGTTTACAATTTGCAGTTTCTCCAAGTGAAGACAGTCATCAACATAGCTTCCTTGCACGATTACTGTATCATCAAAGCGCAATTTGCGCACTGTTGCCCTGAATTGTTTCGTTGGCTCGAATGCAGCGCATAACAACGTACCACTATCATCTTTTACTTCGAAGAACGTATGGCCGCCAGTTATCGTATGTGGTTCGTCCTTGACTGTTGCGGTCACGACGTAGGAGCAGCCTTGTTGCAAGTCTCGAATTTGAGCGTGTCGGACGTGCGCATCTGTTCCTTGATTAGTCCTATAAAGCGTTAGATGCTCAAATGGTTCTGAAATAATTTTGCTATGCGCTGTTAGAATTTGAAAAGGATCCTGTCCCCGGATCCCATATAATATCGGATCGGAAGAGTGAGGAGCAAAGATTATCGCTTTATTTTTTCGATCAACGGTGTCCCACGTATAAGGGTAAGTAGACAAATCCGCGCAACTTACTGAGCCTGCGTTTATGTATCGTTTTTCTGCAAAGTTGTCCTCAAAACGATACGCGATAAGCTCAAACGTAGATTCCTTGCCAAGCGTGGCACCTATTGCCGCAAGTGCCCCGATTAAACCTCGCCCTTTCTTAAATGATAAAAAATCTAAGCCATGCTTCTCGATAAGTCCGGTTGCCTCACCAATACATAGCTCGGAGTGCATGGCATCGTTCGCGAAGGACAGGATATCTGACGGAACTGTTTCATTGTCAAAAAACACTGCCCCTGGATGTGTGCCCTCGTCCTCGAGATGCGCCATCCGTTCAATGTGCTTGCGTACGATATCCAAGACGTCATACGAGTGCTCAATTGAGATACATATAGAAGCATTTCCCCTCGTCTTGAATCGTATTGTCGGATTAAGTCGTATTAGGCGAAGCTCTACGTTGTCGTCCAACTCTTGCTGAAGCGCTTTTTTTAAGATAGTCCCTAAATAAGTCGTACACATTCCACGCGGTGAATCGGTATCATCAATGCCAATGAGCATTCTAGTGGAGCGCCTCATTTTTTTATCGATAGAAGTATATAAATAGCTTTTTGAACATATAAAGCGAGGCAGAGTAGTCTGCGAGCTCAAATGGCTTGACAAGGAGATCGACAGTAATGCGCCAAGACCTGTTGGTGGATCAAACAACAGAGGTGTTACATACGGCTGGATTCGTTACATCGAAGAGATGTGATGTTCGTTCCAGGTGTTTCGATATAACCGCCAGAAGGGGCTCAATTCTGCTTTTCCTAAAAATGCTCTCAAATATCGACGGGTTAAGCGAAGACACCGCTCTAGAACTCAAGAAACTGGCCGAGTTCTTCTTTGCATCACCGTTGTTA
>Ga0209585_10000960_pt1 | contig 11117 bp, 10 predicted proteins | sample NGEPerone_FD_185491 | JGI IMG/M metagenome (GOLD analysis project Ga0209585, IMG submission 185491) | Arctic peat soil microbial communities from the Barrow Environmental Observatory site, Barrow, Alaska, USA - NGEE Permafrost154B-one... | ecosystem: Environmental > Terrestrial > Soil >... | reverse complement strand
AGTAAAGCGTTCTTATAAAAGGCAACTATTCGATATTAAATCACGTCAGGGATTTATTAATCACTTTTGATGAAATAAGTATTACCTATATATTTAAAAAAATGCATAGATTTTACACAAAACCTATACATATTATATATTTGATACTTGTTCCTTTTTTTCTGTTACCGTGAACCTCATAGTGAACTCAGTCCCATTGTTCCTTTTCAGTTCAAGTTCTCCATCTAACTGGTCTACAAGGGAAGTTACCAGCTGAAACCCAAGACTATCAAGGTCTTCAATATCAAGGTTTTCAGGAATGCCCATGCCATTGTCTGAAACGGTCAGAGTAAAACTGGTACTCTCAAAGTCCTTATTATTGCTTACTGATCTACTGCTTTCAAATTCTGCGGATTCTTCCCTGCAAAGTTTAATTCTAATTTCTCCTTTATCTTTCCCTATAAATGCATGCTTGAGGGAATTAGAAACAAGTTCATTAACGATAATTCCTAATGGGACTGCAGTGTCCATGTCAAAGAAGATGTTTTCTTCTAGGTCCATGTTTAAGCTGATATCGGTATCTCTAAGCCGGTACGTAAGGAAAAGGTTCTCAGCGAGTTCCTCAATATACGACGAAAAGTCAAGTGTATCGATCCCTCCGCTTTTGTACAGTTCCTCATGAATAAGAGCCATGGATATTACTCTATCCTGGCTTTCCTTGAAGGCTTTCAGAACTTCCGAGTCCTTAATATCCTCTCTATTATAGAATTTCTCAGCCTGAAGATCCAGCAGGGAGGAGATTACCTGCAGATTATTCTTAATTCTGTGGTGGATTTCCTGTTTGCGGGCAATTTCGATTTTTGCGAGAGCTTCTTCCACTTTTTTACTCTCAGTGATATCCTGAATTGTTCCTCTTGTTCGAACAGGGGTACGCCTTTCATCAAAAATGGCTTCACCCTGCGCATGGACTATACGCTCTTCCCTATCAGCCAGGATAATCCTATAATCAATATTAATAGGATATCCGTTTAAAGTTTTTTGAAATTTATTATACACATAGTCTCGATCGTCTGGATGAACATAATCCAAAAATGCATCGTAAGTTGCACCGAATTCTATAGGATCAAGTCTAAAAATACGATACATTTCATCAGACCAGTATAATTCACCAGTTACAAGATTCCAATCCCAACTCCCAATATGAGTTATTTTTTGAGCTTCATTGAGTCTTATCTCATTTTCCAGCACTGAGTCATAAGCTTCTTCAAGTTCGGATGTACGTTCTTTTACTTTTTCCTCTAAAGTGCTGAGTATTTCTTTGAACTTAGCTTCTACTTCTTTCATATCTGTAATATCATGGGAAATGACAAGAACATAGGTCACTTTGCCACCAACAAACTCCGGCACGATTTGAGTATTAAAATAGTATTTTTTGCCTTGAGGTGATATATATTGGAATTCCGTTGTTTCGGGTTTGCCTGTGGCAAAAACGTTTTCATAATGTCCTTTCCAGCATTTAACCAGTTCAGGGTCTATCCAAAGTTCAGAATTAGTTTTACCGATGAGTTCGTCTACAGAACGATTATAGAATTGCACGATTGGAGGAGTAGCATAAAATTTCGCGATTGTAGGGTTAGCATATATACAGCGACTTTGTCTATCAAAACGGGCAATCAAATCAGGAGAATTTTCAGTCAATGTACGAAATTTATTCTCATTATAATAAAGTAAAGTATTAGCTTCATGGAGATCATCTGACTGAACCCGCAACTCTTCGTTTGATACATGCAACTCCTCGGATTGCACCTGAACTATCTCATATGCCTCACGCAGCGCCGCTTCAGCTCGCTTGCGCTCGGTGATATCTCGAATGATATTGACTGTCCGAGGCTCTCCATTTCGATCAATGAAGAAAGTGTTGCTTACCTCTCCAGTTAACGTAGTTCCATCCTTGCGCCTGTAATTGAGCTGAGATATCGCTGATCCGGAGAGCATATGTTTATCTAATTCAGTAGATAGCGCCGGATCTTCTGTATCAAACATCAAATCGAGCCCTTTACCTATCAATTCTTCTTCCGCCCATCCAAGCATCCGGCAGGCGGCTGGATTAACCGACAGGACTATCCCAACACCTCTGGGGTCGGTCAGGAGAATTGCATCCATGCTTTTGTCGAAAATTAGTCGATACCGCTTTTCGCTCTCATTCAAAGCCTCATATGCTTCATGGAGTTCTTTGGCCTGAACCCGCAACTCTTCATTAGATACCTTTAGCTCTTCGGATTGTGCCTCGATCGCCTTATAAACTTCCTGTAGAGCTTTTTCTCCCTCCTTGCGCTCTGTGATGTCGCTAAATGCACCGATACTGCCGCGCACATTCCCTTCGGCATCGTGTAGTGGGCTGGCTGATCCCAGCATTATTCGCCGTTTGCCGCTAGGCAACATCACATCCAATTCCACGTTGCGTACGTCGATATCCTTCAAGGTGGCCTCTTGCATGGGCAATTCGTCCGCTGTTAATTCGCGGCCTTTGCAGAAGAATCGACGCACAGGTGTGACGTTCGCTGAGACATTTTCTCTGATTTCGGCTTCGTAGAACTCGTTAGCCATCCGATTGCCGGTGATGTTTTGATTTTGCGGGTCGTGGCCAATCCAGATAGCTACAGGTGCCATCTCCATCACACTTGCCAATTCTTCGGCTTGTCGGCTAGTTTGTTCTTCCAGCCGTTTAAGCTCTGTAGTGTCCGTAAGAGTCACAACGCAGCCTATAATCTCGCCATCGTCATTCTTCAGAGGCCCTGAGTTTAAAAGTATGTGGAACTTCTGGAAATCCTCAAGTTCATAGGTCGCTTCCGCCCCGAGAATGGAAGATCCCTTTAGAGCAGAGGAGACAGGAAGAATGCTGTTGCCGGCTTCTGCCCCTTTTGAGAACCGTAAATTTATGAGATCTTCAAATAGGTGGAATGTCGGATCGCACTCACAGAGCTTGGGCATGGCGTTGCTGAAGCGGATAATTCTACCTGACGTGTCGCATACTACTATTGTCTCGGCAGCCTGCTCGATGATTGATCGAGCCAGGCGCTCAGAAGCGAGAACCTCTTCATTCTTTTTCTGCTCAGTCAGGTCTGTAACCACTAGGCACCAGGCGTTTGGAGACCCCTCGGCCTGCAGTGAGCTGATGGACAGATATACGGGCAAAGATTTGCCCCCCTCAGCCCAGAGATTGACCTCGCCCGTGCCAATTTTATTATCCAGGAGTGCATTAAAAGTGGTCGTGTTCTCAGGCGCAATAAATCGATAGATAGATGTGCCTATTATGGCTTGTGGAGGCATCCTCAGGAGTTCTGCAAAGTGGCGGTTGCAGTAAAGGATGGTACCGTCGAAAGTAAGGGTAGCTGTGCCTTCATTCATTGTCTCCACAAGGACACGGTATGCTTGATCGGCACTATCCAGGGTGAAGATCAACTCCCCTTCCGGTCCGGGTATTACCAGGGCATCCAGATCCCCTTCGCTGATGGCGCGCCTGAGTTCTTCAGCATCCGCCATACTTGCTCTTAGGCTCTGTACCTCGTCTTTTAAGGCTTGATTCTCATCTAACAGTACCTGATACGGTACGGGCTCCTTGCCTTTTGCCGCTTCAGAACTCATGTTTTACACTGTCCTTCTAAAGGTCAACTATTCCTATCAGCCTTGAATTTCAGGTCCATTCCAACCAGAACCCTCTCGGTATCTGCCATGCTGCCTATGAGTTTCCTCAAGGGCGGCGGAAGCTCTTTTATGAGGGTGGGTGCTGCCACTATTTGCCCTTCTTTAGCGAAGATCGGATACTGATATATATCGATGACCTCTAGCTGGTACTTGCCTGGCAGGTACTCTTCACATATGCGCTTGATATTATCTACTGCCTGCACCGATTTGGGGCCCATCCCCGCAACATAGAGACGCAGAACGTATTTGCCGTCTACTTTTTTGGCCAGGGCTTCCTCAAAGGCTGCTGTAGAGTCCTTGATTTCCGACATCTTGGTCTCTTCAGTCTTTGTCTCTTCATCATTCATCGTCATTGAACAAACCTCGCAGGGAGCAGATCCAGGCCTACCAGAACGCGCTCCGTATTCGAGAGATCTCCTATAATTTTCGTTATCGGCTCAGGGAGCTTTCTAACCAGCGTTGGGATAGCTAATATTTGATCTCCCTTAGCTAGCTGCGGATTCTCCAGGAGATCTATTACCTCGATCCTGTACTTGCCACACAGGTGCTCCTCGCAGATCTTCTTTAAGTTGGCAAAGGCCGCCAGGCTCTTCGTGGTCTGGCCAGCCACATATAGCTTCAAAATGTAAAAGTCTTGGTCAGGAATAATATCAGACTCAATAGGCGCAGGCCTTTCATCACTTTCATCATTTAGTGCTGCATTTTTCATAAAATTTCCACCCACTTATTTCCACCACTTGAACCTGAGGAGGCTACACCCTTTCCTACGGGTCCTTTCCCTAAATCTTTTTGAATTCAAAGATAATTCATAGATTATAGTTAATATAATGTGAGCTATGGGATAAAGAAAATCACCATTTATCAGGTTTTGAGATAGCCGCTTACATAAATCACTGCCAATGTAAGGCTGGAGGTCCTCTTTCGACCTCTTTATCTCACGATACGGGCTTTCGATTCCTCTGCGGAGGTCTTCTCTACAAAGCCATTATTATTAACAGCACCCATGATATTAGGGATATGCAAATTCAGAAACTCCAGAACCTTCTCCTGATTGGAGAGGTCCCCTACGATCCTCTTCCCTGAGTAATTCTTTCTCATAAGAGTGGGAATGGCTAAGATCTGATCCTCTCTGGCAAGACTTGGATTCTTTGTGAGGTCTATGACATCAATATGGCACTTTCCTGCGAGATATTTACAGCAGATTTCTTTCAGATTTTCAAAAGCCAGTTGGCTCTTCCTGTTATTGCCTACCACATAAAGTCTCAGTTCGTAAATATCCTCATAGTACTGGGCTTGCTTGGCCGAATCACTTGGCTGCTCTGTATCCTCCATCTGAGTCTCCACTGCTCATCTAGGAGCATCGGCCTTCCTTATTCGAGCCATCTCGCTTCTGTCTTTGGCCAACGCCTCAATCCTGAGGTTATCTTCTGAGTCGAGCTTATTAAGCTCCTCTTTTTCTGCCTCAAATTCAGAACTCAAGACAGCTATCTGGGCATCCAGGGATTTGAGCTTGCTCTCCAGTTCTCTCTTTCTCCGGACTAAATTCTTGTTTTGAGCTACAGCCTCGGCCACCTCTTTTGCTCCTGGGCAGTCCTGGACGAGCCCATAAGCAGGCCTCCTGAAGGTCCAAGGTACACGTCCTGGATTTCTATGCCATGATCAGTTACCAGGTACTCCCGGATCTGGTTGGAGTGCGGCATGCCTCTTGATTTGATCACCGAGATTCCGCGGTTACGCTCACCGTTATTCTCGAAGAAACGGAGGTTGATCCAGGTATCCATGAGGGAGGATATGCCTTGGGCATTCATACCCTCGGTGTTCTCGTGCTCTACCAGGCTGGTGCACACAGCTGTGATATTTTTGAACTTCAAGTAATCGATGAGCCTGGTGAGCATGAACTTGACATCGGTCTGAGTGCCCACGTTGGTCATGTTGGATATGGGATCTATGATCACGGTGATTGGCTCGAACCTGTCTATGAGCCTGAACATAGCTATCAGATGCATCTCCAGGCCGTAAGCCATGGGCCTTGAAGCACTGATCTGCATGAGGCTGCTATCGATATAGGGCTGGAAGTCTATGCCTATGGAATTCATGTTCCTGATTATCTGGCTTGGCGATTTCTCGAACGCGAAGTACAGGCAGCGTCCTCCCTGTTCGCAGGTAGTTCTCGCGAACTCAGCTGCAAAACTGGTCTTGCCTGTGCCTGCTGTTCCGGAAATCAGGACGGTAGTGCCACGGTAGTATCCCTTGCCTCCAAGCATAGTGTCCAAGCGCTCTATGCCCGTAGATATTCTCTCTGGGGATGCCTCGTGCTTTAGGCCCAATGAGGTGATGGGCAGAACTGATATTCCATCCTCTTCTACTAGGAAGGGGTATTCGTTGGTGCCATGCTTGGATCCCCTGTACTTAATGATCCTCAGGCGCCTGGTGGCTATTTGCTCCTCCATTCTATTATCAAGAAGGATAACGCAGTCTGCGACATACTCTTCGAGTCCGTACCTAGTGAGGGACGATTCAGCCCGTTCACCCGTGACTATGGCTGTCACACCTTTGTTCTTTAGCCAGCGGAATAGCCTGCGCAGTTCAGAGCGCAGTATGGCCTCGTTCTGGAACCCGGAGAACAGAACTTCTAGGGTGTCTAGAACTACACGCTTGGCACCTATTGAATCTATTGCCAACCCAAGCCTTATGAACAGGCCTTCCAGATCGTACTCGCCTGTCTCCTCGATCTCGCTTTTATCAATGTAGACATAATCGATTATCAGCTTGTTATTTGCTTCCAAGTCATCCAGATCGAATCCCAAAGAGGCAAAATTCTTGGCCAGCTCTTCTTCGGTTTCCTCAAAGGCCATGAAGACTCCTGGCTCGTCGTACCTTTTAGCACCCTTGACAAGGAATTCCATGGCCATAAGAGTCTTTCCGGAGCCTGCACTTCCACATACAAGTGTCGGTCGACCTTTCGGCAGTCCGCCATCTGTGATATCATCCAAACCATTTATGCCAGTTGGGGTCTTCTCCAGAATTTTTTCTGTTAGTGTTGCGTTAGCTTCTTTAATCATCGGATGCACCTTTTGAACATAAGAAAGAGTAGTAAATTATAAACATTCTTCATTTGTCATCAGCTAATGAGTTTGATGCACACGTTTGGATCCCTATATAGTGATTTTCCAACTTCAATTGTGGACATTTTTGGAACTGGATCCTTAAAGTGAATGTCTATTCAATTGAGATATACCTAGGAAAAATTTAATGTGCGGAAAGCCTGCAATAGAAGAGCACTGTTTTTCAGGATATTGAGGCCTCACGTCTCCAAGCACTTGCAAAGCCAGCGTATTACTAAGGCCGAAATCGTCGAGGAAATTCATTACATCTTCTTTACATGCATTCATATATCGCTCAAGATCCGTTTCTTCGAGCTGAGATAGAAGTGGGTGAAGTTCCATTGTACCACCTGATAATTTTTCTTTAAATTTCTTTAAAGGGGTTTCAGGGGTTTCTATAAGGGGCAGGAGAATCTCATTATTATGCTTGCCTGAATACACAGTATTCTGTGCATATTCAGAGTACAAATTGAGTATACTAGATATAGATAAATATATTAAATAGTTTACTATAGTCCAATATTTTGATTTTATAAATATCGAAAAGAAAATAAAAGAACCCTGATTTTCAGGGCACATAATGTAAACTATATTTACTCGAGTTTTTCTATTTTCTCTTTCTTGACAAAGGGCTTGCTGATCTTCTCTGGCATCCATGCAGGCTTTATTTTTGGGGCTTTGACAAGTTGTTTCCATGCCTTGAAAACGTGCACTTTCTTTGTCCCACGTTCCCTGAGGTGGATAATCTCTGGTTTTGATTTGGTCCCTTCGCCCCGGTTTGCAGCTTTCAGAGCAGCCTGTCGAGGCTGTTTTCCAGTGAAAACTCCATGTTCATTGCCGTCTTCGTCTCGTAAAACGAAATTTCTCATGTCAGACATAATGGTTACCTCGCAAACGATATTAGACAAGGATTGATTTTTAAGTATATATAATTTTCTTCAAATGTCGCCTATAGTTATTGATTTATGCAAACTTCCCCTTTATTCGTGAAGGGCATATGAATAAATTTATTAATATTCTTGGTGGAACAGGATATTTGAACATTTATATTTTTTAGAAGTAAAGTCGAGAATTAAAGGGATCATGCTTTTTCAAGAGAGCAACCACTAACAATTGGGGATTTGCATATTATTTGTATCCTAAGACTTTACAGAACCCCGATCACTACTATTAATATCCTTACAATCAAAGGCCGATAACAGGAAAGGACAAACTTTCGAACGTCAAAACTTCTAATAGAAAACCGTGTATTTATATATAAAGAGATGTATATGTTATAATTGTAAAATAAAGAAGCAGAGGCATCATTACTCCGGCAGTCGAAATTTCGACTGATGATCATAATTCAACTGCTTTTTTGACTAAATCCGGAGGATGCATGAAAATCTTGACAGTTGCTTTCCCAGATGAATTTGATCCTATAGCTGAGCAAATTGAACAGCTCTCGAATGAATTTGATCAATCCAAATCTTGCACAATACGTGACATTCTCTGTGAGTTCTTCGATTTTACCCCCGAGCGAGAGCCACGGAGATATGAAAAACGATCTAAAAAAGTATGTTAAAAATTACGGGAGAGTATAATGGGCACGATAGCAAGCCACAAACAAGCCAATATGCCCACTAACAATAAAACCTTAACCTGTATAATAATAACCACACAACCTATTTAAAATATTGGTTACTGTTATTGGTTTTGCTATCGTGCTTCCATAAATATTTCTCCTAAAAATGAAGCAAATAAAGCCAGGAGTCTATACTATGGAAACAGAATCTAAACCAAAAGTATCTAAAATTTCAGTTAAAAAACCATCAAAGAAATTAGTATTGAAAATATCAAATCCAGATATATCATTTATTGTGTGGTTCGACACAGATAAATGGCTGACACAAATCATGTATAGGGGAATAAGGCAGTTTCCAATAATACCATCAAAGATTTCACTACTATTTGAAAACGAGTCTCGAGATAGTAAGATAATTGCTGCATTAGTTCGAATGGATGTGGAGATGCTTTACGATGATGCAAAGCCACTTCTTTATGAGCTCATGAGTGTAGCTGGTGCACGGTGTGATGAACTTGATGAATTAGCAACTGATGAGGCACAGGTTGTTAAAACGATAAATGAGAAATATCCTGACGATATTCTAGCTCGCGCGAAAAAAATTCTTGAAACTGGTGACCCATTCAACTTTTATATGGATAAATGGAAACAATTTTACGCAATAACAAATGATGATGACTCAGTTGGATCAATGACCATCTGTGTAATTGGTTCAACACTCATATCAAACTCAAAAGGTCTTCATGAAAAGGTTGGTGGTCCTTCAGGATATGGGAAGTCAGCCGGCATAAAGGCGACGTTTAATTTATTTCCACCAGATAAAACACTCGTTTCAAGTATGTCACCAAAGGCAGCTTTTTATGCAGATCTAAAACAAGGAACTGTAATATATTGTGATGATATCGATTTAACGAAACGTGATTTCTTCACAACGGTAAAGCAAGGAACTAGTGATTATCAAAATGATGCGTTAATGAACTCAGTCAATAATGGTGCTAATGTTCAATATTCTCTTGCCGCGAGAATAGGTTGGATATTGTCATCAGTAGACAATTTTTCAGATGAACAACTTGATAGTAGATTTGGTGAAACTGAAGTTGATAACAGCATAGATCAGCAGCAAGCAATCTTTGAGAAACAAGCTGCTGGTGAATTCGAGAAGTCGGAAGCTGGTATACCTGACGATGATGTGCTTGTGTGTAGATGTATATGGGAAATGCTAGAAAGCGAAGGTTTGCCTGAAATGTCCCCGAATGGAGGGCTATACGAAATACGAATTCCATTCATAAAAGCGATAACTTGGGCTGATATAAAACACCCGCGTTCATTTCCATTCTTCATGGATATGATCCGATGTATGACATTATTCAAAATTAAGCAGCGTGAAAAGGTTGGTAATTTTTATCTTGCAACAATTGATGATTACAACCAAGCAAAGGAAATATACAAAAAAATGGAACATATCAACGCAACTAAGCTAAATACCAAAGAAATATCGATATTGGAATATCTGGCAAAACAGTATCGTAATCAGGATAACATGGTTAATCTTAAAAAAGTTAGCCGGATGGATCTTGTAGAATATCTTGGAAAACATCATGATATGAAGCAGCAGAACATTATAGATGTCATACATGGTAAAAAAGATGGTGATGCTGGACTTCTCAACAAGGTAACTGGGCTTCAAGCAGAAAAAATGTCAAATAATGTATTTGGTGGCACTAATCTATGGTGGTATTGGTATTCGGGCAATATAACAAAAGATGGGTTTGCAGATAGTATTATGTTAGATGAAGAATTAGCTAAATTAGAAGTTCAGAAATGGCGTGAAGCCATTAACTAATTTTAATTTTTTACTATTTCTTTTCTATATCCTGTTTTGATTGCATTCAGATAGACTCAGACGCCAATTTGCTCACAATCTACTCATAATCTACTCAGAAAAGCAAGATTGTTCGCCGTTATTTGCATTTTTTGGCTATTTTTGAGAGAGGGTATATTTTTACAAAATTTTACAACTTATACATATTTAAGATGTTGTATGAAAAAAAATATCCTTTCTCTTTTTTTTATTTTTTTATTAAAAAATGATATCTTTTATTATTACTTATATTGTTTTGTATTGAGTAGATTATGAGTAGATTGTGAACATATTATGAGTAGATTAGTTAACCAATCCTGATTTCATCGGGAATGACAAAGGGCACATAACCGGTTATTAAGTTATAATGTTAAGTTGTTTGTACGTTCTTTCAGGATAAAATGAATATGAAGCAACGTACATCTCTTTCGCCAGATTAGTGGACCTAATACTCCAACCATATCCCGTAAGCGATAACAAAGTGCTGTACGTATCGTATGGATGGTTCTCAATGGAGACATGATTTATTTTTTATAGATGAAGGTTCGACGAGAAATGACAAAGGCCAATGGGAAGCAGTTAGATCCTGGGAGCAGACGCGAAGCAAGAGGATATTCAAATTATTCCCTTTTTTTACTACTCAATCTTTTGCAAATAATCGAGTTTAATCAAAAGTTAATTTAGTTAAACCAAATACTCAAGAATCAGCTTCAAACCTTGTTACGAGGTTGCTAGAAGGTTTCTCGGGTTTATTACTTGGTGTTCTTATTCTGGCCTTAGGCGGAGTTTTGGAGAGCCGGTCTTCGGGATCTATCCTGAGCAACCTTCGCTAATCGCTTGGCATATCCTTGGAAAACCTCCAGATATAATTTATCCACTCATGTCCCAAAAACTTGTTACAGAT
>Ga0209585_10000958_pt1 | contig 11123 bp, 10 predicted proteins | sample NGEPerone_FD_185491 | JGI IMG/M metagenome (GOLD analysis project Ga0209585, IMG submission 185491) | Arctic peat soil microbial communities from the Barrow Environmental Observatory site, Barrow, Alaska, USA - NGEE Permafrost154B-one... | ecosystem: Environmental > Terrestrial > Soil >... | reverse complement strand
CCGGGTCCTTGACCGACTGCTCCGCGTTGTCGAGCTGTTTGGCCGAGGTGTCGCGCACCGACTCGACATCGGGACGGATCTCGTCGGGTGCCACCTGGGCGAGGTCGTCCCACATCCTCTGGATGTCGCCTAGTGCGGAGACGGTCTCGGCAAGGCCCCCCACCACGCCCGCGGCGTCGCCTTTCTCCACCTGCTTCTGGGCGCCGGCCATGGCCTGGAGGTACCTGTCCTTGTGCTTCTGCATCGTGTCGCAGTAGGCCTTGGCCGATCTCTCGGTCCCGCATCCGCTGAGCGTTGCAGGGAGCAGGACAAGGGCAAGGGCAAAGGCGATGATCGTCGGGGTCCGTCTGTGGTTCAAGTGGAGCATCTCCTTGGCGTGGTGGGGCAACGGGCCTACTGGTGGGTGGGTGAGCTCGAGATTCGACGCAGGACGAGCCAGGACCACGCGCCGGCCAGTGCCGTCAGTGCCAGCGCCGACAGGATCCAGGTGGGTGCATCGTGGGCCCACAGGGCGTCGTCTGCCGCGGAGGGGACCAGGGCCTGCACGTTCGCCGTGGAAGCCCCCATCGCGTATCCCCATCTCGAGGGCGCCAGCAACGAGAGCTGAGCCAGGACGGCGCGCCCGGTGATCGGGATCAGCCCCCCGCACATGACCAGCTGCATCATCACCGACACCACCAGCAGTGGCATGACCTGCTCGGAGGTGGACGCGAAGGATGAGATGAGCAGGCCGAGCACCGCCGACACGAAGGTCGTGACAGCGACGGCGAGCAGCAGCTCGATCTCGCCGGACCCGAGCATCACGAAGCCGTCCGGACCGGGTTTGCGCGCCAGCACGAAGAACGTCAGGAGGGTGGCCTGGACGAAGGCGAGTCCGGCGAAGACCGCAAGCTTGGCGAGAAGGTAGGCGACCGGCGAGAGACCGACGGCCCGCTCTCGCTGGTAGATCGGCCGCTCGTTGACTAGCTCGCGAGCGCTCAGCGAGGTGCCCATGAACGCGGCGCCCACCATGAGGATCACCAGGAGCTGCATCGGCTCGCTCGTGGGCGGGCTGGCGGCCGGACCGAAACCTGCCGACCCGGGCACCGCCATCGCTAGCACTGACAGGATGACCGGCATCACCAGCACGGAGATCGCATACGAGCGGTCGGCCAGCACCACCCGCAGGTGGCGTCGCGCCAAGGTCCAGACCTGAGACTTGAGGCTCTGCTGGCGTGGCAGGGTGCTGTGCTCGTCCGCTCTGCCACGTGGCACCGGCTGGAGGGAGCCGCCGCCCTGTTGGTGCAGCTCGCTCTCGGCATACCTCTGGACGCTGCCGGCCGGGTCGTCGGTCACCGCGGTGAACACATCTGCGTAGTCGGTGGAACCGAAGAACGGCAACATCGCCTCCGGTGGCCCGAAGTAGGCCACCCTGCCCCCAGGGGCCAGCAACATGACCCGGTCGGCCAGACCCAGGTTCGCGACGCTGTGCGTGATGACCACCACGGTTCGCCCGCCATCGGCCAGGGTCCGCAGGGTCTGCATGACGGCCTTGTCCAGCCCCGGGTCCAGCCCGGAGGTGGGCTCGTCCAGGAACAGCAGCGAGGGCTGGGTGAGCAGCTCGAGAGCAACCGAGGTTCGTTTGCGCTGGCCGCCGGAGAGTCTGGAGATCCGGGTGTCCGCGTGGCTGGTCAGGCCCAGCTCGTCGATGACCTCCTCGACCCGTCGCTCGCGCAGGTGCGGGTCCAGGTCGTCGGGGAACCTCAGCTCGGCTGCGAACCGCAGCGCCTGCCGGACGGTCAGCTGGTAGTGGACCACGTCATCCTGGGGCACGACCCCGATACGGTTCCGCAGGTCGGCGTAGTTCGCATACAGGTCGCGCCCGGCATAGAGCACCTGCCCGCTGGTGGCGGGCCCTGCCCCCGTGAGGGCGCCCAGCAGGGTTGACTTGCCTGCCCCGGACGGGCCGATGACGGCGAGCAGGCTCGAGCCCTCCAAGGCAAACGACACGCCCTCCAGCAGCCGCTTGCCATCGGCCAGCGTCCGGGTCAGATCGGTGGCGACGAAGTCGACGTCGCCGGTGTCGACCTGCTGGACCATCCGCCGGCCCTCGACGGTGAAGCTGCTGTGACCGATGGTGAGCAGGTCGCTCGGCCCGAGGAATGCAGTGGTCACCTGGGCGCCGTTGACGAACGTCCCGTTCCGGCTGCCCAGATCCCGTATCTCGAAGCCGTCGCCGACGGCCACCGCCCTGGCGTGGACTCGCGACGCGAGCAGGTCATCCAGGATGATCCCGTTCTCCAGGCCCCGGCCGATCGTCAGGACCGCGCCGGCCTGCTGGACGGCAGCCGGCGCCAGGGGCTCAGGAGCCAGCAGCCGGAAACGCACCTCCGGGCCGTCGTCGGGGTTCGCCAGACGGACCGAGGTCGCGTCGGTCACCGTGATCAGCGAGCGTCGCTGACCCCCGCTGTACATCCCGTTCACGCTGTCAAGGTCGCGCAGGTTCCACTCGTCCTCATGGGCCACACTTGCGTGCCGGCGCGAGATCCGGCTGTCGACCAGAACCATCTGACAGGTGTCGTCGCGCCCGAAGACGGCTTGTTCACCGGGACGCAGCACCCATCGCCTCCGGCCGACCCGGACCTCGAGCGAGTCGTTGAGCATCCGCGTGTCAGGGGGTCAGGGTTGGGATGGGGACCTCACCGGGCACGCCGAGCAGCCGCAGGTCCCCGAACACCAGAGTCGCCCAGTCGCCGCTCCAGTCGTTGGGGCAGTTGGTGCCCCTCCACTTCACGTCCAGTCGCAGCACGTCGGTGACGTCGACGTCCAAGGGCACGGTTTTGCCGAAAGCAACGTTCTGCGCAAAGACTTTGCGGCCGTCGGCGAAGATCTCGACGAGACCCACAGCGGTGCTGAGCTTCGAGTTGTCCGCCTGACCTAGCGTGGCCAGCAGTCGCTGGTAGTGCTTTCCAAGGTCGTAGGAGTTGGCCGTGGGGGTGTTCGACGAGCAGATGGTGGAGGACATGGCGTGCGGCAGGTTCTTCCCGGTGACATCCATCGGCCCGCTCTCCAGCTGCCCGGTGATGGCAGTCATCTCATCCATGTATGTCGTGACAGGCTGCCGGGCCACCGTGACCTCGACCGTGTCGCCGAGCGGCTCGCCCTTCTTCGGCTTCTGGGCCAGCACCACCCCGTCCACCGACGCTTCGTCCAGCTTGTCCACGGAGGTGACGGTCGTCCCGGCAGGCAGAGCCGCGGTGACGTCGGACAGCGAGAGACCCACCAGCTCCGGCATGAGGCCGGCTGCGGCCTCCGTCGTCGTCGGCGCAGAGGTGGTCGACGTTGCTCCGGACGACTCGGTGCTGCCCGGAGTCATCGACGCGGGCGCAGGGGTGGTCGCGGCCATCGCACCGGAACCACTCTGGGCAGAACCTCCCAGGATCTTGGCCGCGGCAAAGCCGCCACCGGCAACGAGCAGAACGCCGACCAGAGCCCCCACCAGGACGACGCGGCGCCGACCGGAGCCGGCCTTCTTCGAGGCCAGGGGAGGTGCCCCGACCTCCCGCCCGCCCGGGATCGACCCGGCAGCCGACTCGGTCGGGAGCCGCGGTGTGACTGTGGTCAGCTGGGTGTGCACGGATGGCTCAGGTTCCGGAGGCTCGCTGAGCGCGGGCGCAGCCGGCACCCCGAGAAGCTCCGGCACCAACGTGTCCAGGAGAGTGGCGACCTGTCCGGCGGACTGCGGGCGGGCTGCTGCGTGCTTGCCCAGCAGCCACGCGATCAGCTCCCACAGGGAGTCAGGGACCCCCGGCGGGCGGCCGGGCAGGCGTTCTGCATGGTTGCGCAGCACCGCGAGAGTCGACCCACCTGCGAAAGGCGTAACGCCGCAGACCAGCTCATACAACATGACCCCCAGCGCGTACAGGTCGGTGGCAGCAGTCGGCTCCTGTCCGTCGATGAGCTCCGGGGCGATGTACTGGGGAGTTCCCACCAGCATGGTGCTCCGCCCGCTGCTGCCCTCCTGCTGGACGAACTTGGCGATGCCGAAGTCGGTCAGGCGTGGCCGGCCGGGCTCGAAGGCGCCGTCAAGCAGGACGTTCTCCGGCTTGACGTCGCGGTGGATGACCCCTGCGGCGTGCACCGCGGCCAGGCCGGCGGCGATGCCGGCGCCGAGCTCGGCCACCCGGGCCGGCGGGAGCGTGCTCTTGCTTGACAGCAGGGTGCGCAGGTCTCCGCCGTCCACCAGGTCCATCACGATGGCGAGGGTGTCGCCCTCCACGACCAGGTCGCGCATCCTCACCACGTTGGGGTGCTCGATGCTGGTGAGGATGGAGCGTTCCTGGATGAACCGCTGAACCAGCTTCGGGTCCTCGGTCAGCTCAGGCCGCAGCAGCTTGAACGCGAGCCGGTGGCCCTCCCGGTCTCGCCCGCTCCACACCTGCCCCATGGCGCCGCGCCCGATGATCTCCTCGAGCACGTACGAGCTGCCCAACAGGCGTTCCGTGGTCACGTCAGTCTCCCCTTGTTCGTCGGGCTAGAAGCCGAATGTCATCTCAAGGTCCATCAGCTTCACGTCCGGATGCACCCCGCAGTAGCTGACCAACTGCTCCCGATACGAGGGGGCGGCGATCTTCTCTATCGGACCCGCCGTCTCGCGGCCTGGAGAGGCCAGGATGCCGGCAAGGTCCACTTGGGTGGCTGTGTCCTTGGTCAGATAGTCCCCGCACGAGATCGCGAGCGGGCCCGAGGCGCACCCGGACATCGTCAGAGTCAGGACGACCCCTGACAGGACAGCCCAACACGTGTATTTCCCCCGATGCATCGCAGATCGTTCCCCTCAGACGGATGCGGTGTTAAGTGATCCCTACTGAACCACTCCATAGCTCCCCGAGCATCCCGGGAAAACTCGGGGTGCCGTGCTGGTTCTTCGCTGGCTGGGGCCGACGGCTCAAGGGGGTGCGTTCGCCGGCACCTCAGTCCCCGGGTTATCCCGGGATGTACGGCTTGCCCCGGACTGGTTCAGTACCAAGAGCAGACCGGACACTCGGCCTCTCTTGAAGGGAAGAGTCTGCGATGGATACTTTCTTGGGGATCCTCCTGCTTGCGGCAGTGGTCGTGGTCATCATCTTTGTTCAGAAGATCATTGGGACGACGGTATCGGCGGTGAGCAAGAACGTCCTGTACCGGTCCGAGTACAGGGAAGGTCAGGAACTGGTGTCAGAAACGCTCAACTTCGAGACCTCAGCGCCGATGGACCAGATCATGGCCGCGCTCACCTCAACGGTGACAGTCGCCGAGATGCGCGCCGTCAAGGCGGTGGTCTACGAATCCTCCAGGAGCGATAACCGGGTCACCTACGCTTTCGGATCGTCCCTCTCGCCCAAGAACTTCGAGGCAGAGGTTGCGTTGACCGAGCACACCGTAACGACCGAAGGGCACTACACGATCCTTAGCTGGAAGGAGACCGTCGGTCTGGTTGCGGCCCAAGAAGCCATGAAGAAGCTACGCAGGCAGGCACGGGGAGCCTTCACGCTGGCCGATTCCCAGGTGCGAATCCAGACTACTTCGTCCAATGAAGAGTAGAAGAATATTCATCCTTTGAAAGGAAACCGGATTCAAATGAAAAATACACGGAATACACTCCTTGCTATCGGTTTCGTCCTCTTTCTTCTTGGCATGGTAAAGGCCACCATCATCGGTTACTACCCCAGTGAGGAGCCTTTGGTGTTCGGCATGCTGATCAGCAGTGTCGTCTGCCTGTATATCGGAAGCAAGATCAAGCCCGCGGCGAAGCGGTAATCGCGGCAGGCCGCAGGAGTGCGGGAATCGTGTCAAGAGGGTTCGACGGTGCGGGCGGCGGCCGCGGAGATGAGGTGCTCGGCGTCGCCCGGGAGTCGCCACCTGGCCGTTCCGGAGTGGCGCTCAGATTCGGCGGCGCCGCCGACAGCACTCAGCCGCTCCAGGGTCGCGCGGTCCTCGGCGCCCATCTCAACGGGCAGCCGCAGTCGCTGCCAGGCCACCGTACCCACGAGCCAGTGTGCTACCTGCTCGTTGGCCACGCCGCGTCCCCATAGCTCGATCACGGTGCTGCCGCAGGCCGTGGCGACGGTCAGGTCAAGGTAGGTGTCAACCGCACCGATCAGGGCCTTTTGTCTGCGTAGCTCGATGGCCTGGATCCATTCGTGCCGGAGGTGGCCGATGGCCACTTTGCCCGCGCTGCGGGTCGCTGCCTTCCGCTTGCTGATCGCGTTGGCGGTCGTGGCGATCGCCAGTCCTGCCACGCCGAAACCGGCCCATCCGCCACCCTTGTCGAAATCGGCCGTCAGGAACGCGGTTCGACGGTCGGTCACCACCAGCAGGGTGGAGTCTGGCAAGGTCCACTGACTGGGCCTCAGCGACCGGACCCGGCACCTTCCGGCCCACTGCTGGGTCTCCCCCGGCTCAAGAGTGGGCCGCTGACCGTCCTCGGATGCAGCGGACCAGTAGGGCACGCCAGGGTCGCCAACCTCTCGAACCGTGAGGATTTGCCCGGGTAGTGTCATCGTGTCCCCTTCAGGAGTGTCCCGGTGGACGATCGGTCCATGAGGTCGCCGGGCCCGACACCAAGCAGTCGCTCAAGGTCGGCCGCTGAGTGGTCGCGAAGGTATTCGGCGAAGCGTCGGTTGACCTCGGACATGTATTCCTCGGCCGTCTTGGGCGCGATATAGAGTCGGGCGGCGATGGACTTGAACGACTCACCGCGTGCCCTGCCGCGCAAGACATCGAACTGCCTCGGCGACAGCCTGGCCATGCTCCCTCTCCGCTGGACGACCTCAGCCAGGCCGGATAGAGCCGTGGTGACCACGATCTGCCCATCCGCAACCTCGCGGACAGCCTGAACGATCGCCGGCAGCGGCTCCGACTTGTGCACCACCCCGTGGGCGCCGGCCGCCAGACAGCCGGCCAGAACCTCGCGGCGACATTCGTTGGTGTAGATCAACACCTGGTAGCCGGCCTGAACGACCGCTGCGACGCCAGAGATGCCCTGCAGGATGTCCCTCGGGGACGACACCAGGGCCGCCGGAATCGACAGGTCCAGCAACACCACATCCACCACCGGACGGGCCTCCAGTAGCGCCTCCACCCGGGGGAAGGTAGCCACCACGTCGAGCCCGGTCAGCAACCGGGCCACGCCCTCTCGGATCAGGGTGTCGTCGTCAACGCTCGCCACAGTCACCCGGCCTTGCGGCGCCGGGGTGCTTACGGGGTCCTCGCCGTCACGCGCCTGGGGGGTCACCCGATTATCGTGGACGCGTTCTCGGCAGAGCGCTCCCCGTGCTTTCCCGGGGTGGTGTGCGATCCCTCGACGAAGGCCTCGAGACCGGGATGGGTCAGCGTCACCATGGTGCCCTCCCCGGGGGCCGAGCGGACGCACACCTGAACCCCGATCTGCGCCAGGGCCGCTGCCACCTGCCGCTCCAGGCCGTAGCCTCGTGGTGTGGTTTCGGGGGTGAAGCCCAGACCGTCGTCGCGAACGAGCACTTCCCACCAGCCGGTGACCGGGTCCGCGTCGGCGTGGACTACGCAGCTGGCCTGGCCCGCGTGACGGCGCACGTTGTGCAGCAAAGTACTCACAGCACCGTGCACCACCTCGGCGACCTTGTGCGTCACGTCCAGCTCCTCCGCCAGGTCGACGGTGCAGGTCAGAGGTAGGTCGGAGAACTCCACCGCCGCAGAGCGGACAGCGTTGCCCAGGGTCCCGACCCCGAGGCTGTCGTCACCGATACCGCTCATGAACGCGGCGATTCGGGTGGCGCCTACGGCGGCCTGCTGGCGAAGGGCTGCCTGGAGCCGGGCATCAGTCACATCCCGGCTGAGCAGGCTCAACACCGTAACCTGATCGTGCAGCAGCCCGCGGTGGCGTTCAGTCTCGGCTTCCACAGCCAGGATGGTCGCCTGTTGGCGAGCTCCGTCGGCGTCACTTCCCAGCCGGCGCAGGTAGCCGGCCATCGCCCTGCCGAGTCCTGCGAATGCGACATAGGCCAGGGCGTTCGTGCCCACGGTCGACAGCTGCTCATGGCTGCCCGACAGGGGCAGCGTCACCACCAGGTAGCAGACCATCAGTGCTCCGGCCCCGAGCACGGTCTCCCAGCGGTGTTGCAGGCCAACCCCCGCCGCGAGGGCGCTGCTGAGGGTGATGGCATACCCCCAGGCGTTCCACGAGACGATGTCATCCGAGCTGCTGATCAGCGTCTGGCCCAGCAGCAACACGCAGCCCAGCGCGACGTCCGCCCAGATCAGGCGCGGCAGCCGGATGGACGACCGACGCAGGGCGACAAGGGCGAGTCCGAGAGTCTCAAACAGGAATGCAGCCACCATCAGGGCGTCCAGAACCGGATTCGGTGACTCGGTCAGGCCGGTGGGTAGCGAAGCAGCCAGCTGGACGATGTTCACGGCTCGCAGACCAAGGAAGGCGGCCACCAGCGCCATCTCCGCCCCCGCCGAAGTGGTGGCCAGCCGGCGGTTCGGCGACAGCGCATCCCATACACCAGCCGCAGTGTGGGCCCTCTCGGCAAACAGGCGGGTCATAGCCGGTTTCGCCGGCAACGAACCGGCAACGCCCCTTGGCACATCGGATACCCCCCCGGTCTCCTTGTCCTGCTCAACCCCGCGCGCGAGCATTTCGACAAGCGGAGCATACGGCCAGCAAGCCCCAAGCGCATGGCGAACCCGGGGATTCCCCGGGTTCCCCAGGGTGATTCGTACCCGGCAGGCTTGGCCCGTGTCAGCGGCATCACGCGTGACACACCGACCGGAGGTCTGCGAATGAGCGCACACATCAGCGCACGAGGTCGATGGTCGCTGCTGGCCATTGTCGTGGCAGTCATCGGGATCGGGGCTGGCGTAATGGCACTGCGCCCGCAGCTGGCAGATGCGGTGCTGCCAGACAGCCACCGCACCGCCCACGGCGTGACGCTGCCCGAACCTGCCAAAGACACGGCCATGACCGCGTACCTCAAAGGCAAGGGCGCGCCCCTGCTCGCCTACAGCCGCGCCGTGCCGACCTCGCTCGCGGGATCAGAACAGGACCGCTGCGCCGCCCTCACCAGGAAGCTGACCAAGGCTGGCGCTCCGCCACGGCTTGCCGACTCGGGCGCAGCAGCCCCCACCCCCTCGATCCGTGACGCCGCGGCAACCAGCCTGGACCGGGTCGCCCTGTATCTCGGCCAGTGCCAGCGCGGTCAGGTCGACGCGCAGGTCCGGCACGACGCGGAGTTCGCCAGCATCGTCCTGAGCCGGATGCTCAGCCAGGGAGCAACCGCATGACAACTCGCTCAGTCAGTTCCAAGCCGCGATTCGGTGGCTCCAACACCGCTTTGGGTGGCTCCAGGACGCGATGGGGCAGCTTCCATGCGCGGCGGGCAGCGGCCGTTGCTCTCACCGGAGCAGTGCTGTTGACGGCAGCCCCGCTGGCGATCTCCAGCGCGTCGGCGCCCATGGACCGTTCGGCGACACCGGCGGCCGCGCCCTCCAAGACCATCACCTGGCTGTCGACTGGCGACTCATACTCATCCGGTGAGGGCATCGACCTCACCGGGACCGGCACCGACTACTGCGCCCAGAGCTCGAAGGCATACGGCCCCCAGGCACGCAAGATCCTGCAGAGCCAACGCGGCTGGAAGGTGGGGGCGTCGGCGTTCAGCGCCTGCACGGGGCTGATGACCGGCCACTTCTACAACGCGCAGACTCCTGGTAAGGGCAGCCTCTTGAAGTGGTCGGAGGAGCAGACCTCCCCGGGACAGCGCTTTGACGTCGTGACCTTCAGCTTCGGCGGGAACGACATCGGCTTTGGCACCATCCTGACGGACTGTGTCATGGGTCGACTCCTGACAGCCACCTGGGACCAGGCGGGGCAAGCGTCCCAGCGCACCGCTTGCAAGGCCACCGCGAAGACGATCAACAACGACATCGGGGGGCTCATCGCCGGATTACCGCCCGCGCCGAAGGCTCCTCCCTACGGGCCCGGCAGAACACAGCTCACGATGGAAGGCTTCTACCGGCAGGTTGCCGAGCATCAGGTCGCCCCGGGCGGGGTCCTGGTCGTGGTGGGATACCCGCGGCTGTTCGCTCGGTCGGCGACTTGGCCGGCCTGGCGCGGGGGCTTCTGCGGCCTGGTCGGCGCGCGAGACGCAGACCTCCTCGGCGACGCCGCCATCTCGCTGGAGAACGCGCTCAGGGGCGCTGTCGACACGGCCAGATCGAGCCTTACCGACGGGCGGCGGATCGAGTACGTCTCACGGCTGGAGTTGTTCGACGCCTCACCCTCACACTCCCTGTGCGGCGGTCAGCTGTCCTGGCTGAACGGCTTGTCAACCGGGTTCTGGGACTCGAGCGCCCGCCGGGAGCACGCCTATCACCCGAACGCGCTGGGACACCTGGCCACTGCCGAGCTGGTAGCCGGGCGGGTCGAAGCCGACTTCCCCGGCACGCCGTCACCAGGACCCCAGGCAAGGCCGGCCCCGGAAGCCCCGCAAGCCACTCAGGAGGTGGCGACCGTGCAGGCCCCGGAGGCACCGCCGGCCACGCAAGCCCCGCCAGCGAACACCCCGCCGCCCATCCGGGCCGAAGGGACCAGCCACTACGAGATCGGCGACCCGTTTAGTGACCAGTGCTACGTCGCCTGGCCGACTGCACCCACACACACCCAGACGACCATCCAGATGACCATGCACTGCTCCCACCAGCCGGCGCAGTTCCTGTTCACGTCTGTCGTGTACGGCGACCCGAACCTTCAGGTGACGCCGTCCACCGGCAACATGCTCGTGACCGGCCACATCGTCGACTACGCCACCTCGGGATACGGCTTCAAGGAACTGGTCGTCCAGGCAGATCAAGTTCAGCTCCCCAACGGTTAGGGCAATCGCCAGCCAACCCCGAACTCGCGATTCCACTCGTTACCGGAGAAGCCCCACGGAGACCCGGGCCCTGTACGCCGAGAATGGCAAGCCGCAAACGCCTTCTTGGTGTCGGGCCAGGAGACCTCCTCGCCGACTGTCCATGAAGTGACCCCGGCCCGAGTGTCCAAGCACGGAAAGGACAACCCATGAACCTCGACGACGTCGCGAGGATCGTCGGCCGCCCCACCACCGGGGGACCGGTCCCTC
>Ga0209585_10000957_pt1 | contig 11127 bp, 7 predicted proteins | sample NGEPerone_FD_185491 | JGI IMG/M metagenome (GOLD analysis project Ga0209585, IMG submission 185491) | Arctic peat soil microbial communities from the Barrow Environmental Observatory site, Barrow, Alaska, USA - NGEE Permafrost154B-one... | ecosystem: Environmental > Terrestrial > Soil > Wetlands... | reverse complement strand
CGCACCGATCAGCTCGCTCGCGGCCGCCGCGAGACCCTCTGCGTCGACCGGGGCCCTCCCGCGGCGTGTGAGCAGGTGTCGGGTGAACACGCCGCGGGCGTGCTTGGCGTTGTGCGAGACGACCGATCGGACACCGTCGAGCTCACGCACGACACGGACCTGGACCCACGCCGCGCTGCGCGGGGGCCGCCACGGCGCGAGGTACGTCGCCGAGCGGCAGTCGACGACGAGCTCGCCGTCGGCCCGGGTGTCGAGCGCGGCACCCAGCTCGCCGCGCCATGCCGACGCCAGCGGTCCGATGCCGGGCAGGTCGGTCGCCATCGACAGCCGGTAGGCGGGGATGTGGTCGCCGGGTGAGACGACTCCCCACAGCCCGGAGGCGATGCGCACGCACGCCTCGCCCCTCGCGCGCGCCGCCGGAGGGAGCCTCGACAGGTCGGCGGCCGCGAACAGGACGCCCGAGTACACCTGGTCGGCGCGGGCCGTCGCAGCAGCGCGCAGGTCGACGTTGCGGGCGACCTCACCCGCGATGCCTGCACCGACACCAAGGACTGCGACCGCGTCGGGCCGCGCGCTCACCTCGATGAGCGCGTCGAGCACCTTCTCCCGCATCGGGCCGAGCCCGGGCGACGAGAGGCCGGCGACGTCGAGCGGCCGGCCCGCGACAGGCGTGGTCTTGCCCTCGGAGGGCGGCAGGAGCACGAGCACCCGATGACTGTAGGCCGCGGTCGGACCGGTGCCGTCCGGACGGCTAGGCTGGACGCGCGGATGAGCTGGCCAGACGGCCGCGTCGAGCCCTCGGGCTCGCCGAGGAACGTCCGGGCTCCACAGGGCAGGGTGGTGGGTAACACCCACCCGGGGTGACCCGCGGGACAGTGCCACAGAGAGAAGACCGCCCCACCCGCCCTTCGGGGTGAGCGGGGTAAGGGTGAAACGGTGGTGTAAGAGACCACCAGCGTGCCGGGCGACCGGTGCGGCTAGGTAAACCCCACCCGGAGCAAGGCCAGACAGGGAGCGTTCGAGGGCTGCTCGCCCGAGCTCCCGGGTAGGCCGCTGGAGGCGTGCGGCAACGTACGTCGTAGATGGATGGCCGTCACCCGCGCGGGGGCAACCGCGCGCGGGCACAGAACCCGGCGTATCGGCCAGCTCATCCGCACATGAGCCGCTGACCTGCGGTGACGCTAGATTTGACCGCCCCCGGTCCGTGGGGAGTCCGCAGCAGGTGCCGTCGAGGCGTGGCTGCATGGCGAGGTGGCAGCGGCCTACGACGCGATGCAGGCCAATCCGGAGGACGTGATCGACGCCGCGGACGTGAGGGCTCACCTGGCGGCCAGGCGGAAGGCGTGAGTTCCTCGCAACGCCGGGTGGTCTTCCGACGCGAGGCGCTTGCCCAGCTCGACGAGCTGTACGACTTCGTGGCTGCGGCGGGCTCACCAGTGGCCGCCGCCGACCTGGTCGACGCGATCGTCACGTTCTGCGAAGACCTGGCGCCCTTCCCCATGCGCGGCCACGCCCGAGACGACATCCGTCCCGGGCTGCGCACGATCGGCTTCCGCCGCCGGGCCGTCGTCGCGTTCGGCGTGCGCGTCGTCGTCGTCGTCCTCGGCGGGTTCTAGGGCGGCCGGGAATACGAGCCGGTCTTGCGCGGCGAGGACTGGGGTGACTGAGCGACCAGTTCGCGACGCCCAGTCCGGCGGCGTGAGCACCGACCGCCCCTGTGCAGCCTTCGGAAGGCGGAGGTGGCACATGCAGCGCTCTCGTCGCACGACGCCCTACCCATTCACCTGGGAGGTCCCGGTCGGGATCGTGTCGGCGGTGCTGTTGGCGCTCGTCGTGGGCGTTCAAGCCGGACGGTCGCTCGCTAACCTCGTGGCCGGCAACGGATGGGTGTTCGTCGACCGTATGGCGCTGTTCACCACGCTCGGCCCGCTGCTCAGCGGGCAGGCCGACGCGGGTCTGCCCACCGTTACCCGACCGGCCTCGGCCGCGCTCCTGTGGACGTGCATCGGCCTCGTGGAACTGCTGGTCGTGGCAGCGATCGGGTGGGCCGTGAAGTTCGGGCTCGACCGCTGGGGACCCGCCCGCCTGCGCGGCATGGCGACCGCCGCAGAGGCCGAGGCGCTGCTCGGCCGTACGCGCCTGCGTCGACATGCCAAGGTGATCCGTCCGGACCTCTGCGGCGCACCTCGAGGTGGTCGGCGATGACCGGCCACCCGCGACGCCTCCGTCCCACCGACGTCGGCTGGAGGCTCGGCAGGGCGAACGAGCCTCGCGGCGGCGAGCTGTGGGTCCCGTGGGACCGCACCGCGGGCGTGATCGGCCCGCAGGGCTCGGGCAAGACCCTGGACCTGCTCGTTCCCGCCCTCCTCGACGCGCCCGGAGCCGCGATGGCGACCCTCACCAAGGTGGACGACCTGCTGCTGACGTTCGGTTCGTGGCGGCGAGCGGAATCGGTGACCTCGGCCACGAGGTCGCCCAGGCCGCCCCGCCAGGGGGAGGCGGCCGCGGTGTGCTCGTTCACCTCGCTCGGCCAGAGGCAGAAGCCGTCGTGGTGCTTCGCGGTGAGGATGGCGCCCGTCATCCCCGCACTTGCGATCGCCTCCATCCATTGGTCGACGTCGAGCCCGACCGGATCGAAGAGCGCGGGGTCCTCGTGCCCGAGGCCCCACTCCGTGTCGGTCATGGTGTTCATGCGGAAGTGGATGAACGCGTAGAACTCAAGCGACTGCCAGGCCACCTGCCGCTTGTCGGGCCTCACCGACGCGAACAGGTCGATCTGATCCTCTTGCGTCCGGTCAACGGAAGCCACGTCCACCCTTTCCTGTGTGTTTTGGCAGGTGACAAACATGAAGAGCCTCGGACGGCGCCTCATGGTGCCGTTGCCTCGCCATGGCGCCGTTCGAGGCGTGGGTGTCCGCCTGCCGACTTGCCGCGAGCATCTGCGCTGGACCGGTACCGTTGTCATGCGCTGGCCGGTCCCGTCCCGACGGCGGACCGAGGGTCTTGAGGTGCGCGGGTATCGAGTGGAGCGCCCTTGTCGAGAGACCGAGCACCGGGGATGGTCGACGTCGCTCGACTGGCGGGGGTGTCGCACGTGACCGTCTCGCGCGTCCTGAACGATTCCCCTGCGGTACGCCCGGCCACCCGGGCGCGCGTCGAGGCGGCGATCGAGGAGCTCGGCTACCGTCGCAACTCGGTGGCACGGGCGCTGAAGTCCGGGCGGTCGTCGACCATCGGCGTCGTGCTTGCCGGTTCCGGCCTGCACGAGCTGCCCCGGGTCCTGTTCGGGGTGGAGACTGCCGCTCGAAACGCCGGCTACTGGGTCAACCTCGTGAGCTGGCAGAACGGCGTCGGCGGCGACCTCGCCGAGACGGTGCAGCGGCTCGCGGACCAGTCGGTGGAGGGGGTCGCGGTGATCGCGGACCGCCCCGTCGCCGCCGATGCGCTGTCCACCATCGTCACGCGGGTCCCGATGGCCGTCGTGATGTCCGGCGGCGTGCCGAACCCACGGCTCGCGTCGGTCGAGTTCGACCAGGACCTGGGCGCGCGGCTGGTCGTGCGGCACCTCGCGGGTCTCGGGCACCGCGAGATCGCCCACCTCAGCGGGTCGCTGCGGACCTGGGACGCCCGCGCGCGAGTCGCAGGGTGGCGGGCAGAGGTCGCCGCCACGCCGGGGCTGACCGGGGAGCTGCTGGCGGGCGACTTCAACCCCGAGAGCGGCTACCGGCTCGGCCACGAGCTCGCCGCGCGACCTGGTGGCCCGCCCCGTGCTGTGTTCGCGGGCAACGACCTGATGGCCATGGGCGTGCTGGCGGCATTCGCCGAGCGCCAGGTGGCCGTCCCGGACGACGTCTCGCTCGTGGGGCTTCGACGACCAGTACGGTTCCGGGTACTTGGTACCGGCCCTCACCACCGTGCGCCAGGACTACGCCTTGCTCGGCGCCGCGGCCATCGAGCGCTTGCTCGCGTTGCTGCGCGGCGAGGGCGTCGATCACCTCACGATCGAACCCGAGCTGATCATCCGCAAGAGCACTGCGCCGCCGCGCTGAACCTTCAGGCCGGGCTGCCTGCCGCCGACTGCGCTCCACTGGACATGGTCGGCTCGGCGGCGGGATCGGCCTGGTAGACGAACGCCTCCACCAGGGCGCGCGCGGGAGTCGGTCCCGTCGCACCGTCGGCGAACACGCCCAGGTGCACGCCGACGAAACCGCCGGCCACCTCCGTGCTCAGGAACGCCCTGTCGACGACGCCGAGCACCGTCGGCGCCTGGCCCCGCTCGGCTTCGACCGCCAGGGTGTAGCTGGCAGCATCACCGGTCACGACGAGCGTGACCGCCCCCGCCGGGGCGGGTATCCGCGCGAGCACCCGCGTGCTCGTCGCTGTGTGCGCGACCGCACGCACCTCGCTCGCGCCCCCAGCATCGACCCCGAGAGCGAGCGTGACGAAGCGGTCCTGGTGCAGGAATGCCGCGACCCCGGCTTGCTCGTCACCGGTGAGGGCCTCGACCCGCAGCCGGCACGTTGCGCGAAATCGAAGGTGCTGCTGACGCCGTGCGACGAACGTGGGTGTCCCGCGTCCTTGCAGCGGCTGCGTCGACGGGACGAGCACCAGCACCTCCGCGTCGTCCGGCCCCGGCTCGACCCGCACCGTGACGGGAGCACGCAGGCTCGACCACCCCTGTGCAGCGAGCGGGGCGTGGACATCGAGCTCCTCGACGCGGCCCGGGCGGCGCGAGTCATCATGCGCCGAGTCGCTCCGGCCGTCGTTCAGGTGCACGACGCCGACGCCGGGTGCGAACAGCGGGCCGGCGTCCGACCACTCCACGGGGACCAGGAAGGTCTCGCGGCCCAGCACGTGGGTGCCGTCGACGGGGCGCACTCCCAGGACGACGGCCCAGGTCTCCCCGGCAGGGGTGTCGACCAGGTCGGCGTGCCCGATGTTCTGCACCGGGTGCCCGGGTCCGAGGTTGCGGTGGGTGAGCAGCGGGCTGCGCGGGTCGGTGACGTACGGCCCCGTCACGGTGGTCGCGGTCGCGGCCGTCACGGCGTGGTTGCGCTCCGTGCCTCCCTCCGCGGCGAGCAGCACGTAGCGCCCGTCACGCTTGTACAGGTGGGGGCCTTCCACCCACTGTCCTCGCAGCGCTCCGTGCCACAGCACGTGCGTCGGCCCCACCAGACGCAGCGTGGTCAGGTCCAGCTCGCGCAACCAGATCTCGCCCGGCCCGGTGACGGTGGGCTCAGCAGCATCCCGCGCGCCGGTGAACCAGCAGCGGCCGTCGTCGTCGAAGAAGAGCGAAGGGTCGATCCCCAACGCGTCGAGCTCCACCGGGTTGGACCACGGCCCGGCGGGATCGGTGGCGGTCACCACGAACGTCTGAGCTCCGGTGCGCCCCCGCGCGATGCCCGACGTGACGTAGAACGTCCCGTCGTGGTGCCGGATGGTCGACGCCCAGACCCCGTCCGCCACGTCGAGCCCGTCGAGGTCGAGCTGCTCCGGGCGATCCAGGACATGACCGATCAGCGTCCAGTCCACCAGGTCCAGGCTGCGGTACACGGGGATCCCGGGGTAGTACCCGAACGAGGAGACCACCAGGTAGTAGACGTCGCCGACGCGGCACACCGACGGGTCCGGGTGGCACCCGGGCAAGACGGGGTTGGCGATGACACGGCCGCTGCAGCTCCTGATCAGAGGCTCGATCTTGTGGCGGTGGTCGCTCACGGCACCTGCGTGGACAGTGGGCGGGCGGACAACAGGCCCGCGATCACCGGTTCCGGCTTAGCCGCGAGCGCGTAGGGGCCGTAGATGACTCCGACGAACCAGCCGGCGTGGGTGGTGGCGAGGTGCCCGATGTCGAGGGTGGCAACGTGGCGTTCGCTTTCGCCCGCTCGTTGCCAGGCAACGTCGGCACTCCTGCCGCTGATGCGCACGAGGATGGAACCCGAGCCGACGATCGGCGCCCGTGCCACGAGGCACGCGGTGCCGTCCGAACACTGCGTGACCGCCAACTCGACGTTCCCGGCGTCGTCGGCCCGCAGGCCCGCCGTGACCCACTGCAGTGCGGACTGGCGAAGTGCCAGGCCCAGTTCGCGTTCGCGGTCGACCGGCGACGTGACCCATTCAGGTCCTGTCGGCGCCACCCTGAGCGACAACTCGACCGCGAGGTCTCGAAGTCGTCGGCCAAGGAAGGCGGGTTCGCTGGCTTCCATCCCTGCTCCGGCACGCAACGTCACGTCGCCGTCGACCAGGTCAGACGCTTCGAGCCTGGTCGCGACCTCTGTCGGTGGACGCCGCACCGCGATCCACCCTTCGGGGGAGGAGCCGGTAGTTGCGGGACGACCATGCCGGCTCGCCCCGGCAGGCCCGCCGGGTTCGGGGACCAATGTGCCGCTGCCGGGTGCGAGCACGGGCCAGTCGTCCTGCCAGCTGACGGGCAGGAGGAAGGTCTCCCGACCGAGCAGATCCACCCCATCCGAGAGCCGCGACGCGAGAGCCAGTGCCCACCATGAGCCGTCGGGGGCCTCAACGAGGTCGGCGTGCCCGACGTTCACGACCGCGGACTCGGCTCCAAGCATGCGGTGCGTGAGCACGGGGTTGTCGGGGCATCCCTCGAAGGGGCCGGTGGGGGATGGTGCGCGCGCGACCGTGACGGCGTGGTGCCGACCTGTGCCGCCTTCTGACGCAACGAGATAGACGTAGGACCCACGGCGGTACAGGTGCGGACCTTCAGTCCACTGCGCGCCGATCAGAGCACCCGTCCAGATCGCGGTCTCGGGCCCCATGAGCTCGAGCGTGGCCGGGTCGACCTCGCGCACCCAGACCTCACCCTGGTTCTCCCATTGGGGCGCGTGCGCTCCGCGAGTACCGTGCGCCCAGATCCGACCGTCGTCATCGAGCAGGAGAGATGGGTCGATGCCCTCGCTCTCGGGCCACCACACGGGCTGTGACCATGGCCCGACGGCACTTTCGGCCGTCACGACGAAGTTTCCGCCCTTCCGCCCAGGCCCGGCAAGGTGCGTGCAGACCACCAGGAAGCGCTTGCCGTCGTGCCGGATCGTGGGCGCATACAGGCCTGCGGAGTCCCTGACATCCGTGTAGTCCAGCTGATCGATGATCGCGTGACCCACCAGCTCCCAGGTGATGAGGTCTCGTGAGCGGTGGACCGGGATACCCGGCAGGTACTCGAAGGTGGAGTTGACGACGTAGTACCACGTTCCACCTGGCCCATCGACTCGGCAGACCGACGGGTCAGGGCGGAACCCGGGAAGGACCGGGTTTGAGGCGTTCAGCCAAGCCGACGGGTCACTCACGACCGCCCGCGTCACCACTGTGCCCCTCCGGTCACGACGACCGCGCCCGGGCCAGATCCCGACGCGACCGGTTGGCCGAGTGCGCCGACCGCGACGGACCACATGCCGACCGCATCGTCGCTCGTCACTTGCACACGTGAGCCCGTTCGGACGACACGGAAGGACGCCGCGGTCCCGGTGCCACCGGGCACCGTGGTCACCGCGTCGTAGCCGTCAGGGAGCTCGAACAGGTGGAGGGTGACTCCCTCGGCCCAGGCGTACTCGGGACCGGAGGTGACGGCCCCGATCGGCAGCACGGTCCCGGGACGCACGTACAGCGGCAGCGAGTCGAAGCCGTGCTGCTCGCGTCGCCATCCCCGACCTGTGACGCGCTCACCGGTGAGCAGGTGGGTCCACTCACCCTCGGGCAGATAGACCTGGGTGTCCCGCGCTGCGGAGAAGACGGGCGCGACGAGGAGCGCTTCGCCCAGCATGTACTGCGTGCCGAGGCCAGCGACGCCGCGGTCGACGGGGAACTCCAGCGCCATCGCTCGCATCACCGGGACGCCGGTCGCGCTCGCCTGCTCGCCGACGTCGGCGAGGTAGGGCATGAGCCGCATCTTCAGGTGCGTGAAGGTACGGGTCACCTCGACTGCCTCGTCGTCGAACGCCCACGGCACCCGGTAGGAGTTCGATCCGTGCAGGCGTGAGTGCGAGGACAACAGCCCGAAGGCGACCCACCGTTTGAACACGGCGGGGTCCGGTGTGCCCTCGAAGCCGCCGATGTCGTGGCTCCAGAACCCGAACCCGCTCATGCCGAGCGAGAGGCCACCGCGCAGCGACTCGGCCATCGCCACGAACGTGGACTCGCAGTCGCCGCCCCAATGGACCGGGAACTGCTGACCACCGGCGGTAGCGGATCGCGCGAAGAGCACCGCTTCACCCTCGCCCCGTTCGGCGACCAGGAGGTCGAAGACGGACTGGTTGTACAGCTGGGTGTAGTAGTTGTGCATCCGCTGCGGGTCGCTGCCGTCGTGCCAGACGACGTCGGTGGGGATCCGCTCGCCGAAGTCCGTCTTGAAGCAATCGACGCCGTCATCGATGAGCGCCTTGAGCTTTCCCTGGTACCAGGCCACTGCAGCCGGGTTGGTGAAGTCGACCAAGGCCATTCCGGCCTGCCACTTGTCCCACTGCCAGACGCTGCCGTCGGGTCGTCGGACGAGGAATCCCGACGCCTGTCCCTCCGCGAACAGATGGCTGCGCTGCGCGATGTAGGGGTTGATCCACACGCAGATCCGCAACCGCGTGGCCTTGAGCCGGCGGAGCATGCCGACGGGGTCGGGGAACATGGCGGGGTCCCACAGGAAGTCGCTCCAGTGGAACTGCCGCATCCAGAAGCAGTCGAAGTGGAAGACCGACAGCGGCAGGTCTCGCTCGGCCATGCCGGTGACGAACGAGGTGACGGTCTCCTCGTCGTAGCTCGTGGTGAACGAGGTGGACAGCCACAGCCCGTAGCTCCACGCCGGCACGCGCGCGGGGCGACCGGTGAGCGCGGTGTAGCGCTCGAGGATCTCCTTCGGGGTCGCGCCGTACACGACGTAGTACTGCAGTTCGCCGCCGGCCACAGAGAACTGAGCGCGCGAGACGACCTCCGTGCCGATCTCGAAGGAGACGTGCTCGGGGTGAGCCACGAACAGCCCATACCCGGCGTCGGAGAGGTAGAACGGGACGTTCTTGTAGGCCTGCTCGGAGGCGGTGCCGCCGTCCTCGTTCCAGATGTCGACCGTCTGACCGTTCTTGGCGAACGTCCCGAACCGTTCGCCAAGCCCGTAGATCGTCTCAGCCACGCCCATCGTGAGCTGCTCGCGCACGAAGCGGCCGGCGGGGGTGCTGAGGATGCCGATGCTGCGGTCCGTGGAGGAGGTGAGGACGCGGCCGTCGTCGGAAACGAATTCCATGCCCCAGGGGCCGTCCGTGGCGACCCGCGCCGTCAGCCGGCCCGACGTGTACGTGGCGGGCCCCTTGCCCAGCGACTCGGGGATCTCGCTCGTGATGTCGTGCTCGGTGCGGGTCAGGGGGAACTGTGGCCCGCGGTCGACCCCGCCGACGTGGTGGGAGATTCGCACACCGATCACGTCGGGGATCGGAGAGCTCAGTCGAATCGTGACGAGCGGCAGGTTGAGGGTGTCGCCGCGCGCGCCGATGGGAGCCGACGGCGCGTACACGAGCAGGTCGTCCCGCTCACGGACCACGTCCTCGACGTCATGGGGTCCGATCAGCTCCACTCCCGGACGCAGGAGCCAGTACCCGTCGGTGAACTTCATCGTGCCTCCACGAGGTTGAGGGCGTGCCGCGCCGGGGTCGGCACCGAGGCGTCGGGGATGGACGTGACGACCCGCTGCGTGAGCAGGTCCAGAGAGCAGCACCGACCGGCGGCACCAGCTGGGCTCCGGCGCCTCGACCCATCGTGTGCCAATCCGTCACAGATCCCCTCCTCCGCAACATGGGGGCGTCGATGCCCGTTGTGGTGCTCTGCCACGGACCAGGGAGGACTGTGGCGCGGGTCACGTTACGGTCGAGAGAGGTGTATCGAAGCGCTTCGATACAAACAGTAGACCAAGATCATCGCAATGACAACGTCGCCCCTCTGAAGGTGGACCTCCACCCGATGCCAGGCCCATCGTGCACAGATCGCTGTCGACCGAAGCGCTTCGCCTGCTGAACCACCTCAAGAAGACAGATCGCCAACTACGCCACCGCCGCCAGCTGGGGATGGGTCCGCGTCCGCCGGGCAGAACCCGGTCCTGGACGGCGACGGCGACCTGCCCGGCCGCCCGCTCGAGGGGGTGCGCTCCCCAACCGAGCTCGCCGCGCACCTGCGGGCGCACGGCGTGCGCGATCCCCCTCGCCGCGGTGGCGATCGGCGCCGCGAGCGCGGTCAGCTGAGCCTCAGCTCGCCGACCCGCACGGACCCGGCAAGGACCAGCCGCACGTCCACCTCTCCCGCGCCGAGCACGTCCCAGGCGGGGCCGGGAACGAGCGGGACCTCGGTCCAGGTGTAACGCCCGCCGCCGTCGGGTGTCGAAGCGGTCGCGGCGGGCAGCCAGGTGCCGCCCGAGCTGCGAACCTCGAGGCGCACCTGCGCCGAACCTGGCTGAGTGCGCGCGAGCGCCAGGGTTCCGGACCGCGCGCCGCGCGAGTCGACGTCGCGCAGCAGGACCCAGCCCGACGCCGTTCGGGCGGCCACCTGGACGGCGTCGCCGGTCTCGCGGGTGCGCTCGGCGATCTCGATGCCGACCGCGTCGTCGAAGTCGACGGCGCGCAGCGCGTGCCCGAGGGCGGCGCGCGGCGGGACGGCCTCGCCGCGGACCTCCAGGTCGGCGCGCAGCGGCAGGTCGGCGGACGATCGGCCCGCGAGCACGCCGTAGTGCCCGGGCTCCGCGACGAACCGGTCCCGGGTCACGTCCCACACGGACAGGTCGCGCGCGCGCACCGGCAGCGTCACGACGGCCTCCGCACCGGGTTCCAGGGTGACGCGCGCGTGCGCCACGAGCCGGCGACCGGGAACCGTCAGCCGGTGGTTGTCCGCGGTGACGTAGAGCTGGACGAGCTCGGCGACCGGTCGCGTCCCCGAGTTCGTGACGTGCACGCGCGTCTCGACCACGGGGTCGCTCGGGTCGTCGGCGTCGAGCGTCGGGCTGGACAGCTCGATCGCGGTGTAGTCGACGTGGGAGTAGCTCAGGCCGTGCCCGAACGCGTACAGCGGGGCGTGCCGCGCGTACCAGTAGGTCGATCCCGCGGTGATGACGTCGTAGTCGAGCAGGTCACCGACGTGCACCTC
>Ga0209585_10000955_pt1 | contig 11160 bp, 9 predicted proteins | sample NGEPerone_FD_185491 | JGI IMG/M metagenome (GOLD analysis project Ga0209585, IMG submission 185491) | Arctic peat soil microbial communities from the Barrow Environmental Observatory site, Barrow, Alaska, USA - NGEE Permafrost154B-one... | ecosystem: Environmental > Terrestrial > Soil > Wetlands... | reverse complement strand
CAAGTTCGCCCTCGCGACTGCCACCGTGGCGGCGACAGCGGCCAACGACGCGGTGGAGGCCGCACTCGAGCGTCTCCACGAGTCCGACGCCAGGATGGCTGCGGTCGCCGAGCGGCTGGGGCAGTTAGGAAGCACTGTTCGCGCAAGCCGTGGCGAGACCGAGCGGATCGAGCGGGCAATCGCCGCGGCCGAGTCCGGATTGGGAAGTGACCGCGCCGAGTACCTCGCGTTGCGTGAGCGGCTGGACGATGCGAGCGTTGAGCCGGGCGACGAAGAACCCTCGAGCGACGAACGCGACCGGCTCGAACACGGCGCCGCCGAGGCGCGCGCCGCCGAGACCGACCTGCGACTGAGCTTGCGCACCCGAGAGGAGCGCGCCCGCGCCATGAAGGGGCGGGCCGAGTCGCTGGAGGCGGCTGCCCGCTCCGAGCTCGCCGCCCGTGAGCGGGCGGCCGCACGCAGGGAGCGTCGCAAGCGAGAGGCATCGGTGGCGGCCGCGGTCGGTCGCGGCGCGGCATACGCGGTGCAGGGCGTGGCTCGCGCGCTGGAACGGGCGACCTCCGAACGGGTTGGCGCCGAACGTGGACGCACAGAGCGTGATGCGGCGCTGACTGTGGTCCGGCGCGAGATCGGCGCCCTGGGCGATGACCTGCGCGATCTCACCGACTCGGTCCATCGCGACGAGGTGGCACGCACCCAGCAGCGGTTGCGCATCGAGACCTTGCAGGTCAAGGCGATCGAGGAGCTGGGCATCGACCCAGAGGTGCTGGTCGAGGAGTTCGGCCCGCACCAGATGGTCCCGGTGATCGCTGACCCCGATCGGACGTCTACTGACTCCAATGACGACTCCGACGATGACTCCCACGTTGGCCGTTCCGAGGTCGCTGACGTTGGCGTAGAACGGGCAAGCGTTCCCTACGTCCGCGAGGTCCAGGCCAAACGGCTGCGCTCAGCCGAGCGCAAGCTCTCATCCTTGGGCCGGGTCAACCCTCTGGCGCTGGAGGAGTATGCCGCGCTGGAGGAGCGCCACAAGTTCCTGACCGAGCAGCTCGAGGACCTCAAGAACTCCAAACGCGATCTCATGGACATCGTTCGCGAGGTCGACGAGCGGGTCGAGAAGGTCTTCGCCGAGGCCTTCTACGACACCGCGGCCCAGTTCGAGGGCGTCTTCAGTCGGTTGTTCCCCGGTGGCGAGGGTCGACTGATCCTCACCGACCCCGACAACATGCTGACCACCGGTATCGAGGTCGAGGCCCGGCCGCCCGGCAAGCGGATCAAGCGGCTCTCACTCCTGTCCGGTGGCGAGCGTTCCCTGGTGGCAGTCGCCCTGCTGGTCTCCATCTTCAAGGCGCGGCCCAGCCCGTTCTACATCATGGACGAGGTCGAGGCAGCCCTCGATGATGCCAACCTGGGTCGGTTGCTCACGCTGTTCGAGGAGCTGCGTGACTCGAGCCAGCTGATCGTCATCACCCACCAGAAGCGCTCGATGGAGATTGCCGACGCGCTGTATGGCGTCACGATGGCCGGTGACGGTGTCACCACGCTTGTCTCGCAGCGGATCAGGGACGTCCAGCCGGCGTGAGGTCGGCGATCGGGCGCTCTCCGAAGCTGTCTGCGACGAGGCAGGTCGGGCCGGATAAATGTGATCTACGTCACAATGAACGGGGTGCCGTTTCGTCATTCACAGGGTGAGGGGGCACGCTGGACACATGATTGTGCTGGTATTCGGAATGCTCGTGAGTGTCGTCCTCGCCGTGGCAGTGGTGGGCTTGGTCGCCATCCCGGCGCGACGTGAGGGACGTGACCTGCTCACGCCCAAGGGCGAAGAGGTCGTTGCACTGGTGCGCGACAAGACAGGCGAGGCCATGGTCGCTGCCCGGGACAAGGTCGCTGACGTCACCTCGCCCAAGGACGCCTGAGCCCGCACCCCGGTCGCACCTGATCGACGGCACCGACGGACTCAGACGTCGATCGCAAGATGTCGCCACACCGAGGTGGCCTCCATGCCGACGCGCAGGTAGAGCCCGAGGGCGCCCGTGCGTGAGTCGGTCGTCAGTTGGGAGCGATCAGGATCTGGCGTGGAACGGTGTCGCCCAAGGGATGCCAGTGCCGAGGATGGGCGGTTCAGCCGTGCTGGTCAGTTCCCCCGTGTCTGTGGTGACACGGTTGCGGCCGCCCTGTTTGCTCGCGTACATGAACCCGTCGGCGCGATCGACAAGGTCATCGGCGCTTTCGGGGGGGACAGCCATCGTGGCGCCGATCGAGACGGTTACCCGTGCCTGGGCCTCGCCTTTTTGGATCCACGAGTTCTCGGCCAGCATCCGCACCCGTTCGGCCGTGATGTATAGGCCCGCTTGGTCCGTGCCCGGGAGAAGTGCCAGGAACTCCTCGCCGCCCCAGCGCACCGGGATGTCGCCGCGTCGCAGCCCGCTTGCCAGGGACTGGCCGACCATGCGCAGCACCTCGTCGCCGGTGCGGTGCCCGTAAGTGTCGTTGACGTTCTTGAAGTGGTCCGCGTCGATGTACAGCACGCCCAGCGTGGTTGTCCGTTCGGCGACCGCCCGCATCAGGGTCTGCAGGTGCAGCTCGCCGAGGCGGCGCCCGGGCAGACCGGTCACCGGATCCAGCGACTCGTCCTTGCGGGCGCGGCGCTGGCCCGAGTAGGGGTTGGACAGCCGGGAGGAGAACACCTCGACGGAGCCCACAATCGTTCCGTCCGGGCTCCGCAGTGCTTGGCCCCGCACCGTGACCGGCACACGATGCCCGTCCTTGTGATGCAGGTAGACGTGGGCCTCGCGGGGTTCTCCGTCCTTCATCACCGCAGCCAGCGGGCAACCATGTAGACACAGCTGACGACCCGCGTCGTTGACATGACGCAGTATGCCCTCCGAGCAGCTGTGGCCCAGCACCTCGTCGGCGCTGTACCCGGTGATGCGCTCGGCGCCGCCGTTCCAGTAGCTGATCCGCCGGTCGGTGTTGACGAAGTAGACGCCATCGGAGATCTGGTCGAGCAAGCCTTGGTAGAACTGCTTGTCCACGTTTCCTCCGCTCTACGTCGTATCCCACCTGCGGAAGGGCAAACGTGTGATCGAGGCGATCGCTCCAACCCGGCAAATAAGCATATGACGTAGGTAGCGTGAGTAGATATACCTATTTCTGCGTGTATCAGGGACATTCGAGTCTCCTTGCCCCGGCAAGCAGGAGCTGAGATGCTCACCCTCCCGGAGTGTTGGCACCGACGCCGAGCACCGGCGGCGCGGGCTGGCCGGCCACCGCCTAGGCGTCGCCGCCCGGTGATCAGCGGTACGTCACGAATCTGGGAGAATCGCCAACTGTGACCCAATTCCAGGTAATCCTTGCCGTTGCGGCAGTCATCGCTATCGCCGGGACCGCTCTACTGGTCGCGCTGGTCCGTGGCCGAGGCCGTGGCCGCGCCGGCAAGACCACGGGCCTTCCGGCACAGACGCCTCTGACGCGGGCGGGTGGTGCCTCTGGGGCTGGGTCCGATTCCGACGTGCCGGAGTCCTCGGCCGGTTCTCTCGGCGGGCCCAGCGTCGACACCCTCGAACCCGACCTCGAGGCGTTCGTTCCGGCGCCGTCGGTCGAGCGTCCTGAGTCGGCTTCCGGTCGTCTGCAACGTCTTCGGGCCAGGCTGGCTCGTTCCAACACCGCACTGGGCAAGGGGCTGCTATCCCTGCTGTCCGGTGGGGGACTGGACGAGCAGGCTTGGGAGAGCGTCGAGGACACGCTGCTGAGCTCGGACCTGGGCGTGGAAGCGACGATGGAGCTGGTCAGCTCGTTGCGCACCCGGGTCAAGGTCGAGGGGTCTCATGATGAGGAGACCGTCCGCGGGTGGCTGCGGCAGGATCTGCTCACGCTCGTGGACATCTCGATGGATCGCTCGATCGCCTCCTCGCGCGTGGAGGGTCGTCCAGCGGTCGTGATGGTGGTCGGAGTCAACGGGACCGGCAAGACGACCACGGTCGGAAAGCTGGCTCGCGTCTTCGTTGCCGAGGACAAGGACGTTGTGCTGGGGGCCGCCGACACCTTCCGTGCTGCCGCAGCCGACCAGCTGCAGACGTGGGGGGAGCGCGTCGGCGTGCCCACGATCCGCTCCGACCGGGAAGGCGCCGATCCCGCGGCCGTGGCCTTTGACGCGGTCAAGGCCGCGGCTGAGATGGAGGCCGATGTCGTTCTGATCGACACCGCCGGCCGTCTGCACAACAAGGTCGGGCTCATGGATGAGCTCGGCAAGGTCAAGCGGGTTGTGGAGAAGCTGAGCCCCATCGATGAGGTGCTGCTGGTGCTGGACGCAACGACGGGACAGAACGGCTTGCGCCAGGCCGAGGTGTTCGCCGAGGTCGTCAACGTCACCGGCATTGTCCTGACCAAGCTCGACGGCACCGCCAAGGGCGGCATCGTCGTGGCCGTTCAGCGCAAGCTCGGCGTACCGGTCAAGCTGATCGGCCTCGGCGAGGGTCCCGACGACCTGGCACCCTTCGACCCCGAGGCCTTCGTCGATGCCCTGATTTCCTGACCCATGGATGAAACGGCAGCCGCAGACGCGCCGGCCGATGACTCTCACGTTGAACAGAGCCTTCACGGTGGCAACACCAGCGTCGTCGTGCGGGTTGGTGACACGGTGCGTCGCCATACCGGTCGCTGGACACCGGCCGTTCACGCGCTGCTGGCGCACCTGACGTCCGTTGGGTTCGCCGATGCTCCGACCGTCCAGGGCATCGATGATCAGGGTCGCGAGATCCTTCCGTTCGTGATTGGTGAGGTGGGGAATTTCGACCCGGCTCCCCTGCCCGACTGGTTTCGGACCGTCGACGCTTGTATGGCGATTGGAGACTGGCTGGTCCGGTTCCACGACGCACAACGCGGGTTCGAACCCGACGAGACCCTGCCGTGGCGGATGACTCGGGGGCGTCGGTTGAACGCCGGTGAGGTGGTGGCGCACCACGACGAGCGCCCTACAACGCGATTCGGCGGCCCGACGGTGGCCTGACCGTCATCGACTGGGACTTCTGCGCGCCGGGTGACCCGATGGAAGATCTGGCCTTCACCTGCTGGTCGTGGGCGCCGTTGTGGAGCGATCGGGCAGCCGTTGGGCATGTGTTCGGGGATGGGTCCGGGCTCGAAAGGCTTGCAGCGCAAGGTGACCCGGCCTTCGTGAAACTGCTCGAGTCAGGGGTGGCGGACAGCGCGCGGCGTGATGCCGCATGGGTCAGCGAGAACGAAGCCGCGCTCAGTGCCGCGCTTCGCGGAGTTACCTGATCCTTACCTGACCGTGCATTGCTAACACGGATGTAACAAACGGCGGTACGATCCGAAACCGTTGCCCTGCATGGTTTCCTTCATGGAAATCAACAGCGGCGATACCGCCTGGGTCCTCGTCAGTGCCGCACTGGTGCTGCTGATGACGCCAGGGGTAGCCCTCTTCTACGGCGGCATGGTCAGGGCAAAGAGCGTTCTGAACATGATGATGATGAGCTTCGGGGCGATGGCGACGATCAGCGTCGCCTGGGTTCTCTGGGGCTACAGCGAGGCGTTCGGCCAGTCCTGGCACGGGCTCATCGGGAACCCGTTCCAGCACTTCGGCCTGAGCGACCTCCTCAGCGCGAAGTCGGTGGTCGGGACGATCCCGACCTTGGCGTTCGTGGCTTTCCAGGCGGTGTTCGCCATCATCACGGTGGCCCTGATCAGTGGGGCGATCGCGGACCGGGCGAAGTACTCGACATGGCTGGTCTTCACCGTCGTGTGGGCGACCATCGTCTACTTCCCGGTCGCGCACTGGGTGTTCGCCTTCGACGGCTACGCGGCGGCCAAGGGTGGCTGGATCGCCAACTCGCTCAAGACGATCGACTTCGCCGGTGGAACGGCGGTTCACATCAACGCCGGAGCCGCAGGCCTGGTCCTGGCCCTCATCCTCGGCAAGAGGATCGGTTTCGCCAAGGACCCGATGCGGCCGCACAACATGACCCTCGTCATGCTCGGAGCGGCGCTGCTGTGGTTCGGCTGGTTCGGGTTCAACGCCGGCTCGGCGTTGGGCGCCAACAACACCGCGGCGGTGACCTGGGTCAACACCATGGCAGCCACTGGTGCCGCGTGCATCGGGTGGCTGGCCACGGAACGGATCCGTAACGGTCACGGGACCTCGCTCGGTGCCGCATCCGGCATCGTGGCCGGTCTGGTGGCCATCACGCCGGCGTGCTCGGCGGTCACCCCCGTGGGCGCTGTCGCCATCGGACTCCTCGCCGGTGTCCTGTGTGCACTCGCGGTCGGCCTGAAGTTCCGCCTCGGCTACGACGACAGCCTCGACGTCGTTGGCGTCCACCTGGTCGGCGGGCTCGTGGGCACGATCGCCATCGGCTTCTTCGCTTCCGCGTCGGCCCCGGCGGCCGTCGACGGACTCTTCTACGGCGGTGGCGTGGACCAGCTGTGGCGTCAGGTGGTCGGCGCCGGCGCGGTGCTGCTCTACTCCTTCATTGTCACCGGTCTGATCGGGCTGGCGCTTCACAAGACTCTGGGCTTCCGGATCGAGCGCGACGCCGAGGTGTCGGGCATCGACCTTGAGGAGCACGCTGAGTCGGCCTACGATCTCGGTTCACTCGGCGGTGGCGGTCTTTCGCACACGGGAGCCGGCCTGTTCGGGTCACACACCACCAATCCGGCCCCCATGGCGGCCACGCCCAACCGGCAGGGAGCATCATCATGAGACTGGTCACCGCGATCATCAAGCCCTTCAAGCTCGATGAGGTCAAACAGGCCCTGGAGGCCTACGGAATTGCCGGCATGACAGTCAGCGAGGCGAGCGGATACGGGCGCCAGCGCGGCCACAGCGAGGTCTATCGGGGCGCGGAGTACACGGTCGACTTCGTCCCGAAGCTGCGGGTCGAGGTGGTGGTGGACGACGTCGACGCCCCCGATGTGGTGATGGTCATCCTCAAAGCCGCCCAGACCGGACGGATCGGCGACGGCAAGATCTGGACCGTTCCTGTCGAGGACGTGGCCCGGGTACGCACCGGTGAACACGGTTCGGACGCGTTGTAGGAGGCGGTATCTCACGGAAGCGGTATCTGATGGTTGAGACCAGCGTGACCCCGACGGCCGACCTCAACCAGCGACGCTTGAACCTCGCCGACACCCGGGGATTCACCGCCCCGGGTGCCGGCGAGGCACGCCGTGCTGCGATCGCTGACCTGAGCCTCACCTGGATCCGTGAGGTCTGGAGCGCGGCAACCTTTGGAGCTCGTTCGGAAGGGGTCGCGCTGGCCAGCGTCGGCAGTCTCGCCCGCGGTGACGCAGGACCCCTGAGCGACTTCGACCTGGTGCTGCTGCACGACGGACGGTCGCTGTCGGGCAAGGAGGTCACCGCCCTGGCAGACCGTATCTGGTACCCGATCTGGGATTGCGGCGCGAAGCTCGACCACAGCGTCCGGACCGTCGGTGAGTGCCGGACCGTCGCCGCCGCGGACCTGTCGGCGGCTGTCGCTCTGTTGGATCTCGAGCTGGTGGCCGGCGACGAACAGGTGGTGGCGGCAGCACGCTCGACCGTGGCTCACGACTGGCGCGCCAACGCCCGCCGCCGGCTGCCGCAGCTGGTCGAGTCTCTGGAGGAACGCCACCACCGCCACGGGGACCTGGCACAGACCATCGAGCCGGATCTGAAGGAAGCCCGTGGGGGCCTGCGCGACATGGCGGTTCTCAGGGCGTTGACGGCTGCGTGGCTGGCCGACCGTCCGCACGGACAGGTCGACGAGGCATACCGCACGTTGCTTGACGCGCGGGACGCGTTGCATGTGGTGACAGGTCGTGGTCGCGATCGCCTCGGTCTCGAGGATCATGACGCGGTCGCCTCGCTCCTGGGCCATCCTGACGCTGACTCCATGCTGGCTGTCGTGGGCACCGCAGCGCGCACCATCAGCTACGCCATCGACGGGACGGTACGTCGCGCGGCCCAGTCCCAGCGCGCCCGCACCCTGCGGGTCGGTCCACGACGACCGGTGTTGAAACCATTGGGTTTCGGGCTTTTCGAGCATGACGGGGAGGTGGTGCTCGGCGCCCACCTCGACTCTTCCAGCGACCCACTGTTGGTCCTGCGCGCAGCCGTCGCGGCGGCCCGCCGGGGACTGCCGCTGGCCCCTGCGACCCTGGCCAACCTGGCTGGGCACTCGCCTGCCATTGTCGAGCCCTGGAGCCCCGTGGCCAGGTCACTGCTCGTCGACCTCCTCGCAGCGGGCCCCGGTTTGATCCCGGTGTGGGAGGGACTGGACCTCGCCGGCCTTGTCGACGCCTGGTTCCCCGAGTGGGCGGCCGTGCGGAGTCGACCACAGCGCAACGCCGTTCATCGGCATACGGTCGACCGGCACCTGATCGAGACCGTCGTTCACGCGACCGGCCTGCTGCGCGACGTCGAGCGTCCCGACCTGCTGTTGCTGGCGGCTCTGCTGCATGACGTCGGCAAGATCGCCGGAGCGCATGACCATTCCGCGGTCGGCGCGCCGCTTGCGGCCACGGCCGTTCGCAGGCTGGGCCTGGACGAGTCCGACGTTGAGGTTGTCGAGCTGCTCACCCGCGAGCATCTGACCCTCATCGACCTGGCTACTCGACGCGACCCCACGGATGGACAGACCATCTCGGCAGTCTCAGATGCGGTTGGCGGTCGCCGCGACGTGTTGGAGCTGCTTCGCGCCCTCACCGAGGCGGATGCCTGCGCAGTGGGCGCTGCAGCATGGACGGACTGGCGGGCACAGCTTCTCCAACAGCTCACGGATGGCGCACGCGCGGCCCTCGGCGATGCAGATGCGCCGATCGCACCGGTGGACGAGGACCGCGAACTGTTGCCGCCCGAGATTGTTGCCGAGGTGTCGATGGGGGAGCCGCACGTCGTGGTGCATCCCATCGGCGGCGCGTACCGCATCGACGTCTTCGACCGCGACCGGCTGGGCCTTTTCGGGGACACCGCAGGGCTGCTCGCCGCGTTCGGCCTGATCGTGCGGACGGCACGGGTGCGTACCCAGGATGGGATCGCGGCCAACCAGTGGCAGGTGGACTCACCTGGCGGCGACGCCCCTGATGCACCGGCCATCGTTCGTGGGCTCTCGCGTCTCGACGCGGGTGACCGCGAGCCGCTGCGCGCACTCGAGCGCCGACGAACGGTGTTGTCCGACCAGGTCGGGGGAGGACCGCGCGCGGTGACCCGCGCCATGGTCGTGCCCCACGCTTCGCAGGACTCGACGGTGATCGAGATCCGGGCTCACGACCGCCCAGGGCTTCTGCACGAGGTTGGTATGACGTTTGCACGCGCCGGTCTGACGGTGCACAGCGCCCACATCGCCACCTACGCCGGACAGACCCTGGACACGTTCTACGTGACCGAGTTCGGGGGCAGGCCCCTGCCCCCCGCGCGGGTCGCCCAGACGATCTCGATGCTGATGGACGCGTGCGACGAGGCACCGTCGGCGGACAGATAACCTTGCCTGGTGTTTACGAGCCTGTCTGACCGTCTGACTGTCACCTTCAAGAACCTGCGCGGCAAGGGCAGGCTGTCCGAATCGGATGTCAACGCGACGATTCGCGACATCCGGGTGGCGCTGCTCGATGCCGACGTCGCGCTGCCTGTCGTGCGCGAGTTCACCGGCGCCGTTCGCGAGCGTGCCCTGGGCGCCGAGGTCAGCGGATCTCTGAACCCTGCCCAGCAGATCGTCAAGATCGTCAACGAGGAGCTCGTAACGATCTTGGGCGGGCAGACCCGCCGGATCGAGTTCGCCAAGAACCCTCCGACCGTCATCATGCTCGCCGGCCTGCAGGGCTCCGGCAAGACCACGCTGGCCGGCAAGCTCGCCAAATGGCTCAAGGACCAGGGCCACACGCCGATCCTGGTCGCCGCTGACCTTCAGCGGCCCAACGCTGTGACCCAGCTGCAGGTCGTCGGGGAGCGCGCCGGTGTCCCGGTCTTCGCACCCGAGCGCGGCAATGTCGCTGGCTATGACGCCGGCGCCGAGTCCGGTGATGGCACCAGGTCCTTCGGCGACCCGGTCACGGTCTCCCGCCAAGGTCTCGCAGAGGCTCGCGCCAAGCAGCACGATGTCGTCATCGTGGACACCGCTGGTCGTCTGGCGATCGACGAGAACCTCATGCAACAAGCCGCTGACATCCGGGCGGCGATCTCACCCAACGAGGTCCTGTTCGTCATCGACGCCATGATCGGCCAAGCCGCCGTGGACACCGCTCTGGCCTTCCAGAAGGGGGTCGACTTCACCGGTGTGGTCCTGACCAAGCTGGACGGCGACGCCCGCGGTGGTGCCGCGCTCTCGGTGGCCAAGGTCACCGGGCGGCCCATCATGTTCGCCTCGATCGGCGAGGCAGTGGGCGACCTCGAGGTCTTCCACCCCGACCGGATGGCCTCGCGCATCCTGGACATGGGTGACGTGCTGACGCTGATCGAGCAGGCCGAGAAGGCCTTCGACCGCGATCAGGCCGCCGAGATGACTCGCAAGTTCATGGAGGACGAGGACTTCACGTTCGACGACTTCCTGAACCAGATGGCCGCCATCAAGAAGATGGGCTCGCTCAAGGCCATGCTCAAGATGATGCCCGGTATGGGTGAGATGCGCGCCCAGCTCGACTCCCTCGACGAGAGCGAGTTCGACCGGGTCGAGGCCATGGTGCGCTCCATGACGCCCTTCGAACGCACCCATCCGAAACAGATCAACGGCTCACGCAGGGCCCGCGTCGCTCGAGGTTCAGGTGTGACCGTGTCGGAGGTGAACGGACTTCTCGAGCGTTTCGGCCAGGCGCAGAAGATGATGCGTTCGCTGCGTCGGGGCGGTGGCGCAGGGATGCCCGGGATGCCCGCGATCCCCGGCATGGGCGGGGGGAAGAAGGCCGCCAAGGGCCAGCAACGCAAGAAGGGCAAGAGCGGCAACCCGGCCAAGCGCGCACAGGAGGAGAAGGTGTTGGCAGACAAGGCTTCCGGGGCCCGCGCAGCCGCGGTCAACAGCGCCTTCGGTATGCCGGCCGGGCCGGATTCGGGAGGGGCGCCAGGGGCGACAGGTGGTGTGGATCCGGCCGACCTCGAGCTGCCGAAGGGCTTCGAACAGTTCCTCGGCAAGCAATAGGCGCCACCCCGCCACCGCACCACCAACACCCCCC
>Ga0209585_10000954_pt1 | contig 11168 bp, 11 predicted proteins | sample NGEPerone_FD_185491 | JGI IMG/M metagenome (GOLD analysis project Ga0209585, IMG submission 185491) | Arctic peat soil microbial communities from the Barrow Environmental Observatory site, Barrow, Alaska, USA - NGEE Permafrost154B-one... | ecosystem: Environmental > Terrestrial > Soil >... | reverse complement strand
CCTTTTACCTGCTGCAGGTTATCCGCTTCTATCATGGCAAGTCCCGCCTGGTTCATATCCTGAAGTTCACCATTTATCCCCAGCAGTTTTACACATTCTGGTTCCGTCTCTACAATCGTGCGTAGAAAGTTTTCGCTTTCCATCAGCGCTTTTCTGGAATTTTTTCTTTCGGTAATATCCATCGATAGAATAAAGAGACCTTCCGTAACAGGTTGAATACTCATTTCAAACCATCGTATGGTACCATCAGGAAATGTAAATTCATTTTCTATCAGTTCGGGTAAGCGGGTATTCATACAGCTTTGAAGCACTTTAAACATTTCTGTATGTTCAACACCTGGATATTTTTCCATCATAGTATGGCCCAATAATTCCTGTTTGGAATATTTACTTTGTTCAACTGCTGAATTGTTGACAAAAAGATACTGCCAGTCGTGCCCGATAATCATTATGCCTTCCCGCATGTTTTGAAGTAGGAAACGGTACTGTTGTTCCTTTTCAATTATTTCCTTTGTCTTTTCCTCCACTCTTTTTTGTAAGTCCAGGTTATACTGACTTTTCTCTTCTTCCAGTTCTTTTCGTTGTGTTATGTCAGAACGTATAGCCACATATTGATAAGGTTTGCCGTGTTCGTCCATGAAGGGTACAATAGTAGTATCCAGCCAAAAATAAGATCCGTCTTTGGCTTTGTTTTTTATTTCACCCTTCCATACTTCTCCATTGTTTATCGTAATCCAGAGATCACGAATAAATTCTTTCGAATGATATCCAGCATTAATAATGCGGTGGTCTTGCCCTAATAATTCTTCCCTTGTGTATTTGGTAATTTTACAAAAGTTGTCATTTACCTGCCGGATAATTCCATCCTTGTCGGTGATCACCAGTATGGATGATTCATCCACGGCATGCCGGTAATCGGCCACATCTTTTAAACTATTGCGAAGGTCCTTTTCTACTTTATTTCTAAACTTTGAATTTTTATAAACCAGCCAGAAAGCAAGCAGGAACAGCAAAAAGGCAATAACCTGGAAGAGGGCGAATAGTTTTGAAGAGTTTTGAATGCTTTGTTCGTTTTCTGCTTTTAGTACCGCAAAATTTTGGTTTTCTTCCTGCTCAATTTCAGTAACTACCGAATGTACTTTGCTGAGTAATAATTTTCCCTGGTCATCCACCATATTTTTTTGTGCAGATGCAAATCCTTCATTCCTGCGAATAGTAACTAAATCGTTTTGTAAGCTTATGTAAGATTTAAGATAATTTCCGAGTGTATCAATCCTTTGTTGCTGAATGGCATTATTTTTTGTTAACTCCCTGAGACGCCCTATAATAAGGTTAATGGTGCCGGCCATGGGACTAATTAATGAGGAATAATTTTCTTTGCCTGTAATAATATATTCCATCGCCCCGCTTTGTATTTCATTGGTTCTGGAATTTACCTGTTCGGCAAGCAAAACTACTTTATGAGTATGTTCTCCTCTTTTGTCAGTTTCGGCGGCCTGTTGATTGTTTTTATTGATAGCAAAAAATATGATACTTCGAATCAGGAGGATCAAAACCAAAAATCCGGCAATTTTTTTTACAAATGAAAATTGGAGAAAACCAAGTGCCGGACTAAAAAAAACACCGATTGATAATACAATAAATAATAAAGCTGTATGCATGGACGTAGGTGCACTCAGCGGAATCGATTTTAAAAAACTAATGCCAAAAACATGATTCATTATCACCAGCAAAGCACCTGGAATCATTGCAATAAGTAAAGCTTGTATAAGCCAATTATATTTTCTTTTGCCAAGCAACAGGTAAACAAAACCCAGCAATGTAAAATTGAAAGATACGATCAGGCCCATCCTCACAGAAAAAAAATTGGCTAAGCCGCCCGGCTTTTCTCCCAATAACAGATCCCCAATACCCAGGTTCCATTTAATGAAATATTGCGAAAGAGAAAGAAGCCCGGTAAGTAAAACGATCCATGAAAAAATAAAAATAATTGTTTTGCGTGGCTGCCTGGTTGCAGGGGCTTCATCAATCAGGTAAAGGGTAATGCCTGCCAGAACAAAGCAAATAGCGGTATTGAATTTCATATTCCCAAAATCGGGTAATATGCTTTTGAAAGATTGGATATCAAAAACCCAACCGAACAGAACAAAACAACCAGTGATAATTGCTATAAGGCTTGCAGCTTTGGGAATAAGAACTGAATTTCTTACCTGGGTTTTCAATTTTTTCATAGGATTTGCCAAATTTGATGGGGATATTCCATCTTTAAAAGTTGACGCTTAAGTAATAAAAATACTGCGATTAGGCCACTAAGATATATTATCCTGAATAAGGTTGACAATTTTTTTTTGATATTTGTCAAATAATCATTGAGAAAATTAAATGTAATTTGAATTTTATAATATCCATTTATTGAAATTTTAATTTGTATTTATGAGATAAAGTAAACGCTGGTTCTCAACTATTTATTATTAAGCTCCTTATTATTTTGGGTACAGAATCATTTGGGTGAAAATTAGAATTTGCCATTTAGCTAAAATAAAAAAGCTGCCTTCAATATTAAAATTGAAACAGCTTTTCCGGCAGAAACGTATCCGGTTTTTTTGATTATCGTCAACAGCTTTTTACATTATCCTCAAAATGCGAATTCAGGTTCTTCTATTATCAGCTTGTTGTCAATTCTCAAAATACCTGGTGCAGCCCATGCTGCATTTTCTGCATCGTCTTTTTCCACAAATGAACGAACCTTTCCACGAAGGATTACAGTGTTTCCTACTACTTCAGCGGTTATTCTTTCGGCATCAATTGTTGCATTCCTGTGAAAAGCAGAACTTATTTTTTTCTCAATGTCATTGGCTGTGGTTTTGGGTTTTACGGAAATCAAATTAATCACAGAACGAACTCCTAATAAATTTTCAATCGCTTTTTTAGCATTGTAGCGCTCAAACTCCCAATCAACATCACCTTCAAGGGTAACATTTCCATCTTCTACTTTTACTTTTAATTTGTCTTCCTGAATATCTGTATGCCATCTCAAAGCATTAAGTACCGCTGCTGCAATTTCTGTATCTGATTTTTTGTATAAAGGAGAAACGCCAATTTGCATATCCTCTGCAATAGCTTTTACTCCTGCAATCTTTTTTGCTGCTTTTTCTGCTGCAATCTTTTTAGAATAGGAGTCTACTTGTCCTGAAAGGGTTACAATACCATTTTTAACAGCTACCCCAATTTCTGCAGCATTTAAAAAAGGTTCCCATTTAAGTTCTTCCATTACGTCTTTTTGAATTTGGTTATCACTTTTCATAATTTTAAATTTTAATAGTTTATAAATATTTTTCTTATTCGAAGTAACTATTTACCAAAGACACTATCAATGATAATTGTCACCAACATTAGTGACAGTTATCACGGCTTTAATTGGCCCTTACTTGAATTTTTTTAAAACTGTTGCCACCAATGAGCCCGCATCTAATCTATCACAAAAGGAAAAAAAGAGTTTTATCTCCTCTCGCAAGGCCTCTTCATTCTTATATAAATCTTTCCCTGATCAGTTTCACTTTTTGATTGGTAACTTTTCATTTTGTTATGATTTATGTTATTATCAATATTTGGTTTAATCAAGTAGATCCAGGTATAATTTTATGACTGCTCTTTTTACTATCCCTGTAATATTTTATTTATCTATCAATATATGGGATAAATATTTTTCAAACCATTTACCTGCCAGTTCCGAAATAATTTCCATTTTGCCCGGTTCTTCAAATAAATGAGTGGCTCCTTCTACCACTTCCAATTTTTTTTCACATTTTAATTTTTCATAGGCTGCTTTGTTTAATTGCAGTACATCATAATCGAGGCTACCAACAATGAGCAGGGTGGGGGCTTCTACTTTCGGTAAATGAGCCATTGCTAAATCGGGCCGGCCTCCCCTGGAAACCACTGCTCCTATTTGTGGTAAATAGGATGCGGCCTGCAAGGCTGAAGCGGCTCCTGTACTGGCACCAAAAAAGCCGATGCGGCAATCCTTTGCAGCGGGAAATTTTTCCAGCCACTCAGTCGCACCGGCCAATCTTTTGGTAAGTAAATCAATATCAAACCGGTTGTAATAATTTCTATCTTCTTCCTCTGTCATTAAATCAAACAATAATGTTCCAAAATTTTTGTCCTGCAATGATTTTGCCACCATACGGTTGCGTTTACTAAACCTGCTGCTGCCACTGCCATGTGAAAAAACAATAATGGCCGTTGCTTCCTGTGGAATGATCAGTTCGCCTTGTACGGTTACTTTACCAACAGGTATGCTTACTTCTTTATTATAACGATAATCCATTTTATTATTTTTTATTGTGTTAAGGCAATAGGCGCTTTCGCTTTGATATTTATCTCATGCTCCGCTAATTGTGATAACCGGTCGTCTATTTGTTTTTCATTTACTTCTGCTTCATGAAAAATAGCAGCCTGTTTTTCCATCTCCAGCGCACGGGCAAATGCCGCTGAAGTTCCATAGGTGCTTATTTTAAAATGATTGATGGTCTGTATGCAGGCAAGCAGGCAGGCATCTTTTATTTGTGTATCGGTACAATTAGAAAGCTTTTCGTCCGCTTCTTCAATAAATGCCTGCATTACCCGGTTGGTATAGCTTAGAGAAATTAATTCTTCTTCTACATAAAAATCTTCCAGTATTTGCACATGATGTTTTACAAAATCATGGTACCTCTGTAAAACAGCCTTTAGTGGTAACGAAGTTGCTTCATTTATCCATTTTGTGAGGCTTGTGCCAAGCTTTATTTCTGCGCTGATAAACTTTCGGGCATCATAATCCAGCAGGTTATGAAGGTTAGTGATTGAAGAGTTATTTTCTGCCATAATATTTCATTTTTATGATAACAATATTACCAGGGATATTATCAGTGGTAAATGACTGCCATCAATAAAAACCTTGATGTTCATCACTGTATTGGCAATAATTACAATACATTTTTTTTTGATGAAAAATGACTGACGACAATCATTGAAGGTGTTGACGATTGACATATTAAGAATCCATTAAATGTAGTTGCTTTGGGTTCATGTTGAAAGACCTTAAATAGAATAATATGAGTAAAAACAGGATAAACACAGAAGTTGCAATAGCAGATGATTACCTGCTGCTGGAAATAAGCAGTAATGCTTTTCAGAAAAATAAAATAATCCCTTTGGAATATACATGCGATGGAAGAAATATAAGTCCACCATTGGATATTAAGCATATTCCTGAAGGAGCAAAAAGCCTTGCTTTGATTATTGATGATCCTGATGCTCCTATTGGTACCTGGGTTCATTGGGTGGTTTGGAATATTCCTTTAACACGTCACCTTACAGAAAATAAAGTACCCGGTACCGAAGGATTAAATGATTTTCAGCAATTTCATTATTCCGGTCCTTGTCCTCCATCGGGTACCCACCGTTATTTTTTTAAAGTATATGCTTTGGATACTTTACTTGATTTGCCTTCTATTACAAAAAAACTGGAATTAGAAAAAGCAATGAGTAATCATATTATCGGATATGGAGAGTTGATTGGATTGTATAAAAGAAATAATGCAAAATGAAATCACTTTTAGTAATATTAATTTCTTTTATTTCTATTACAGCTATTTTATCAGGATTGCTGATGATAAGCAATCCTGATGGTGGAGTATTGAAATTGTCTCTTAGCCTGCTTGAGGGTACACCCTTTAAAAATTTTCTGATACCGGGAATATTGTTGGCAATAATTGTGGGTGGTATAAACTTGTTGGCCGTATTACATAATATAAAACATCAACCTAATCGCTATAACTGGGCTTTGGCAGGGGGTATCACTATTTCCGGGTGGATAATAGGTCAAATGATAGTTATTCATTCTGTACACTGGCTTCACATATTATATCTCGGAATTGGTATTCTCATCATTTTATTGGCCTATCAATTAAAAGGAAAATGGGCAGTGTAAGCGTTTCCAAAATGATATTCAACATCACAAATATGAAAAAGATACTTCTTCTCATTGTAATGGTTGGCAACTTCGGGTATGCCTCAGCATTTCGAATTGAGTATGGGAAAAATGTGATCATCAATCATCCGGTGTATGAAGATTTATATATAGCAGGAGGCAGCATTACTATTAATGCTACTATACACGGCGATTTAATAATTGCAGGCGGCACCATCATCATTAATGATACAATAACCAATGATATTTTGGTGGCAGGTGGTAAAGTTATATTAAATGGTTTTGTGGGTGATGATATTCGTTGCGCCGGAGGTAATATTCGCATAAGTAAAAATGTAGCCGGCGATGTGGTTGTAGCCGGTGGAGCCATAATTATAGATAAGGGAATTACTATTGGCGGTTTGCTGGCAAGTGGCGGTGATGTTACGGTTGATGGAGATGTAAATGGAGCAATAAAAGGTGCTTTTGGAAATTTATTTTTAAATGGGATGGTTGCAAAGGATGTTGATTGCCGTGGGGGAAGAATTACTGTAAATGGCAAGATCGCAGGCAAATCAGTATTGTCTGCCAGGTATATCATTATCGGCAACAATGCGGTTTTTAATAATGATGTGTACTATTGGAACAAAAAAGGCACTCTTGATTTTAAACAATCTATCCATAACGGCAAAGCTATCTATGATCCTTCACTGCGGATCAGTACCGGGGAATGGTATTATCTTGGAGCTGCCACCATACTCAGTTTGCTATGGTACCTGGGCATGGTATTGCTCTTGATTTTAATAATACAATATTTATTCTCTTCGACTATGAAAAGAGCGGCTGAAACTGTTTTCAACAATTCATTAAAATCATTCGGAACGGGCTTTTTGTTTTTCATTATAGTGCCGGTGGCAGCTGCTGTTGCTTTTATTACCATTATTGGTGTACCGATAGGATTTTTTTTGGTCATCAATTACATCATCCTTATCCTGCTTGCAACCATTATTACTTCTGTATTAGCTGCCAACTGGGTCAATAACCGGTTTGATAAGAATTGGAAATATTGGCACATTGTGTTTGCTTCCTTTGGAATGTTTATATTATTAAAACTTTTATCCACAACACCATTAGCCGGATGGCTGATCATGATTTTGCTGGTTTGCATTTCGTTTGGAAGTATTTTATTAAATATAAAATGGAGATATAAACACAATCTGCCGGAAGTGATTAATAACAAAGAATAATTCAAATGATTTAAAACTGAAAAGAGATGAACATAACCCGGGTCAATGAAATTGTGTTGTATTAATTTGTTGTATGGCCCAATTATTTAATCAAAAAAAAATTAGTAAATGGAAAAGATACTGCTGGCTGTTGATGCCATTAATCCCGATAATAATTCACTGGAATTTGCCGGTTACCTGGGCCGGTTAACAAAATCAAAAATAACCGGTGTGTTTCTTGATAATTTGTCAATTGAAGAAAGGCCTCTTTTAAAAAAAGTACTTGCGAATGCGGATAATGCAGAGGAAGAAGAATCAAGTGAACCTAAAGAGAAAATGGAGTTGATAGAAAAAAATATTAGTTTTTTTGAAGAAGCTTGTATTAACAGGGAAGTCAATTACCGCCTGTATCTTGACGGCGGAAATCCTGCGGGGAAACTGATTGAAGAAAGCCGGTTTGCTGATTTGCTGGTATTAGACGCAGCAATGTCATTTCATAAACACTATGAAGGAATACCTACAGAGTTTGCCAGGGAAGTTCTTAAGAAAGCGGAATGTCCTGTAATTATTGCCCCGGAAAGCTTTGATGCAATTGATGAAATTATTTTTTCTTACGATAGTTCATCATCTTCCCTATTTGCCATTAAACAATTCACTTATCTTTTTTCTCAATTGAAAGATAAAAAAGTGACCATATTACAGGTAAATGAATCAGGTGAATGGCAGAGTGAGAATAAAAATAAATTGAAGGAATGGCTTCGGGAACATTATACTGATTTGCAATTCGTAGCACTAAAAGGAAAATCAGAGATCGTTTTATTTGATTATCTCTTTAAAAGAAAAAATATTTTTTTAGTTATGGGAGCTTATGGGCGTACTACCATATCGCAGTTTCTGAAACATAGCCATGCAGATCTATTAATGAATACGATAACACAACCCATTTTTATAGCACATAAGTGAAGGAAGTTGCATTTCATTTGCAATGCTTATTGCATACTAATAAATCAAAGCAGGCAAATCTTTATTTGGTGACTATGTTGAATATAAAAACATCTAACTGCAGGTAAATTTTAAATTTACATTGTATATTTAATTTTTATAAATAATTTGAAAACAAATAAAAATTTACGAAAGCAATATGAAAAAACTAACTACACACGGCATAAAGCCAATATGCCATTACCTGTTAATGCCCATTGTATTATTACTGATTACGGTATCATCAGTCAAAGCAAATAATTCACCGGAGGAAACATCTGATTCAGTAGCCATTCAGGGCCGATGGGATATTACAATTGATATGGGAGGAAAAATGTTTCCTTCATGGCTTGAGATCCGCCATTCCGGATTACGCATGCTGGTGGGTCAGTTTGTAGGCATAGGAGGAAGTGCCCGACCTATTTCCAGGGTCAATTTAGTAAATGGAAAAATGAGTTTTTCTATACCGCCACAATGGGAGCAGGAGCCCAATGATCTTTCAGTTGAAGGAACCCTTCAGGGCGATAGTTTAACAGGCACTATGACATTTAGTAATGGAAACACTTATAGCTGGATAGGCAAACGGGCTCCTGTTCTGCGGCGCAAATCGAATCCAGTGTGGGGAAAACCAATTCATCTTTTTGATGGTACCAATATGAATGGATGGCATGCTACCGGAGAGAACCAATGGAAGGCTGAATCGGGCATTTTGCGTAGCCCTCATTCCGGTTCTAATCTTGTAACAAATCAAACTTTTATAGATTTTAAATTACATATTGAATTCCGTTATCCAACAGAAAGCAACAGTGGTGTATACCTGCGGGGAAGGTACGAAGTGCAGGTAATGGACAGCAAAGGATTAGAGCCATCCAGCGTATTGCTTGGCGGTGTCTATGGATTTTTAACGCCCAGCGATATGGTAGCCAAAGCACCGGGAGAATGGCAATCATTCGATATTACCCTTGTGGGAAGAATGGTAACAGTAGTGGCTAATGGTAAGACGATCATTTGCAATCAGGAAATACCGGGTATTACCGGAGGGGCCATTGATAGTAATGAAGGTGATCCTGGTCCTATACTCCTGCAAGGGGATCACGGGCCTATTGATTACCGGAATATTGTTATTACCCCCGCATTATAAATTTAAGTAAGGGTAGCTTATTGTGATTCCTATTTTAGGCTACCACCTCTAAACAGATATAAAAAAGAAAAGCTATGCTCAATCAATGCAGTATAGCTTTTTTCTTTTAGCTAATAAATTATTCTGCAGTTGTAGGATCTATGATTGCAAATACCTGGCTTACAGAATTTGCAGGAAACCCGCCTTGCTGTGCGTGTTCACGCACCATATCCTCGTTTGGCGCATTGTAAATGCAATAAATTTTGTCACCCGTAACATAGCTATGAACCCATTGAATTTGTGGACCCATTTTGCTTAATACTCCACAGGAAGTTTGTGAAATAGCTTTCAATTGTTCGGCAGATAGTTTACCTGCACCGGGGATTTCCCTTTCAATTACATACTTAGGCATAATTACAAGTTTTAAGTTGATAAAAAATTTAAATGAAAAATAATATTAATTGATGATCATAAATAAATAGTATCATCCAGTGTAATAAAAAGCTTAGCAGTTGTAATTATTCTTGAGGATCGGTTTTCAAATTTATAACATTGTTTTGATAATATCATAAAATGTACCGCCCATTTATTATAGATAAAACCTGGCTCAATCTGTTTTTAAAAAGGATTAATACACTGATACGTTTTTTTAGCAATTGTCTTTTTATCAGTCTGAGTTGAGCTTTTTGTAAATTTACAGAAGCTTTTAGAGTTTTTAGTGAACGCCATCTCCTTTAGCAACCTTTCTTACTTCCACGCTATTGCCTTCTCCCTGCAAAACGGGGCAGCCTTTTGCAAATTCAACTGCTTCATCAATAGAATCTGCTTTTACAATAATGTATCCGCCAATGGTTTCTTTTATCTCACCAAAAGGCCCGTTGGTAACAATGTTGTGTGGCCTTACTACCTTTGCATCTTCAAAAGGCAAACCTGTGCCTCCGCTAAATTTATTTTTCGCGGCTATGCTACCTATCCAGTCCATAGTTTGTTTCATCCATATCTGCATTTGTTCCGGCGAAGCCAGTTTTTTGCCGTCTTCGTGTCTCATGATTAATAGAAATTCGTCCATTTTTATTTGATTTACATCTTTATATCAATTAAGATTGGATAAATTGGACTTAATTCAAAAAATATTTTTTAATTGTTGTTGTCTGTCATTCCACCTATTGCCGGTTAAAAGCAATCACATAGCCCAATAACCTTTTTCACCTGTAAGCGCCACTATCCCTTCAGCTACAGAAGCAGATGCTCCGGCCAATTCTGGTGTTGCTGCAAATTTTTCAGTAATTTTTGCCTGAACGTCTGAATCTTTTGGATTACAGCTAAAGAACAAGACAGATGCCGAAAGAAAAACGGCAAATGATTTTTTTTGATTTTCATGATTTAAAAAATAAAATGGTGCATCAAAAAATGTTCCCAAGTATTTTTCAATAAATATTTTTCTGAAATATAAAATTATGTAAACGAATGACCGAAAAATACTGATCAAAATTCTGATCACTGAAATTAAAAAAAAGTTGAAGGCATGTAATTGATGGAAATGGTTCAAGATCAGGCAGCGGTGTCTATGGAGGAATTGAGGGCTTCTTAAGATAATATAGGAAGATCAGCATAGGCTGAAAAACTATTATAATATTACCCGATCGGATCAATGTCAATGTAAAGGAATTTATAAAATTGAAATCCCATTAAAATATTTTAGTAGTATTGACCATTAACCTTAAACCTAAAAATGAGAAAAACTTTCCTACTTATTTCCATTATATTAAATGTATCCCTTTGTTTTGCGCAGGCTAATGATAAACAAAAACTCAAGGTTTTTATTGATTGCAGCAGAACTTTTTGTGATCAAAATTATTTTCGTTCCGAAATAAAAGTTGTTGATTTT
>Ga0209585_10000953_pt1 | contig 11172 bp, 8 predicted proteins | sample NGEPerone_FD_185491 | JGI IMG/M metagenome (GOLD analysis project Ga0209585, IMG submission 185491) | Arctic peat soil microbial communities from the Barrow Environmental Observatory site, Barrow, Alaska, USA - NGEE Permafrost154B-one... | ecosystem: Environmental > Terrestrial > Soil > Wetlands... | reverse complement strand
GGAAATAGCCTTTTTCTCGGGGGTGCGCAAATTCGCCGAAATTCTTCTGAATCCATATTCAATTCAATAATTATGGGCTGGCCTGTTGGTTTATTAATTGATGCAAGCAAGGGTTATCCGACGGATAATAATATAAACGCTGGGTTAAATGTTCAAAACACCATAATTGGTGGTTGTAATACTCCGGTAAAATATTCAGCCAGTACTTCATCACCTACCGGCACTACCAACGCTACGATTATTGACTGGTTCAATACTGCTGATTATGGAAATACAATTGTAAATGCAACAACAGATGTAAAATTAGCTGCACCTTTTAATTATGCTAATCCGGATTTTACACCACAAACTGGTTCTCCTGCATTAACAGGAGCAGCTTTTACACATTCTTCTTTGCTTAGTGGTTTTACGTCGGTGGGCTATCGTGGCGCCGTTGGGCCTACTGATACCTGGTTTAAAGGATGGACAAAATTTTAATAAAATATATTCTAAAAGTTTTTTAAGTAAACAGAAATTTTCTCATACTCTACCATCCTGCATTTTTGCAGGGTGGTTTTTTTTTGACCTGTAGTGTTTATTCTGAAACCGGCGGCTACGGAAAATTATTATGACAATGGAATTATTGAGGCATTTTCAGAAATTGGGTTAAGTGGAACTATAGCTAATAATTAGTTAGTAGATCAGCTTCTGATGTAGTATTCATTAGTTGCTGGGTAGAAAAATTTTTATCGATGGAAAAAGAAATTCCGGCTCTCGGAAATATCCAGTACATAAATATTTCTGTAGTCTTTTTCAATCAGAGTAAGACTGAAACCAGCTTACTTCATTTTCTGCTTTTGTTGCAAATACATTTTCCCAATGGTTTTTTAAATGCTCCATTTTATTTTGATAGAAATTTTGGAATCAATTCTTTGCCGGGTTTTATTTCATCTGTTCCTCTTACCAATAATGTATCACCTTCTGAAAAGTTACCGAAAATTTCTGTTTTATTATCAACAGCAATTCCATTCCGAACATCCACCCATTCTGTTTTCCCCTCTTTTAACCTGATAACAAAACGTTTTTCCTGATTGGTTACAACTGCTGTGGACGGAACCATAAAAGATGGTGCAGACCTGTCGAATTCTAAGGTTGCATTTGCAAACATGCCTGGTTTTAATTGATTGCCTTTATTTGCATAAAGAAACTCCCATGTTTCTGTCCGATTAGTAAGATTTAATGCTCCGGCTTTCCTGGATAGTTTTGCTTCGTACAATACATCCGGAAAAGCATCTACTGTGAAGTGAACAGAAGATCCATCAGGATTAGCCGAAGTATAGGCTTCTGGAACAGGCAACCGTAAACGCAGAGTGCTATTATTTTCAACTACAAGAATAGGCTTTGTATTACTTGTTCCCACCAATGTGCCGGGGTCAACATTTCGCTGGGTTACTACGCCACTGAAGGGAGCTCGGATAACCAGGTAATCTTTTAATTGTGCAAAAGCATTAAGTCTGGATTTTGCAGCTTCTAATGTGGCACTATCCGCCATCATCTGGCTTTTGATTCTTTCCAATTCCCCGGCTGCTATCGTACCTTCAACTTTTGCTGCATTCATGATACGTTTGTATGCATCTAAACTTCCTACATACTTAGACTTTGCTGTTTGCACATCCGAATTTATCTGGGCATAATTGGCAATCATTTCAGGCGCATCCAGCACCGCCAATATTTGTCCTTGCTGTACCCGATCTCCAATATCCACTTTGATGCTTTTTACATAGCCGGAAACCTTAGCATATATCTCGGCTCTTTCCAATGGCAGTAATTCTCCCGGAAAGGAAATCTCCTTGTTGAAAGATTCTTTTTTCAAAATAAAAGCTGCAATGGAATCTTTTTTGCCTGTTTGCGTTTGCACTTCTGTTGCTTTGTTTTTACAACCTGTTGCAAGAACAAAAGTTGTAATGGTAAAAATCAATATGCCGTTTATATTTTTCATGCTGATGCTGATTTTATAATGTAGAATTATTTGTTTTGTTTGCTTCGTAGTAAATACTATTCTCATCTTCGGGATCAAACGAAGGGTTTTTGTAGGGTTGCTTTCCAATTACATAAGAATATATCATTGGTAAGAATATTAATGTACTAACGGTAGAGAATATTAAACCCCCAATTACTGCTATCGCCAAAGGAGCAGTTTGGTCACCACCTTCACCTAAGCCTAAAGACATCGGTATCATCCCTGCTATCATAGCAAGATTTGTCATTAATATAGGACGAAAACGGTTAAAGGTGCCAATGATAGCAAACCCGGCTGAATGGTCTTGCTTACGATGAAACTCTGCATTGGTAATAAACAAAATAGCATTGGCCACTGCCACACCAACAGCCATGATAGTTCCCATATAGGATTGTATATTCAATGTTTTTCCGGTAATCAGCAATAATAATACAGAACCTGCTACTACTGCGGGAATGATAGAAAGAATAGTAAACGATAATTTGAAAGATTGAAAGTTTACGGCAAGCATCAATAGTATCACAATAATTGCAATCAATAACCCCGATTGCAATTCACTCATGGTTTCATTGAGTAATTCTGCCTGGCCTCTTACCATTATTTTTATGCCTTGTGGAAGCTGGCCCAAAGAGGCTATTGTAGTATTTACTTCTTTGATAGCTGCACCTAAATCTTTATTATGGATATTGGCAGTAATAGTAATGAAGCGTTGCTGATTGATACGATCATATTCACCAGGAGAAGTAATTTTTTGCATGGTAGCAACATCTCTTAAATAAACAGGATTACCAACATTGCCCGAAACAGGTACCAGTCCCAGTTGTTCGTTGCTGTTCATCCTATATTGCGGATACTCCACCTGCACCTGGTAAGCTATACCCGAACTTTTATCTAACCAATAATTGGGTTGCGTAAACCGGCTTGATGAAGTGGCTGCTACTGTTGATTTACTGATTTGATCAACTGTTAATCCTAATTGGCCTGCTTTCACCCTGTCAATGTCTATTTTTATACCCGGGTAATCTAATGGTGTTGCAATTTGAACATCCCTTAAATAAGAAATGGCCTTCAGTTTATTATTTAATTCATCTGCCACTTTTCTTGATTGAGTAAGGTCTCTGCCTAATACTGCAATTTCTATGGGGTTGTTGGAGCCTAAGTTTAAAACCTGTTCAACCAAATCGCCTGGCTCAAAAGATATTGTTGCATCAGGAAGTATTGGCTCACTGCTTTTCTCATTTGTTCTTTAAAATTTTCAATGCCAATACCTGCATCTTTATTAAGGTTGAATTTAATTACAGATTCCTGCGGGCCGCTTGTCCATAAGTAGACAAGGTTAATAGGAAAGCTGGAGGGTTGCGTGCCAATAAAAGCTGAACTGGTTTCTATGTTCCCTTTAGTAATGCTATCTGCAATATGCAAGAGTTTTTGAGTAGCTTCTTCAGTACGTTCCAACCGGGTTCCTGCAGGCATTCTCAACCTTACCTGTGCCTGCCCTGCATCTACTTTTGGAAATATTTCTGTGCCTGTAACGGAAAATAAAATAACTGCTAATCCAATGGAGCAAAGAACATAGACCCAAGATTTCCATTTGCCCTTTTTAATAAATTTTTCAAGCCAAAGAATATAGCGATGCCTGAATTTTTCAAACCTGGTTTCTTTATTATGCGCATGTTGCAGAGGTGCTTCATTTTTTAATAACCAGTTGGCAGCTACCGGAACAAATGTAAGTGCAAGAAAAAATGACGCAATCAGTGAAAATCCTACTGATAATGATAAAGGCATGAACATTCCTTTAGGCACACCTGACATAAATAGAGCAGGTGTAAACACAGCCAATATGCTGAGTAAGATTAACAGTAATGGACCTGCTATTTCACGGCAACCATATAATATTGCTTTGCCCTTAGGTTGCCCTCTTTCCAAATGTTGATGGATGTTTTCAATAGTAACTGTTGCCATATCCACCAAAATACCTACGGATAAAGCCAAACCACCCAACGTCATAATATTAATTGTTTCACCAAACAAGTATAGCATAGTGAGCCCTGTAAGCAAAGCAAGGGGAATTGTTAGCACTACGATTAAAGCGCTTCTTTTGTCGCCTAAAAAAAGTAATACCATTAATCCTGTGAGAATGGCCCCAAGGGCGCCTTCAAACGACAGGCTCTTTACAGAGTTTATTACATAACCAGACTGGTCAAACTCATAAGACACTTTAATATCGCTTGGTACTGCTGCCTGCATATCCGGCAGAGCCGCTTTTACTCTTTGCACTACATCCCAGGTTGAAGCATCAGAGCGTTTAGTAACAGGAATGTAAACGGAACGTTTGCCATTAACCAATGCATAGCTGGTGGTAACATCTGAACCAATTTCTACATTGGCAATATCCCTGATAAAAACGGTGGGGCCTGCACCTGTTTTTATGGGTACATTTTCCAATTCTTTTACACTGTCCACAACCGCATTTTGCGATGTAATTAAGGTTTCATCGCCAACTCTTACATTACCTGCAGGAGTTATGCTGTTTGCTTTCACTAAGGCCTGTACTATTTCATCGGGTGAAAGATTATAGTCTCTTACTTTATCGGGGTCAACTTTTACAATAACTGTTTTCTGATTGCCGCCAAATGGAGGTGGTGCAGATACCCCTGGAAGTGTGGCAAACATAGGCCGTACCCTGAATAGCGCAAGGTCAGAGATTTCACCTAATGTACGGGTTTTGGAAGTAAATACCAATTCCCCAACAGGTACGCTGCCAGCATCAAAACGTGTAATAAATGGCGGCACTGTACCGGGTGGCATAAATGCTTTGGCTCTATTTACATAACCCACCACTTCTGCCATTGCCTGGCTCATATTGGTGCCTTCATTAAACTGTATTTTAATAAGGGCTGCTCCCTGTATAGATTTTGATTCTACATACTTTACGCCGGTTACATATAAAAAATGGTATTCGTAATAAGAGGTAACAAAGCCTTCCATTTGCTCTGGTGATAATCCGCCATAAGGTTGAGCTACATAAACTGTCGGTAATCCTAACTGAGGAAAAATATCGATCCTCATTTTTTTGACAGCCATGTACGAAAAAAACAGGATAGCCAGAATGGCTACTACTATTGTAACGGGTTTTCGTAATGCTCCTTTAAGTAAATTCATAAATGTCTTTAGTTAACCTGGTTGATAAATAAGTTTAAGTCCCCGTTCACGGCTGCTTTATACAGAAAGGCTTTCCAAACACTCATGTATGCCAGCTTGTAATCTGTTTCCGCTTTTATTAAAGCATATTGCGCTTGCATGAAATCTGAAATAGTAGCGAGACCTGATTGGTAACGGGATTGCATTGCCCTGTATGAGAACTGAGCAGATTCTAAAAACAAAGGACTTTCTTTTACAACAGCAAAAGCGTTGTTAAGAGAAGTATCTGCCAATTCATTTTGTTTTTTTAGTTGTAGTTGAATTTCGTTGAATTTTTCCTGGTTAGATTGGATCAAAAAATCCTGCTGCTGCAACTGCGGTCGTATTCTTGCAGATTGCAAAAGTGGTACGCTTAATTGTAAACCTATGCCGTAATTAATACGCTGTAAGCCTAAACCGTCAATAGCTTTAACCGTTCCATTGTATGAAATGCCGGAACCTCTTGCATAAATGGTGCTCCAGGTGCCCAACGTTGGCATCGTTGTTTTTGAAAGCACTTTTTTACGGGCAAAACCGATAGCAATATTGGAGCTGTATAAATTAATCAATGGATTTTTAACTGAATCTGTACTAAGAGTTATTACAGGAAGTTTGGAAAAGAATAAAGTATCAGCAATGGAAATGTTATTATCTGTTGCCAGTAGCTGAGATAAATAGATACGGGTTTGTTCTTTGTATTTCTGACTGTTCAACAATTCAACTTTTGCCTTTGAATCTTCGGCTTTGAATAATGCTATATCAACACCGGGCCTTATACCACTATTTACAAGAGATTGAACCGCCTGTAAATTGGCCTCTGTTCTTTGTAAATTATTCTGATATACTTTCACCAATTCAGTTGCAGTTAATACATCAAGATATGCGTTGATGACTTTTATTTTGTGCTGGAATATTTCATTTTCTGCATCGGCATTGGCATACTGCAAACCTGCTTTAGCAAAATCAACCTGTGCTTGCCGCTGACCAAATGTAATGGGTTGCCAATTAAGTAAAAGGCTTGTAGCACTGCCAAATACGCCACTCATATTATTGGAGGAAGAAGGCGGCCCGCTGATAGGCACAAGAAATTGCGTGTATGCCATACCGGTAATATTGTTGTAAGTGGCATAGTCCATTTGGTAGGATGCATCCAGTGATGGAATCAAAGTACTCTTGCTTACATCTATACCTTTTTGTGCAGCCTTTATATCCAGCATTTTTGATTTCAGCAAAGGATAGTTTTTTTCTGCCAGTTGCAACAATTGCGGCAGTGTTGTTTGTTGTTGCTGTGCAAACCCTTTCAGGTGCAGCAACAGTAATAGCAACCAACAACTAACCTTTACACTTTGATATATTTTCATTCTTTTATGTTTATCAGTTTTAATTATTAAATAAGGCCTGCACCCAAAGCAATGGCAATAACAAAAAGCATAATGGCAACGGTTGCCTGAATAAACTTCAGGGTAATCTTTTTGAGGATTCTTTTACCAATTAACGAACCCGCTATTGCAGCAAGTGTTGCGGCAAAAACATAACTCAGCTTTTCATGGAGGCCGGTTTCTGAAAATCTTGTTGCGTAAACAGAAAGCCTTGTGATATCTACAAAAACAGATAAGACTGCCGCAGATGCAATGAATGCTTCTTTTGATAAGCCTGATTTAATTAAAAAAGCGCTTCTTAATGCTCCCTGGAGGCCGGAAAGTCCGCCAAAAAAACCACTTAGTAAACCGCCAATTGGCAGCTTGTTTTTACTAAACTGGATTGCCTTTAAAGATGGGATGATGTCGAACAGTGCAAAGCCGATAAGCAAAATTGCAATGATGAATTTTACAGGCGTTACTTCAAATAGTTTTTCACAAATAGTATAGGAATAAAGGTCAGGAAGATTTGAAATATTCATCAGCAGCCATGCACCTGCTAATGATGCAAGTATTGCAGGGATACCAAATCGAATCAAAACTGTTTTATCTGCATTTTTACCAACCATTCCTGCGATAAGAATATTATTGAAAAAATGAACTATTCCAACTAATGCAATGGCTACCTCTACCGGAAAGAAAATCATAAACACAGGGGTAAGGATTGTACCTAACCCAAACCCGGAAAAAAAAGTAAGTATAGCTATTATAAATGCAGCTACCGATAAAATAATTATTTCCATTTTTGATTTTCTATTTGTTTATCTACCGACCATTTGCCACCTCCTTTGATGATTAAGAAAATACTTCCCAGAAGCATTGACCAGTCGGTACGGCTATCATGCAGCATTGACCAGAAACCGCTGCTGGCTAAAAGCGGCACTTTGGTAGTGGCTATGGAAACTAACATAATGATGAGTAAAGGAATAGCCGCCAACCTTGTAAGCAGGCCTATTAAAACCAGTGTGCCGCAAATTATTTCGAAACTGCCCACAAATGGACCTAAAAAATCAGGATTGGGTAAGCCTATTTTTGCAAAACGACCTGCACCCAAAGCATTTTCAAATAAAAATTTTTGAATGCCTTCAGAAAGAAATACAGCACCAATCATCAGGCGAATGATGATTGGTGTTTTGGCATTATCTGTTTGAATGATTTTACGTAGCATAGTTATAGAACAGGTTTAAAACTCTGGTTGCTTATTGGTGGAATGGTTGGAATTGTGATAACATTAAATTCATGTTTTGTTGCCCTATGACAATTATTGCAGGAACTGGTAAGCAAGGTGTAACTGCTTTTAAACAGTTGCAGGTTCTGTTGTTTGATGGCATTGCTTATGCTATCAATAGCTGGGTTAATCATTCCTATTACTTTTGCTTCGGGTCTGTCTGTATTGAACTTTTGAATATCATCTAATGCTTCCTGGATTTCGTGTATTTCAAAATCGGCCAGTTTCCAGTTATTGTTTGTACCTGCAAACCATAATTTGGCATGATGTACCTGTATGCCACTCATAAAATCTCCAAAGCCGGGTTTGTAAGAATTATGCAGTTTGTTTTGCAGACTGTCAATTTGTGTCTGTAACTGCTGGTTATTATCCGCCTGCTGATTACAAGCTGCAAGCATAATTACTGAAGTTATCACTGCTATGTATTTCATTTTACAAATGATGAAGTAAGGAAACAATATTTAATTGTACAAAGGTGATACAATGAATCCACCAAAGCATGGTACATTTGAAAATAGTATGGTATCGGATTTACAGGCTGCGAAATACCTGTGGTGTATGCCCGGTGTAGCGTTTGAAATACTTAACGAAATGGGAAGGGTCATTAAAATCTAAGGTAAATGAGATTTCTGAAACGGTATTGTCGGTATAAATCAATAAGCGTTTGGCTTCACTTATGATATGTTCTGCCAGTACTTCGGTAGCGGATTGATTGACTGCTTTGCGGCAGGCTGTATTAAGGTTTTGCGGAGTTGTATTTAACGAGCCTGCATACTGGGCAACATTGTTTTTTATTTCGATGCTTTGGTTCAACAGTTCCCGGAAAGACTGAAAGAGGTCTGCCCTTACTTTTACTTTACTGATAAGAGGCTTTGCCACTTCCAATATTTTTGCCAATAATGCTTTTAGCAAGCCTTCAATAATGGGAAAACTGTTTTCATTTACTGTATCATTTTCTTGCGTTAGTATCTCAAAGAGTTGGTTGATGGTTTCATTATCCTTTACCTGCAAACTTGATAAACCGCTTACTTTAGTCAATAATGCTTTCAGTTCACTATCAAGACTCTTATCTATAAATCCTTTTTTCAAAATCAATACATAGCCTTTCGGCACAGTGAGTAAGTCCCAATGATGTACCTGCTCTTTACGTACAAAGAAAATAACGGGTGGCTGTACTGTGTATTTGTTGTAATCAATGGAATGTATGCCACTACCTTTTGAAAGATAAATAATTTCAAAATAATTGTTGTGCTTGTGCGGTTCGGTTTTTCTAATGTCCTTCCTGAATGGAGCAATCTTAATTAGTTTACCCGTTTCGCTTTTGTCTTTTATTTGGAGTTTGGAAGACATTTTTTAAGTATTAATAAAATTTTTTTATAAAATCATCATTTATATGTTCCAGGTCTTCAATTTTTTTTCAATTACAACACTCTTTAGTTTTAACGCCATTGCAGTTATAGTTTCAGCAACGTTTTAAAACAGATGGAAAAAAATATTTTTTCGGAAAAAAAATAAAAATCGAATTTAAAGTCATGAAAATAAATTTGGCAAAAATAGGGTATCATAACATTCGGTACTCGATTTTTTCATAAGCAAGTTCTTTTTATTAGTCTTAGGCTTGTTATAGTATACCTAATACTTTCCTTAATAAAAAATCAAATAAAAGCCTTTCGAATTTTATTAATAATTATAACGGCAAAAAGGAAGATTTCTCTTTGTTAACATTAAGGTAATGTTCAAATAACAATTGAGTAACATAACAATGGTTCCTTTGCAAATAAAAAAATTATATGTACTCAGTGGTTACTAAAAAACGTTTATTTTTTATTGCATTCTTAAGTTTTGGTTTATTTGCGAGCAGTTCCTTAAAAGCCCAATTTACTGTCAATTCTGACTCTGCTTTTAATGCAGGTACTCCAAATACAGGAAGATTATGGGGTTATTCTTTCGCAGATTTTTTTTACAAAGGTCATAGTGATACATTGAACAGGGGTGGTGGTAACCAATATACAGGTATCCCAAAAGGCAGAAATGCATTTCAGATACGGCGCCTTTATCTTGGTTATAACTATAATATAAGCAAAAAATTTTCTGCTGAAGTATTGCTTGAAGCTTCTAATGGAGCAACCAGCGGCGACGCTTTAACCGATAACAAACTTGCTTTTTATATAAAGCTGGCGAACTTAAGAATTAAAGATATCTGGAAAGGGACTGACCTGGTGCTAGGCCAGGTTCCTCCGCCAGGCTTTGTTACGTCGTCAGAACCCATATGGGGCTACCGCTCAATAGAAAAGACAATTATTGATAATCGCGGAACTCCTTCATTTGATTTAGGAGCTTCATTGCAAGGAAAGTTCGATCCAAAAAAGGGAAATTTTGGTTATGATGTAATGGTAGGTAATGGAACCGGTGCCAAAGCTGAAGGAGATAAATACAAATGGCTATATGGAGACATTTGGGGAAAATTCCTTGACAAAAAACTTTATGTAAATTTATACATGGATTATAATCGCATGGACCCTATTTCGGGTAAGCAGCACTCAAGAAGCATGATCAAAGGTTTTGTAGCTTATACCATACCAAAAATTACCATTGGGGTAGAAGCTTATAGCAATAGGCTGCAAAATGATAACCAGGCTACAGAAATTGCTACAGGCAATGTTGATCTTTTGACTGTGCAGGCAAAGGGGATTTCCATATTTACGCATGGGCCAATTGTAAAAGACAAATTAAATTTCTTCGCCCGTTTCGATGCTTTGAATCCGGATAATAAAATTGATAACGGTAAGTATAATAAGTATGTAGGGAATACCGGCGGTTTTAATGACCCATCTACAAAGGAGCAATTTATTACGGCCGGTTTAGATTTTACGCCCATAAAAAGTGTTCACCTTATGCCAAACATCTGGTATACTAAATACACCAACCATGGCTTTGCATCAAAATATGACAGTTATGATCTTAGTTACAGGCTAACCTTTTATTATGTATTTGGAAAGTAATTATCATTCTTCAATTATAAAAAATATACTACAATTTTAAACTTAAAAACAACCTTAAAAAATTAGTTATGAAATTAAAATCAAAAATAAAAAGCTTGCTCTTAGCATCTTTTGTATTAGCAATTGCTGGTGCTGTTACACCAGGTTGCAACAGTGGTTCATCCGATAAAAGCGGAACAGATTCAACCGCTACTTCAAGTGATGATAAAACACTTTTAGGAGCAGGAAGTACTTTTGTATATCCCTTATTTTCCAAGCAATTTTCAGAATATAATAAATTAACCGGGTTAAAAATAAATTACCAGTCAATCGGTTCAGGAGGTGGAATTCTTCAATTAACTAATA
>Ga0209585_10000952_pt1 | contig 11173 bp, 4 predicted proteins | sample NGEPerone_FD_185491 | JGI IMG/M metagenome (GOLD analysis project Ga0209585, IMG submission 185491) | Arctic peat soil microbial communities from the Barrow Environmental Observatory site, Barrow, Alaska, USA - NGEE Permafrost154B-one... | ecosystem: Environmental > Terrestrial > Soil > Wetlands... | reverse complement strand
GGTGCGTCCTGAGCGTCGACGCGGCCGGCGGTGGCGCGGTCCTTCAATGGGACAGCGCAGGCGCGGTCGTGCATCACGCGCGGGAGGTCACCACTCGCTTCTCGCGACCGGTGACCACCGTGGCGGTGGCCCTGACCGGCTCCCCTCCGACGAGCCTCGCGCCGACCCAGCTGAACCTCGTCGGCGCACGCGTTGCCACCGACCGCTCCGGAACCGAGCGGCTCCCGGTGGCGGTGACGCTCGGGGACACCAGCGTGCTCGTGTATGCCGTGGTGCCCGACGAGGGCGCGACCTCGGTCAGCGTCGTCGTCAGCGCCGGGGCCGACTGGGTCGTATCCGGCGTGGTCGGAACCACCGACTCGCCGCAGGACGTCGCCCGCCTGATCGCCCGGCAGCGCCTGGCCGGTCTCACGGCCAAGCTGCTCGCCCTGGCCGGGCCAGGCTGCCAGGCGCAGTGGCAGCCGGCTCCGAAGACCAGACCCCGACGGCCGAGGAAGGCACCACGATGAGCATCGACGAGGGCCACTTCCGGCTTTACACCCACGTCGTCCCGGCACTCAAGGCCGGCGACTACCGTTTCGCGACAACGCAGTCACTCACCGCCAAGGACAAGGACGGCGACGTCACGGCCGACCGGTTGCCGGTCGAGGAGCTCCACACCCACCTGCGGGTGACCTCGCCGCGCTATCAGCTCCCCCCCGACCAGATCCTGTCGACCTACCCGCCGGCAGGGACCGAAGGCGCCTACGGCTCGCGCCTGCCACAGGTGGTCATCAAACGCCGGACGCTGCCCTGGGAACGCTCGGTCGAGGGAGGCGACGACGGGACGCCGTGGCTCGCCCTCGTCGTGTTCGCCGAGGGTGAGGCCGACCTGTTGACCAACGTGCCCGTCGGGGAGTGTGTGACTGCCGGGGTGCGCCTCGACGGACCGGTGGACATCGAGAAGGGCTCTTGCCTGGAGATCCGTACGTCGATGGTCAGGAAGATCATGCCGACGCGCAAGGACGTCCCTCTGCTGGCGCACGCCCGCGAGGTCAACATCAACGACACCGAGCTGATGATGGGCGACGACGACGGGTTCCTCGCCGTGGTCATCGCCAACCGCCTTCCGCTCGCGGCCCGCAACCCCAATGGGACCGAGGCACCGGTGAAGTACCACGCCTGCCTGGTCAACCTCGAGGGCCAGTTCACCAAGCTGCTGCCGGAGTCCCCACCCGCAGTCCTGCTCACCGACCACATGGTCCTGCAGGCCGCCACGGTGCTGTTCTCACCGGCTGAGTACGACCACATGACGATGGACGTCAAGCATGCAGGCGGATCATCGGTCATGGGCGGGTTGCTGCCGCACGGTGACGCTCCCGAGGCCGACGCGATGGCGGCCACGGCGACCCGGTCCCGCCTCTCCGAGGACCCGGTCACCAAGTCAAACCGCGGCTCAGGCGCGTGGAGCAGGACGGTCGAGACATCGCCGGCCTTCGAGCTGTTCGGCGGGACCTCGGACCTCGGCTACTCGGTCGGCTCGGTCGCTCAGTTCGTCGATCCCAAGCTTCGCTTCCCTGTCCTCGTGCAATGGACGTTCACCTCCGTCGGCGAGATGACGTTCGAGCTGCTCATGCGTGAGGCCGACTCGGGCCTGCACGGGACGATCGGGGAGCACCCGAAGCAGGCCGTGGGCAGGAAGCCCCTCGAAGTCGTCGAGACCGGGCACGTCGGCCTCGACCAACGCACTCGCCGTGGCGATCTGGTGAGGGCGTGGTATCGGGGTCCGCTCCTGCCCCACCCGGCGGACACGACCTCCCCACGCCTGCCTCTGGCCCACACGGGTGACCAGCTTCGCGCGGTCATCCCGGACGGCCGGGAGGACCTGTCGCTGGCTGCCGCCTTCGAGATCGGGCGACTGCTTGCCCTGAGCCAGCCGTCGATGGTCGCTTCGTTGTTGCGGTGGCGCCAGATCGGCTACCAGGCGGCACGTGGCAGGGCCCTGTGGGACGGCATCCTCGATGGTCTGAACCTGGAGGACTTGCTGCTGCAGCCGGGCAAGCTCCTGGGCACCTCGTTCGGTCGCGGACTCGCGCAAGCCATCGGCAAGAACCCTGGCGACACCATCGGACCTCCACGCGAGATCATGACCGCGGGAACACCGATGAACTTCGATGGCGACCCGGTCACCTTGGTTACCAAGGGTTTTGGCATCGACCTGGCCACCGACGTGCCACTCGTCAGCTTCCTCGATGCCCTGCGCGGCGTCGACGTGCCCCGGATGCCGCTCGCAGACCTGTCCAAGGCGGCCGCGACCAAAGCTCTCACCGGCGCCCTCAACCAGGTCATGGACGCCTCGCTCGTCCAGCTGGCCTCGGGCGCCCTGTCGACCCAGATCATGACCACGCCCGGAGGGGTGGCTGGTGGGCTGGTCGGAGGAGTCGATGTCGTCGCCGGGGGGTTGGGCGGGATGTTCGGTGGCGTACCGGTCGGGATGCCGCGGGGCGCGGCCATGGACGAGGACGCCCCGGATGCACTCGACCTGGCCCTCCAGGGCCGGGCCGGCGTCGACGAGGAGGACGAGTCATGAAGGTCGACGCCCAGGACATGCTCAAGGAGCTGCCGCTCAAGCTGGCCGACATGAAGGGAGTTGCAGTGGTCGTCGATGACGACGACACCGACTCCGCGATGCCCCAGGAGCTGCGGTCATGGCTGGTGCGGCTGCGGCTGCTCGAGGGTGTGCCGTTTGCCAACCTCGTGGCCGACACCGAGCTGCTCCCCGAGGAGTCGATCCGCTGGTTCTATCTGGACCGGCGATGGACAGACGCGCTGGTCCAGGGAGCGCTCAGCGTCGGGACGGTCAACAGCGACGACCGCACGCACCTCACCGCCCAGTACGACGCCATCCGCGACGAGCTGGATCAGGAGGAACGCAACTACCGCCGACTCCCTGGCACGCCGCGCTTCGGTGGGTCGGTCGACGCCGTGAGTGGGTTCATCCTTCGCTCGCAGGGGGTGTCCGGATGGCCGGGCCTGCACGTGCGGGCCTTCACGGTTGACCCCGAGGAGTCCGATGATGCGACCTATCCCGAGGACGACAGCCGCCGGATGCGGTTGCTGCGTCTGGAACGTCTGGCGCCGGCCGTGTTGTTCGCCCTGTTCGACGGCATCCCGCAGGTCGTGCACATCGAGGAGCCCCGCCAAGGTGTGCAGTTCGGCTTCGACATGACCCAGGTCGGCTCGTCGAGCAAGGCTCAGCTGCAACCACGCGACCGAACGACGTTCAAGGATCTGCCGGTACCCAAGATCGATGTGCCGTTCAGGGCGGGCGACGGCTCCTCGGGCGTTGTCGACATCCAGGCGCTGGAGCGGGCGCTGAAGAAGCACCCAGCGACCGGGGCAGGGGATGGGCTGGATGCCGCCGAGTATGCCTTGCAGCTCATCAGGTTCCCGTACCGCCAGGTCTTCGGTGCACCGGAGGGTCTGACCATCGGGACGGTGTTCCAGGCCACCATCGCCTACTCGCAATACGTAGCCCTGGACTTCATCGGTGGGGGGACGCCGTGAGTGACTTCACGCTGGACGCCAAGGTGCTGCAGAAGGCCGTCTACAGCTCGCGGTTTGCCGCGCTGGCCCGGGCCGATGTCGACCTCGACACCTTCAAGACCTGGGACCGCCACCTGGCTCGCAACAAGCGCATCCTGGTCCCGGTGGACGTCCAGGCATTCGTCGTCCCCGCGCAGGGGGCAGAGGCGACGGTTGCGGTCGGCGCCATCCCCGGCGACCCCGAGCCGTTCGATGCCGGGGGGGTGCGCCCGGCCGGGGTCCACCTGCACTGGGCGATGCCGGATGCGCTCATGCACGGCGCCCACAACGCGGCGACCAAGAGCCTGCAGATGCAGCCGCTTCCGGACCGGTGGGTCGTGGTCCGCACGATTCTCCCGGAAGGGTCGCACTCGGCATACGCGACCGGATGGGTCATCGACGCCACCCATGCGGTCGTCGTCCCTCTTGCCTCGTACGCCGGCACGATCGATCCCGGAACGGCCGAGGCACTGACCCCGCTGGACGGCTCCAGCCGTGGAACCCTCTTGTGGACCGCGACGTACGAGGGCGCGGCGAACCGGTTCGCCCTGCACGACCCGCTCAGCGACCTGCCCGGGCTCACGTCGATCGCGCCCCATGGCTTCCACCGCGGACTGGCTGTCTACACGGTGGCTGGTTGGTGGACCAACGAGACCGAGGATCCGCTGGCCGGCACGCTGGGGTCGACCAGCCTCGAGCGCCGTCTGGCCGAGCTCAGCTGGTACGTCAGCCCCGATGGCGAGGACGAGCTGGAGGACGAGCTCGACCCCAAGATCGCGCAGCTGGAGACCTACGCCGGACTGTCCTCCCCCGCGTCAGCCGCGAAGGTGACCACGGTGACGGAGCACTCCGAGTCGTCGGTGAAGTACAGCAGCGGCGCCCCGAAGTCGAAGCTCCCGGTCGAGGAGGTCAGCGAGGTCTTCGTCGGGCTGGGGCTGCAGCGCTACCACTGCATGCTGCATGGCAGCGTCATCGGGGTGCCGATCGACGGCACGGCCAGTGGGTCGGACGACCGCCCGGACCCGGACACGATCGCCGGTGGGCTCGGCCTGGACATCGATGACCTGGCCGCGGCGTTCGCAGCCCCGGGGTTCGGTCTGGACGCCGCGCACAGGCAAGCCGCCGAGCGGCTGTCAGCAGCCTTCACCGGCGACCTGTTGAGCCGGATCGGCACCAGTGACGGGTTGTCCGACCTCGAGGAGCGCGAGCACGCAGACGGGTTCTGGGGTATGCCGGGCAAGCCGGTTCCCGGTGCCAAGGCCGATCGCCTGCGGACGGAGGACACCACCCCGCTGGGGCCGACCCAGGTAGGCCGCAAGGGCCGCGCCGCACTGGGCGGCAGTCGCGGGACCTCGTCCTCGTCCAAGGGAGACGCGGAAGTGTCCCAGGAGGCCAGGGCCTACTGGAAGACCGGTGTGGTCCCCATGACCCGGGCCCACGAGGACTCGACCGCAAAGAAGACGATCCGGGCGCAGCATGAGAGGGATGACGCCCCGACCAAGCGGGGCGGGGCGGACGCCCCAGCGAGCCGCGACGTGGTTCGCGCCGCCCCCCGGATGTTCCGGCCTGCGCCGGTCATCCTGGGCCTGCGCGGCATCCGCCCCAGCCTGCGCCACCACGGCGACGGGTTGTACGACGACAACGGCAAGCTGCGGGCGCGCTATCCAGGCGAGGTGAAGGCCAGTATCCAGGGGACCATCGACGGGGCCACGATCCTGCCGACCCTGGGCAACGGCGCCATCCCGCCGGAGGTCCTGCGAGTCGTCCGTGAGGCCGTCGTCTATGACGGGTACTCGTGGAAGTGGCTGGCCGCCGCCGGCAAGCGTCCCGACGTGGAGGACGCGGTCATCGAGGCCAGGGTGGTCGGCGAGATGGTCCGGCTCTACGGAACCGAGGCACGCTATGACGGCAGCGGCGCCGGGTTCGTCGCCGAAGCCGCTCGGGCCGCAGCACCGCACGCCGCTTCGACGAACGACTGGGCCAGCTACTCGGCGCGGAAGTCCCAGGTGGACGGTCAGGTGGCTTATGAGATGGCACGGTTCTCGCTCGCCGAGGGAACGCTGCCCAGCCCGGTGGCACTGACCACGTGGCGGCAGCCGTGGGTGCCCCTGTTCGTCGAATGGCAGGTGAGTCTCGTGGGCTCCGACCGGATGGATGGCTGGACGCTCACCGGTACCGACCTCGAACCCAACTCCCCCGGGACGTCGATGACCCGCACCTTCACCGGCCGCAGCCCCGTCACCACGGGTGTCGGGAGCGCGCTCACCTCAGCGATCAAGCGTTGGCTCGCTGAGGAGCAGGTGCGTGACGCCACAGTCCCGTCCAGCTCGCAGCTGTCGGACGCGGATGAAGCCGCCCTCGACCGTCTCGCGGATCTGTTGGGTCCGCTCGATGTCGTGTCGGCCTCGCTCGACGGAGTCCGTGAGCAGCTGCTCGGCATCCCCTATGCCGGCATGATCGTGCGCACCAAAGGCCCGGACGGCACCGCCAAACCACCGGCGACCGACCTGCCGACGCCGCTGTTCGGCGGAACGTTGACGGTGGAGAAGCTGCGGCTGGTCGATGCCTTTGGTCGGCTCCTCGACCTGCCGACTGCGGCCCTGGCGACCACGACGAACCTTGAGCTGCAAGGGAATCCGTCAGGAATTCGACTGCGACCCCGAATCCAGCATGGTGCCCGCTGGCTGGCCCGCCTCGTGGACCCTGGCTACTCCCTGGCCGGCGACCCAGCCCTGGCCCCCGAGGCCTACGTCGACCAGCTGCGGGCCAAGCTCGCGGTGTCGCCGGTGTCGGGATTCCTGCTGCCCGACCACATCGACGAGGCACTGGAGATCTTCGACCGCGACGGCAACCCGATCGGCCAGGTCATGCACGACTCGGTCACCGACGCCGTGACATGGGAGACCGCCCCGGGTCGTCCCCTCCCACCGGACGCCGGTCCGTTGGCCGACGTCCCGGCGCACGCTCAGCACACGTCGCTCCTGGCTGCCGGGCTCATCCAGAGCGACATCGACGCACGGCACAGCGACGCGCCGCCGGCCGGGAGCTCGCTCACAGCACTGCTGCGGGCCATCGACTCAACCCTGTGGAGCGTCGACACCTATGCCGCGATCGGCTCGCCCACCATCGCCGGGCTTGTGGGACGGCCGATCGCGGTCGTCCGCCTCGTCCTGAGCCTCGACGTCCCCGACGACGTCGACGAGGTGAAGGTGACTGCGCTCGGCGGACCGGAGGCGCGCCTGGCCGCCTTCGCGGCGTTGGCCGACCAGCAGTTCCCGTTCCGCATCGGTGAGCTCGGCCGCAGCGACGACAGCGTGCTCGGCTTCTTCGTCGACGACGACTACACGAGGCTTCATGTCGTCGACCGGGTCGTCGCCTCGACTGCACTGGCGAGCGGACGGCATACGGGGCACTTCGGTCTGCTCGGCTCGGTCGCCGACCCCGATCCCATCGACCACCCCTATCTCGAGCTCGAGGACACCATCTTCATCAAGCCGGGACAGACCATTCGACTGACGGTGCTGATGCTCCCCGCCGGGAAGATGCACCTGACTTCGGGAATCCTGCCGCGCAAGGCCCTCGAGCTGGCCAACGAGTGGGTGACGCCTGGCCTGATGAAGGTCGTTCCATCGATGCGCGTCGGCCCGTTGCTGGTCGACCCGGCCGAGATCCGGCTGCCCAACGTGGCTTCGCTGGGCAAGAACCAGGTGTTCACCCGCCGGACCGGGCCGCTCACCTGGCGGGATGACCCGATCCTGGCGTCGACCACGAATGCGTACCTGCCCAAGATGCCGCACGAGTCGCAGGAGGGCTGGATCCGGGTCGCGCCGATCCCGGCGGACGGAGCGGAGTCATGACCGCCAAGCGCCGCGTCCCCCTGGGCAAACGGGCTCGCCGCGCAGCCATGACCGAGGCCATGGAGCGCGAGGAGTACAAGTCGGCCAAGCGTGGGCGGGCCATCGAGCGCGAGACGTACAACCAGCGCCTGGCTGCCGGTGTCGACCGCGCCGCCCTGGACGAGGCGATGAACCGCGTCCTCGCCGAGGCTCAGTCCGCGACCGACCAGCCGCGTCGACGGCGCTCTCGGGGTGCCGCCCCGATGGCCTTCCCGGCGGACGCCGCGGCGAGGTGGGTCCCGATCGGGCCCTCGGTCGTGCGACGCGGGCAGGCGATGGACAGGCCGCGGGTCACCGGTCGCATCCGTGACCTCGCCGTGGACCCCACGGGCACCAGGGCGTATGCCGCCTCGGCCATGGGCGGTGTCTGGTACACCGCCGACGGCGGGTCGACGTGGAGCCCCGTTGGGGGATGGGCCGAGCGGCGACGGGTTGCGGGAGGGTCGTCCAACGGGCAGGCCACGGGGTGCCTTCTGGTGAGCTTCGGGGCAACGGCCGACCTGGATGTGGTGCTGGTCGGTACCGGGGAGACCACTCCGTCCCAGGCCCCGATGGGCGAGGGCGCCAGCGGTGGGGTGGGAGTGCTCTCGGACACCGGGCCGGTGTCGGCGGCAGTTGCCGGCGACCCTTGGGAGGCAGACAGCGGCCTGGACCTGATGGAGGGGCTCGGGGTCTTCCGGATCGTACGCAGCCCGGCCAGCACGGCCGGGCTTGCCGTCGGCGGAGCCCAGGACAAGGTGGTGGCCTGCACCAGCAACGGCGCGTTCATCGGCACCCGCAAGCACCTCGCGGCGGGCAGCGGTCTGCCGGCACGGGACGGTTTCGAGTGGGCCCGGATGACAAATCTGTCGACGGCCTATCCCAACGCCGGGGTGAGCGACGCGGTCTGGCTCCCGGGCGGGCGGCTCGTTCTCGCGGTGATGGGCACAGGCCTGGTGTGGACTGACGACCTCGGCGTGACGCTGCACAATATTGCCTCGACGCAGGCCCCCGCCGTCACGATCACGGGCGTGATGAGCCTGGCCGTCGCGCAGGGCAACCGGATCTACCTGTTGGGCGAGACGGGTGGGTTGCCGACCCTGTGGCAGATCCCCAACGTCACGCTTGTCACTCCGGTTGCCACGAGCGTCCCTGCCCTGCCGGCCACCCTCTGGCCGAACCAGCGTGACTACGACCAGGCCATCGCGGTGGATGTCGTGGCCGGCGTGGATCGCGTCTACGTAGCCGGGAGCGCGGTCCTCGTGCGCCCCGGCGGCGACTACGGCGCCTCGATGTACTGCTACGACGTCATCCCGACGCCGCCACCGGTCGTGCCTCCGATACCCCCGTTCTCGTTGACCGCCGCCAGCGGCATTGCCCGGACGGGCGTCCCACCCGGTGGGGACGGCGCCGACAAGGCCGGGCTGATCGGCAACAACGTCCACGGCGACGTCCATGCGATCCGGCTCACGGGTGCCGTGGCCCCGAGGCGACAGGTGTGGGTCGCCACGGACGGCGGAGTGTTCGTCTCGGACCGATCCGGCCGGGTGCAGACATTCGCGTCGATGAACAACGGCATCGCCGCACTCCAACCGGTCTTTGTGCGTGCCCACCCCGTCAACGGTCACGTCATCGGGGCGGGATTCCAGGACAACGGCACCCAGATCCGCACCGGTGACACCGTCTGGGACGAGCTGTACGAAGGCGATGGCGGCGGCCTCTCCTTCCACCCCACGTCGCCGCACCTGATGGTCCGGCAGTACGTCCAGTCGCAGTGGTCGTGCACGTCGTCGGCGGCGTACGTCGACCCCATGACGCGCAACCACGGATGGCCCAACGGCGGCGTGGCCATCGGCTCCGAGGACGGTTGGTCGTCGTTCTACTCGGGTGCCGCAACCGTGCGAGTGCCTCCCTCGGGTCTCAACCCGGCCCGGGGCCGACTCGCCCTGGGCACGTACCGGGTCTGGTTGACCGATGACCTCGGGGTGGGCGCCGGTCCGAACACCTGGCAGACGCTGCCCTTCCCGGGCGGCGTCACGGCCGACGGGCGACCGGGTGCCAACGGTGCCGCCACCGCGGCTTCGCTCCAGATCGGGCTGCCGAACCCGTGGGGCGGGCCGATCATCACCATGGCCTGGGCGTCGACCACCGAGCTCCTCGTCGTCTACCGCGACGCCATCGTGCGCTACACCGAGAGCCCGCCGGGCACCTGGGCGACCAAGATGTGGCGGCTGAACGACCACCACGTCGCCATGCCGCGCAACACGATCCTCACCGACCTCACGCCGGTACCGGGTGCCCGCAACTTCTACGTCACGACGACCGGAGTGGTGGGCAGTCCCGAGGAGACGGTGTGGTTCTACAGCCCGTCCGACGACCAGTTCCACCGGACCGGCTTGCGGCACGTCCTGGACACCGCAGGCCCGCCGGCGGTGACGGGCCCTCGCGATCCGGCATACGCCGTCGTCCTCGACCCGACCGATCCGACCATCGTGTTCATCGGGACCACCACGGGCGTATGGCGTGGCCACCGCACGACCGCCACGGGGACCCACACATGGACACCGTTCGTGAACGGGCTGCCGCAGTCGACCGTCCAGGATCTCGACATCTGGGTCGATCCTGCGGGCGGCGCCGGCGCTCTGCGGCTGGTGCGCGCCGGCGTTCAGTCGCGCGGCGTGTGGGAGGTCGACCTGGCCCATGACGCCGCCCGGCGGACGTGGATCCGCGCGCATGCGTGGGACGACCGACGCATGCCCCTCGCGGCCAACCTCAACCCGCTGCAGGCGCCGCCGGTGGCGCCGGAGCCGTTCACGGCGAGCCCTGACATCGTGGTGCGGCCGCGTTGGACCAGGAGCACCGCGCCCTCGTTCGTCGCCGCGCCGCAGATCACGACGATCAACGCCCCGACCTATGAGGTGTGGACGTTCCAGACCGCGTTCCGCTGGCTCTATCCCAGCGTGGCGGCGACGGGAGTGTTCACCGAGGCGATGGCCAACCTCATCTCCTTCCACCGCACCACCATGGGCAAGACGGCGGTCCCTGTCATTGACCAGGCCGTCTGGGACGCGGTCGTGGGCGGGGTACGGGTCAAGCCCAACGGCGTGGTCTCCGCCGACATCGCAGACCCGCGTGCTGTGTATCGCGCTCCGTGGCACACATCCCGGGCGCCGGGCGCGCTGCCGGCCGAGATCGACTTCACCGAGCTCGTCGTGCCGCCGCGATCGGTGGGCAACGTGTGGTCGGTCTATCGCGAGACGTCGACGGTGGATGTCCTTGTGCACCATAGGGATTCACGCGAAGTGCCGGCGGATGGCGCGTTCGTCGTCCTGTTGTGGCGTGCCGCAGCAACACCGGATGCGTTGATGGCCCTCTCTCCGACAACAGTCGCCACGTACCTCACGGCGATCGCGGGTGGCACGGCTGCTGTCATTCCTGGTGGGTGGAACGTTGCCGCGGGTTCGGGCGGGGTGGCCCTACGCACCGTGTCCGTGCCGGTCGACGGCCGGATGCCACGCGGAACGTCGATCGACGTAGACCTGTCGGCTGTCCCCGCCGGACAGCACGTGCTGTTCCTTGCGTTCGTGGGCTCGACCGCGGACGACCTCCCGCTGAGCCTGCCTGCGATCAACCCGCTGACCAGCATCACCGACCTGGTGCGGTCGTGGCCTTACGCCGCGGCGCGAGTTGTCATGGTGAACGACCGACCCGTCTGATCATCGCCACAGCGCACC
>Ga0209585_10000950_pt1 | contig 11182 bp, 9 predicted proteins | sample NGEPerone_FD_185491 | JGI IMG/M metagenome (GOLD analysis project Ga0209585, IMG submission 185491) | Arctic peat soil microbial communities from the Barrow Environmental Observatory site, Barrow, Alaska, USA - NGEE Permafrost154B-one... | ecosystem: Environmental > Terrestrial > Soil > Wetlands... | reverse complement strand
GCGATCGAGTTACCTCCGGTGGAGAGCTGGGACTTTTGGGCTTGGCATTTCCCCGACAATTCAACGAAAGCGGGTTTTTTTACGTGTATTATACAACTGACAATCCGCTGCGCTCTGTCGTCTCGCGCTTCTCTGTTTCACAAACCAACGCTAACCAGGCAGACGTTAATAGCGAAGAGGTTTTATTACAGGTCGGACAGCCTTTCTCTAACCACAATGGAGGACAAATATCGTTTGGACCTGACGGGTACCTCTATATAGGGCTAGGCGATGGTGGTGGTGCTGGAGATCCTTTGGGCAACGGACAAAATCGTTCGACGTTGCTCGGCAAGATCTTGCGCATCGACGTTAATTCTGCGTCTGGCAGCTTAAAATACAGTATCCCTCGCGATAATCCTTTTGTTGGAAATAGCCAAGGGTTCCGTGAGGAGATTTACGCTTACGGCTTACGTAATCCGTGGCGGTTTAGCTTCGATCCCACGACGGGTCTGCTGTGGGTAGGAGACGTGGGTCAAGACAGGATAGAAGAGGTTGACATCGTTAAGAGCGGCGGAAACTACGGCTGGAACATTATGGAAGGGAGTTCTTGTTATTCCCCTCCGTCAGGATGTAATCAAACCGGACTCTCGCTCCCAATCTGGGAATACAATCACTCCCTAGGGTATTCCGTTACCGGAGGTTTCGTTTATCGAGGTGCCGCGTTCCCCGAGCTGGCGGGCGCCTACGTCTACGGAGATTATGGGTCGGGGAGGATTTGGGCGGTGCGGTATGACGGTGTGAACCGCACAAATAGTGAACTTGCGGCTACCGGCCTTCATATTACGTCCTTTGGACTTGACCAAAAGGGAGAGCTCTATATTTGTGGATATGATGGCTACATTTATAGATTGCAGCGTTCGACCGCGTAGTTCGCGTTTTAAGCTGGCTGATCGAAGCTAGGCTAGAGAGTTATTTGTATCCAAGAGCGAACTACTAAGGTCTCCAGAGTCGTCTAAGGCTTTTCTCCAACAACTTTTATGCTTACCACAGCGCTGGCAACATTGTCCAACTCTTCAGGGGTCAGGCTTAGGTTGTTCCTAGCAGTTTGTACTATCGGATCGTTTGCAAAGCAATCTAACGCGAGTGCAGCCTCATCAACGATCTCCACACCCTCAAACCCGGCAGCGCGGATAGTTTCCAAGTAGGCGTCTTTCATAATCGCTCCTGAAAGACAGCCAACGTACGCGGCAACTGACTGCTTCACAGCATCGGGAAGCTCCTTAAGTAAAACGATATCAGAAACAGCAAACCGCCCCCCAGATTTCAACACGCGGAACGCTTCGTTAAAGACCGCAGCCTTGTCAGGAGTTAGATTGATCACGCAGTTTGAGATAAGGACGTCAACTGAGTTGTCTGCTACCGGGAGATGCTCCAGCTCTCCGAGCCTAAAATCGACGTTTTTATAGCCGCCCTTACGCGCATTAGACCGCGCCTTATCGACCATTTCCGGGGTCATATCAACGCCGATTACCTGTCCGTCAACGCCAACGTTATTGGCAGCGAGAAAACAATCGAAACCCGCGCCCGCACCAAGGTCAAGCACCGTTTCACCTTTTTCCAGCGAGGCCAATGCGGTAGGATTGCCGCAGCCTAGGCCAAGATTTGCCCCTTCTGGCACGGAGTCCAGCTCTTCTTTTTTGTAGCCCACTGCCAGGCTAATTTCACTCACAAAATTGCTGCTCCCGCCGCAGCAACTATTCACGGCGAAACTGCGAGGTTCGTCCTTTGCCACTTTCGCATAGGCGTCTCTGACGGCGCCCTTTACCTTATCTTCTTCCATAACAATTCACTCCTGTACTAGAATGTATCCTTAAAAATAGGGCCTAAAAAGCCCTTAACCGTTGCAGAAAGTTCCTCGACCTTGATAAGCGAGATGCAGCAGATAGTGCCGTTTCGTTCACAGCCAACGACCGCCAGTTTGTCCCCTGCCTGTATCTGGGCACGGTCTCGTAGCTCTTTGGGCAGCACCATCTGCCCCCGCTCGTCAACGCTCACGACCGCTTCAACCTTGCAGGCATTCTTGTCAGAATCACCAGGCACACAATACGAGGCTTGATTTCGCATAGCATGTAATACATGGTTCTTTTGACTATTTATATTTTTTAGATAAATCAGAATAATCAGAAATAAAGGTGTATATATTACATTCTGTAACTCTATAAAAGCATTAACATAGACACTTCGCAATGACGTACGTGTCTAAAGCCAATTCTATCTCAGCCGAGGTGAACTGGATTTAATGAAAAAAATCTCCCTGGTTTTACTGATGAGCATGTTGTTACTCTCCACAGCGGCCGCTGCTGGATGCACGAGCAACGTGACGCCTTCGCCAAACGCAACGGCAACAACACACACATTGCCCGCTTTGCAGCTCGAGCGGCCGACGTGGATACTTACATCGCTTGCGACCGAAACGGGCATGACCAACACGCTGCCCGACACAACAATCACCGCTACGTTTGTAGACGGAAATGTCACTGGCTCTTCTGGGTGCAACCGCTACTTTGGAAGCTATCAGCTCAACAAAACACAGATTAAAATCGGGCCGATAGGATCAACACTTATGTTCTGCGCAGATCCGGATGGTGTAATGACGCAGGAAACCAGCTACCACCTGTTACTCCTTAACGTAACTTCGTATGCGATCAGCAACGACAAGTTGACCCTGTCAGACAGTCAAGGTAACCCTCAGCTCGTATTTGAAGCAGCACTTTACACGACGACCGTGACTGCAACGACTTAACCTCGTTTAACGATGCACGCTTGATGTAAGTGTTCGCATCGCCTTCGTTACCTCATTCGGCTATATTAGGAGCACCCATCAAGTAGCCGCCAAAACCTATGACCCAAAGAACAGATGGATAAACGATCCATCATTCAGCGCCTCCGTTGCCTATAGCCGAAAAGAGGGGGTTGGCATCCCCAAAGATGATGACCAGCACGAGACCTGCGAACGCGATGACCCCCAGTACAACTGAATGTAGCGAAATGGTGAACGCTCCACGAAATAGGCCACTATAGCTGCTACCGCCCCGGCTAAGAAGGCGAGAAGCGCGAATAGAGTATGGGCAACAAGGCTCGCGTCGTTGCTCCCGTTAAAGAGGGCGGCTCCTATTGCGCCGACGCCAAAGAGCCCAAGAAAAAGTGCAAGAAGTCCAGACGACCTGGGGTGTCCAAAAGCCCGAAAGATGCAAAAGGCGCCACCGATTAAAAGCAGGCCTGATACCACGAGAGTCGCGCCAAAGATAGTGGCAGCAGGTTGGTTGATTATGCTATTAGGCGGGCCTGTGGCTCCTAAATCGCTTATATCATTTTTTGGGTGCTATAGCCAGGATACGTTGCTTCAGCGGTGATTATGCCCATGATTGCGACGATACCTGCGATGAATAACAGCGCGCCAGCGACGCTTTTGCACTTCATATGAAGAACTAGCGACCTCACGGACTTAGTGTTTTCTCGCGAAAACTTCAGTGCCCAGAAAACGGATTAATGTGAAACCTATATCTTAAATGATCCTCTTCGGTTATTCACGCTAATAGAAGCCGCTTCTTCAACGGAGACGTGAATCCACTATGGAACCATCCGTTATCATTGCCCTCCTGACGTTCCTTATAGTGTACGGCATTTTAGCAACAGAGAAGATCAACAGGACAATCATCGTCGGTGCCGGAAGTATTGTCCTGCTCGTCCTCGGCGTCTTAGATCTGAACGAAGCAATCAACTACGTCAACTGGGAGACTATCGGCCTCCTGCTTGGGATGTTCGTCATCGTTATTGTGTTGTCCGATTCGGGGTTCTTTTCATATCTCTCGTTTGTCGTAGCAAAGAAGCTCAAGTACGACCCTCGGACGATGCTTATTGTGTTCCCGCTCCTCGCTGGGTTGCTCTCAGCCTTTATCGACAGCATCACCGTCATACTTTTTTTAGCCGCACTCACTATTGAGATTGCAAAAATTCTGAAAATTGACCCGGTTCCACTCGTCGTCGGTGAGGTTGTCATCGCGAACATAGGTGGTTCGTCAACGCTCGTCGGAGATCCGCCTAACGTTATTCTCGGAACCCAACTCGGATTTGGATTTAACGCATTTGCAGTCAATAACGGTCCTATTGCCGTAGTCGCTGCTCTGGTCGCAGTCGGGGTGCTCTTTCTGATGCAGCGAAAAAACATCGCTTCTTCAGTTGCGATCGACACCTCTGCGCTCTCTGCGATTCGTGCGGAGCGCACAATCACCAACAAGTGGCTTCTCCGCCTCGGTCTTGGCGCCCTTGTTGCGGCAGTGACCCTCCTTATAACTCACGAATACATTCAGCAAGTGTGGCATATTCCGATAACGGTTCCCCTCGCTGCATTGATTCCAGCCTTTTTCCTCCTGATCCTTGGAGGACAAGAGACTGAGGGTACCCTCAAAAAGGTCGACTATGACGTGCTGCTGTTCTTCATCGGCCTCTTCATTATCGTCGGAGGGCTTGAAAAAACGGGCGTGATAGCAACGCTTGCTAGTGGAATGGTGAACGCCGCAGCTGGCAACAACGTAGTACTTATGTCCATGCTCCTTTGGGGATCGGGCTTTGCGAGCGGCTTGATCGATAACGTGCCATTTGCTTTAACCATGAGCTACGTCATTCGGGATATGTCGTTTGTCCCTTCAATTCTAGCTACGTCCTTGATGGTATGGGCGGTGTCATTAGGCACTGACATCGGGGGCAATCTTACGCCCATTGGCGCATCAGCTAATGTCGTAGCTTACAGCTCACTGGAGAAGCACGGAATGCGCATGGGGTGGATCCGATGGATAAAAATTGCAGCTCCGCCCACGTTAGTGGCTCTCGTGCTCTGCAATCTCCTCCTTTACATAAAGTATCTTGTGGGGTTTTACTGATGGAACTTAGTGTGGTGGTCACATGAAAGCCCTCATCTGCGTTGACGGATCGCCAGTCACGAATGAGGGATTTAAGTGCGCAGTGAATGCGCTTCGAACCGATATCGAATACACGCTCTTATACGTGCTTGAAGAGCACGGCATCTACGACAGCTACAAAAGAATCTTTAGAGAGGACCTAGAACGAATAGAAGAGCTTTTTGAAGACGTCGATTCAGAGAAAGAAGCGGCAAAAAAGATCTTTGTTCTCCCATTGTGCGAATATATGCGCGATCTTGGCCTTAGCGTGCATGCAGTTGTGAGGGAGGGTCCAGCTGGAGAAGAGATTCTGGACGAGTTGCGCGACGGAAAATACGATCTCGCGGTCCTTGGGGATAGGAAGAGCCTCTCTCCAGCAAGGCGTCTCTTGGGCGGGACGCTCACTGAAGTAATGAGTAATGCAGATACGTGCGTCATGGTCGTACGGCCTTCTCGACCCTAGCTCTACGCCTCAATAACACCACGCAAAAAGCAGGGAAAACGTCGTTTATGGACTACGCCAACGATGACTACACAGCTTTAGCTGGCATTAATCGCTTACGTACCTCTTCGAGTACAAAGATCGAAAGACACACGGCAAAGACGTACGCAAGCTCAGCAGGACCAACGGGGACCGTCCGAAAAGCAGACTGTAGCGCCGGCACATACACGACGGCGAGCTGAATGGCTAGAGCGACGATCACCGCGATAATTAGCCAGCGGTTGGTGAGGGCACTTCTGTGTAAAACAGAGCGCTCAGATTTGCAGTTAAACGCGTTCACAAGCTGAAAGATCGCAATCGTAAGGAAGGCCATGGTTACCGCCTGTTCGGGGTTAGTCGATAGTACGTTAACGTACATGAGTAAGGTCCCAACGCTGATGATAGTGGACATAAATGCGATCCTCCTAATCATCAGCTTCGAGATGATGCCCTCTTTGGTCGCGCGTGGTCGCTGTTCCATAACGTCGCGCTCTGCTAGTTCCAGCCCAAGTGGAATGACGCACACCCCGTCAGTGACGAGGTTAATCCAAAGAATCTGAACCGGGTGAAGTGGAAGGGGCAGGCCAACTAATACAGCTGCGAAAATGAAGATTAATTCGGCGATATTGGTAGATAGAAGATATAGGATTACCTTTCTAATGTTTGCAAAGATTCGTCGGCCCTCACTTACCGCCTTAATGATCGTCGCATAGTTGTCGTCAGTGAGGATCATATCAGCCGCCTCCTTAGCAACGTCGGTTCCGCCCCGGCCCATAGCCACCCCTATGTCCGCGCTAACCAGAGCGGGCGCATCATTGACCCCGTCGCCCGTGACGGCCACAATATGTCCTTGCTTTTTGAACGCTTCGACCAGGCGGCGCTTCTCAAGAGGTCGTACGCGGGCAAATACCGAAACCTCGTTTATTGATTTGGCGAGCTCAGCGTCACTTAAAGCGTTGAGTTCGTCGCTTGTCAATACGGGATCCGTTTTGCCAATGATCCCTAGCTGGACGCCGATGGCCTTCGCCGTGTGAGGATTGTCCCCGGTAACCATGACCGTACGAATGCCCGCCCTTCTACTCACGTCGAGCGCGTCTTTTACCTCTGGTCGTGGTGGGTCTTTCATGCCAACGAGGCCAAGAAATGTAAGCCCCGTGAGGGAGTCATCGTCGATTATGGCCGTGCCGCTCGTGCTCCCATTCACGTGCCCGGCGGCAATGTCACGCGAGGCAGCCGCGAGTACCCGCAATCCATTTGCCGCCATCGTTCGGTTGGCCCTCAGGATCTCTTGCACGATCGTTTCGTCGATGGCCTCTTTCGATCCAATTATGAGGGTTTCACAGCGGGCTATTATGACCTCCGGAGCGCCCTTGACGTACACCCGGCCGCTGCTTGCGGCAGCCATATACAGCTTCTCAGGATCAAAGGGGATCTCATCAACCCGCGGATATGCGTCTTCGAGCGCCTGTTTTTCAATGCCTACCTCTACTGCTGCTGCGAGGAGCGCCAGCTCGGTAGGATCACCTACGGCGTTACCGTCTGCAAGATTGGCATCATTAGCGTACGTCATCGCTGTAAGCAACTCACACACACTCTTGTCTGCCTTCGCTGGAATACCAGCCTCACCTTTGAAGGTAGCTCCAGAGGTATCAGCAGAGAATGGGACGGCGCCTCCATTCGGCACCCAAAGCTCTTCAACACGCATCTTGTTGAGCGTCAACGTCCCGGTCTTATCAGTCAAAATGACGTCAGTTGATCCGAGCGTTTCAACGGCAGAAAGACGCCGAATGATGGCATTTTCTCCTGCCATCTTCCGGACCCCTACCGTCATAACCACAGTGATTGCGGCGGGTAGTCCTTCGGGTATCGCTGAAACTGCTTGGCTAACCGCTATAAGAAACATCTCAAAGAGCGAAAAACTCCGGAGCACGCCCACGACAAAGAGAATGCCAACAATCACAAGGACGAGGATACCGATCCATTTTCCCAGCACTCCTAGATCCTTCTGCAGCGGTGTTTCTTCGCGTTCTGCGCTTTGCACAAACTCCGCTATGCTCCCGAATTCAGTGGCACGTCCGGTAGCGACAACGACTGCCTCCCCTCGACCCTCAGTTATGACCGTTCCTGCGTAAACGATGTTAGGCGTGTGAGCGTGCGTCTGTTTAGCTACCGTCTCAGATTCTCCGGTGAGCATCGATTCGTCCACTTTCAGCGATTTAACGGTAAACAATCGCGCATCTGCTGGCACTCGATCGCCTGCCTGGAGCTGTATCACGTCACCGGGGACAATTTGTCTGGTGTCCATTACCTCGGAAACGCCGGCTCGGACCACTGTGCTCTTGGGAGCAGTTAGTTCCTTCAACGTTTCAAGGACGTTTTCCGCCTTGTTTTCCTGAACAAAGCCGATGATAGCATTTATCACCAAGATGAGGGCTATGACAAGCGCGTCAATAATAGAGCCAAAGAAGAGCGTTATAACGGCAGCGACAATCAAGATATAGATAAGTGGGCTTTTGAACTGCCTGAGGAAAACAAGGAGCTTATGCGGCTTTTTCGCTTGCGGAAGTTCGTTCGTGCCAACCGTCGAGAGGCGTTTAGCTGCTTCTGCTTGAGTCAGCCCTTGCTGGTTTGAACCTATCAGGTTAAACGTCTCTTCTGGACTCCGAGCGTGCCAGTCTTCAGAATTAGTGGCTAATTTTATTCCTCCTGTTTTACACAATGCACCTGCACTCTTTTCGTCGCCTCGTTTATGACCTTTTTGCAGTGAGCTATTTTAAAACCTCTTGCACGTTACCAAATCAATTCCCGTAAGCCAGTCTCCACAGCCTCACAAATAACCCTCACGTCCTTGCTGGGGCCATCTTTGTATCGGGCATAAAAGCCCGCTTTCGCGTATCAGCACATCAACTAGCACGTTCTGCTGTTGGTTATTATGCCGCAAACTGCTCAACGCTAAAGCCCCTAGATCGCGATGCGCGATGCCATGCAATCGTAAAAGACTATGAGGTGGGAGGGATAATCACTGAGTGGTAAGCCATGACGATCCGAGAGATCGGTTGTTGCGGTGCGTACTGCAGAACTTGCCTGAAACAGCAGAAGGAGAAGTATCCCGATGAAAGGTCTTGCCGAGGCTGCAAGTTAGGGTATGAACGTGGCGAGAGGGACTTGAGCAAGGCCAAATGCCAGATTAAGGTCTGCTGTTTTAGGGATAAGGTATTGGAGACCTGCGCCGATTGTCCTGATTGTCCCTGTGAGATCTCGAGTAAGTTTTACGGCAAAAGGGGATGGAAATATGGACAATACAAAAAGCAGCTTGAATTCATCAAGGACAACGGTTATGAGGAGTTCCTAAAGAGAGCAGATGGATGGAAAGGACCGCATGGAAAACTGGAGAGCAGATAGATCAGGATCGTTTCAGAAAGCGACTGCTAAAGTACACGAGAGAGATCCAAGCTGCTACATGGCTCACGCAAAAGCTAGCTCAACCTTAAGGCGATCACAAAGGAGGGTATTATGACCGCACTTAAAGTTCGAATAGAAGAGTTGAAACCAATGCGTGTCGCGAGTATCCGCGTTATAAGCGCAAATCCCGAATTCGACGCGTGGAGTAAACTCAAGCTGTGGGCAGAGTCGAAAGGGTTGCTGCGTGATCTAAATAGTCATCCGGTGTTCGGGTACACCTATAAACCCCCGCACAACGATAATGCCGAATATGGTTACGAATTCTGGATCGGCATAGACGCCGAAACTGAGGTTGCAGGGGATGTTACAGAACAAACGTTTGATGGTGGACTCTACGCAGCCATCACCCATCACGGCCCGCCGATTCCGGAGGTCTGGAAGAGCTTGTGGGACTGGGTCCAAGAGAGTCCCTACAAATGGCGCAAGACCCACGAACTAGAGAGGCCTAGGAATCCTCTTGCACCGGTGCAAGACTGGATTTTTGATATGTACCTCCCCATAGAGAGGGCATAAAACCCACCTACATTAACAGCAATACATCCATTAGATGAAGCATGCTCGATGCCCTTTCTGACGATACGGAACTAATCGCACCGTGCGGTATGAACTGTTCGGTGTGTAGTAGCTATCTTGCGCACAAATACGATTTACGAAGTAAAGGGGTGAGAATGCCGTATTGCACCGGATGTCGCCCCCGGGATAAGAAATGCGCATTTTTAAAGAAACGATGCGACCTCCTTCTGAAACACAAAGTCAGGTTTTGTTGCGAATGCAGCAATTTCCCGTGCCGCAACTTGGCGCGTATTGACGCACGTTACAAAGAGCATTACCGCACAAGTTTTATTGAAAATCTCAACTTCAAAAAGCAGCATTCGCTTACTGCTTTTATCGAGCGTGAAAATAGGAAGTGGCAGTGTACGCAGTGCGGAGCAGAGTTGTGCTGCCACAATGGAATTTGTTACAATTGCAGCGTTGATCACTTGCAAACAATGAAGAAATGGTACAGGTGGGAAGACGACCAATGACGTTGCCCCCCCACACCCATCAACAATCCGCCCTTATATCAGGCGAAGGCTACAGATGAAGCTTAATCCCTCGCCTTGTTCTTTTTTCCCAAAACCCTAGCCTTTTGCCTTACTATTTACTATCATGAGATAGAGTTGTAGAGAGAGGTGCCTAGGGGGTAGGGATCCTCTTCTTTTCAACAATAAAACTAGCAACCTTTCAAATAAATAGGAAAACAAAGTGGTAAAGGTGAAAGTGCTTCACTCTTTCACGATTGAACTTTATTTATACATTCACAACGCACTTAGTGGTGTTGCCTATGTCCGATGAAATAAGAACTGCAGATGTCAAAGGTAGTAAAGTCCAGTGGGACCCAGCACAGATGCGCAAGATTCAGGAACATCCCTGCTTTTCCGAAAAAGCGTGCCACTCATTCGGGCGGTGTCATGTTCCGGTAGCACCCAAATGCAATATTCAATGTAACTATTGTATTCGTGACTTTGACTGTGTGAATGAAAGCCGCCCCGGCGTCACAACAAAAGTACTCAATCCTGATGAGTCTATGGAATTGGTTAAAGAAGCACTTGACAAATATGAATACATTAAGGTCATAGGGATCGCCGGGCCGGGTGAACCGCTCGCAAACGAAGAGACCTTTGAAACGCTTCGCCGCCTTCACGAGCAGTATCCTAACGTTATCAAGTGCATCAGTACAAATGGACTATTGCTCGCCGAAAAGATCGACCTGCTCGAGAAATATGATGTGGGCAATATCACCGTCACCCTTAACGCCATTGACCCGGAGATCGGCGCAAAGATCTACCAATTTGTTACTTACAAGGGCAAACGCTATACGGGGATCGAAGCTGCAAAAACCCTTCTCTCCCAGCAGTTAAAAGGCATTGAAGAGGCGGTAAAGCGGCATATGATCGTGAAAGTAAATACGGTCTATATCCCGGGCATCAACGACGAGCATATTCCAGAGATTGCAAAAAAGGTAGGTGAAATGGGTGTGTACACATTCAACGTTATCCCCCTTATTGCACAATACAAGTTTGCCGATATTACGCCGCCCACACCAGAGATGAAGCGTAAAATGCAGGACGAATGTTCGAAATACTTAAAACAGATGCGCCATTGCAAGCGATGCCGGGCAGATGCAATCGGAAAACTTGGAGAGGATGTTCAGTCCTGTCTATACGAGATTAAATAATACAATTTAAAAAAATTACAGCACAAGTATCCCGTTTTGAGACAAAGAATAAGTTTCCTGAACGTCAGCAAGCGTCTGATTGCG
>Ga0209585_10000949_pt1 | contig 11183 bp, 9 predicted proteins | sample NGEPerone_FD_185491 | JGI IMG/M metagenome (GOLD analysis project Ga0209585, IMG submission 185491) | Arctic peat soil microbial communities from the Barrow Environmental Observatory site, Barrow, Alaska, USA - NGEE Permafrost154B-one... | ecosystem: Environmental > Terrestrial > Soil > Wetlands... | reverse complement strand
GCCCAACATGACGAACAGCCCGATCTGTGCCAGCCAGCCCAGTCCTTGCGCGAATCCGTGGACCGCAGCCCGGTGTGGCAGCCGCATGTTGCCCAGCACCAGGGCGGACAGGTATGCCGCAAGGAAGCCGCTCGCGTGCGCCAACGACCCTGCGGCGTAGGCCAGAACCGTCAACGACACGACCCCGATCGAGAACAGGCCCGACGAGGACGATCCGATCCGGCGCATGAGGTGGCCGCCGGCATACCCGATCAGCAGTCCGACGGCGGCACCGCCCGCGAGCTCCGCAACGGCGACGAGCGGCAGCTGCCACCACGCTTCGTGGCCGCTGTGTCCGGGGGAGGCCTGCGTGGCGAGGGCCAGGACGAGGATCACGACCGGGGCGTCGTTGAAACCGGACTCGGCCTCGAGCAGCCCGGAGAGCCGGCGGGGGAGCGGCACCCGGCGGAGGACAGAGAACACTGCGGCCGCGTCAGTGGAGGCCAGGACGGCGCCGACCAGGAACGCAACGTTCCACGAGATCGGCAGCACCAAGTGCGCGGCCAGTCCGACGATCGCGACGGAGACCACAACGCCAAGCGTCGAGAGCAGGGCCGCCGGGGCGACCGATCGCCGTATGTCGTGCCAGGAGGTCGTCAGCCCGCCTTCGGCCAGGATCAGGACCAGGGCGGCGTAGCCCAGGACCTGGGTCAGCTCGGCGGAGTTGAACTCGATGCCGAGACCGGCTTCGCCGATTGCCACGCCGATGCCGAGATAGAGCAGCAGTGAAGGAAGTCCGGATCGCAGCGAGAGGCGTACCGCAGCCACGGAGACCAGCAGCACGAGGGTCCCGACCAGCAGAGCGAGGTCGAGATCGGAGACGGTGAACGCTGTTGCGGCGTGGATGTGTCCTAGTCTCGCAGGGTGTCCCGTGCAAAAACCTTCCGTCGCGTATCCCTCTCCGTCGCGGTTCTGGTTGTCGTCGCCATCGTGGTCGCCACGGTGGTCGGCGTCAGCCTCGTCCGGCGGTCCTTCCCACAGACCTCGGGTGAGCTGGCCGTCTCTGGCCTCACCAGCAAGGTCACCGTGCTGCGCGACGACCGCGGCGTGCCTCAGATCTACGCCGACAATGCGCAGGACCTCTTCCGGGCGCAAGGCTTTGTCGCCGCACAGGATCGGTTCTTCGAGATGGACCTGCGCCGGCACATCACCGCCGGTCGACTCTCCGAGATCGTCGGCCAGGACGGCGTCGAGACCGATCGCGTGATCCGGACGATGGGTTGGCGTCGCGTGGCTGAGGCGGAGCTGCCGACGCTGGCGCCCTCGACCCGGCAGTACCTCCAGGCCTATGCCGACGGCGTCAACGCCTACATCACCAAGGCCGGAAGTCCCGACAACATGGGTCTGGAGTACACGGTGCTGGGGCAGAAGTTCCCCGGCTACCGCGTCGAGCCGTGGTCGCCGGCTGACTCGTTGGCCTGGCTCAAGGCGATGGCGTGGGACCTGCGCGGCGACTACGACAACGAGCTCACCCGCGCCCGGCTCTCAGGGAACATCACGCCCGCCCGATTCGCGCAGATCTTCCCGCCCTACCCGAGCGAGTCCCACCAGCCGATCCTCTCGGAGAAGGCGTGGAGTCCTGGTGCGGCCAGCTCGACCCTGAGCGCGGCCTCCGCCATTCCAGCCGACCGAACGGCCCCTGCGGTGCCTTCCCCGCGTGCCGACGTGAACAACAAGGACGCCCGGACCGTCTACGGCGAGGTGGCCGCGGCGCTCGACCAGCTGCCTGTGATGGTCGGGCGCGGTGAAGGCGTCGGATCCAACTCATGGGTAGTGGGTCCCGAACGCTCGTCGACCGGAAAACCGTTGCTGGCCAACGATCCTCACCTTGGCGTCGGCATCCCCGGCATCTGGTACCAAACCGGTCTGCACTGCCGCAACGTCTCAGAAACCTGTCCCTTTGACGTGGCCGGTTTCTCTTTCGCCGGTCTGCCCGGCATCGTGATCGGGCACAACCAGAGCGTCAGCTGGGGCTTCACCAACCTCGGCCCTGACGTCAGCGACTTCTACCTCGAGCAGGTCAGTGGAGAGACCTATCGCCGTGGCAGCGGCTATCTGCCGTTGAAGGAGCACACCGAGACCATCAAGGTGGCGGGTGGCCGGGACGTCACCACCAACGTTCGTGAGACCGTTCACGGCCCGCTGCTCTCGGACGTGATCACGTCAGTGGCACAGGCAGGCAAGTCCGCTCTGGTCGAGGGGAAGGCCGAGCCCACGACGTATGCCGTTTCCCTGGCGTGGACTGGTCTGTTGCCAGGGCGCACCGCAGATGCCATCTTCAAGATCAACACCGCCCAGAACTTCACCCAGTTCCGGGCTGCCGCAAGGGATTTCGCGGTCCCGGCGCAGAACCTCCTCTACGCCGACACTGCGGGCCATATCGGCTACCAGGCGCCCGGTCAGGTGCCGGTCCGGGCGAGCTCGACCGTTGGGGCACCGCCGGGCTACTGGCCTGCGCCGGGCTGGGATCCGAAGTACGACTGGACCGGTTTCGTTCCCTTCGAACAGATGCCCACGGCGTATGACCCACCCGAGGGCTACATCGTTGCTGCCAACCAGGAAGTCACTGCCAGCCAGACCCCGTTCCTGACCACCGAGTGGGACTACGGCTATCGCAGCGAGCGCATCCGCGGCCTGATCACGGCGACCCCCAAGGTCACGCCGGAGCGGATGTCCCAGATTCAAGGCGACACCCGCAACGAGTTCGCTCCCGAGCTGGTCAAGGCGCTGTTGGCGGTGAAGCTTGACAACCCCGATCCCGAAAAGGACGACCCCTTCACCAAGGAAGCCCAGAACCTGCTGCGCAAGTGGGACTACACCCAGCCCAGCGGCCGGTCACAGGCGGCGGCTGCCTCGGCGTTCTACAACGCGGTATGGAGCAACATCCTGGAGCTGACCTTCAACGATGAGCTCGGCGTCACCATGAAGGCCGACGGTGGCTCGCGATGGATGCAGGCCGTGTCCGGGCTGCTGAAGGCACCACGTGACCCATGGTGGGACAACAAGCTGACGGCTGGGGTGATCGAGGGTCGTGACGAGATCCTGCGCCAGGCAATGGTCCAGGCGCGCAAAGATCTGACCCAGCAGCTGGGCAAGGCCCCGGTCACCTGGCAATGGGGCCGCCTGCACCAGCTCAAGCTGGAGCACAAGGTCCTCGGCGGTGATTCCGTCCTGGCTCCCGTGCGCGCGATGTTCAACCGGGGCCCGTGGCAGATGCCTGGTGGTTCCTCGATCGTCGATGCCAACGGTTGGGACGCAGGGCAGGGATACGACGTCAACTGGGCTCCGTCGATGCGGATGGTTGTCAATCTGGGCGACCTCGATGCGTCGCGTTGGGTCAACCAGACAGGCAACTCCGGTCACCCGTACGACGTTCACTACGTCGACCAGGCAGATGCGTGGGTCGCGAACGAAACCTATCCGTGGCCGTTCAGCGAGAAGGCTGTCCGTGCCGGCGGCGGTGACGAGCTGACGTTGACCCCTGACGCGTCAGGCAACTGACTCTCAGATAGCTGACTCTGAGCCCGGGATCGGCGTGATGCCTCTCGCGGGTGTGATGACCGCGTCCACGCGCACGTCGTGAGCGTCCCGGGGCAGCGGCTGCACGGCATACTCCTCGTCGTTGACGATGGCCACGATGACGGCGAGGGGGTGGCGCCGTGCCAGAGCCCGGTCGTAGCTGCCGCCACCTTGTCCCAGACGGGTGCCACTGTGATCGACCGCGAGCGCCGGAGTGAAGATCACCCTCGCGGCGACGATCGCGTCCGATCCGAGCCTCGGACCTTCGCTCCCATCGGCCCTCAGCTCATGCCAGTCCAGGTCCTTGTCGGGCAGCATCTCAGGCACGATTACGGCCAGCCCGCGTGCGTGCAACGTCCGGGCGAGCGCTTCAGTGGGTGGCTCGGTGGGCAGTGAGCGATAGATCGCCACGCAGGGCTGCGAGCCGTATGCCGGGTGCGTGCCTGAGCCTTGGGGCGGCAGGGCGAGGGTGTCCAGAAACACGCTCGCCGCGGCCGCGATGGCCTCGACATCAGCGCCTCGATCCCGCTCAGGCGCAAGGGATCTGCGCCGTGCCCGGAACTGGCGCCTCAGCGTCTGCTTGTCCGGGGGGGCTGGGGGCTCGGCCGTTCCGCTCATGACCGGATTGTGTACCCTCGCCGTCTACCGCTCGTTTGGTGGGGAGTCGCACCGTGCGGACGGCCGCGTGTCACCATCGAGGCACACGTCTGGAGGGTGGACCCGTTGTCGGTGCGAATCCGTCTGGCGCTCATTCTCTGCGTCGTCCTGCTGCCTCTGCTGCTCGGCACGACCCTTGTCCTTGCTTTTGTCGTCCCTCACCAGCTCCGCGAGCAGGGCTCGGCGAGGTTGCGCACCGTTGCAGGGGCGGTCGCCTCCTTGCAGGTTCAGTCCTGCGTCGGGGCCGGCGACTCGGCCGAGCTGATGGCGTTGGCGGTGGCCAAGGGCGAGCCTGCCGCAACGGCGCTGCGTCGGGGGCTGGAACGCCGACCCGGCTACGGCTCGATCATGCGTGATCGCACCGTGTTGGTGCGTTCGCCGTCGTTGCCGAGCGGCGCTGTGGTGGATGTGGTTCCCACCAAGGGGTGCTCGACGCCGATCCAACCGCCCGCCCGTGTTGTCGCGGCTCCCACGACGTTCTTGCCGTTTCTGACAGACACCGTGAGCGTGGCAGGGCTGGGGCCTGTTCAGTCCGTGACTGCCGTGGTGGCGACCCCGCTGGACGGCAGTCGACTGCGCGGGTGGCTCCAGGACATCGGGGTCGGGGCAGACGTCGACCTTGCCGTCGCCTGTCCCGAAGGCACGACCGCATCGACCGCGTCGGGCCCGCGCGACGCTCGGCTGAGGGCGTTCGCGTTGTCGAGGCTGGGAGGAGGTCGCGAAGGTCTGCCCGGTAGTTCCCAGGAGGTCGCCGCCTCTGGCGCCGGGCACCCCTGCGTGGTGATCGCGACTACACCGTCAAGTGAAGGGGTAGGCGGTCCATGGTTGTTGTTCGCGTTGCTGGGCCTCGCGCTCGCACTGGGAGCGCCGATGGTGTGGTGGCTGGCGCGTCAGCTGACCATGCCGGTCGTGGCGGTCACTCTCGCCGCCGAGCGCGCGGCACGTGGCGACCTGTCGGTGCGTCTGCCTGTCGTGCGAACCGACGAGGTCGGACGGCTGGCACAGAGCTTCAACCACATGGCCGGCGAGCTCGAACAACAGCTGGCCGAGATCAAGCACAGCCGCGACCTGCTCGCCGACAATGTCCAGCGGCTCGGCGACGCCCTGCAACGCACCCATGACCTCGACGGGCTGTTGGCGACGGTCTGCGCGCTCTCGGCGTCAACCACTGAGAGCGTCCGCGCCACAGCCTGGCTGGTCGAGGGGAGCTCCCTCGTCGCACGAGTGGCCTGGCCGCCCGAGTCCCTGCGCTCGTCGGCGGGCAGGGTCCCCATGGAGGGCACCCTCCTGGGCAGGGTCGTGTCCACAGGTCTGCCCGCCTGGACGGGTGCTGAGGCGCAGCCGTCGGTGTCGGCGGCGGTGCCCGCTCTGACTGACCCAGAGGACAAGTCCGCCCTGCTCGGAGGGCCTGCCCTGGCCGCGCCGCTCCAGCGGGGCAGGGACATGTTGGGGGCGATCGTCGTCGAACGCACACCCGGCTCACCGGCATACAACCGTGAGAGCGGTGCGACCCTCGCGTCCATCACCGGTCCGGCGGGTATCGCGATGGACAACGCGTTGCTGCACAGGAAGGCGCAGCGGCTCTCGGTGTTCGACCCACTCACCGGTGTTGGCAACTTGCGGATGCTCACGACGACGCTGACGGCCGAGGTCGAGCGTGCGAGGCATTTCAACCGGTGCTGCTCGCTGATGATCCTCGACATCGACCACTTCCGCGACATCAACCGCCTCTATGGACATGCGGCGGGGGACCAGGTTCTGGCGGGAGTGGCAGCGCGGATCGCAGCGAGCGTGCGCTCCGTCGATCGTGTCGCCCGATACGGCGGTGAGGAGTTCGCGGTTGTCTGCCCGGAGCTCGACCCGACAGAAGCAGTGGCGGCGGCCGAGAAGGTCTGGAACGCCGTGCGCGACCGGCCTTTCGAGGTGGACGGGGGATCGATCGTGGTCCGGGTCAGCATCGGGGTGGCATCGTGGCCCCAGCAGGCCCGGACGTCCACCGCGCTGTTGCGGGCGGCCGACAGCGCCGTCGACCAGGCCAAGGGTCTGGGACGTGACCAGGTCGTACTGAGCGAGCGACCGTCCGACTAATGTCAGGACCATGACCTCGACCGAGCAGCCGACAGCATCTGTGCCCTCACGGGGCGCGGTCACCAAGGCCGTGATCCCTGCAGCCGGTCTGGGCACCCGCTTCCTGCCCGCGACCAAGGCGACGCCGAAGGAGATGCTGCCGGTCGTCGACAAGCCGGCCATCCAGTACGTCGTCGAAGAGGCCACGCGCGCCGGGCTGCGCGATGTCCTCATGGTGACCGGACGCAACAAGACCGCGCTCGAGGACCACTTCGACCGTCATTGGGAGCTCGAGCGTGCGCTGGAGGCCAAGGGCGACCTCGTGCGTCTCGCGCGGGTGCGCAAGTCCACCGACCTCGGCAACGTCCACTACGTCCGACAGGGCGAGCCGCTGGGTCTGGGCCACGCCGTCCTGTGCGCCGCGGACCATGTGGGCAACAACCCGTTCGCCGTGCTGCTCGGCGACGACCTGATCGACGAGCGGGACCACCTGCTCGAGGCGATGATCGCGGTGCGACAGGCCAGGGGCGGAAGCGTGATCGCCCTGATGGAGGTGCCTTCGGAGTCCGTCCATCTCTATGGGTGCGCCGCAGTTGAGCCTGTTTCGCAGGATGGGGAAGACGCATCGGTGGTTCGCGTGACCGGGTTGGTCGAGAAGCCCGATCCTGAGGATGCTCCGAGCAACCTGGCGGTCATCGGGCGTTACATCCTGGACCCGTCGATCTTCGAGACCCTGGCCAAGACGCCCCCTGGTCGAGGCAACGAGATCCAGCTGACCGACGCGTTACAGGAGCGGGCCGTTTCATCCGCGGCCGGAGGAGGTGTCCACGGCGTGATCTTCCGTGGCCGTCGCTATGACACCGGCGACCGGCTCGACTATCTCAAGGCCGTGGTCCGGCTGGCCGTCAACCATCGTGAGCTCGGCTCGGACTTCTCTTCGTGGCTGACCGGATTCGTCGCGGAGAAGGACAGCACGGCGACGTGATCACCGTCGGGGAGCACTTCTCGCGCATCGTCGGGACCGTGCGGCGGCTGCCGTCGATCGGACTGAACCTGCTTGATGCCCAGGGCTGCGTCCTCGCCCAGGACGTGACGAGCGAGGTCGCCCTGCCGGGCTTCACGAACTCAGCCATGGACGGCTATGCCGTGCATGCGGCCGATGTCGCGGCCGCCAGCGAGAAGGCCCCGGTCGGGTTGCCCGTCGTCCATGACATCGCTGCCGGCAACACCCAGGCGCTCAGCCTCGCGCCCGGCCAGAGCATGCGGATCATGACCGGCGCCCCGATGCCCCACGGTGCTGATGCCGTCATCCCGGTCGAACACACCGACGGCGGCCTGGCCAGGGTCACGATCCTGGCCCCGGTGCCGGTTGGCAACAGCGTGCGCCAAGCTGGCGAAGACGTCGAGGCCGGCGACATGGTGATGCGCGCCGGCACCCGTCTGGGACCTCGCCAGATCGCCCTGCTCGCGGCAGTCGGTGTCGGACAGGTCCAGGTGACCCCCAAGCCCAGGGTGGTGGTCATCTCTACCGGCGACGAGCTGATCGAGGCCGGCACCCTTCCGGGGTTCGGCCAGGTCGTCGACAGCAACGGCCTCATGCTGACCGCAGCGGTTCGAGCCCTTGACTGCATTCCGTTCCGGGTCGGTTGCGTGCGCGACGACGCGCGGACGTTTCTGTCGACGATTGAGAGCCAGCTCCTGCGCGCCGACGCCGTCATCACGACAGGGGGGGTCAGTATGGGCGCGTACGACACCGTCAAGGAGGTGCTCTCCCGTGTGGGGACGATGCGATTCGACAAGGTCGCCATGCAACCCGGCATGCCGCAGGGTTTCGGCACCCTGGGCGAGGACGAGGTCCCGGTGTTCACGCTCCCTGGCAACCCGGTCAGCGCAATGGTCTCGTTCGAGGTGTTCGTAGCCCCCGCGTTGCGTCTGATGGCGGGGCGCCTTCGGCATGAGGCATCGCTGGTGACAGCCGTGGCCAGCGACAGCTGGACCGCACCGGCCGGCAAGGTGCAGTTCGCGCGGATCGTGTTGTCCCACAATGGCTCTGGCTACATGGCGGCTATCGCGGGGATGCAGGGTTCCCACGCGCTCGGCTCGATGGCGGGCGCGAACGCGCTGGCCGTCATACCGGCTGACGTGACGTCCATCAGGGCCGGTGACCAGGTGCTCTGCCATCCGTTGGAGCCGATCGTGGAGGTGTCATGAGTGAGCCGCGCCTGACGCATGTGCGCGCCGACGGGTCGGCGCACATGGTCGACGTCTCGACCAAGGACGTGACGGTCCGCTCGGCTACGGCGGTCGGACGGGTCCTGCTCTCGGCCGCGGCCGTAGCGGCACTGCGCGGGGGAACTGTGCCCAAGGGCGACGCACTGTCGGTGGCTCGTATCGCCGCGATCCAGGCGGCCAAACGCACTCCCGATCTGATCCCGCTCGCCCATCCGATCGGCGTCCATGGAGTCGAGGTCGATCTCGTGGTCACAGACGAGGGCGTGGACCTGACGGCGACCGTGCGCACGGCTGACCGGACCGGGGTCGAGATGGAGGCGCTCACCGCCGTGTCGGTCGGGGCTTTGGCGCTGATCGACATGGTCAAAGCAGTGGACAGGCATGCGCGGATCACCGACGTGCGCGTGACAGCCAAGTCCGGCGGCAGATCAGGTGACTGGGTGGAACCATGACCGACCCTGCTCTGGTCAGGACCGGATCCGCCGTGGTCATCACCTGCTCGACCCGGGCAGCGGCCGGGGTCTATCCGGACCGGTCGGGGCCCATCGTCGTCGACGCGCTGCGAAGCTGGGGGCTTGAGGTGGGCGCTGTCGTCGTGGTTGCTGATGGCCCCGCCGTCGACGCGGCCCTACGCGCCGCCCTCTCCACTGGCGCCTCGTTGGTGCTGACAACCGGTGGCACTGGTCTGACCGCGAATGACGGCACGCCTGAGGCCACCCTTCGGGTCGTGGACCGACTGGTCCCCGGGATCGCCGAGGCCATTCGAGCTGCCGGGGTGCGGGCAGGGATCCCGTCGGCCATGTTGTCCCGGGGCGTCAGCGGCTTGGCGGGGCAGACGCTGGTCGTCAACCTTCCGGGATCGACCGGTGGCGTGCGCGACGGGCTCGCGGTGCTCAAACCCATTGTCGCGCATGCTCTCTCGCAGATTCAGGGCGGTGACCATTGAGCAGCGCACTCTGGCCGGCGACGTTCACGGTGCGTCGGGTTGGCGGCGCCGAGGTGATCCTGCGCGCGCTGCGCGGCAAAGACCGCAACGAGTGGGAGGCGCTCCGGGCGAAGAACACCGAGTGGCTGCGCCCGTGGGAGGCCACCTCGCCCGAGGGGGTCGTCACTCAGCAGGGCTTCCGCCAGCTGGTTCGGCAGTTCGACCGCGAGGCCAACGAAGGCCGGCTCCAGCCGTTCGTCATCGAGACCGAGGGTCGGCTGGTCGGCCAGATGCACCTGTTCGGGATCACGTGGGGCTCGCTGCGTTGCGCATCCGCGGGCTACTGGGTTGACGAATCGATTGCAGGGCAAGGGATTATGCCCTTGGCGCTCGCGGCCGCCTGCGACCACGCGTTCATCGGACTGGGGCTGCATCGGGTCGAGGTCAACATTCGGCCCGAGAACACCGCGAGCCTGCGAGTCATCGAGAAGCTGGGCTTCCGCGATGAGGGGCTGCGTCGGCGATTTCTGCACATTGACGGCGAGTGGCGCGACCACCGGTCCTTCGCGTTGACCACCGAGGATCTGGGCAGCTCATCGGTTGTGGAGCGTTGGAATCACTGGCAACACCAGTCACTTCAGCGACACACCGAGGCGGGTCCGCTGTAAGGGCGGCGGACCCCTCTAACGTCGTGTTCGTGCAGCCCAGCGGTCTCATCTTCCTTGTCATCATTGCCATTTGGGCTGCCTATTTGCTGCAGCACTGGGTCGGACGCCGTGAACACCTGGCCACAGCCCGGTCGGTCGACCGGTTCTCCGAGGCGATGCGAGTGCTGGAGCGCCGCACTCCGCTGCCCGAGTCCGACCTGTCGCTGCCGACACCACGCTCGTACTCCGTCAGCCCCGCCCGTCCCTCTCGTGCGGAGGTTGTCGTCAAGCGCGCCCAACCCCCGACCCCCAACGTCCACGCGCGCCCAGCGGCTGTAGCTCACCCGGCCCGGACTTCAGACGCCACGCGCGGCCTGTCGGCCCGGCGCGTTCGGGGTCTGTCTCTCCTGGCGTTGTTGTCGCTCGTTGTGGTCGTCCCCGCGTTGGTGGCCTTCTCCGTCCTACCCTGGTGGAGCGTGCTGCTCGTTGTCGCTGCACTGGCGGTCGACTTCACCTGGTTACGCCATGCCGCTGTGGCCGACCGCGTCGATCGCCGGGCCAACGCGCTGGGGCGTGCGGCCAGCAGGCCCGCTCGTGCGCCCGCTCGCTCCGCCGTTCCCGCTCGGGCTGCTTCTCGGCCGAAAGCCCAGGCCGACACGATGGTTTCCAGGCCTGCTGACACCGCGAACGAGATCGCCGAACCGAGCCAGTCCGAGTCTCAGGCGCAGTCCCAAGCAGTGTCCGCGTCTCAGGCCGACGCGGACCTGTCGGGTTGGGCTCCGGTCCCGGTGCCGCCACCCACCTACACGCTCAAGGCAAGAGCCGAGCGTCCCCAGCCGGTCCCCGCAGCGGTCAGCGAGCCCACCGCGACACCGGCGTCGAGCTTCGGAGGACTGGTCGACGAGGGTGAGCTCGACGAGCTTCTGGATCGTCGTCACGCCTGAATGCACGCGTGGTCATCGGCGTACGAACCGGTTTCGGGCTGAGGTCGCCTCGGTGTTATCGTTTCGTCCGCACCACGGGGCTGTGGCGCAGCTGGTAGCGCACCTCGTTCGCAACGAGGGGGTCAGGGGTTCGAGTCCCCTCAGCTCCACCGA
>Ga0209585_10000947_pt1 | contig 11189 bp, 8 predicted proteins | sample NGEPerone_FD_185491 | JGI IMG/M metagenome (GOLD analysis project Ga0209585, IMG submission 185491) | Arctic peat soil microbial communities from the Barrow Environmental Observatory site, Barrow, Alaska, USA - NGEE Permafrost154B-one... | ecosystem: Environmental > Terrestrial > Soil > Wetlands... | reverse complement strand
CCTCGACCTCGACGTAGCTGTACGGCGGGACGCTGATCGCCACACCCTGGTGGACCATCCCCCCGGTCATCCGGTCCAGCTCGGCAGGGGTGACCTCCATCAGCGGCAGGCCGCGTTCTGCGGCCGTCCGGCGGATCTCGCGCACCCGGTCGTCGGCCTCGACCCGATGGCTGACCCACACCCCCTCGCAGGGCACACCGGCCCGCAGGGCCTCCACGACGGAGTTGCGCCCGGCCACCACCTCGGTGGTCGGCTTGCGCGAGCGGGTCGTGGCCGGACGTGACCGCGGACCGCCCCGTGTCGCGCCGCCCCGTGCTGCGCCGCCCCGTGCTGCGCCGCCCCGTGTCGAGCCACCTCTTGCGGCACCGTCCCTGCCGGCACCGTCCCTGCCGGCACCGTCCCGTGCTGCGCCACCTCTTGTGGCACCGTCCCGTGCTGCGCCACCTCTTGCGGCACCGTCCCTGCCGGAACCGTCCCTGCCGGCACCACCCCGTGCCGCACCGTCCTTGCCGGCACCGTCCCGCTCCTGCGCCACCTTGCGCTTGGCCGCGACGTGGTACGGCCGGTCCTCCGCTTTCGGCGTCGGGCCCCTGCCCTCGAGCGCGCGCCGTCCCTTGCCACCCGTGCCGACGGTGGCGCCCTTCTTGGACCCCGGCTTGCGGGTGGCGCCCTTCCGCTGGGAGTTGCCGGCCATCAGTTCTCCTCTGCCAGGGACCACCGGGCACCGGTGGGCGAGTCCTCGACGGCGATGCCGGCCGAGGCAAGACGGTCACGGACGGCATCGGCTGCGGCCCAGTCCTTTGCGGCGCGGGCCTGCTGGCGGGCCGCGAGCTCCGCCTCGACCAGGGCGTCCAGCGCTCCGTGCTCGCGGGTGTCCCCGGTCGCCGAGGCCCACCACTGCGGGTCGAGACCCAGCACGTCCAGCATGCCGCGAACCGCCACCAGGGGCGACCGGACCTCGTCGGGGTCGCCGTCCGCGAGTGCGACGTTGCCGGCCCGGATGTGCTCGTGCACCACGGCGAGCGCTGCGGGCACGTTGAGGTCGTCGTCGAGCGCCGCGGTGAATGCCTCGGGCAACGGTGCGGATCGGACCTCGTCGATGGTGACCGGGGAGGTCAGACGCTCGGCGGCCCGGGCAGCGAACCCAGCGATCCGGTTCCAGGTGGCCTCGGCGTCGGTGAGGGTCTCCGGTCCGTACTCCAGCGTGGTGCGGTACTGCACAGCGGTCAGCGCGTACCGCAGCACCACCGGCCGGGCCTTCTCCAGGACATCCGACACCAGGACGTAGTTGTCGAGCGACTTGCTCATCTTGGCGCCGTTGACGTTGAGCAGGCCCGCGTGCAGCCACAGCCGGGCGAACCCGTCGCCGGCCGCCTGCGACTGGGCCCGCTCGTTCTCGTGGTGCGGGAACCGCAGGTCAAGGCCGCCGCCATGGATGTCGAAGTCAGCACCCAGATACCGCCGGGCCATCGCCGAGCACTCCAGGTGCCATCCGGGGCGGCCGCGCCCGAACGGCGTCGGCCAGGTGACCGACTCCGGCTCGCCGGCCTTCGCCCCCTTCCACAGGGCGAAGTCATGCGGGTCGCGCTTGCCGCCGGCGCCCGCGACGTCGTCTGCAGGGGCCAGGTCGGCGAGCCGCTGGTTGGTCAGGGCGCCGTAGTCGGCGAAGGAGCGCACGTCGAACCACACGTCGCCCTCGCCCGCGACGTAGGCGTGGCCCGCCTCGAGGAGCCGCTGCATGAGCTCGACCATCTCGATGACGTGGCCGGTGGCACGGGGCTCGTAGGTGGGCCGGAACACGCCGAGGGTGTCGTACGCGGCGGTGAACTCCTGCTCGTAGCGCTGGGCCCAGGCCCACCACGGCACGCCGGCCTCGCTCGACCGGGCCAGGATCTTGTCCTCGACGTCGGTGACGTTGCGGATGAACGTGACCTCGAGCCCGCTGCGACGCAGCCAGCGGACCAGGACGTCGAAAGCGACGGCAGTCTTGAGGTGGCCGATGTGCGGCGCACCTTGGACCGTCGCGCCACAGAGATACAGCCCGACATGGCCCGCGCGCAGGGGCACCAGCTCGCGCATGGTGCGGGAGGCGGTGTCGAACAGGCGTAGCGTCACCGCGCCAGGGTACCGGCGCGCGAGCGGACCTCGAGCGGTGGGTCAGCTCACGGGGGTCGTCGACGCCCGGGCGACGATCCGGCAGGGCTGGGACACGACGCCGGTGCCGAGCTCGCCGTCGATCGCGGCGAAGAGCCGCTGGGCCGCCACCTGACCGAGGTCCTCCAGCCTGAGGTCGACGCTGGTCAGCGGTGGCCTGCTGTTCGTGGCGAGCACCTCCCAGTTGTCGTAGCCGATCACCGCGATGTCCTCGGGGACGTCCTTGCCGAGCTCGTGCAACGCGTCGAGCACTCCCCGCGCGATCTGGTCCGAGCCGGCGAAGATCGCGTCCACGTCCGGGGCGCGGTCGAGAAGCATCCGCGTCGCACCCCTGCCCCAGGCCTCGGACCACTCGCCGAACATCACGTCTCCGCCGACGAGAGGCAGCCCCGCGTCGGCGAGCGCAGCGCGTGCCCCGGTCGCCCGGTCCGTCGTCGCGCCGTAGGTGATGTCGCCGGTGATGTGCGCGATGCGACGACGTCCCCGGGCCACGAGGTGCTCGACCGCGAGGCGCCCGCCGCCGATGTTGTCGGTGACGAAGGACAGGTCGTCGGGGTCGTCCGACGGCGCGTACGCGTAGACCACGGGCACCCGTAGGTCGCGCCCGAGCGACGGGCGCGGGTCCGTCCGGTCGCCCACGACGATGAGACCGTCGATGCGGCGGGACAGCAGGGCCTGGACGTGGTGCTGCTCGCGGATCGCGTCGCCCCGCGCATCGCACAGGAAGACCGCCGTCCGCCCGGCACCGAAGGCGTCCTCGGCCCCCATCAGGATCGGGATCGAGAAGCGGCCGTCGAGGTCGGAGGTGAGCAGCCCGACGGTCCCGGTCCGCCCCGCCAGCAGGCTGCGGGCGAGCGCGTTCGGCGAGAAGGAGAGCCGTTCGGCGGCCTCGACCACCCGGGCTCGGGTCTCGGCACGGACCTGCTGACGTCCGTTGAGCGCCTTGGACGCCGTCGCGACCGAGACCCCGGCCAGGCGCGCGACCTCGGTCAGGGTGACAGCGCGCTGCGCCGGGCGCATCCCCGTGCGTGTCGTCACTGTTCCCCGTCCCGCCTCGGCCGGCCCGCTCCCCGCTCTCAAGCGGCTGTCTTGACCGAACTGTAACCGGTCGGGTGCTTGACGCCCAGCGCCACACCGAACTATCTTCAGAAAACCTTTTCGGGTTCCGTTCTCTTCCGAGGTTCCCCGAGGGCGGAACACTTCGCCGCACGTCAGCGGCGGGTTCTTCTTTCGAGATACCGATCCAGGACAGCGCCTGACAAGTCGAACGGAAACGATCATTGCTCAGCGTTCAGGTACCACAGCCGCCTCGGGGAGTCCCCCAGGTGCACCACCCCCGCCGAGCGTGCACGGCGCTCAACGACGAGCACGAGGAGAACAGATGAGCACCACCCGTACCATCGGACGGCGACGCCGCACGCTCGCCGGCCTCGCGACGGTGAGCCTGCTCGTCGCAGGCCTCACGGCCTGCACGGGCGGCGAGGAGCCGCCAGCGGAGAACCCCACCGAGAGCGACGCCGCTCCCGCGGGCGAGACCTGGGAGGGCGTCGACGACGGCACGGTCCTGACGTTGTGGACCCGCGCCCCCATGGAGCTCCAGGCGAACCTCCTGGTCGAGGCGTACAACTCCACCCACGAGAACCAGGTCGAGCTGACCATCACCCCGAACGACGACTACGTCGCGAAGGTCGGTGCGGCAGCCGGCTCCGGCGACCTCCCCGACCTGTTCGCCGCCGACATCGTCTACGTCCCGAACTGGACGCAGGCCGGCCTGTTCAGCGACATCACCGACCGGATCGCGTCGCTGCCGTTCGCAGACAGCCTCAACCAGGGGCACATCGATGCCGGGACGTACGACGGGGCACAGTATGTGCTGCCGTTCGTTCTCGACCTGTCGGTGATGTTCTGGAACAAGGACCTCTACCGCGAAGCCGGCCTGGACCCCGAGCAGGGCCCGACGACCCTCGCCGAGTTCAAGGAGCAGGCACTCGCCGTGCAGGCGCTGAACAAGCCGGACGTGTACGGCTCCTACTTCGGCGGCATGTGCGGCGGCTGCAACGTCTTCACCCTCTTTCCGCACATCTGGGCATCCGGTGAGGACGTGATGAACGCCGAGGGCACCGAATCGCTCCTCGACGGCGATGCAGCCCGAGAGGTCTACCAGACCTGGCACGACCTGTACGTCGCCGGCGCACTCGCCCCGGGCTCGATGGACGAGAGCGGCCCGACCTGGGTCGGCCCGTTCCAGGAGGGACGGATCGGCGTGCAGCCCTACCCGGCCACCTTGCTCGCCACCGCGAGCGAGACGATCGATGTCGGCGTCACCGGTCTCCCCGGTGTGGACGGCGGTGTCGCCACGTTCATCGGCGGCGACGGCGTCGGGATCTCCAAGGACTCCGAGGTGACCGAGCAGGCCTGGAACTTCCTTGCCTGGCTGATGAGCGAGGACGCCCAGGTCGGAGTGCTCGCCCAGAATGGTGACGTCGTCTCCCGCACCGACCTGATCGACAACGAGTACTCGTCGGCCGACCCGCGGGTCATGACCGTCAACGAGGTCGCGAGCGACCCGAACAGCAAGACGCCGGTGGCGACGAACTTCCAGCAGGCGTTCAACGCGCTGGACTCGCCGTGGCAGGTCCTGGTGCGCAACATGATCTTCGGTGACGGCAGCCAGCTGGAGGAAGCCAACACCTCCATCACGGACGTGCTCTCGCAGTAGCACAGCAGGCTCGCACAGCACACGCCTGACGGTTCCGGTGGTGCCGAGGGAGCTCCCTCGGCACCACCGGAACCCATCACACGATCAAGGAGCCCGCGTGGCCGCCACCACACACCCCGTTCCGACCGCGCACCCTCCGCGACCGCGGCGGATGTCCCGGATCCCACGGAACGCCCGCGGCATGGCCTATGCCGCGCCGACCGCCCTCTTCGTCACGATCTTCTTCGTGCTGCCCGTCCTGCTGGTCACCCGCATGTCGGTTTCGGATTGGGGCCTGTTCTCCGGCAACGGCGGCGTCAACTTCCCCACCAACTTCACCGAGGCCGTGGCCGAGAGGTACTTCTGGGCCTCGATCATCTTCACCCTCAAGTACACGTTCGTCACCACCGTCATCTTGCTCGCGCTCGCGTTGGCCCTCGCCCTGCTGGTCCAGGAGGGCACCCGCTGGAAGCGGGCTCTGCGCACCGCCGTGCTCGTGCCGAGTGCCCTCGGCCTGGCGTCCGCGTCGCTCCTCTTCTATGCGCTCTACTCCCAGCAGAGCGGGCCGTTCAGCCCCTGGCTACGGTCCCTCGGGGTGATCACCGAGCCGATCTCGTTCCTCGGCACCCCGACCTCCGCGCTGTGGTCGACCGTGTTCCTGATCGTGTGGCGCTTCGCCGGCTTCTACATGTTGTTGCTGATGGTCGGTCTGCAGGGGATTCCCGGTGACGTCTACGAGGCCGCCAGGATCGACGGTGCCGGGCGGTGGCAGACCTTCACGCGGATCACCCTGCCGCTGCTGCGACCGTCGATCGCACTGTGCACGATCTTGTGCGTCACCGGGTCTCTGCTGGCTTTCGACCAGTTCTACATCCTGACCAAGGGCGGCCCGGACAACTCCACGATCACGGTCGTGCAGCTCATCTACAGCTCTGCGTTCGCCGGGCGGAACAACCTGGGTCTGGCCGCAGCACTGTCGGTCATCGTGCTTGTGGCGCTGCTCGCGATCAACCTCCTGCAGTTCCGCGGCCTGCGGGGGAAGGACTCATGACCACCATGGCGACCACGACGACAACAGGACCGGCGACCACTTCTGGAGCGAGGCGCGGGGTCTGGAGCTTCCGGCCGCTCGTCCGGACCCCCTACTACGTGCTCACCGGCGGACTGGCGATCATCTTCCTGTTCCCGCTCGTCTGGGCGGCCGTCGCCTCTGTGTCGCCTCAGGCCGGCACCAACCAGACCGACGGGTGGGGCTTCGGCAACTACATCACGCTCTCGCACTACCAGTCCGGACTGGGCACCTACGTCGGGAACTCGCTCATCGTCTCGGGCCTGACGGTCGTCTTCACCCTGGCGATCTCGCTGCTGGGCGGCTACGCCTTCGCCCGGTTCAGCTTCCCGGGCAAGGACCTGCTCTTCATGGTCACGCTGGCGATCCTGATGGTCCCGTACGCCACCTTGCTGATCCCGCTCTACGTGCTGCTGAACAACCTCGGGCTCCAGGGGTCGCTCGTCGGGCTGGCCTGCGTGCTGACGATGTTCCAGCTGCCGTTCGCGACCTTCATGATGCGGATCAGCTTCGAGGCGGTACCCAAGGAGCTCGAGGAAGCGGCGCTGGTCGACGGGTGCGGAACGTTCTCCGCTCTCATCCGGGTCCTGATCCCCGCGGTGAAGCCGGGCCTGATCACCGTCGGTCTGTTCGCCTTCCTCGCCGCCTGGAACGACTTCATCGCACCGCTGATCCTCATCAGTGACGCCGACAAGGTCCCGCTGCCGCTGGCCGTGGCCAACATGCGTCAGCAGGTTCAGGGCATCGTCGACTACGGCGCCACCCAAGCCGGCGTCGTCGTCCTCGCCGTGCCGTGCGTGCTCCTCTTCCTCCTCCTGCAACGCCACTACGTCCGCGGCTTCATGTCCGGCGCTCTCAAGGGTTGACACCGATGAACACCGATCAGATCACCGACGCCCCCGCGGTGCGTCGGCCCGCCCCGCTCGCCGGTCCGGCCGTACCGGGTCGCAGCCGGCTGCGCCCGCTCGGCCTCGGCGAGGTCCGGATCATCGGCGGCTTCTGGGGCCACCGGCAGCAGATCAACGCCGACGCGAGCCTCGCGCACATCGAGGGCTGGCTGGAGCGCGAGGGCTGGTCGGCGAATTTCGACCTGGTGCGCGACGGCGGTCCGGCGGCGGCACGCCGTGGCCGCGAGTTCTCCGATTCCGAGATCTACAAGCTCCTCGAGGCCATGGCGTGGGAGCTCGGCCGGATTCCCGACCCGGACCTCGAGACGCGCTTCGCCGCCCTCGTCCGGCGCGTCTCGGCGGCCCAGCGGGTCGACGGCTACCTCAACACGGCCTTCGGCGGGCCCGACCAGGAGCCGAGGTACTCCGACCTGGAGTGGGGGCACGAGCTGTACTGCTACGGCCACCTGATCCAGGCGGGGGTCGCCCGCGCCCGCACCCACGGTGACGACCTGCTCGTGGACGTCGCCCGACGCGCGGCAGACCATGTCTGTGACACCTTCGGACCCGACGGGATCGCCTCGGTCTGCGGGCACGCGGAGATCGAGCCGGCCCTCGTCGAGCTCTACCGGGTGACCGGTGAGCGTCGGTACCTCGAGCAGGCCCGCCTGTTCGTCGAGCGCCGCGGGCACCAGGTGCTCGACGACATCGAGTTCGGCCGCTCCTACTTCCAGGACGACGTGCCGATCCGGGAGGCGACCGTGCTGCGGGGGCACGCGGTCCGCGCCACGTACCTGGCTGCCGGCGCCGTCGACCTCGCATCCGAGACCGGTGACGACGCCCTCCTGACCGCGCTCACGTCCCAGTGGCGCGCGACCGTCGCCCGCCGCACCTACCTGACCGGCGGGATGGGTTCGCGCCACCAGGACGAGGCGTTCGGCGAGGACTTCGCCCTGCCTCCGGACCGCGCGTACTCCGAGACCTGCGCCGGGATCGGGTCCGTCATGCTCGCCTGGCGCCTGCTGATGGCCAACGGCGGGTCGGAGTACGGCGACCTCATCGAACGCACCCTGTACAACGTCGTCGCGACGTCACCGTCGGCCGACGGACGGGCGTTCTACTACACGAACACCCTGCACCAGCGCGAGCTCGGCACGGCCCCGGACCCCGATCGGTCGATGGGGCGGGCGTCGTCGTCGCTCCGTGCGCCCTGGTTCCACGTGTCGTGCTGCCCGGGCAACGTCGCGCGCACGCTGGCGAGCCTCGCCGCCTATGTCGCCACCACCGACGACGACGGCGTGCAGGTCCACCAGTACGCGCCGTCCGAGATCCGGACCCGCCTCGCGGACGGACGTGCCGTCGAGCTGGACGTCGAGACCGACTACCCGCGCAGCGGCACCGTCCTGCTGCGGTCCGTCGCCGCCGAGGAGGCCGCCTGGACCCTCACGCTCCGGATCCCGCACTGGGCGGAGGGAGCGGTGGTCGTCGTCGACGGCGAGCGCCGACCGGCCGCCCCGGGGACCGTCGAGGTCACCCGGACGTTCCGGCCCGGTGACGAGGTCGTCCTGGAGCTCCCGGTCACCCCGAGGTTCACGTGGCCGGACCCACGGATCGATGCCGTCCGAGGCTGTGTCGCCGTCGAGCGCGGACCCGAGGTGTTGTGCGTGGAGTCCGTCGACGTCCCCGAGGTGGACCACGTCGACCGGCTCCGCCTCGACACCTCGGTGGCGCCACGGGAGGCCGACGGGCGCGTGGTGGTGCGCGCCAGACCGCGAGCGTTCGAGGACGACGCCTGGCCGTACAGCGCGACCGGCCCTGAGAACGGCCCAACGACCAACCCAACCATCGAGCCTGCCGTCGACCGTGAGCCGGCCGGCGCGGCCGGGCACCCCGACCTCGACGTGGCCCTCGTCGCCTATCACGACTGGGCGAACCGAGGTCCGTCCACGATGCGGGTCTGGATCCCGACGACATGAGCTGACCAACGCCGTCCAGCGACGGTCGAGCCCTCCCCGGTCCGGTGGCCACCGTGCGGCCACCCGGCGAAGCCCCGCCAGCGATCCTCCTCGGCGGGGCTTCGTCGCGAGCGGAGCGGGGAGGGGCCGACGCACCTGGCCGGGACAGATCCGCAGACGGCCCCCGGCGCGCGAGCGGCGCGCTGGACCTCGCCCGCCCCTGACGAGATGATCGGGGTATGGCGCACGCTGTGGTCGCGACCGCGTACGGAGGGCCCGAGGTCCTCGACATCGTGGAGGTCGACCCTGGCGAACCCGGGCCCGGTGAGGTGCTGCTGGAGGTCCGCGCCGCCGGTGTCAACCCGACGGACTGGAAGTCGTACTCGGGCGCGTGGGGAACCGACGTCACGCAGCTGCCGATTCGCCTGGGCCGCGAGGCCTCCGGCGTCGTCATCGCGATCGGCGAGGACGTCGACACGGTGGCCGTCGGGGACGAGGTCATCGCCTACGAGGCCCGCGGCGCGTACACCGACCGGATGATCGTCCCGGCCGGTTCGGTGTTCGCCAAGCCGGCAGCGATGAGCTGGGAGAAGGCGGCCGGACTGATGGTGGTCGGCACCACCGCGGTTCACGCGCTCGCCGCGACGAAGGTCGGCGCGGGGGACACCGTCCTCGTCCACGGGGCCAGCGGCGGCGTCGGCGCGATGATCGTCCAGCTGGCCCGCGCCAAGGGCGCGCGGGTGATCGGCACGGCCGATCCGAGCAACCACGAGTACCTGGTCGACCTCGGCGCCGTCCCGGTGGGTTACGGTCCCGGACTGGTGGACCGGGTGCGGGCTGCCGCCCATGGCACCCTCACCTCGGCGATCGACGTGTCGGGTACCCGGGAGGCGCTGAACGCCTCGGTGACGCTCATCCGCGACCGGCGACGGATCGCCACGATCGCCGGCTACACCTACGGGGCCGCGTTGGGGATCAAGCTGCTCGGCAAGAGCCCAGGCGCGGACCCCGGTACCGAGATCCGGATGGCGGCCCGGGCCCAGCTGATCCGGCTCGTCGAGGCCGGTCGGCTCACCGTCCGGGTTGGCGCGACCTATCCCCTGGTCGAGGCGGCCCGGGCACACCGGGCAGGCATCGAGATGCGGGTCCAGGGCAAGATCATCCTGGTGCCCGGTCAGATGCCCGTTGCACGACCAGCGCCGTCGCGATCGCTGCGACTCCTTCGCCGCGGCCGGTGAAGCCGAGCCCGTCCGAGGTGGTCGCCGAGACCGAGACGGGTGCGCCGCAGGCCAGGCTCAGAGCCGTCTGCGCATCGTCCCGGCGCGTCCCGATCCGGGGCCGGTTCCCGATCACCTGCACCGCGACGTTGCCGATCTCGTAGCCGGCCTGACGGACCAGCCGGGCCGCCTCACCGAGCAGCCGGGCACCCGGTGCGTCCGCCCAGGTGGGGTCGGACGTCCCGAACACCGAGCCCAGATCGCCAAGGCCGGCAGCGGCCAGCAGCGCATCGGCCACGGCGTGCGCAGCAGCATCGCCGTCGGAGTGGCCGGTCAGTCCCGGCTCCCCCGGCCAGAACAGGCCAGCCAGCCACAGCTCCCGCCCGGCGTCGAGCGCCGCGAAGGCGTGCACGTCCATGCCGACGCCGGTGCGCGGGCCGGGCCCGCCACCGACCAGCGCCCCGGCGACGGCCAGGTCACGCGCAGTGGTGATCTTCATCGCGTCCTCGTGCCCGTCGACGACCCACACGGTCTGGCCCAGGCGCTCCACCAGGGCGGCGTCGTCGGTGGCGGCACGGGCCTCGTCGCCGGCCTGGTCAGAGGCGGCGGCGTGGGCACGCCGCAGCAGGTCGAGGGTGAAGCCCTGCGGGGTCTGCACCGCCCGCAGGTCACGACGGTCGACGGTGCCGACCACCGCGTCGTCGGCGACCTGCTTGACGGTGTCGGTCACCGGCAGGCCCGGCACGACGGCGGCCCGCCCGGCCGCGACGGCGCCCACCACCTGGCGGATCACCCCGACCGGCACAAGGGGACGCGCGGCGTCGTGCACCAGCACCACCGCCCGACCGTCCTCGTCCGCCAGCGCCGCCAAGCCGGCGGCGACGGAGGCCTGACGGGTCGACCCGCCGGTCACGACCTCGATCGATGTCAGCCCGTCCGCGGCCAGTGCCGCGTGGACATCCACCGCACTGCCGGGCGGCGCGGTGACCACGATGCGCGCGACGCCGGACTCGACAAGTCCCCGCGCTGCTCGCACCACGAGTGGGACGCCGGCGAGCTCGACAAGGGCCTTGGGGAGCGCGCTGCCGAGGCGCACGCCGGAACCGGCGGCGGTGAGGATCGCGACGGCGCGCACGAGCGTGGGTGGCGCTCCCTCGGTCAGGAGGCGAGGACCTCGTCGAGGATGGCTTCGGCCTTCTCTTCCTCGGT
>Ga0209585_10000946_pt1 | contig 11212 bp, 17 predicted proteins | sample NGEPerone_FD_185491 | JGI IMG/M metagenome (GOLD analysis project Ga0209585, IMG submission 185491) | Arctic peat soil microbial communities from the Barrow Environmental Observatory site, Barrow, Alaska, USA - NGEE Permafrost154B-one... | ecosystem: Environmental > Terrestrial > Soil >... | reverse complement strand
GCACCACCGCGGCGGGTATACCATACCGCGAAGGCGAGACGGATGTGGGCGCCGAAATGGCCAAAAGATTAAAGATTAGGCGAGACGCGGCGGCTAAGGCAAGCGCCCATAACGATACGGTGCGCGCAAAGCAGGAAACGCTCCAGGTAGAAGCGAACCAAATAGCGGTGCGCATGAAGCTGTTAAAAGAGACGTGGGCGCGAGTGAGCGGGGCCGCACGGGACCCTCTACTTTTCGACGCGGCTGCAATGCTAATAACACGCAGTCCTGGTGAGCAAATACTTTTCTTAAATGTTTTAACAAAAATGGCGCGCTTTAAATTTGGTAACTCCGGCGAATACGAGAGCGCCGACGTTCGTGTATTAGGTGCGCTAATCGATAAAGGCGAAAAGGTAGAGCTGATTAAATGAGCGCAGACCTAGAACGCTTCGCCGGTATGTCCGACAGTAAGAAGTATCTTGTAATGACGCAAGGCGAGCAAGCGCTATTAATAGACCTTCTAGAAGCGGGTGGACATCCTGTTTTTACCGATGACACACAGAGCGCCGATACACTCCGCTTATTAGGTGTATGCGAAGGCGAAGCCGGGGGACGTAACTACACATTACGGCCGTCAGCATTAGTGTATGGTGAGGATCTGCGTCATTCGCTCAATATGCGCAAATATCCACAATATAGGAATAAGAATTAAACACGTAACCGGCGCTTTTTACGCTCATAAGCGGGCGTTGGTTACACTCACACACTAAAAAATAAAGATGGAATACAAGACGAAACGCGTTAAACTACTGGGTAACGGCCATATCATAGAGGCGCCCTACCCCCTTTATGGGACGTTGATAGCACGTAACAAGGCTATTCTAGTTTTAGAAGATAATGACGCGGAGGATGCCGCTTGAATAAATAACGAATACCGCGGCTACTTGGCGCCTTTGACTTCGGGCGTCGATAATCCGCAACCAACGCGGGCGGCCTCCGGCTACATCTTCCCGACGGGCCGCCGCCGTATATGATAATAACGAGGTGAATAATCACGGTATTTAAAGACCCCGAAGTATCGAAGGCATATCATAGAGAATATAAGCGAAAGCTGCGCTCAGGTAGCACCCCGTCGAGTACAACTCGTACAACTCCTATAGAGTGGCGGGCCGCGTGTGCTGAGGATTTGCGCGTTATATTGGAAGCGCAATTATCCGAATTAATGAATAGCGACATAGACGTGGCCGTTAAATCGCGGGCCGTGGCCGCCCTTCTTAGTATCGGCGTGCGCTTAATCGAATCTGCTTCATTAGAGGCACGTATCGAAGAACTAGAGGGTATGGTTAAACCTCGCGACGTGGTTAAGGCGGTAAGCTCCGAGGTTTAAACACTAAGCGATGCCCGCTAAACTTACGCAGCGCGATAGAGTGGCCGAGATAGCCGCGCGTATCGAACCGCCCGAACCGATAAAGATAGAACCGGATATTATTAGCTTCGCCGTTAATACGCTGCGTTATACCTCTTTGGATCCCTGGCAGCGTGATTTTTTAAGCGACTCCGAGCATAAACGCGTTATACTCAATTGCGCGCGTCAAACGGGTAAAAGCTCAATGGTAGCTATTCGCGCGATATATGAGGCGCTCACTACTCCAGGCTCCTTAATACTCGTTATATCGCCGACGTTTAGACAGTCTATGCTATTATTTAGTAAAATTATGCGCTTCTATGATATGGCGGGGCGTCCCGTATCGCCTATTAAAGAGACGGAAACGCAATTAAGACTTGAGAATGATTCGTGGGTAGTATCGCTACCATCTAGCGAGGCGAACGTGCGCGGCTTCAGTAAAGTCGATTTTATAGCAGTAGATGAAGCCGCCAGGGTAGGCGCCGACGTTTACGCGGCGATAATGCCGATGCTCTTAGTTAGCGGGGGCCGTATCGTTATGCTTTCCACGCCGTGGTCGTATAATAATTTCTACAGCGATGTATGGCATAATAACGACAACGACTGGCATAAGGTTAAAATCACGGCTGACGATTGCCCGCGCATAACTAAAGAGGCTATCCGCATACAGCGTGAAAATATGCTCTCGTGGCAATTTGACCAGGAGCTATACTGCTCGTTTGAATCTTCGCAAACGCAATTACTCAGCGAGCAAGCTATAAAGGCGCTCTTTATCGAACACGTAGAAGAATGGAGCTTGTAAGTAGAATAAAATGGATATATCACCCTTAGCCAATGAGGTGCGAGCCGCAAGCGACGTCGCTAGTAGATACTGGGCGACGAGATTAAACCCGCCGCGCGCATCGACGAACGCCGCCGACGGCGAACGCGGTCCCGTCATAATTTCGGTTGACGTTGGACAAGTTAGCGATTACACGGCGATCCTGGTATGTGAAATAATAAAGCGCGAAGATAGCGAGGGCGTAACGCGTAACCACTATAATGTAAGGCATATCGAGCGAATACGGGGCGTTTCATATCAAACCCAAGTCGATAGATGTAAACAGATATATGATAAGCTCAATCGAGAGGCGCGCTTCATCGTGGATGCGTCAGGAGCGAGGCCAATTTTTGACCTTTTCCGCAATGCGGGCCTCCCTATATTACCGATAAGTATAACGGCGGGTACATCATCGCGAATAGAGCATGGCTATGGCTATGTCTCAAAATTAGAACTTGCCACCTTACTCCAGGTTATATCAAGCGCTGGCCGTATTCATTTACCGCCTAAAAGTAAGTATAGCAAGACGATATTAGATGAAGCTCGCGCCTTTTCGCTCTCGGTTAGTGACTCCGGCAATTTAAAGTTTGCAGCCGATGGGAGCGGCCACGATGACCTTATCATGTCGCTCTGTTATCTCTTATGGTTAGGGGAGCGCGGACTAGGGGAGCGTCGGCCTAAGGTTCAATGGATATAATTCTTATATTGTACAATCACGGCCCTTGCTTTATATACTACTAAGGCCGGATCCCCACCGGCCGCTAGGGTGATTTTATACGATACGAGAATCTACTATTTTGTAAAAAAGGGCATGCCTCGAAGGGTAAACGCGGCCCGTTAAACTAGGGTATTCGCGCTTAAAACCTTAGTTCAAACGCCCCGCGTATGCCAGGGTTCCAGGGTTATGGGTTTTAAACCCCCCCCAGTGTGGCCGGAGATAAAAACTCTGTGTCTTACTCTGATAATCTGTAAACTGATAAAACGATGGGCTAAGATTTAGAGGCTGCCTCGAATAAATCTTAGCAAATTATTTCTCTCGGAAGCCCAAAATCTGAGTAAGATTATATCATCTTGCATCGGAACCCACTCATATAAACTTAAAACGCTGGTAAACACGCTTGCTATAATCGCGCTTCGCCTTCGCCGCCGTCTCAATAGCAGCCATAAAAAACCTACCTACTCAACGCCGCGTTTTAAGTCCTTATATTCGCGAACGGCCATATAAAGCATAAACGCGAGTAGCGCGACCGTTACGCCATAGAACAATAATAAAGTTACACTCATATATGAGCGCCTACTTATCGCCGTTGCGTTTTTTATGCGTGCGCTCGTATTCGTTCATTAATAGCGTTAAAACATCATCCTGGCTAAGTGATTCGCCGCGTTCCGCTTGTAACGCAAAAACGAGTAATTGTAAACGCTGCCGCGTCTCTTTTCGCACCGTAATAGACGTTTTTTCTTCCGGTTTCATTGGTTCCGTGTTCATTTCATCACTCCTTTATTATATCGTTAACGATCTATATCGCGTATCTTGCACGTCTATATGTAGTATGCATAGCTATATATAACTTGTGTGTCTATTGATTCGCGACGGAACGGCGAGGATACAAAATAAACACTGGTAGTTCATGGGCCTCGCCGGTCCCGTCGATAAAAAAGAGAGGTGTGATAAATGAACGACGAAACGACGGGTATTAAAACGACGGCTAGAACACCGATAATAAATGCGGAGGGCAGCAACGCTGGTATATTAATTGCGCTTATCCGTTACAACAAGGAAATATCGCTGCATAACAGATTGTTAGCTGAGCAAGATAGTAGGCGATAATATGACGACAGAAGATAAAGAAGAAATAACGAACGACGACGAATATAAGTTATATTTCGTAGAACAACAGAACGGACCACGACGGCGTGTGCAACATGGGGATGTTACGCTTCACGGAGTCCTAGAAAAGTTAGCGCCGGACGGGCACGTAATAGATAAAACGGGCCTCGGTCGTATTGACGTGGCTGCAATCGCGTTTGATTCTGTCCAGGATAGAGATGAATTTTGGAAAATATCCGATTTGTATATCAATTTATTCGATATGCCAACCGAGGCCGCCGAGTTAATTCGCGAGTGTTTATCACAGGTAGTTAAGCCGGTAACTGAAAGCGAAATGATATTTCATTACTGCGGCGTCTACTTGCACGGTTGAGCAATACAATGACGCGAGCAGAGCGATGGCGACAGCGCGGCCCTGGGCGTATGCAACGAACGCCCCAGGGTTATAAGCGCGTTTTACGCTGTCGCTATTGTTTTACTCTGACCGACATCGAAAGCACGATATGTAATAGCTGCATAGACGTGAGGGCGCGGGCCATATTGAACCATGGGAAGCAGCGATATGCGGCTTAATGCGATGCCGACGACGAGTAACGTATGCCCTCAACGTAAAGACAAAGCAGCGAATGCGCGCGACGCGTTCTTTAAGTTTGTATTTAGGCGACGGGACCTGATAGCATCTTAACTTTATAGTATTGAGTGCGACGAGTGGTAATAACCGCGCTTTTCTCTTTTCCGGTTACGTTTCATAGCGTTATATCGCTTCTTATTTCTAGGTTTAAACGTGTGTGTGCGCCGCGTTCCGGCGATGTTACCATTCAACCACGGAGAATAACATAAAACGATATCAAATACTATTAATAACATCGCTATGTGATTAAAATAATATATGGTTAGCAAAGTCGAACGCCTCAGTATAACGATACCGACGGAGTGCGCACGCAGCCTTAAAGAACGGGCAGCGAGCGATAATGCTAATAAGTCGGCAGTTATCAGCGCCGCTCTTAAAGCGTATCTGTCCGGTGCCTATATTGTCGATGTTACCGAATCATACTCAGATAGTGATACTAAAATAGGATACCTGGAGCACGAGATAACACTAAAGGACGAGATAATAAGGCGCGCAGATGCTGAGATAGCGACATATCGGGCGCTGTTAGGCGGCGCAGGGGTCAAAGTAGCGGCGCCGAAGATAGAAGGTGATGCCGAAGATACACAAGGTAAGAAGCCTGGGACGTGGGCGCGCTTTAGTGCGTGGCTGCGCAGTAAATAGACGCATATTTAGCGATTCTTAGAACTATATTTCTTAGGGGGCGCTCATACGCGTTTAAACGCCGCATACTATGTTGTGCGGCTGCGATAACGGGAGTGGCGGACGAAAGCGAACGCGTGGCCGCGCTTAATAAGGAGATAGATAGCTTAAACGCCCGCGAAGGCGAGCGCATAACAGCATTCTCGCGCAAAAATTACTTACTGAGTCAACAGATAAGAAGCAGCGCCGGTCGTTTATCGCGTGGTTACGGGGTAAATAAGCGCCGCAAATGCCAACATATTTACGCTATCGCGCTATGTAATAATACATAGATGCAAAAAACGAGAAGTACCGGCTATAAGTCGTTGAATATTAAACCCGATACTTATAAAGCGGTTAAGGACTTCGCCGGTAAAATCGAAAAGAATAGCGGCGCTAAAATGACCGATGATTTAACGGTTAAAGCGTTACTTAAAAGTCATAAAAAGCGCGTCGATTAAGGTTAACTTATATCAGTAATATATGGGTATAATGACCGAATGAAATTAACAAAAATATGAAAGTTAAAAGTAGGAACGCGTCCTGCACGTTTGGGGTGTGCGGGTCGGACGCGACCAACGACGGGTATAATCAACGACCGAGGACGGTTCTATGATTACAAGTAAGACTATTGTTTTAACACTTTATAAAGATTTTCGATTTGTTTCTAGCGGAGGCGCCGCCTATGCTGTTTAAAGCCAACGGCGAAGCCACGCGAAGGGTAATTAGACGAGTCAATAGCGAACGCGCCAACCTGGGGACGTTCGTTGTAGCGCGAACGCTAACGAGTGAAACCGTTGCGTCGCGACGTAATAGGGGCCACGCATGATCACCTCATATTATGACAACGTGCTCGTAATACCGGATAACGAAGCGCCGCGAGACGCGTTAACCATACTTCGCGAGGCATACGATGTATTAAACGCTATGATGGACACGTCGTTTGATACTCTCGACGTTTACCAGGTTGAAGCATTGTGCGATTTTACCGACACCGCGCGCTTGCTATTGCGGAGTATTGAACACCTGGAGGGCTGCGCGTTATGACTGAAGAACAGCGCACTTTAAACCCCTTACCCGCAGCTATGCGTTATACGCGGCGTGGTTGGCCGGTCTTACCTCTAATAAATGGGGGTAAACTACCAGCGACGGAGCATGGTTTTTATGACGCCTCGACTGACGAAACACGAGTAAAAGAACTATTTAATAAATCGTGTAATATAGCGATACGCGTAGGCCCTGAAGCTAACCTTATTGTTATTGACCCCGATAATAAAGGCGGTAAAGACGGCAGCGCACGCCTTAAAGAACTGGAAGAGATATTAGGGCCTCTACCCGCTACTTATGCCGTCGAAACGCGTTACGGTAAACATTTTTATTTTAAGTATCCTAAAGCGTGGTTAGACGCCCCGCTTAAAGCCGACTACGCTCCAGGGTTAGATATTAAATTTAATGGCTACGTAGTCGCGCCGCCGTCGAACGTTGGCGGGTTTTTGTATATGGGCGTAAACGACGCCGAACCCGCCGAGTTACCCGATGCGTGGGTTAAAAGGGCGATCAAACCGGCGCCCGATGTTGGCGACTGGGAGCGAGCGAGGGGTTCGGGACCGGCACTATGTGACGAACACGGGATTAAATTAAGCGATGTTATAGATATACCCCCGCGTGCACGCAGGATTAAGGACGGCTATTTGATTAAGCACCCCGAACACGGCGCGACGGGCAGCGGTAACTTATCGCTTAATATGTCGCGTAACTTATGGTATTGTTTCCGACATAACACCGGCGGCGATCCGGTTAAATGGGTAGCCGTTCGCGAGGGGTTAATAAACTGCGCTGACGCCGACGAACGTTTAGACCGTGACACGTTCTTAAAAGTTAAAGATGCGCTAAGGCGTGAGGGGTTAATAAGCGACGAATCGCCGACGAGTTATAAAGAGAACGTCGAGGCGGCGACGCGCATAATAGAAGCGCACTTAGGGCGTAAAATAGGGTTAAACGAGGCGGGCCATTATGCCGAGGCGTTAAGATATTTACACACTAGTGATAACGCGTTTTTAAAATACTGTGTAGACATAACGAAGGATTATCATGCGTTAGACTCGGAATTAACGCAAACGATTCTGTTAAGCACCACCCGCATGAGTTATTCTAGCGTATCGGCGCTTAATCATTTAGATTGCACAGGTAAGACGGGGGCGGGTAAAAACGACCTCGTAAACCGATGTATGGCATTGTTGCCCCCGCGATATGTCGAGATAATAAGCACCGCTAGCCCCACGGTTTTATATTATGCTACCATTGACCGACAATACGATGATAAAGGAAAACTTGTAAAAGTCGGCGTTAATAAGGAGCGTTACAAGCATAAAATAATCTGTATTACTGAGGTAAGCGACGCGGCGGGTTATTCAGCTCTAAAGGCCTTGGCTGAAATAGAAGAATCAGAAGAACACACGCACATGGCGACGGTCATGGGTAAAGATGTAACCATGACAATTACGGGGCCGCGCTGCGTGATAACGACCAGCGTCGAAGGCGTAAAAGACGAGCAAGTTAAAAGGCGTTTTATTCATACCAGCGTAAGCGAAGATAGCGCCGATAATAAACTTGAAAAGTTAAAACTTATACAGGGCGTTTTATTAGGTGAAAAGGATATACGCGACGACCCACGGGTAAAAGTCGCGTGCGCTGGCATAGACCTTATTTTTGCTAACTCCGCCGGCGGGGTTGTATTCGAGCCGTTAACTGATGAAACAACCGCGCTTTTAACGTATCTAAATGAATTGTTCTTGCGCTTTGGATACTCGATAACGAACATTAAACAGTATTTTACGCTGTGTCAATGCCTCGCGTTGTGGAAACGTTTTGAACGGGATTCTACGCGAATAGAGGTGAGCGACTTATGCGAGGCGTGGTTTTTACTCTCGACGTTTGAACGTGAAACGATAACAAAAACGACGCGCGAAGGCATAGCGGTCTTAAAGGCGATATTAGATAAAAGCGAAGAATACGACCTTAATAATAGTGAGGATAGGCCCACGCGCGGCGAGATCGTTAAGGCGTCCGGAGTAGGACAGGCCCAGGTTTATCGGTTACTGAGCGCGAAGCCTGACGAGACCGGCAAACTAGGCGAACTTTTAGAACTCGGGTATGTCGCGCACAAGTATGCAGATAATCAAACGCAAATAGAGCTTACTGTGTTAGGTGAGGCGGTCTTAAAAGATATTCCTAAGTCCGCTAAACTCGAGGGTTATGACGAACCATACGAGCCGATAGAGCCGATAATGGTAGGTAAGCCGTTAAAGGATACAAGCATCGAAGGGTTACAAAATATATTAAAGCGCTATGCGGATCCTAAAGGCGGTAATATAGGTGTATAGACGTTTTATCATTTTATTTTAGGGTCTGATAAAAAGTTGAGAAAAATAAAGGCCATATTGAGCGCGTAGAGTTAAAATAACGCACTAAATAGGAGATAGAAAATATAATATATATTTTATCATTTTATCAAGATTTAGGGTAAGGGTAGAGCTATTTAATGCGCTGTGCTTATATTGCCCGAAAAACTGATAATTTGATAAAACGTCGTAACGGGGTTTAAAAGGCGAAATGAATAGCTCAAATAGCTCCATATCATTACACCCCAGATAAAAGGAATAAAGGAAAATAAAGACCGTAACGGGTAGGAAATATAAGGGGGTAAAATGGCTACGTGTGTAATTGTTAAAAGGGATACCGACGCGGGCGTTCTGTTTGGGGGTAAGAGAGTATAATAGCGAAAAATAAGAACGCAGCCGGTCCCCTCACGCCATCATGGCCGCGCTTGTATAACCTATAATGTATAGAGAATATAAAATATATAGAGAAACAGCGATATATAGAGAAGTATGATAAGCAACGATACGGACTTGTATGAAGATTTACGGCGCTACAACGTGCGCACGCCCGCCGGCCAGGATACCTATGTTATAATGCTCGGGCTAACAAGGACGCATGGCCGGACCTTATCATTCGAGGCGATCAGGAATAAAAGCACGCGCTCGAATATTCAGATAAAGCAGGCGATACGGGAGGTAGCGAAGGCGGGCCTCTGTGTGATTGACGGCGATGAGATAACGGTTATAGTTTAACGCTTTAAGGGACGACCGAATTGTTACAGTTACTACAGATACTACTAGGAGATAGGCGGCGCGAGTTGAAGATATCATCACTAATTAACGAAAAGAATAGCGGCGCGTCTAAATGTTTTACATATCGAGAATATAAGATATCAAACGCGGGCATGCCTCTACTCGACGAAGGCAGCCACGCCCTTAAACGTATCCGCTCGACTATACACGTTAAGGGTATGATGCGCTTTCTTATCATAACTAGGCTAATAAATTCGAGCCTAAAACGGCGCGCGTTTGTGCGTTCTTGGCTAGTGCACAAAAGAACACAAATGCATTCATATTTTGATATTTTCTAGTTGATCGTATACGGTTTGAATAGTTATTATGCAAGTGGAAAAAGGGCGCGTAAATGCGTTCTAAAGATATGTTTAGTGATAGAAAAAAAAGAAAATAAGGAGATAAAAAACGAAATGACTGTGAGTAAATATTATAACAGAGACGCGGGCTTCGAGCGTAAGCTAAAGTTTGTAGACGCCGCCCGCGAAGATGCGGAGCGCCTGCTAAATAAAGGCGGCTGCGATGCGCGCTATAAGAATTTAGCACTAGAGCGCATGGCTAAGGCGATATGTAGCGACGAAGTGGGTTATTTGACTGAAGGAGCCATAAACTATCAGTTTTTAATGCTCGACATCGCAGGTGCGAAGGAAGCAGCGGAGCCGATAAGTAAAAAGGTTGCATATCTAAAGCGAGATATCGACGCGGTGAGACGTAAAATTAAGGCGGGTCATAATGTCGTTACTAAGTAAGACTAAGAGCGACGCGCTAGATACTACGCGATATTTGGCCGTGCCCTCGTTCATTATACAGCCCCAGGTAAACGATGCCACGCACGCGTTAGCCGATACGCTAAACCGCGAACACACGGCCGCCGTGGAGGAATACCAGCGCAAGACAGACGAGCGCCAAAATTTGAATAGCGAGTATCGAGATTACGACCGCAGCGGCAGCACCACCGCGGCGGGTATACCATACCGCGAAGGCGAGACGGATGTGGGCGCCGAAATGGCCAAAAGATTAAAGATTAGGCGAGACGCGGCGGCTAAGGCAAGCGCCCATAACGATACGGTGCGCGCGAAGCAGGAAACGCTCCAGGTAGAAGCGAACCAAATAGCGGTGCGCATGAAGCTGTTAAAAGAGACGTGGAATACGGTTTCGATAGCGGCCCGCGATCCGCTCCTATTTGACGCTGCGGCTATACTTGTAACACGCAGCCCTGGCGAACAGGTCTTATTCTTGCGCGTTCTGACCAAAGGAGAGCGCTTTAAATTTGGTAACTCAGGCGAATACGAGAGCGCCGACGTTCGCGTTTTGGGTGCGCTCTTAGATAAAGGCGAAAAGGTAGAGCTAAGAAAATAAAATGATAGACAATATACTCGCCGCGAAACCCGAAGAAATAGCCGCCCTCCGTGAGTGCTGCGTCAGGTATTGGACACACGCGCCGCGCGATAATTGGAACGTTAACGTAACCGAATCACGACGGCCCGCCTTCGAGGCGTTGCGTGATGCGGGCTATATTGATTTACATGGCGACGTGGCAGCGCTCCGTATAGACCGTTTACACGTATGCGGCGACCTCATAGGGCCGCAGGCTCGCATTTAAACACGTAACCGGCACTTTTTACGCTCATAGGCGGGCGCCGGTTACGCACCCATAATAATGTGACGAAAAATATGACAGATAAAAAAGTTAAACTTATCGTGCGCGTTACATCGC
>Ga0209585_10000945_pt1 | contig 11223 bp, 12 predicted proteins | sample NGEPerone_FD_185491 | JGI IMG/M metagenome (GOLD analysis project Ga0209585, IMG submission 185491) | Arctic peat soil microbial communities from the Barrow Environmental Observatory site, Barrow, Alaska, USA - NGEE Permafrost154B-one... | ecosystem: Environmental > Terrestrial > Soil >... | reverse complement strand
TAGGCGTGACCGCTCCACACGCTGATGTCCTGCTCCCCCAGCCGCTCGGCGACCTCGCCCGGCGTGATGGAGTCCATCGTGAAGCAGATCGTCCCCGTTCGACGGGTCGGGGCCCCCACCATCCGAACCCCCGGTATGCCGGTGAGCCGGCTGATCGTGCCCCGCACGAGGACATCCTCCCTGGCGGCCAGGGCAGCATACGAACGATCAAGTCGCTGGCGCCGATCCCCTTCTCCTGCAACAAGATCGGCCAAATGGTCCACCGCTGCGCTGATGCCGGCCATGTTGGCCAGCCCGTGGGTGCCGAGCTCGAGACGATCAGGCACCTCGTCGGACGACGGCTCGAGCTTGTCGGGTCGCAGTGTCTCCAGCAGCTCAGGGGAGGCCACGACGGCTCCGGCGTGCGGACCACACCACTTGTAGGAGGAGACGGCAATCAGGTCGGCACCAAGTGAAGACATGTCCAAACGGAAGTGGGGCGCGGCGGCGACGGCATCGACATACACCAACGCCCCTGAGTCGTGGGCGATCTGACTTATCGCCGCGACATCCGTGATGGTCCCGATCAGGTTCGATGCGGCGGCGACGGCAACGAGTCTCGTGCGTGAAGTGACCAGCTCGGCATACTGTCCGGCTGGCAGATCACTGGTCTGCGGATCGATTCGAGCCCATCGCACCGTCACTCCCGCGGAGGCCGCGGCCTGCACCCATGGCCTGACGTTGGCGTCGTGGTCGAGCTCCGAGACAACGATCTCGTCGCCGGGCTCCCACGTCTTGGCCAGTGCCCCGGCCATGCGATAGGTCAGCGTCGTCATGTTCGGTCCCAGGACAACACCACCCGCCTCGCCACCGACGAGGTCAGCAACTGCTGCCCGGGCGTCGGCGATGAGCTTCATCGAGCGACGGCTGGACGCGAACGGGCCGTGCACGTTGCTCAGACCCGAGCGGTGGGCCTCGGAGATGGCATCGATCACCGCAACGGGCACCTGTGTCCCGCCGGCACCATCGAGATAAGCCGCGCCGTTCTTGAGCGCCGGGTACTGCGAACGGATGCTCTCGGTCTCCCACGTCGTGTCCATACGTTCGAGCATGCCCGATCTGACCCGCGACGAAGCACGGGGCCCACCCCTTACCGACTTTCGGGAACCGGAAGCACCCCTGAGGTGACGTGGTATCGGCCACTCGCGCGATGTCCGGCTGGTCCGTTCGGCTAACTTTCCAGCCAATGCCGACGACTGGCAGACGCGAACCTGATCAACGAACCATCCTTGTCCAATGAACAGCAATGCGCTCGACCAGCTCTTGTCCGAGGTCAACGGCTCGTCCCCGATGTCAGTGACGCTGACACCGGCCGAGGGCAGCGAGGTCGCTCAGGCAAGACGTGTCACCGAGAACGACTGGCGACTGACGTTGGAGGGAACTCAGTCTCTGGCTGACAAGCTTGAGACCGTCATCCACGCTGCGCCGAATGCCGCAAAGGGCACCTGCGAAACCGTGGGGCGTCTGGGCCGTGATCACGTCCGCCTGGAGATCGGCTGCCGCGGCCCGCACCTCTTGACCAGCTTGCTCGACGCCGTCATCGATGACCACGCCGCCAAGAATCCGCACGCGCACCTGCAGGCCATGCTGCGGGTCGATGACTCGAGGCGCCCACGCCGGATCGACCTCCTGATGCCGTTGGGGACGCGACCGCAGGGCTACACGCTGTCGGGGACGCTCGGGCTGACACCGGCCCAGACCATCTGAGCCGCCAGGGGACGGCTGGTTTCCCCTGCTCAGGCGCGCACGAAACGAACCCGCCAGGCTTCAGGCCCGCGCTCGAGGTAGTCGATGCTGAACAGTCCCGGCGAGCGCTGCTCCAGCTGCTCGAGAAGCGGCAGTGGGTCATGCGGAGCGACGAGGACCATGCCGCTCCCTGGGCCCACGGAGTCCAGGGCGCCGAAAATCGTCGCATGACGTATGGCGTGTGGCACGGCTCGTGCGTCCAGCTCGGGCAGCACGTCGTCGGCGGCCTGTCCACCACAACCACACTCGCCACCGCACCCACCCTTGGGCGCCTCAGCGGTCTCACCGTGGGCCGTTCCGCCGAGCAGCTCATGCATGCCGCCAAGGATGTCCGCGAGCGACACCTCGCTGGACCCGGCCAGCAACGGAAGGATCTGCTCGTTCTCCTTGACCAGATGCGACTCGAACAGGGTCCTCAGCGCCTGCGCGTTGGCAGCCGCTCGCACGGGGCCCGTCGCGTTCCGGATGGCCTCGACCAGCTCGACGAGGGCCCGATGCTCGGCCAGCATGGCGTCGACCAGCAGCCGGGCACGAGGATCTTCGTGGGCCTTGGGGTACATGGCCTGTTCTTCGGCGAGCGCGTGCGGGATCAGCTCGGCCTGACACCACCTGACCAGGGCTTCGGCTGTGGCGGCGGCTCCGGGCTGATCTCCCCGTGACGCGGCGTCGACAAGGCCCTCTACCTGGACCGCAAGGGCGCCCGCAAGCTGGGCATGATGATCCTTGACGGCGTCAACCGCCTGAGCGTCTGCGGCACTTGTTGCGACAACGACCGTGCTCATGAGAAGTCCTCCGACTCAACGCGATAAGGGCCCTTGGGCGCCTCAGCGCACCGCAGGTGGCGGTGCATGGCCCAAGTTTATTACACTTTGTTCCGTGAAAACTAATCAGGGATCGACCGCTTGGCCACTGACGGGGTACGGGCCCTTGCGAACGCCACGGGTGACCCGGCGCCTGGCCCATCTCTCAACCGCCCGGGCGAGAATCCTTGACGTCCTGATCGACCAGCCCGAACCATGCACGGTGGCAGCCCTGTCGGAGTTGATTCGTCAGCACCCCAACACGATCCGCGAACACCTGGACACGTTGTTGTACGACCGGCTGGTCGTGCGGACCCGCGCGGATGTGCTGGGGCCCGGGCGCCCCGCATGGCTCTACAGCGCGGCACCGGACGCCGGCTCGGAGCCCGGGTCCCGGGAATACGCCGCTCTGGCATCCGCGCTGGCCGCACAGATCAGCCGGACCAGCCGGCATCCGCACGCTGACGCCATCGAGGCAGGCCGCATGTGGGGTCGCGACCTGGTGCGGCAGTCCCGCACGACCTCCGACCCGTCGAGCGAGACGGGGGCCAACGAGACCGTGTCAAAGAAGGGCAAAGCCCTCCGCAGTGCGTCAGCGTCCCATGGCGTGGTCGCTCGCCGCGAGGTGATCGACCTGCTGGTGGAGCTAGGGTTCGCCCCAAGCGCGGACGCCCGCGCCCGCGTCGTCAAGCTGCATCGCTGCCCGCTGCTCGAGGCAGCCCACCAGCAGCCTGATGTGGTCTGCGGAGTCCATCTGGGCATCGTGCGCGGCGCCCTCGATGAGCTGGGTAACGACCCCGAACGAACGGAAAGCACCACGCTGCAACCCTTTTCAGAGCCGGGCGCCTGTCGTCTGGACCTCCTCCCCGGTGGCGGGATGTCCAAGTGAACCGCCGGCTGGTCGGCTCGGGCATCGCCACCACTCCCCCAGCGACCACGGCAACCGCCTCATGACTCTCCAGCCCCCCAACCCGATGACCCTGCGTGACCGCACCACGTGGCACCTTGGCGCCAACACACCGGTCGCTGCTTATCTCACCTCACTGGTCGCGATCAGCCTGGTCAACCGCTACGTCCCCGAAACGCACTGGCTGCTGGTGCACCTGCTGCTGCTTGGCGCCGTCACCAACGCGATCTTCGTGTGGAGCTCACATTTCGCGGACGCGCTTCTGCGGCGCCGCGCCACCGCCGGATCACGGCGTTGGCAGGTCGTGAAGATTGCCGCCCTGAACGTCGGAGTCCTCACGGTCGTCGCAGGCATGGTGAGCGGCGTCTGGATCCTGACGCTGGTCGGATCCGTGGTCGTGGGCGCCGCTGCCGCAGCGCATGGCATCACGCTGGCCCTCCAGGTCCGGACCGCACTGGCTTCGCGATTCGGAGCAACGGTGCGCTACTACATCTGCGCGTCTCTGACCCTGCCGATCGGCGCCGGACTGGGCGCGGTCCTGGCCCGTGACCCGGTCGAGCCGTGGCACGGACGGTTGGTGATCGCACACATCACCCTCAACCTGTTGGGCTGGATCGGCCTCACGGTGATGGGCACACTGGTCACGCTCTGGCCGACGATGCTGCGGACCCGGATAGCCGAGGGCGCCGAACGCGTTGCACGCCAAGCACTTCCGGTCCTGGTCGGCTCCGTCGTCGTCATCGTCACGGGTGCCCTCTGTGGGCTGCAGGTGCTGACTGCCGTCGGCGTGGCGGCGTATCTGGGCGGAGTCCTCTGGGCAGTGGGGCCGCTGGCACGGGCAACCCGCGTCAAGGCGCCCTCGGCGTATGCGACGTGGTCAGTCATGGCGGCGGTGATCTGGCTGGTCGGATCTCTCCTGGGCCTGGTCACCGTCTTGCTCAGCAGCCCGACGTGGGCGCTGGTCACCGACCGTCTGGGACTGCTCGTCACTCCTATGGCCGCCGGGTTCGCCGCGCAGGTCGTGCTCGGCGCCATGACCTTCCTGGTTCCCGTCGTCCTGGGCGGTGGACCCGCGATCGTGCGAGGAACCCAGTCGCGGCTGGAACGTGGCAACGCCGCCCGTGCAGTACTCATCAATGTCGGGCTTGTGGTCAGCCTCCTGCCCCTCCCCAGCCCCGTGCGGGTCCTCGTCTCGGTTCTTGTGCTCGGGGCCTTCGCCGCGTTCCTTCCACTGCTCGCCACAGCGGTGCTGTATGCCGTGAGCGCCAGACGTGCCGCTCGCTAGCCGCGTCTGGTCGGCAGATGCCCCCTTCTCCAACGGCACCGCCGTAAAGACTGCCCTACGGTGTGTCGCATGAGCACGAGCGCGGCAGAGCACTGGGACACCGTCTATGGGACCAAGGCCGCCGACGAGGTGAGCTGGTTTCAACGGCAACCCACGACATCCCAGCGGTTGCTCACCTCGGTGTCGTCACCATCGGGCGCCGTCGTCGACGTCGGAGCAGGAGCATCGACGCTCGTCGACACTCTGCTCGATGCCGGGTGGTCGGACGTCACGGTCCTCGATGTGTCCGCCAAAGCCCTGGCCCTGGTCCGCGACAGGGTCAGCGACCGAGTTGACCGAGTCAGCGACCGTGTGGGCGAACAACCCCACGACCTGCCCCGCAAGCGGCCGGGGTCGACGTCGTTCGTCGTTACGGACGTGCTGTCCTGGCAACCAGAGCGCACCTACGATGCCTGGCACGATCGGGCCGTGTTCCACTTCCTGGTCCAGCCCGATAGGCGAGATCAGTACGTCGCCACGGCCTCGCGCGCTGTCCGGCCCGGCGGGGCTGTGGTCCTTGGCACCTTCGCCGCGGACGGCCCGACCCAGTGCTCGGGGCTGCCAACGGCGCGATACGACGCTGACGGATTGGCCGCAGTCTTCGCGCCCGGCTTCAGCCTTGAGCACTCCGAGCGTGAGGAGCACGTGACACCGGGCGGCGCCGTCCAGCCCTTCACCTGGGTTGTCCTCCGCCGCACGTAGCGACACCCTGATGCAGCCACAAGAAGAGACGGCCAGGCGTAGAAGGAGTTACACCGTCAAATCGGGCCGAGGACGGGACGTTAGGCCCTATCAGTCCCAGTGCCGCGGCCGGAAAGATCGCACCCAGAGGTGCTTATGGACGACGAGGTGCGCATGGACGACATACGAGGAATGGTCCTGTTTGTTCCCGGGCTGCAGTCGCTGATCGACCTGCTCCGCGAACGCGGGTGGGCTGTCATCGGACCGACCGTGCGTGACGGCGCCGTCGTCCACGCCGAGATCGAGTCGGTCGATCAGCTTCCGCGCGGCGTGGGAGATCTCCAGGACGCCGGCAGCTACCGGTTGCGCGAGCGCGACGACGAGACGCTGTTCGCCTTCGCCGCGGGTCCTCAGGCGTGGAAGTCCCTGCTGTTCCCCTCTCGCGAGCTGCTGTGGAGCGGTCGACGGGTCGGCGCCGAGAAGGAGGTGACAGCCGCTGTCGTCGACGCGAAGCGCTTGGCATTGTTCGGCGTTCGGTCCTGCGACCTGCATGCACTCGCGATCCACGACCGCGTCCTCGCGAAGCGGGAGGTGACCGACACGGCATACGTCGCACGGCGCGAGGCCACGTTCATCGTGGCGCTGACCTGCTCCGACCCGGGAGGCACGTGCTTCTGTGTCTCGATGGGCACCGGCCCGGTCCCCGATGAGGGTTTCGACCTCGCGCTGACCGAGCTGCTCGACCAGGACACGCACCGCTTCCTCGTAGTCCCGGGCAGCGACCGCGGCCAAGAGGTCCTCGACGACCTGAAGTCCCGCGCGGGGGGCGTCGAGGTCCTGCCTGCGAGCGAACAGGACCATCTCGGCGCCCAGGAGGTCGGCGCTGCGGCGGCGCAGCACATGGGGCGGTCGCTCGACACGAACGGTCTGCGCGACCTGCTGTACGCGCACCCCGAGCACCCGCGGTGGGCCGACGTGGCGAGTCGCTGCCTGTCCTGCACGAACTGCACGCTGGTCTGCCCCACGTGCTTCTGCACCTCTGTCGACGTCGTCAGCGACCTCACCGGCAGCGCGACGGAGCGGTGGCGGGTGTGGGACTCCTGCTTCACCACCGACTTCTCCTACCTCCACGGCGGCAGCGTCCGAGACTCGGTGCAGTCTCGCTACCGCCAGTGGGCCACGCACAAGCTCGCATCGTGGGTGGACCAGTTCGGCACGTCGGGATGCGTCGGCTGCGGTCGCTGCATCACCTGGTGCCCGGCCGCAATCGATCTCACGGCAGAGGTCGCCGCCATCCGCTCCGGAAAGGAATGACATGCGCACTATCGAGCAGTACCTGCCCGACCACCCCTTCTTCGAGGGACTGGACGGCCCAACGTTGGCGCTCGCTGCTGGTTGCGCGACGAACATCAGCCTCGCCGCCGGCGAGTACCTCTGCCACGAGGGTGACGCGGCCGACCAGTTCTTCGTCGTTCGGCGCGGACGGGTCGCCATCGAGGTTCATGGTCCCGCCGCTGGAACGCTGGTGCTGGACACCGCCGACGAAGGCGACGTCGTGGGTTGGTCCTGGCTCGTGCCGCCGTACGTCTCCACCTTCGACGCACGCGCCTCCGAGGCCACCGGCGTGGTGGCCTTCGACGGGGCGTGCCTGCGCGGCAAGTGCGACTCCGATTCTCACCTGGGATATGAGCTCATGAAGCGCGTGACCCAGGTGATGAACGGACGGTTGGTGGCCGCGCAGATACGACTGCTCGACCTCTACGGCGGCCCTGGAGCCACCGATGCCGCGCCTCGCTGAGCCGACCGCCGTGCAACCGGTCGAGAGCGCAATGGTCCCGCGACTCTTCCGCCTCGTCGATCGGCGACAGGACACCGCGGACACGTTCACGATCATGCTCGAGCCGAATGACGGCGTGCCCCTTGCCTTCATCCCCGGCCAGTTCACGATGCTGTCGGCCTTCGGGGTCGGAGAGGTGCCGATCTCCGTCAGCGGTGACGCGCACGTCGCCGGCCCACTGCAGCACACGGTGCGCGATGTCGGCGCCGTCACGCATGCCCTCGCGCGCACGGCAGTCGGCGACGTCATGGGCGTCCGTGGGCCATACGGCACCGGCTGGGACGTGGCCGACGGTCACAGTCGGGACGTGGTCTTCGTCGGGGGCGGCATCGGGCTGGCGCCGCTGAGACCGGCGGTGCTCGAAGTGCTCGCCCACCGGGAGGACTATGGACGGGTGGTGCTGCTCTATGGCGCCCGCAGCCCGGAGGAGCTCCTCTTCGTCGACGAGCTGAAGCAGTGGGAAGACCAGGGGATGGAAGTCCTCGTGACCGTCGACTACGGCCGGGAGTCGTGGCAGGGTCGCGTCGGCCTGGTGACGAAGCTCATCCCGCGAGCCGGGTTCGACCCCATGTCCACGCTCGCCCTCATCTGCGGCCCCGAGGTCATGATGCGGCACACGGCGCTCGCGCTCGTCGGGCGCGGCGTGCGTGCCAGCCGTATCCGGGTCTCCCTCGAGCGCAACATGCGCTGCGGGGTGGGCCTGTGCGGGCACTGCCAGTACCGCGAGTTGTTCGTCTGCGTCGACGGCCCGGTGCTGCCCTATGCGCAGGTCACTGGTCTGCTCGGACTCCGGGAGGTGTGACGTGACAGAGAATGGTCGCCCGAAGCTGGCCGTCTGGAAGTTCGCCTCCTGTGACGGCTGTCAGCTCACCCTGCTCAACTGCGAGGACGAGCTCATCCCGCTGGCGGGCGCGGTGGAGATCGCCTACTTCCCGGAAGCCACCCGCGCGGTGGTCGAGGGGCCCTACGACGTGTCGCTCGTCGAGGGCTCGGTGACCACGACCGCTGATGCAGAGCGCATCCAGGAGGTACGCCGAGCTTCCCGCCTCTTGGTCACTATCGGTGCCTGCGCCACGAGTGGAGGCATCCAGGCGCTGCGCAACTTCGCTGATGTCGCCGAGTACCGCTCCATCGTGTACGCCCACCCTGAGTACGTCGAGACCCTCGCACGTTCCACTCCCATCGCTGCACACGTGACCGTCGACTACGAACTGCACGGCTGCCCGGTCGACTCCAAGCAGCTCCTGGAGGTCCTCGCCGCGTTCGTCCAGGGCCGCCGTCCGCGCATTCCGACTTACAGCGTGTGTGTTGAGTGCAAGCGTCGCGGGTCGCTCTGCGTCGCGGTCGCTCACGGGACGCCCTGTCTCGGGCCGGTCACGCTGGCCGGATGTGGCGCCCTCTGCCCGGCATTCGCGCGAGGTTGCTACGGCTGCTTCGGCCCGCAGGACACCGCGAACACGGACTCGTTGGCGGACCGCCTCAGCATTCTCGGCATGGACGAGTCCCAGGTGCTCCGGGTCTTCCGCACCTTCAACGCCGGTGCCGAGGCGTTCCGCCGCGAGAGTGAACGGCACGACGGCGCACGCCACGACATCGAACGGCAACACGCTGAAAAGCACGAGAGCCAGCAGCATGAGGAGGCGACTCCATGACGCACAAGCTCAATCAGGGCGATCACGTCCTGCACGTGGACACTCTGGCCCGGGTCGAGGGCGAGGGAGGAATGCACGTCGTGGTCAAGGACGGCCTCGTCGCCGATGTTGAGCTACGCATCTTCGAACCCCCGCGGTTCTTCGAGGCGTTCCTGCGCGGCCGGGCCTGGACCGAACCGCCGGACATCACCGCCCGCATCTGCGGGATCTGCCCGGTCGCCTACCAGATGAGCTCGTGCCTGGCGATCGAGGACGCCTGCGGCGTAACGGTTCCCGAGGAGATTCGCCTGCTGCGACGGTTGCTGTACTGCGGCGAGTGGATCGAGAGTCACGCGTTGCACATCCACCTGCTGCACGCACCCGACTTCCTGGGCTATGCCGGGGCGATCGAGATGGCCGCCGACCATGGCGCCATCGTCGAGCGTGGGCTGCTGCTGAAGAAGACAGGCAACGCCCTCATGACCCTGGTCGGGGGACGCGCCATCCACCCCGTCAACGTCCGCGTCGGTGGCTTCTACCGCTTGCCGACCGTCGAGGAGCTCCACAGCATCCGTCCCGCGTTGGACCAGGCCCGCGACGACGCCGTCGCGACCGTCGCCCTCGTCGGCGGCCTCGAGTTCCCCGACATGGTGCAGCCCCACGAGTACGTCGCGCTGCGCTCGCCGCACGGGTACCCGTTGGAGAGTGGCTCGGTGGTCACCAGCTCCGGTCGCGCCTTCGATGTTGCCGACTTCGGCGCCAACGTTGTGGAGGAGCACGTCGCCAGGTCCAACGCGCTGCACGCGCACCTTGACGGCACGACGCCGTATGTCGTCGGGCCGCTGGCTCGCTACGCGCTCAACCACGACCAGCTGGGACCACTCGCAAAACAGGCAGCGCACGACGCAGGGCTGGGCGACGAGTGCCGAAACCCGTTCCAGTCAATCGTTGTTCGTGCCGTCGAGCTCGTCCACGCGATCGACGAGGCAGCGCGGATCATCGACACGTGGGACGGTGCATCGGCGCCCTTCGTCGACGTGCCGCCACGCGCCGGGGTCGGGTACGGCGCGACGGAGGCGCCGCGAGGACTGCTCTACCACCGATACGAGCTGGCCGAGGATGGCACGATCCTGGATGCCACCATCGTCCCGCCGACCTCGCAGAACCAGCCGAGCATCGAAGCGGACCTGCGGGCGTTCGTGCAGGATCGCCTCGACCTCCCCCACGAGGAGCTGGTCCGGCAGTGCGAGCAGGCGATTCGCAACTACGATCCCTGCATCTCGTGTGCGACGCACTTCCTCGACCTCACCGTAGAGGAGCAATAGCGTTGCAGGTACTCGTGATCGGTCTCGGTAACCCCGACCGCGGCGACGACGCCGTGGGTGTTGAGGTGGCCCGCCAGGTGGCGGCCGAGCGCCCCGACGTCACCGTGCTCGAGTTCGACGACCCCAGCGAGGCGATCGACGCCTGGGAGCCCGACGACACCGTGGTCGTCGCGGATGCGGTCAGCTCCGGAGGGCACCCCGGCGACATCCACGTTGTCGACGCCGTCGCGCAGAAGCTCCCCACCGGCCGTTGGTCCGCCGGAGGCACCCACGCGCTCGGACTTGCCGCCGCCGTTGAGATCGCCCGCGCTCTCGGCCGGCTGCCCCGAAGCCTTGTGGTGGTCGGCGTCGAAGCCAAACACTTCGGCCACGGCACCCCCATGGCGGACGCCGTCGCGGCTGCGGTGCCGGCTGCCGTCGAAGCTGTTCTCACCGCGCTCGATGACGCCGACGCCCTGCTCACCGCACTCGATGACGCCGACGCCGTGGTCGCCTCGATCGATGACCTGGGAGGTGAGCCCTGATGTGCCTCGGCATGGTGGGCCTGGTCCTTGCGATGGGGTCTGCCGGGTGCGTCGAGGTCGACGCCGGCGACCGGGTCATCACCGCGTCACTGCTCGCCATGACCGAGGACGTCGGGCCCGGCGACTGGGTGCTCATGCACTCAGGGCTGGTGCTGGGCCGGCTGACCGAGGCAGAAGCCAAAGATGCACTCGAGCTACGCAACCCGACCAACGAAGGAGTCCCACGAACGCGACCCGACTGAACGCGACCCCACCGAGCGCGACCCGACCGAGCGCGACCCGACTAACCGGCCTGCTGCTGGCACTCGGAACGGCCTGCATCAGCGGTCTGGCCGTCTTCCTCAACTCCTACGGGGTCAAGGCTTTCGGCGACGCCTCGACATACACGACCGCCAAGAACGTGGTCGCG
>Ga0209585_10000944_pt1 | contig 11226 bp, 11 predicted proteins | sample NGEPerone_FD_185491 | JGI IMG/M metagenome (GOLD analysis project Ga0209585, IMG submission 185491) | Arctic peat soil microbial communities from the Barrow Environmental Observatory site, Barrow, Alaska, USA - NGEE Permafrost154B-one... | ecosystem: Environmental > Terrestrial > Soil >... | reverse complement strand
GATCCTTAAAGTGGATACCCGGCTATATATCAAAGGGCTTTCCGGCTCTTTGGTCTTCATGGCTCTCTACGGCATCATCGCAGCTTTTCTGCTCTTTACTTTCCTCTACATCTTTCTCGGCGTTTTCCCCTCGGTGGTGATCTGTGTCCCGTCCTGCTTTTTCTGGCTCTACAGGCTGAACACGATACAGAAAAAACTGGGGCCGGAAGGATGGAATAAAAAACGGACAGCGCGTTCTCTGCCTCAATTTATCAGTATTAAACGACGAATCTGTCAATTCAGCATCCAATGAAGATCAAAACAATAGAAGAAGTTTTACCCATCCTTGGATTCAACGGGTATGTACTGGTTTCGGATAACCTGGATCTTACTATCGGGTTAAAACTGCACCTGCCGGAAGTGCTCACCTGTAGCGGTGAAAAGATCGAACAGTTGCACGACACTTTTCGACGTGTTGTGAACCTTCTTCCTGCCGGAAGTTTGCTCCATAAACAAGATTTTTTTATGGCAGACAAATTCCATAGCAACCTCAAATCAGATGGAAATCAGACAGAAAGCCTGACGGACTCATATCTGCAACATTTTGAGGGAAGGTCATACCTAAGGCATGAATGTTACCTCTACATCAGCATTTTGAATAAAGGACAGCTGAAAAACTACCTTTCTTCTTCGCTGATCTTTTCAAAAAGGGATCGCAACACCCTGGAGCTTCAGTACGACAAGCTTCGGGAACTTGAGGCCAACCTGACCTCGTTATTCGTTCAAAGTGGTATAAGTTGTGAACCTATATCCAAAGAAGAAGCTGCCGGAGCTGAACATACCACCGGACTTATCGAACGGTTCCTTACCCTGAATTTTCAGGGTAGGGAACGAATCCTTGGCGGAATTGACTTTCGCGACCGGCTAAAAGTGATGGACCGTTTTGTGGAGATCCTCAGTCTGTGTGATTATTCACATGTACCCGGAGAGGTAAAACCGACAACAGCGCATCCGCAGACCGGACTTCCCGTCTCTCTGGTTTATCCTGTCACCTGGAACCTGCCGTTCTCTCATGTGACCAATCAGTTTATATGTGTACCGGGACAACAGGAGGTGAAGGCGAGTCTGGAGGGAAGCTACAAAAAGATTTACAGTTTGTCGCGTTTCTCATCCGAGAACCGGATCAACGCTACGCTGATCGAGCAGTTTCTGGATACCGTTCAGACGTCGGGGGAAAAAATCGTAAAAGCCCATTTCAATGTGATTTTATTTGATGAATCAATCCGTCAACTTAAGCAGAACAAGAGTGAAGCCAGCTCAGCCTTCTCCTTGATGAACTGTTTTCCTTACCAACATACTTTTGACCTCCCGCTGCTGTTCTTTGCTTCTCTTCCCTATTCCACGCAGATTCCTGAAACTGAACTGTTCATTACCCAGGTTCCGCAGGCCTGTTGTCTGACCAACTTTGAAGGTGGTGTACACAGCAGCGATTCTGATTTCACATTACTGCTTTCGGACAGGCTAAGCGGATGTCCCGTGCGGATAGACTTGTCAGATGAACCGGTCAGACAACATCTGATCCATAACCGAAACAAGATCATCATCGGAGGATCAGGCTCGGGCAAATCCTTTTTCACCAATCATTTGCTCCGGCAATATGCAGAGAGCGAAAACTGTCATATTGTTCTGCTGGATGTAGGACGAAGTTACGAACTGCTGACCCGTTACCTGGATGAACGGCTTAAACATCATGGAGGAGCGATGATGGTTGAGTTTACAACGGAGCATCCGATCTCGTTTAACCCGTTCGTAGTTTCGGGTGAGCCCGGTCCGGAGCGCAGGCAGACCATCCTATCGGTGATCTGTACGATTTACCGTGAAAACCTGTCGGAGATGGAAAAAGACGTGATTGCCAGGGCAATCTCTGCCTATTTTATCCTGGAAATACCCGAACGCTCCTTCAACGGATTCTACGATTTCTGCCGTGATTATATTCCTGAACTGGTTAGTGATCAGAAACTTTCCTTTAATGCCCCCGAGTTTTTCTTTATCCTGGGCAAATATTATAGAGGAGGAGAATATGAATTTTTATTGAACAGGGAGATGGAGATGGATGATTTTTTCCGCTGTCCATTTATTGTATTCGAATTGGACAATATCAAGGATCATCCCATCATTTTTCCTGTAGCCACACTGATCATCATCGACATTTTTATGCAAAAGATGCGTCGGCTCGTTGGGGTCCGCAAGGTTATTTGCATAGAGGAAGCATGGAAAGCAATCGCCACGCCGCAGATGGCCGGGTACATCAAGTACTTTTTCAAGACCATCCGCAAGTTCTTCGGAGAGGCGATGGTGGTCACCCAGGAGATCGATGATGTGATCTCCTCACCGGTGATCCGTGATGCGATTATCAACAATGCCGATACGAGAATCCTTTTGGACATGGGCAAGTTTCGAAACAAGTTTGACAATATCTCCCAGACTCTTGGCCTTTCACAGTTCCAGAAAGAGCAGATCCTCTCTGTAAACCGGAATCTCCCTCATGATCGCAAACTCAAAGAGGTCTTTATCGGACTGGGTACCTACTCACAGGTCTTTGCCCTTGAGGTGAGCCGGCCAGAGTACAACTGTTACACGACAGAACAAAACGAAAAGGAGCAGATCCTTAAAAAACTGCAAAACCATTCCTCTTTTTTTGAAACCATTAAAAACACTTAATTATGAAACGAGTATATTTCCAAAACTCAAAAATAGATGAGAATCATCCTATGCGAGTTCAAGCCGGCAATAAAAAAACAAATTATTCCCGGATTAAAATTTATTTGACTACTATTTTGATCCTGATAACCCTTTTGACATTGAGGGTTAACGGTCAGGCCCCTGTCACCGATGTTGGAGCCGGTATTCAGCGGGAAGCCCTCTGGACGCAGGAGAAAGAAATCCTTTCGAATATCAACTGGTACAATGTCCTGATCAGGGCACTCAACGGAGATATCAAAGGATTGACAGGAGAATTGCTGGGCATAGACCAGAAGATGATGGAGAGTCTGGAAAAGGTATCCGCGCTGATCAAAGATTATAAGCGGATTCAACAAACGCGCGATATGCTCGGGAAGATTACAGGGATCTATACCAGCAAACTGCCACGGCTGATACAGGATCAGAATTTCACACCACAGCAGGCTGCTGTGATTGTTCAATCCTTTGACCTGATCCTGGATGACTCCCGCCAATTGGTCACCACAATCCTGGGTGCCATCACACAAGACAAATCATTTCTGATGGATGACAAGCAGCGGTACGACACGATCAACGGTATCTACAACGAAGTGCGCAAACACTACGGTACAATCTGCTACCTCTATAACAAATTGCTCTATGCCTCTTACCAGAAAAGTTTCCAGAGCAACAAACTGGAGAGCTTTGCATTTTATTACACCCTTTATCAATAAGCATAATGAAAACGCCAATGAATTTCAAATTAGCGAAAACGTATAGCCGGCTTAGGATGATCTTTGCGATGATGGTCATTATAGTAATGATCCTCTCTGAAAAGACCAGTGCGCAGGCATTTGCTGTCAAGAGTTGGAGGGGTGCCTATCCTCAAATGGACGGGAGCTATCCACTAACCTTCATCTCCTTTAAAGGCTTTCTTAATCCTATTCCTCACGTTTTTATCCGTACCTGGCCTACACACTACTATATTGAAGTGGGCGCTATGCCGGTTACGGATGGACCAAATCTGACGGGTGACATAAAAACAGGATTTCTTCGGATTGTGGAGAAAATTCTGGAGCAATCTCAGATGCAAAAGCGGTCTGAAGAGACGGTACAAATCAAGGAGAACAATTTGCAGCAAAGAGATATCGAACTAAAGCTGTTCAATTCCAGGTCTGACTACCTACCTGATGTTTATGGTATTGCAGATCAGTTTATCCGGCTTTACCAAAGTATCAATAGTCTTGAAAAACAGGCGAATGCAGGAGCAATTGCACAGATCAGTCGCTGGGAGGCTGATGAACTCGTAGTCCGTTTTATCATGGTAAATCTTTTACAAACCGATCATGGTAAAAAACTGGAAGCCTTTTCCGAAATCCGAAATGAGTTGACCCGGCAGATCGGGGAGACAGATTATGTGAACCGAAAAGTTTACCACTTTAATTTTTTCAGCCAGGATGCCGGTAATGCCTATGTTTTTTTAACCCAATAAAATCAATCCTAAAATCAATTCAAAAATGAACAATACTCTTTTACAGATTATGACTACTGACAGTTTTTTTCGCTTCACCGATGTTTTGGTGCGCGGTGGTGTCGAAAATGCCAGGGTTCTAGTGGATATGGCCAGGGCCATCGGAGGTATCGCCACATTCCTTTATATCTCCAAACGGATCTATGAACAGCTGATTGCTGATAATCCGATCTCAATGTTGCCGCTGCTTAGACCTTTTGCACTGGTATTGGTTATCACCTTTTGGGGACCGTTTGTGAATCTTTTGATGGTACCTACCAAAGGACTCACCAAGCTCTCCGAGGCCGTGTATGCAGACAAAAAGCACATTGTAGCCGAGCGGCTCAAGGATAAGCAGAATGCTATTCTATCGACGGATCTCCCTTCGTTTTATGAGAATGAAGAGAAGGAGGCAGCCCTTTGGGATAAAGGAATCAATATGCTGTTAACCACCTACAACATTGTTTCAGGCAGGGCATTGGCAAACCAGATCGACTTCTATGTGATGGATGGCGTAAGACAGCTATTGGAATCGTTTTTTGAAGCCGTTGTATACCTGATTGCCTTTCTACGAACGATTTTTTGTGTGCTGCTGGTCATCTTCGGACCGCTCGTGTTTGCTATTTCAATTTTTGATGGTTTCCAGGATAACTACCTGCAATGGATTGCACGGTTCGTCAATGTGAACCTCTACCTGCCCATTGCCATGCTGATCCTTTCACTCGTGCAGGAAGTGTTGATCTATGTTCTTGAAAGTGAAATTGCAGTAATCAACAGTTCCCTGATCTACCAGCCGTCACTCTTTTTTGTCTCCAACCTCGTTGTTCCTCTTTGCGGTATCGCCGGGCTTCTGATGGTTCCGAAGATCGCCTCGTGGATCGTTCAGGCTTCAGGGACTGGTTCGGGTGGCGGACGTCTCTTCCGGACAGCAGCCACAATAGCCGTCACAAAAGGGATGATGAAATAAACCATAATTACAACAGACCATGAAAAAAGTATTTGATATACAGCAAAAGTTCCGGTTTACGGTCTATGTACTGCTGGTAATCAGCATCTCGCTGACTGCATTAAGCGGCTGGGTATTCTTCCTTTCTGCCGGAATGGTGGAAAAATCGAGGCAGAAGATCTATGTGTTGGACAATGGCAAATCACTGCTTTTGGCGCTTCGAGAAGACATCAGCGAAAACAGGAACGCTGAGGCAAAAGACCATGTCAAGCGGTTTCATGAGCTCTTCTTTACCCTTGAGCCCGACAAAGCCTACATTGAAAACAATGTCCGGGAGGCACTTTTTCTGGCAGACCAAACCGCTACGGATCAGTACCGCTCTTTCAAGGAGAACAACCTCTATAACCAGGTGATCGCTATGGACATCAGCATGACCCTTCTGACCGATTCTGTGAAAGTAGACTTCTCTGCTTACCCCTATGAATTCTCATTTTTTGGCAGACAGAAGATCGTGCGAAAGTCCAATATCACAATTCGTAACCTGGAAACATCGGGCAGGCTTCGCAACATCTCCCGAACGGATAATAACCCGCATGGTTTTCTGATCGAGGGTTGGCGGATCAACGACAACACGGACCTGGAGACAGTGAAACGAAAATCATTTTAACAATCTAAAATGCATATTATGAACAACTTTAAATTACCTGAAACACCACATTTCCCCGATATCAGCCGCTATACGAGGTGGCTCAACGAGATGGAAGAAAAGGAAAGGTTGATCAGTCCGGAAAAACGCCTGCACAAATGGGTGATTTTGATGGCTGTACTATTTCTGCTTTTCGTGGCCTCATTCTTCCTGTTCCCTGCACCTAAAATAAGTCATCAGCCGGTAAGTGCATTGCCAGATCCCGGGATGACCGGTTTTGATACCCTGAAAAAGGAGAAGTCAATGACTTTTGATATGCCTGTTGATTCATTTGAACAATACCTCAAAAAAGAGATCCATGAAAAATTACCTGAATAAACACTGGCCGTTACTTTTCTTTCCATTTATGGTGATTCCCTTTATCATCCTGATCTTTTATATTTTGGGAGGAGGAAGCGCACCTGCAAGTGAGAGAAAGGAGGAAAAAATCAAAACCGGTAAGGTAGCGATCAACTATCGTCTTCCCGAAGCGGACCGTACCATTGGTATTATTGACAAGATGGAGGCGGTACAGGCTCAAACCCAAAGTTTCGGAACACAGGACTATCATATCGGGGCTGAGAATACTTCCGAAGTGACAACCTCAGAAAAAAACAGTACTTCAGAACATGATGAAGCGCAAAAGCAGGAAGGCACATCCAAATCTGGTCGGTCAGATCCACCTGATCAGGATGCCCCGAGTCAACTGATGGCTCATATTCGTGAACAGGAAGCACAGGTAAAACAGGAATTGCGGCTGGCAGTTGGGGATACCTCCGACTGTGCAAAAGGAAAATTGACAAGGAACACGGATCAATCCGGTTCAGATGAAAACCCAAACCGGCAAACCGTTCCGAAAACTTCAACTGAGCCTTCCGTTCATAGTTCCACAGGTATTCAGGAGATGGATGAACTATTTGACCGGAGCCTTGCGCTTGCACGTCAAAACGATTCACTGAACTACCGTTTGCAGGTGGTGAATCTAAAAGAGCAGCAAAGAGTTGCGGAAGAAGTCCAACATTGTACTCTTGATAAAGCTAAAAACAATAAAAGAGCCACAGAAAAATTAAAAGAGTCCGCAACAGGTGCTATCCCGGCAGAGATTTATGAGACGGTAACCGTACTAACAGGTAACCGGGTCAAGATACGTTTGCTCGAAGATACTAGGCTTAACGGACGAATGATACCGCATAACACATTTGTTTATGGTGTCTGCCGGACAGACAATGAAAGGCTTCAGATTGAAGTGCAGCAAATCCAGGTGGATGGTCAGTTTATACCCGTTAAGATCACTGTCTGTGACCTGGATGGATTGCCGGGACTCTATGTGCCGGACAATGCATCAAGGAAAATAACCAAAGAGGTTGGAAGTGGCGCCAACACCTCATCGATGGTTGGTTTTACAGGCAATCCGCTCGCCTATGCCGGTGTTCAGGCTGCTGATCGCACTGCCAGATCAGTATTGCAGGTAATCAAGCAGAAAAAGGTCACCATCAAGAAAAATACCCTTGTTTACCTGATTAATAAAAACAAATAATCATTTTAAAATCAAACCAATGAAACGAATACTCATAGTTTTACTGTTTTCAATTTTTACGCTCATCAGTTCTGCCCAGAACATCCTGCAGCTATCCGATAAAAAAAGTGTCCATGTGGTCTGCCCGGACAAAGTGCTTTATGTCAGTTGCGGTGATGATTCCTCCATTGAGGCAGAGATCCTTCCGGAACTCACTAATATAGTCCGTGTAAAAGCATTGCAACCTTTTGAAGGACAAACCTCCGTAACAGTGGTTTGTGCAGGCCGCATTTATTCCGTGGCTGCACAGTTTGGCAATTGCAATGTGCTGACTTACCAGCTTGAATCACTTCCATCTGAAAAAGCATATCCCTTTTCCGGCAAACTAATGCCCGATGAAAGCTTAAAAGGGGTTAGTAATCAGATTTTATCTCATAAAGGAAATCATACCATCCATCGGAGTACCAGGAAAAACGGAATACTGATGGAAGTCAGTGATGTCTGTGTCAAAGGCGATGCGCTATTCCTTGTTATTCAGGTCACAAACTGTACGAATATGGCTTTCGATGTCGAGGCGTTTAACTTCTGGATTGCTGACAAAAGGCAACAGAAGGCTACCAATGTACAGGAATACCAGTTGACTCCGGATTATGCACGGTTCGAATTAAAACGGGTTCCAGCCTATGATTCTTCCAGTGAAGTATTTGTGATTGAAAAACTGACGATCCCCGACAAACGTGTCCTCCGGATTGAAATGATCGAGAAATCTACCGGAAACACGGGTCGTAAACTCACCCTTGAACTCAAAAACAGGGATTTGCGCAAGGCTGAAATACTCTAAAAACGAATGACTTTAGGCTATTGCAGGCAGACTATAGCTAGTACCTTAATTATTTTTCAATGCTGATTTATTAAAAAATCAAGAATATGAGTACCACCGAGGATAAAGATCTGATCAAACTTCATGAAGGGTTCCGGTTTTTCAGTTACCTGGTGCTGATCCTGTCACTGTACCTGAATCAGCGAAATTATCTGGAAAGCAAAGGGTTCCTGATTCCTGAGTTTTCACCACTTATGGATAAGCTTTTGCAAATGAGATTTCTGTCCGGGATTTATCCTTCAAAAACGGTTTGCCTGTTTTTTCTGATGGTGACCTGTATCGGAACCAAAGCTGCCAAGGAAAGGGAACTGAAGGTATCAAAGATCGTGGTTCAGGTTCTTGCTGGTTTGATCTTCTACTGGGGTAGTCTGCTATTATACGAATGGTCCCCCGTTTGGTATATCCTGTCCTCTTTTACTGGCTTTGTAATTCTGAATATTGGTTTTGATAATATCTCAAAACTAATCAATGTCAACCTGATGAAAGACCGCTTTAACATTGAGAACGAGAGTTTTTTGCAACAGGAGAAACTGATGGAAAATATTTATTCGGTCAACCTCCAGACGAGTTACTTCTACAGAGGAGAGTTCCGTGAAGGATGGATCAATATAGTGAATCCATTCCGGGCTACGATGGTGATTGGAACACCTGGCTCAGGCAAATCTTTTTCTGTTGTACTCCCATTTATCCGGCAGCACCTGCGTAAAGGATTTTCGATGTGTGTATATGATTTTAAATATCCCGACCTCTCAGTGGTAGCCTATAACCATTTTCTTGCGGCAAAGGCAAAGGGACGTTTACCGAAAACAACCCGTTTTTATGTGATCAATTTTGATGATATCCGCAAGTCATACCGCTGTAATCCGCTTGCCCCTGAACTGATGGAAAGTCCTATTGATGCCTTTGAATCTTCGAGAACGATTCTTTATAACCTGAATAGGGAATGGATACGCAAGCAAGGAGAGTTCTTCTCTGAATCAGCGGTCAGCTTTTTTGCTGCTGTAATCTGGTTTCTGAAAAAATACCGCGATGGAATCTACTGCACGCTTCCACATGCCATTGAACTGTTGCAGCTCGATTATGATGAGCTCTTTGAAGTATTATCGACTGAAAAGGATGTTGTCAACGTGATTAACCCGTTTGTCAATGCATACAAGCGGGAAGCAAGCGAGCAATTGGAAGGGCAGTTGGGCAGCCTTAAGATTGCCATCTCAAAGATCATTAGTCCGGAGATCTACTGGATTTGTTCAGGTAATGATTTTTCGCTGGATATTAATAATCCGGAACAGCCCAAAGTGCTTTGTCTTGCCAATAACCCACTTCGCGTTGAGATGTACGGAGCGGTACTTTCTCTTTTCATTACCCGGATGCTCAAAGTGATCAACCGCAAAGGACAATGCCCTTCATCGCTGATTTTTGATGAGCAGCCAACTATTTACTTCCGTGGTCTGGACACACTCATTGCAACGGCACGAAACAACCGTATTTCCACTTTGATGGGAATTCAGACGGTTGATCAGCTAATCAGGGATTACGGAAAAGAGCAGGCCAATGCAATCCTGACCAATATCGGCAATGTCCTTTCGGGACAGGCATCGGGCGAAACGGCACGGTTTATTCAGGGACGTATGGGCAAGATCCTCCAGGAACGGCAATCCGTCAATATCAACCAAAACACGCAATCATCGACATTTTCAACGCAACTTGATTTTCTGGTACCTGAAGGGAAGATTGCCACGCTTCCACAGGGATGCATGGTGGGACAGGTAGCCGATAATTTCGGTGAAGTTATTTCACAGAAAAACTTCAATTGTATGATCTGTGCTGACACTGTCAAACTGGCAAATGAAGAGAAACGGTACAAAGAGATTCCTGATTTTTACCATTTTGATAATATCCGGGATGTACTTGATGGAAACCGAAACCGGATTTATAATGAGATTAAGGCGTTGGTTTCACAAATCCGCAAAACAAAACCTGTTGGTGAAACTGACTGACAACTAATTTAATAAGTCTATTTTAAGTTATGTTTTTTATTAATTATTTAAAAATGAAGTGTTATGGAACAAAAGACAAGAATGACCATTGATGAGGTTCCGTATGACAAGCTGGAAAAAGCGGGCATCGACCGCAACTTTGTCTCCAGGATGGAACCCAAAGAACTGACCGATTTTCTGAACGGTTTCCGTTCGGAGGAGCTTTACACTGTGAATGCCCGGATCAATAATGAGGAGCACCGGATTCCTGCAAAACTGCGTTTACAGAAAGAGGAGGACGGATCGGTCTCGGTGAAAATGCACCCGATTCAGCGCCTCTCGATCCCGGACGAGTACATGGGACATACCTTTAGTAAACAGGAAATGGCATCGCTGCTGAACGACAAAAACCTGGGGAAGGCCATTGAGCTGACCAACAAGAAAGGTGTGAAGGAAAATTACTACCTGAGCATCGATCCCAAGACCAATGAGCTGGTACCGCTCAAAACGAAGCAGATCCAGGTTCCTGACAAGATCAAAGGAGCGTACCTTTCGGCAGAGCAGAAAGATCGGCTGGCAGCCGGTCAAAAGGTAACGGTCAACGGGATGACGGGTAAGAACGAGAAGAACTTTTCAGCAACCCTTCAGGTCGATGCAGCCACGCGGAAGATCAGTTTCTCCGATTTCAAACAGGAAGCCTCCGAAACGGCTAAACAAGCCAACAAGGAGGAAACCAAAAAAGGTGCGAAACTAAAAGTTAGCTGATCCAAATGTCAGAGATGCAAAATGACAGTACGAGTAAAAAGGAGGGGATCCTGAATAGTGAGATTTCCCTCTTTTTTCGCACAAGAGCAACCCCTCTTAGGAAGGTATGGAGATCGATCGGAGAGGACAATGCAAGATGTGTTTTTGTATGCACAAAAACCTCTTGATCGTTCCTGGCGGGGCCTTTAATTTTCTTCGAAAATTCTTGTTAAACCAATCCATTACTCATTAAATAGTAAAATCAAAAA